>Ga0075030_100005171_pt1 | contig 11777 bp, 12 predicted proteins | sample LitLauG_LLR_2012_FD_71393 | JGI IMG/M metagenome (GOLD analysis project Ga0075030, IMG submission 71393) | Freshwater sediment microbial communities from Pennsylvania, USA - Little Laurel Run_MetaG_LLR_2012 | ecosystem: Environmental > Aquatic > Freshwater > Creek > Sediment | place: USA...
TCTGTGTCCAAGCAGCGGCTCACGGTGACGGCAGGATTTCAACCCCTCATCTCGTATTAGTGCGAGTGCTGGTGCGCGAGCGGCCATCTTCGGCGACGTTCGGGCGACGCCCCGCCGGCATGTTCAGCGTCTCGACTGGACCGACCGGCGATCAATGACTGCCTCGTCCTCCCGTGTTAATGGGGCTGCGCTGACATCGAATGAGCTTTCAGCGCTCTCGGAGAGCCAACATGGCCTACGCAGTCATCCATCATTTTCCAAGCGGCACTAAAGAACAATACCAAGCGTCTCTGGCGGCGGTGCATCCAGGTGGAAATGCTCTGCCGAAGGGGCAGATCTTTCATGCGGCTGGACCATCTGAGGGCGGCTGGACGATCATCGCGATCCACGACACCAAGCAAAGTTGGGAACAGTTCCGCGACGGGATATTGATGCCAAAACTCCAACAGGGCGTCGCTGGAGGGTTTTCAACGCCGCCGAAAGAGACCGCGTTCGAGGTTCACAACAAGCTGCCCTGATCTGGGTCGAAGATTATAAGACGAACTCTTGGGTCGCGCCCGGAATGCGTTTGCCGACGGCGAGGCCGATCAGGTACGAAGCAACGAAAGCCCTAATCCGGCGCGGCATTGGACGAGATTCTGCCGAAAAGCGGATCAGTTTTCGATGAGACCCAGGGTTTCCTCGTTGACTTTGACGTCGCCTTGCGAGCGCGAAACAAACGAAGCCGGGAGGCAACGCAAGAAATGGCGCCACGCGATGGTGTCCCCGGATCGTGCTGAACAATAAAAAAGCGACCCCCTTTTGGGGATCGCTTTCCTTCGAACCAGGGCTTTGGCGGGGGGGTGCGGTGGCTCCGGTCCAGTTCTAATAACGCGCGCTTTTGCGAACGGTTCCGACGCGTTGCCGTCGTAACCCTCCGTTGTCAGCGACCCCGACCCTGGTCGGGCACGAGGGGCAACCAGCAGCTCGGCGACGCCTCGCCGGGCGTAACATTGGGTGGCGGCCTGGGCCGGATCGGCCCAAACCTGCGGCCCGGCCTTTGCGCTCCAACGGCCTAACAGGGGCGCCGTGGCCGGTCGCCTACGACGCGTCCTTCTGCGCAACGCGTTACAATGCGCAGGATCAATGCGCCAGCTGCAGAGCTGTCGCGATTGTGCTTTGCCCACGTCGTTGAAGAGGCAATCGCTTGAACTCTAACCTGCCTGCCGCTGCTAAGCCCCCGCATCACGCGATCAGACCCAAACTTGCGGAGACTTCGCCGCAACTGGTTGCGCTCTCAAGCGCAACTATCAACGGCGCCTTTGCGCAATTGCGATCTTCGCCGCAGGGTCTCACCGAAGCAGAGGCCAGACAGCGGCTCGCCAACGTCGGCCCCAACAGCATAACGCGGACCCAGGCCCCGCCCATTCTCCTTGAGCTGTGGGACAAAGCCAAGAACCCACTGAATGGCCTCCTGCTCGGACTGGCTGCTCTGTCTTGGCTGTTGTCGGATGTCCGATCAGCCGTTGTCATCGCCATCATGGTGGGGTTGAGCGTTGGCCTGAGCTTCGTGCAGGAGCACCGCTCGAGCTCGGCTGCAGCCAAGCTTTCACAGATGGTCCGCGTCCAGACAAGCGTTCGCCGCTCCGACGCCACATCGGCGGATGCCGAGGGATTCCGTCAAATTCCTTTGGATGAGGTCGTGCCGGGGGACGTGGTTCGCCTCTCGGCGGGAGATATGATTCCCGCAGATTTGCGGCTCCTCACGACCAACGACCTCTTCGTCAATCAGTCTGCGCTCACCGGCGAATCGATGCCTTTGGAAAAGGATGCTGCAGCCGCTGATGGCGCACATGATGATCCGTTCACCCGCGCCAACCTCTGCTTCATGGGCTCGAGCGTCTCTAGCGGGTACGCCACAGGCATCGTCATCCAGACAGGACGGTCGACCTTCTTCGGGCGCCTCGCCGAGCAGATCACCGGCGCCCACACCGAGACCAGTTTTGACGTCGGTATCCGACGCTTCGCCTGGCTGATGCTTCGATTCATTCTGGTCATGGCGCCGCTGGTATTTCTGATCAACGGCCTCACCAAGCACAATTGGGTGGAGGCATTGTTTTTCGCCGTGGCGGTCGCAGTCGGGCTCGCGCCTGAGATGCTGCCGATGATCGTCACCGTCAATCTGAGCCAGGGCGCCATCGCCATGGCGCGCAAGAAAGCCATCGTGAAGCGCCTCAACGCCATCCAGAATTTCGGCGCGATGGACGTGCTGTGCACGGACAAGACCGGCACGCTTACCCAAGATCGCATTATTCTGAAGCTGCATTTGGATGTAAACGGGGACCAAGACGGTCGCGTTCTGGCCTTCGCCTATCTGAACTCAAAGCTGCAGAGCGGGCTCAAGAACCTTCTCGACGTCGCCGTACAGCAACATGTTGAGCTCGAAGATCGTCTTTCGCTCGATGCGGGCTATCGTAAGCTCGACGAGATCCCCTTCGATTTCACGCGGCGGCGTCTTTCGGTCGTCGTGCAAAAACTCTCGGATAAGCCGTTGTTGATCTGCAAGGGTGCGGTCGAAGAAGTCTTCGCCGTTTGCGTTCAATGCAGGATCGGCGCCGAGATCACGCCGCTGGATGCCGGACATCTCCAGAAAGTCAACGAGCTCACGGCGCGGCTCAATTCCGACGGCTTTCGCGTCGTCGCCGTGGCGACTAAGGAATATGCCGCTGCGCAGCCGACCTATGGCCCCCAGGACGAGACAGGGCTGACGCTTGAAGGCTTCGTTGCATTCCTTGATCCGCCCAAGGAAAGCGCCGCTGCCGCCCTTGCAGCTTTGCGCGCGTCTGGGGTGGCGGTGAAGATCCTGACGGGAGACAACGACCTGGTCACCCGGAAGACGTGCCGCGATGTCGGCCTTTCAATCGACGGACTGGTTCTAGGTCGCGACCTTGAGGCCATGTCGGACGAAGCGCTCTCTGAGGCGGTCGAAAAGGCCAATGTGTTTGCAAAGATGACGCCCTCGCAAAAGGCGCGGCTGATCGCGGCGCTGCAAGCGAAAGGGCATGTTGTTGGGTTCCTAGGCGACGGCATCAATGACGGCCCGGCTCTCAAGAAGAGTGATGTCGGCATTTCCGTGGATACAGCCGTCGATATCGCCAAGGAGTCCGCGGATATCATCCTCCTGGAGAAGAACCTCGCCATACTGAACGAGGGCGTGCTGGAGGGACGCCGCGTCTTCGGCAACATCCTCAAATACATAAAGATGAGCGCCAGCTCGAATTTCGGAAATATGTTCAGCGTTCTGGGCGCATCACTGTTCTTGCCGTTCCTGCCGATGGCGCCGCTCCAGGTCATCACCAACAATCTGCTCTACGATTTCTCGCAGACGACGATCCCGACTGACACGGTCGACAAGGAATTTCTGGAACGTCCGCGCCGGTGGGAGATCGGCCAGATTATGCGGTTCATGATCTTTATCGGACCGATCAGTTCGATCTTCGACTACGCGACCTATTTCACGATGATCTTCGTGTTTGGCGCCTGGACGAATCCTGGCTTGTTTCAGACCGGCTGGTTCGTGGAGTCTATTCTTACTCAGACCTTGATCATCCATGTGATCCGAACTGCAAAGCGGCCCTTCATCGATAGCTGGGCAAGCCCGCCGCTGATCATCTCCACTCTGGTAATTTGTGCGGTGGCTGTTGCGTTGCCGTATTCGCCCCTGGCTGCGCCCCTCGGCTTCACACCGCTTCCGGCCCTATATTGGCCGATCATCGCAAGCTTCTTAGCCGGTTACGCAATTCTGACAACGATTGTGAAGTCATGGTTTATTAGGCGGTGGGGCATGTGAGTGTTGGGAGGCGGGCGCCTTTTGAGCCCGCACGTCGCATTTCAGCGCCCGTTCTCGCCGAAAGGCGCCTCCCCAAATGCAATTGGAGCGGCTGAGCCATGCTTTGGATTATGCAGAACCGGGTGTCGATTGCTCAATCCCAGGCACGCTCGCGCTTTCGGGGATGCGTGTGCGATAGTCATCGCGCGCTGTCTGGAAGCGCTTGAAAGGGAATTTTATGGGAACGCCCTCCAGCGCGGCCTGAAGCATATCGAGATGGGCTTCCCATCCGGCCGCCGAGCGCGCCACATCTTCCGTCTCGGGGGTGCTAACCGTTAACGTGATTTGCGTGCCGCGCGACGTTGCGTCGAGCGCCCAGCGCACGGGCCGTGCGGGCTGACCCGGAGCGCTCCACGAATATTCGAGCATTCGGCCTGGCTCGAGCTCCGAAACGATGCTGTCTATGATCGTGCCGCTGTCGACGAAGCTGACCTTTGCTGCGCCGCCTTTGTGTAACTGAATTTCACCTGGCGCGAGCCAAAGCGGAAGCTGTGCGCTTTGCGTCAGCATGGCCCAAACCTTCGCAAGGTCCTGGTCACTGATGCGCACGAATGTGGCCTGCACAAAGCCGCCGGCGCGTTTCAGGGTCGCAAATTCCTGCGTCATACTTGCCCCGTCCCTCGGCCAGACGGTTTCTTGGGCGATAGGCGCTCAGCGCCAACTGCCTTGGCGAAATCCGCAGGACTGAAGGTTTCGCCGCTCAAGGCCACGGTGATTTTGACGCCGCGCTCGCCGCGTTCGCGCAAATCAAGCGCTGCCTCCAGCGCCGCCATCCCGTCGGCATGTCGCGTCAATTCCGGGGGAAGTTCGGTCTCGGCGCTGATGAGAAACGCTATTGCCGCCTCCGGGCTCAGTCCCTCGGCGACACTTTGAGAAATAAACCGTTCGAAACGTTCGAGATTGGGACAAAAGACTGGTCGGTCCCTGGATTGCGCGGCCTCAAGCCAACGCGAACAATCGATCGTGTTTTCACATTCGAGGCAGGCGTTGCGGGCGTCCGTGTAAATTCGTCCCAACTTTTCATACGCAAATTCAAGAACATCAACCTCAAGCCGCTGGATCATCTCCCGCATCTTCAGCGCAGGACCTCCAACCTTGCCAGTCTCTTCGGCGCTCATCAAAGCCAGCTCCAAGACTTTGAGATGGCGATCCCGGCCGCAGAGATTGTCATTGATTTAAATCAAGCAGATCTAGGGCGGCCTCTGTGTTCGCCCCAGCTGGCTTTGCGATCGTCCAATCACGTTGGCCAAAGCGAGGCGCTGCGTTACTGAGGTAGATGACACGAGAGCGGGGCGCGCCAACCCCAATACACCTCGGCTTAGGGGGGCCCGCTCAGCTTATGCTGGCTGACAACACTGCTTTGGAGCGCGCGGTCAAGCGCGTGATCCTACCTCGAGTATCTCTACTCGCGCACTTCGTTGCAGCCTTGACTGATGAGGCGAGAACCTCCGCCGCCGCCCTCTCTATATTGCGTGTAGGCGCACACGAACGCGCGATCATCTCGCGTCAACACCAGCCCGCCCTCATAAGCGGCGACAATGCGATAGTTTGCCCGCAACAGATCCGACATTTGGGCAAATGAGCCGATCTGGTCGCTGCCTCTGCGGTAATCTTGCGGTCCATTCGGCGCGACCTGTGCCTGATTGTGTTGGAGGTAGCCCTGCGGGTCGCCTCCGGGTCCGCCCGGGCCAGCGAGCGCTGCGTATGGAATGGCGGTGAACATCCACAAAGCCGCGGCCAGCGTTTTCATCGAAAGCCTCCTTCGGAGCGATTTGATGTGCGGTGGGTCCAGATGTTGCGCCTTGGACGCTTCCACGCAAAGGCCCGCAGGCAGCTTAGACGCGGGGGCGCCAGCGGGTCGCAAAATTTGGCGCTACCCGCCGTCGTGTACTTCGGCCCTTTTGTAGTGTCGCGCCGCCGGTCGAAATTGCGGGGCCGCTGGCGCCAATTCAAGGCTACAGAGAATTAGCCTCCATCGCCTGTGGCTGACGCCGCCGGTGCTGGATGGCTCCGCCCACATTGGGCTAGCGTGGCGCCACTCGGGGACGATTATGAACTATACGCGAATCTCAGTCGGGATTGAGGGTTCTGTCGCCCTTATTAAGCTGGGTGTGGACGGCAATATTTTTCTGACGGCCGAGCTCTGCCTGGAACTTGAATCCGCGCTGGCCGTCGCGACAGCCGACGAGGCCGTTCGCGCTGTTGTTATTACCGGCGCGACCGCGGGCGTCTTTATGCGGCATTATTCCATCGCCGAGATCCTGGCGCTTGCCGAACAGCTCAAAGAGGCAGGCTTTAAGCCGGGGGACGCCTTGCCTTACCAGAAAGCTCCCATCGACCGCTGCATCGACAGCATTGAGGAAATGGCAAAGCCGGTGATCGCGGCGATCAATGGCGAATGCATGGGCGGCGCCATGGAGCTGGCGTTAGGATGCGACTTGCGGATAGCCCAAAGCGGCCCCTTTCGCCTGGGTCAACCAGAGACAGTGCTCGGCATCCTGCCGGGCGCGGGCGGAACCCAGCGGCTTGCACGGACGGTCGGCTACGCAAACGCGATGAGGCTTGCCCTCACCGGCGTCCCGATCACGCCTGACGAAGCGTTACGTGTGGGGTTGGTGCACGAGATCCACGCCGATGCGTTGCAGGCTGCGCGGATAGCCGCCACTCATCTCGCGGGCTTGGCGCCAACCGCGCTAGCGCACACCAAGCGGCTGGTCCGGGAGAGTGCGCGCCTGCCCTTAGATGAAGGGCTTAGGCTTGAGCGCACGCTATTTATGGATTTGTGTCTGCGCGAGGACGCCCAATTCTTGATGCGGGCCTACCAAGCAGGCCAGTACCAGTTCTTGTTGGAGGAGGGACGCTGGGTGGTCTCTCTGCCTGACACGAAATAGAATGATCAGTAGTTTAGGAGGCGGCTTGTGACGACATTGAATCGCCGTTGGGTTTTGCGTCGGCGTCCGGAAGGACGATTGCAAGACAGTGACTTTGCGAGGTCGGACGTCGAACTGGCCAATCTCGGGCCCGACGAAGTGCGCGTGAGGGTGACGCACCTTTCGTTCGACCCGACCCAGCGCATGTGGATCAGCGCCGACTCCTATCTGCCCGCCGTGCCCATCGGCGCAGTCGTACGCGCTGGCGGCGTTGGGCAGGTGGTGGCGTCCAATCGCCCGGATCTGAAGCCAGGCCAACTCGTGCAAGGCTCGTTCGGGTGGCAGGATTTCGTGCAGAGCAAGGGCATAACCGAACTCGGTCCGATAACTCCACTCGCCGCCGGTCTATCGCCGGAAACGGCGCTCGGGGTCATGGGACTTACCTCCATAACGGCGTGGTTCGGCGTGCATGACATTCTCCAGCCTAAGCCAGGCGAGGCGGCGGTAGTATCGGGCGCGGCGGGAGCGACCGGCTCAGCGGCGGGGCAAATTTTGAAGGCTGCCGGCGTCCGCGTAATCGGCATCGCGGGCGGCCCGGAAAAAACGCGCTGGGTGAAAGAGAGCGCCAAACTTGATGACTGCATCGATTACAAAAATGAAGACGTGATCCAGCGCATTGCACAATTCGCGCCTAACGGCGTCAACATGGTGTTCGAGAATGTCGGGGGCGCCATCTTGGACGCAAGCCTCGCGAATTTGGCGCAACGCGCGCGCATTGCGCTGTGTGGCGGCATCTCCGGTTACGACACAGGTGAGGTTCAGGGGCTTAAGAACTATATGAGCCTGGTGATCCAACGCGCGAAGCTCGAAGGCTTTTTGGTGCTCGACTATTTTCCGCGCATGGGCGAGGCGGTGCATGGACTTGGCGCGCTCCTTGCGCAGGGCAAACTTCGCGTTGAAGTCGATATGCAGCAGGGGTTCGAGCATATTCCCGCGACCCTGCGCAGGCTGTTTGAGGGCAAGAACCGCGGCAAGCAATTGCTGAAGATCGCCGATCCGCCTCTACCGGTCACCAACTGAGAGGCGGGGAAGGTGCGATCGCGGGCGCAAGTCCCCGGCGCTCATCCTTAAGGCGCCTCATCTGCGAGCGCTTTTCGTGTCAATGCAGATGCTTGCGGGTTTCAGTGCTGGTTCGGCGCGGCGAATTGCCAGGAAAACCGGGTCGATCCCGCGGGTTGGCGGCTGGCGGGAGGAGGAACGCCAAGTTAAACGTGTGCGGGGGAGAGAGTTCATGAATGTGCGCGCCTTGATTACGGTTCTACCGCTGATGCTGGCGCTGGCGGCGTGCCCCACAGCCAATCTGGCTTATACAGTGCTCAATCCGCGCGACTATCACGTCTTCGTCGTGCCTTGGGCGCCCGCCGAGCGGCCGTTTTGTACAGTCTTTCAATCCGCCGCCGATTGGCAAGCGCGTATGCATCCCGCCGCGGTCATGGGCGCGAACACGTTTGCGCCGCCGACCGAGATTTGGCGCGATCACGGCGTCGTTATGATGGCGCGGCAAACCAATCCGGGCGATCCCGCGCGGTTTTTCACAGTCACTGGCGTCACCAAATCCACCGATGCAGACGCGTTGGATGTGCACACCGCCTTCACGCCGCCACCGGCTTCGACTTACACCATCGTCGCCTATATCGCTGTCGAAGTGGCCAAGCCTCTGCCGCAAGTGATCCATTTCAGCGAAAACGGCCGCGACGTCTGCGAAACCCGTCCCGGCGCATGACGCCTAGAGGCGAGGCTCGCCGCATCGATCCTATGCTCGGTCCAAGGTTGGGGAAATTGCGTCGTCGACCCGACCGAGCGTCGGCGCGCCGAGCGTATACATAGCCGAACGATTCATTGCGTCGCGTCCAAGTTAAGAGCCGAGCGCGTGAGCCGCTTTGGGCTTCTTGGCGGTTGGAACGCGCAAACAGGAAGGTTCAAGAAAGCCAAGGAAGTGCGGGAGCTTCATCGTACGGGTGTCAGCGAGTTGACCTTTAAGGCTCATTTCCCTGCGTAGCGTTTCCATTTCGCTCCAGTGTCGCTTGGGGCGAAAATGATGCTCGGCATGATAGCCGTTATTCAAGAAAATGAAATTGTAGATGGGCTCGTATGTTGACACGCCCGTGGCGGTCGGTTTTTCCGGATTGGCGCCGAGGTGCTCATAATAAGCAATGAGCGCCGAAAAGCAGTGCCCGAGATAATAGAACGGCGCCATGAACAGCACGCATTGCCAATTGAGCGCCAGCAGCACTGCCCAAAACGCCATCAGCGTCCAGAACTCCCAACGCGCCATAGTCGCTGCGCCTGGACGCCGCACTGCGATTTCGCGGGCAATCGTGAACGGATCATCATCACGCAGAAAAGCGAGAAACACATAGCTGATCATCGGCTCGGCCTTGCGATCGGCGCCGAATTTGTAGACGGAAATAGGATCGATGGTTTGTCCCTGTTGGTCGGGATAATCGGCATTGCCGGCGTGGTGGCGCCAGTGAATGTGTTCGTGCATCACCTGGGAAATGCCAAGCGTCCAGGAGATGACGAAGGACATGGCTATATTGAGCTTCTCGGAAAAGAAGAACTTGTTGTGGATGAAATTATGCGCAATCGAGTCGAGGCTCCAACCGATGCAGAAGGACCATCCGAGCCCTGCGAGCGCGCGTTGGGGCCAGGAGAGATGGTTCCAGAACACAAACACCGCGATCACGTAGGCAAATTGGCCAAGCGCCATCGCCGCTGGAACTGCGTCCCACGGGTTCTTCAAAAGCCGCAAGGACCTCGCTGGTCGGTGCTCAGTCATGGTTCTGCGCCAACGAGGCTCCAGTGCTTGAATGGTTGGGCGGTTGGCTCTGACTCATAGACTTTTCGTCCGCCAGGACGACGGCGACGCCCGCCATGATCGTGGCCGCCCCGAGAATTCGAATAGCGGTAAGCTGCTCATGGAAGAGCACTACTGCCGCAAAGAGCGTTGTCAAATAAACTAAAGAAGTGAGCGGGTAAGCCCGTCCAAGGTCCGATTCATTCAGAATTGTGAGCCAAAGGAAGAAATCGACCAAATAGAGCGCAAAACCCGCCCAGACCCAGGGCGACGCCGCCGCATGGTAGATGAGGGCGCGAAGGCCGCCATCGAGGCTAATGCTTGCCCCGGCGATCTTGAAAACCACTTGTGTCGCGGTCTCCGCAATTAGAAACGCGAGCCAGGCGACGATCGCTCGAAGCCGTCCTCCCTCCGGCGGTTTAGGTTCAACCAAGGCTGACCGCCAATAGACAAGCGCCCAGCGTAATAAGTCCCGCGCCTGCCCAACGCCTGGCGCTCGGGCGCTCGCCCAGAAAAAGCCGTCCCGCCGCCACGGCGCCGACGTAGGAGAGCGCGGCCATCGGGCCCACGGCCGATAGCGGCGCATGGCCCACCACATACATCCAGCAGCAAGCCTCTACAGCGTAGCTTAGGAAACCGGCGATGATCCAAGGGGAGAGTGCGACGCTTAGCCAAAAAGGCCGTTCGAGGCCGGCGCTCTCAATGCTGGTCAAACCGAATTTGAACGCGGTTTGCCCCCAGACGTCCAATCCAACGGTGATCGCGAACAATAGCCAGACCAAAGCGCTCATGAACTCATCCGCGTAAGGCCAAGGGTGAAAAAGTAGCAGTCGTAAGCGAGGTCATGCTGAGGCGCCACTCTTGGCTTTCTGCAACCGATCTTCATCGCAAGGAGAAGGCCGGCTACTGAATGATGCGGCCGCAGGGCGAGCGTCCCCCCGCGGTCCGCTTGTCCTTTGCGACATCGGGGCGCGCTCAGCAATTGCACGAGGCGCCGCAGCGCGCGTTTGAGACATTTTCAGGTCCATTTCCGGACATGGCGCGTGCGTCCCCCGCGTCGCCTTCGCTTTGAAGGCGATTTTGCATGTCGCAATCGCAATCAAAGTTGGGCCCAAAGCTTCCGGAGAGCATCCGGGCGTGTGCCTATTGGCAGTAGCCCCTTTTAGGCGTTTTGCTCATTCGCCTTTGATGAACCGGTCAGTCGCGCGGGTGGATAAGCCATCGATGCTTCGCGTGCGGGCCTGGTATTTCTCCACCCACGCGGTGGGGTCTTGGACCTGGTGATACCTCTTTAAGGTCTCCCGCTCATGGTCGAGCGACATGATGGGAACGCCCCAACCGCAACTTGTCTGCACGCTCTCTATCTGGACGTCGAAGATCTGTCTGGTTCCGGGCAAAAGGGTGAAGAACGCGGCCACTGCGTCCCAATCGTGATCCATGGGAAGCACCGGGCGGCCGCGGCCATAAATCCGCAAAATCAGCGCCGGCTGTTGAAAATTGCACATCATGATCGTGATGCGCCCATCCGCGGCCAGGTGGGCGTGGGTCTCATTTCCTGAGCCCCCGAGATCCAGCCAAGCCACGCGCTGGGGCCCCAATATGCGGAAGCTGTCATAACCCTTCGGCGAAAGGTTGATCCGACCTTCCCCGGCGGCCGTAGCGACAAAGAACACGCTCTGGCGCACAATCATCGCCTCATGTTCGGCAGTTAAGCGATCAGTAAACTCGGCCATAGCTTCCAACCACCCAATCAACGCCCGCCATTTCTCCGTGCGAACCGATTTCGCCGAAAGTCAAGTTTGCGCACAGTCGCTGAAGGATGGCGCTCCCGCAATCCAGGGCCTGGATTGTTGGTGCGTGTTCTCCTGAAGAGGTGACGATTTTTCCCCCGCCGATCGACGCCAATGTCCCCGCTTGGGGACGCCTCGCGAGTTCGCGGCTCTGTTTTGGACGCGCGCCAATCCGGCGCTTTTGGGCTTCTTTCCGAACGCAGGGCGTCAACATTGGCGCCAGGCGCCTGTTGCGCCGTCGCCCCAAAAGAGGCGCGGCTTCAACGAGTTCAAATGATCCCGGCTTGACGCCATAAGAGCAAATCTGCGTCGCTCGCGCCGAGCAGCTCTCTCAAAACGCTTTCCGTGTCTTGTCCGAGTTGGGGTGGCGCAGCGTAGGTTTGCGCCGGCGT
>Ga0075030_100005173_pt1 | contig 11776 bp, 6 predicted proteins | sample LitLauG_LLR_2012_FD_71393 | JGI IMG/M metagenome (GOLD analysis project Ga0075030, IMG submission 71393) | Freshwater sediment microbial communities from Pennsylvania, USA - Little Laurel Run_MetaG_LLR_2012 | ecosystem: Environmental > Aquatic > Freshwater > Creek > Sediment | place: USA...
CACTCGCTCCCCGACCGCATCGCTCCTGTCTAAATTCTGACAGCGCCGGTATGGTATTCCAGGCCACTTTGGAAAATCAGCCACCCCGCCCAGAACGACATTACAATCATGCAGGTGCCATCATGAACCTCGAGAGCTTATCTCAGGATGTCCACTTCGGCTTGCGCTCGATGTACAAGAGCCCCAGCTTCACCATCATCTGTGTTGTTTCCCTGGCGCTGGGCGTCGGGGCAAATACCACGATCTTCACCGTGGTAAATGCCGTGCTTCTGCACCCGCTGCCCGTCACTGACATTTCCGGCCTCGTGCAGCTCGATACCGTTGACAGCAAGACTATGGTCACGCAAGCCAACACGACAAAGATGGGCATGTCTTATGCCAACTGCGAGGACTACCAGCGGCAGGCGCAAGTGTTCACCGGCCTATCCTGCATCTCCGGCACACTGCTCACCTGGAGTGGAGAAGCTGAAGCCAAACAGGTCGGGGGACAGTTGGTGAGCGCCAATTACTTCGGCGTCTTGGGCGTCAAACCCGCTCTCGGACGCTTCTTCCTTCCCGACGAAGACACCAAGCCGGGCGGAAACAACGTAGCCGTACTGAGCTACAGTCTCTGGACCAACAAATTCGGCTCCGATCGCAACATTATCGGCAGAGCAGTCACCTTCAATGCCACTCCATTCACGGTCATCGGCGTCGCGCCCAAAGGTTTGAAGGGAACATTTACCATAGGACCAGCCGACCAGGTCTGGGTTCCGGTCAGTATGTACGGCCAGGTTCTCGCCGGATTTGTGAAGGACAATTTCAGGGACCGCCGGTTTCTAAACACGTTTACGGTGGCACGCCTGAAATCAGGAATCACGGACGCCCAAGCCGAAGCTTCGCTGAAAACCATCGCCAACCGGCTTGAGCGGGACTACCCGAAAGACAATGGCGGCCGCGGCGTCGCGGTTTCCTCGCTCGCCGATGCCGCGGTTGGCATCAATCAGCACGATCAATTCGTGCTGGCGGGAGCGCTCATGATGGGCGTGGTCGGGCTCATCCTTCTAATCGCCTGCGTCAATCTAGCCAATCTATTGCTGGCCAAGGGTGCACGCCGTGAACGCGAGATGAGCATCCGCAGCGCCGTAGGCGCCAGCCGCGTACGGCTGGTTCGCCAGCTCTTGACCGAAAGCGCGGTGCTATCTCTCTCCGGTGGGGCGGCCGGACTGCTCCTGGCCTTTGCTGGCCGCCGCATACTTTGGGCATTCCGTCCGCCATTCATCGAGAACAATGATCTTGACCTCGCGCTCGATTCCCACGTCCTGATGTTTACTCTTGGCCTGGCGCTGCTGACCGGAATCATTTTCGGCCTGGCACCCGCCATTAAAGCGTCCAAAGCGGACATTGCCGGGAGCCTTAGCGCGGGCGGCCGCACGGGAAGCGCCACCTGGTCCCGCGGTCCGCTGCGCAGCATACTTGTCGTTTCTGAAGTCGCTCTGGCACTTATCACGCTTGTCGGGGCAGGTCTTTTCGTCCGCAGCATGCAGAATGCGCAGAAAAGCGATGTAGGCTTCGAATCAAAACGCCTGTTCGTGATGGCTGTGGACCTCGGTGCCCTTCATTACGACGAAAGCCACGGCCAGCAGTTTTATCGAGATGCTATTCAGCGAGCCGTGACCTCGCCCATGGTGCAAGCCGCTGCCGTCGCCTCCAATTTGCCGCTCGGGGGAGGACTGGGCCGCACTGTATTTCCCGAAGGGCAAGACGAGACCTCCGGCTATCGCGGTACGTTGACGCAATTGAATGATGTCTCACCCAGCTTTTTCGACACACTGCGGATTCCGCTGAAGCGCGGACGAACCTTCAACGGCCTCGACAAGGCAGATACCACTCCAGTCGCCGTGATCAGCGAAGCCATGGCCCGCCATTTCTGGCCGGGTGAAGACGGCATCGGAAAGCGCTTCCACTTCTTCGGCGATCCCAAGTTGCTGCAGGTAGTCGGAGTCGTCGGCGACACCGTCATTAATCAGATCGGCGAAGATCCGCAACCGCTCGCCTATTTGCCGCTCACCCAGGATTTCCCGCCGGCCGCAACCATTCAGGTGCGAACGTCCGAAGACCCGGAGGCAGTCATCGCCACGGTACGCAACCAGGTACAATCGCTCGATCGTAATTTGGCGATCACTAACGTTCAAACCGTCGAAGCGGTTTTGAACCAGGGGCTCTGGGCGCCTCGCATGGCCGCCGCTCTACTCACGTTGTTCGGTGGGCTGGCACTCATTCTGGCTGCGGTAGGCGTCTACGGCGTGCTTTCGTATTCAGTCAATCAGCAGACACGCGAGATCGGAATTCGTATGGCGCTAGGCGCCACTCCCGCCGAGGTAATGCGCTGGGTGGTTGCGCAGGGACTTCGATTAGCCGGGGTCGGTGTGTTGATCGGGGTATTCGCTGGTCTTGTCTTGATGCGCTCCGTCGCCAGTCTCCTGTTCGGCATTAGCACCCACGATCCGGAGACCTTCGCGGGGGTCGCAATGGTATTGATCCTGGTCGCCTTCTTCGCCTGCTATGTTCCGGCTAGACGAGCAACAAAGGTCAACCCAGTCGCGGCGTTGCGCAACGAATAGCCACGCTGGTGCGCCGCATAGATGGATAGTCTGTCCCCTGGCGTTTCATCGCACGACAGGGTGTGGCTTGAAGACATGCTCGGTGCGGGACATTGGTCTTTAGCGTCAGGACGAGTTAGCGCACGCCACTAGGTGGGTAACGTGCAACCCTGAAGTAATCCTAAGATAAGGGTTGCCGACAAACCTCCCGGAATCGGGCCAAGCAGACACCGTGAGCTGCCATTTGTTCCTATAGACGGTATCATTCCGCCCAGAGGATCTCATGAAGATACGAGCCAGCTTTTGCCATCTCCTCGTCGTGCTTACAGTCCTCACAACTGGCTGCTTATACGCGCAGAGAGGAGTTCCCTCAACCAAGAAGAACGTTGCACAAGAGGCGATGGATCGCGACCTGCTTGAGGTTACCATCCCCAAGTTGGGACAGTTGTACCGCAGCCATGAATACACCGTTACAGAGGTCGTACGCTGGTACATAGCGCGCATTGAGAAATACAACGGGATCTATCGTGCGGTGCAGAATCTGGACCTGCCCGGAGCTCTCGCTACCGCTGCTCAGGAGGACGCGGAGGCAACAGCGGGTGGCAGTAGTTATGTGCGCGGTCCCATGTGGGGCATTCCGATTGTTGTGAAGGCAAACACCAGCATCAAAGGCCTGATCACGACGGATGGATGGAAAGGCTACACCATCCCCGGCCATGAACTGGTCGCGCCAAAAGATGCAACGATTATCGCAAAGTTACGCGCGGCAGGAGTCGTCATCCTTGGGCAGACGAACATGCCGGATTTTGCAGCAAGTGATACCAATCGCAGTACTGCGTACGGACGCACCGGAAATGCTTATGACGTACGTTTTAGCCCCGGTGGTTCGTCTGGAGGCACCGTCACCGCAATCACCTCAAATTTTGCATTGCTCGGCAATGGAACCGATACGGGCAACTCGATCCGGATGCCGGCTGCCGCAAGCTCCGTCGTCGGTGTCTTCCCAACGCGCGGCCTGGTGAGCATTGCTGGCATCGCGCCGCTCGACTGGCTGCTCGACAACACCGGTCCAATCGCCCGGGACGTGACCGATGCAGCCATTGCGCTGGATGTCATGGCCGGAGAAGATCCCTTGGATCCCCGCACGATCGGTTCTGCTGCAAAGGCCCAGCCCGGCCCTTACGTGCAGTACCTGAAAGCGAACGCGCTCCAGGGAAAACGCTTCGGTGTTCCTGCCTTCATCCTTGGAGGAGCAGGCATTCCGTTTCAGGGCATTCCTGCGTCGGAGTCGGCGACTGAGGTCGCAGAAGACACGGCCGCTGCTCGGCTCCCGTTGCGGTTGGAGACGCGCGAGGCTTTTATGAAGGCGCTGGAAGGGCTGCGCGCCGCTGGTGCAACGGTCATCTTCGACGATTCCATCCTCAACGACAGCTTCGCCGTAACCGTAGCGCGCGTCGGCACCTTTCCTTACGTCCGCGAAGGAACAGAAAACTTTCTCGCTGAGTATGGTCCGACGCAATACCGCTCGGCCGATGAGTACCAGAAGGTGGTTGGGTCCCCTTTGCCGGCCACGATCATCGGAGGCGTGGATGAGACCACCCGGAAAAACCGGCCGCCATTGATCCAAGCCGTATTCGAGAACGATCCGCAAGCCGAAGCCAACGTCCTTGTTCCCCGGCAAAGGGCGCTCGAGGCCTACAACGAAGTACTGGATCGACTGCACCTCGACGGGTTCGTCTACCCGGCCATACAGATGCCTCCGCCCGATGAGACCATGCCGCAGGACGGGAAGATAAGTGAAGGTCCACACAGCAACACGGGATGGGTCAACATGATCGGTGTTCCTGCGATAGTGGTTCCAGGCGGGTTCTACCCCAATGGTCTGCCGTTCGGTCTAGAGCTGTCAACACGGCCATGGAAAGACGGGGACTTGCTCGGCTGGGCGTATGCGGATGAGCAGGTCACCCGGCACCGCCGTCCACCCGTGCTCGTTGAAAAGGGCCTGCTACCCAACGCAAGATGACGTGCATACCGCCCATGGGAACATTCCTTGGCTTTCCAATTCGAGCCGAGAATTCTTGACGGCTTCACGGCAGGAGTCGGCACGATCGGTTTACCCTCGATTCCATCCACCGCGTATCCGGCTTAGTGCTCAACTCGGGTCGCATCCGCAATTTCCGTTTCACGCAGCGCGCAAACTGAAGCCGACTCACTAGCATGACAGTTTGATTTCTGCGGATGCTGTGATTTCGCCTCAACTCCCGATTAACGCTAGTGCTCATGGGCAACGCTTCTCTAATCTTGTAAGGGAAGGGTTGGCGACCATTCTCCCAGAAGGATATGGTACGGACAGGTGCTCGACGGCTTGCCCGTTACGGCAAAATGGGGAGAACCAGCGCCGAAGGCCGGGATTTGTCGTGGTAAATGACGTTGGTTGCTTTCACCATGTGCGTCCCCCGCGCCTGATCCTCGCCCGTATTCAAGTTTCGATCAAATCGCGGGAAGTTGCTGCTGGAAACCTCTAGCCGCAGTTTGTGTCCGGGCAGGAAGACATTGCTCGTCGCCCACAGATCCATGCTGATGCGATAAATCTCCCCAGGATTTGCGAGTTCCGGTTTCTCCTGCGAATTGCGGTAGCGCAAGCGCAGGATGCCTTCCGTCAAATTCTGGGCAAATCCGTTCGGCCAGACGTCAACCAGTTTCCCGGTGAAGTCTGTATCCACAGCAGAACTGCTGACATAAAGATCGAGCGTAATCGGACCCGTCACTTCCGTGCTCTGGGTGAATGCTGGCGAGGAGAAAACGAGCACGTCGCCCCGCGCTTCCGCCGGCCGCTGGTCCTGCGGGCCGACCCCGGTCGGCAGCGCTGAGCAACAAAGCGGTCCGCCAATCGTGGGGATCGCGTCGTTGGGATCGTACACATACTGGTCGGGTTTCTCCTCGGCAGGAGCAGCCGTAGTCAGGGCGCCGTCTCCTTCCAGGCCGTTCGCCGGTTTGGTCGAGTGAAGGTAATAGCGCGTTGCCTTGGCGCGCTGCAGCGGCCAGTCATTTTCGTCGCGCCATTCGTTCTTGCCCATGACGAAGATTCTTACCGGCTTCTCCTGATCCGGCCCATTCCCGATCTCTTTCAGCAGGCTGTCGTACCAGCGGAGCACGGCTTCATCCAGATCAAACGGCAACTTGTCCCCAAAATCAACCGCGCCAACCCTTCGAGCGTCCGATCCACCCGCGTGTCCACCCACGTAGACCTGCAGGCGCTGGCCACGGCGCGCTGCCTCCGTTCCCGCCTCTTTCCTCAGCCCTGCATAGTTCTTCAGCGTGCCGCCCAGAAAAATGTCGTACCACGCGCCCAGGCTGAATACGGGAACTTGAATCTGCGCGTAGTGATCTTCGATAGACCAGCGCTTCCAAAAGTCGTCGTAGTTCGGGTGCGCCAGCCAGTCGGTGAAATAGGGAGCCAGTCCCGCCGCCGTAGGTGCTTCGCGCACGGGATAAGACCATAATGGCAGTTCTTGTGTCCAGCCGAGCGCGTCGCCGCCCGATTGTGCGCGGCGTTCCATGGTGTTTTCCGCCAGTCCCGTCGTCCACGATTCGTCGAACCATTGCTCGAACGCGCCGCCTTGATAGGTCCAGCCGTCGTGATAGTTGGACGCTGTAACGTCGGGGGAAATTCCCGCCAGATGAGGCGGACTGGCAATCGCGGCGAGATACTGCGTCGCGCCGACGTAGGAGCCACCGAACATCCCGACCTTTCCGTTGGAATACGGAAGCGCAGCCGCCCACTCCACCGTGTCGTAGCCGTCCTGCGATTCGTTCTTGAACGGATACCATTCGCCCTCCGATGCGTATCTCCCCCGAACGTCCTGCGCGACTACCACGTACCCGCGTGCCGCCCATTTCAAGCAAATATCAGCGTCCCGTTTCTTGTCGTATGGCGTGCGCGTCAACAGCACTGGAAACTTGCCGTCCGTCTTTGGCCTGCAAACATCTGAGCGCAGCGTGATGCCGTCACGCATCTTCGCCTGTACGTCGCGCTCGATGATCACTTCGTAATGGTCGGCCGCGCGGACTCCGGCCGGCGCCAAGACCGTCAGGGCCACGACGCAACAGGCTCGCAGGACCCTAGAATGCAGCATTCCTCGATTTGCTTGCTCGTCCAATACCGCTCTTGTCATTCATTCCACCTGAGTTGGGTCGCTCGGACCGCTTGCCGGTTCGCAGCCTAGGCCACGGAAACCGCCCCTGTCAAGGCAAGTTCGCGCTTCGCAACAATTTGCGGACTGACGACGGGCTACACGGAAGTCCGCATGGCATTGATTGGCCTTCTCAGCGAAAGCCTTATTGCCGGTCAATTGCCAGGATAACGCCCAGCCTTCAATGTCATCGGATGGCCGCATTCCCGCTTCATAGCGAGTCTTCAGCAGCGCAAGGCCGGTAAAAGGATCGGCCTTGTTAATAAGAAGACGGGGACGAGGTAGGGGTGACTTCGCGCTGCTCCCTATTATGGTGAGTCCGATACTCGCTCCCACAGCCATCATGAAGTCTCGACGTTTCATTCCAGAGAACCCTTCCCTGCAAAAGTAAACACAAGTATACGAAAGACAGCAGAAACCCCTAATCTTGCGGTGGCTTTTATTGTGGTGCAAGCGAGCAGCAACTGCTGGCATATCAATCACTTCTGAGAGGCTACTTGGCCGCATGCATACTCCTCGATCACCTTTCGTTTGTTTTGCTCTCATTCGATGTATAGAATATGGGGCAACAGGCGGCCCCGTTTCGAAGCCTGGCAAGGAAACCCATATGGCGTCCGGTTCGCGACTGTTAGCCGAGCAACGCAGACGCAAGATACTTGAGTTCATCGAGCAGAAGGGACAGATCACGGTCCGTGAGCTGGCGAGCCGGTTTTCGGTTTCCGCCGTGACGGCGCGCGGCGATCTTGATGCTCTCTGCTCACAGAGTCTGGCGATTCGGTCCCATGGCGGCGCAGTGCGGAAACTGGAGTCGGGTTCGGACGCCACCTCATCCAAAGAGCCTCAAAGAGTCGCCGAGGTGGCTCGGTTAGCCAAAGTCAGCCTGAGCACCGTCTCGCGCGTAGCGCAGGGAAACTCCAGGCTCGCGCCATCTGTACAAGCGTCCGTTCTCGCGGCCGCGCAAGATCTCGGTGTCAACCTGACGTCCGGCGCAAAGGGCCCCACCATCGCCTTTATCCTCGGCAACCGCGATACGGTGAATGAATTCCAGTCCAAGGTACTGCTTGGAGCCGAGGGATACTGTACGCGCAAAGACTGGGCGCTCCATTTCATCTCTTTTCGTTCCGATCTGAATGCGCCGCTGAGCCGCCTGAGTCTTCCCGAAGTTTTGACGTCGTCGAACCGCCCGAGCGGTGTCATCTTGAGCGGCACACATTCCGCCAACATTCTGGCCGCCCTCACGGAAAAGAAGATTCCTTTCTCTCTGGTTGGAAACAATATTGTCGGCGACTGGCAACCGGATCAATACGACTGCGTTTTCACCGATGACGTGCGCGGATCTGCCGAGATCACGCGCTATCTGATCGCGCAGGGTCACCGGAACATCTGGTATATCGGGAACCAGCGCCTACCATGGTTTGCGCGGTGCGCTCGCGGATATCGGCAGGCGATGAAAGATGCCGACCTCGAGCCCCGCTTCAGTGAGATCGGCTCGGAAGATCGCGAACTGGGATACCTGGCCGTCAAGGCCTTGCTGGCCTCGGGGGAGCGACCTACCGCGCTTTTTGTCGGGACCGATCAGGCCGCCTCGGGCGTGTACCAGGCGTTGCAGGAATGTGGAATCCGAATTCCTGATGACATCAGCGTTGCCGGCTTCAATGACACGATTGGTGAAGTCTTGCATCCGGGGCTGACGACGGTGCGCGAGTTTCCGAAAGAACTCGGCGTACATCTGGCTGAATTTGCTATCCGCAGAATCCAGGAACCGAATCTCGCTCCACAACAACTAGTCATGCCGACAGAACTCATTCGAAGAGAAAGCGTGCGGCAGATTGCTCCCGGACATTCGTACGTATCCTCGTTCGCGCTGCAAGAACATACCCTGTGACAAGTCTGGCGTCCCTCATTCGAACGATGAGCGTTTCTGCGCAAGCATCGTTCCGGGCTTTTCTGTTCTTTTCGCTTGTTAACCTTCCCGCGCTGAGCCAGACGGCGCCGCCTCCGGATGCTTTTCGAGTTCTTGCCCCACCTTCGAACGGCCCGCAGATCACTCCTTATCTCCAGTACCAGACCGATATGGCATGGCAGCAGGATGAGGAAAGAATCGCCGCCTGGCGCAGCGTCCGGACGGAATCTGATTTGCTGCGCCTGCAACGCGAACTGCGGCGGAAAGTTTTGATGATGATGGGCGGACTCCCAACGGTCAGGACTCCATTGCACGCCAGGATCACTGGCAGCATTCCAATGAACGGCTTTCACATTGAAAAGGTGATCTTTGAAAGCCTTCCGGGGATTTATGTGACTGCTCTCGTCTATGTGCCGGATGAACGGGGGGCGGGCAAAACCAAACGGTATCCTGCCATTCTCGTGCCCGCCGGACATGCCCCGGACGGCAAGGACCATTATCAGTCGCTGTGCCAGCGCTTGGTGCTGCGCGGGTATGTTGTTCTGGCCTGGGACCCCGTCGGACAAGGGGAGCGGAGCCAGTTCTGGGATGCAAAGGCCGGCAAGAGCCGCTACAACCTGATCTGTGCCGAGCATGCTGTGCTCGGCAACCTCGCCTACCTCGCGGGCACGAACTTGGCACGCTGGGAAATCTGGGACGGATTGCGCGCCTTTGATTACCTGCTCACACTTCCCGAAGTCGACCCCAACCGCATCAACATCACCGGCACGAGCGGGGGTGGCTTTCAGGCGATGCACATCGCTGCACTCGAGCCTCGCATCAAGGTCGCCGCGATTTCCTGCTACATCACGGCGCTGCCCATGCGCATTCACAACCGAATCTTCCAGGATCCCGACAGTGATCCAGAGCAGGATCTTTACGGCATGATCTCGAATGGCGTTGACCATGCTGGATTGCTTGCACTTATGTATCCGCGACCGATATTCGTCGCCGCCGCCGTGCTCGATTTCTTCCCCATCGAGGGTGCAGAAACAACATTCCGCGAAGTACGACAGCTTTACGTCCGTTTTGGACATGGCGACCGCATCGGCATGACCGAGGGCTATCACGGCCACGAGTACTCGGATGCCAACCAGGAAGCAGCATTCGAGTTCCTGGATCATTTCAATCAAATGCCTGCCGTGCGAACTCTGGCGCCCGTTCAGCCGCTCGACGCAAAGCAACTGCAGTGCAGCTCGACTGGCCAGGTCCTGCAGGCTTTTCAGGACGCAAAGCCGCTTACTGAATCGATCCGGGACTATTACTCCGAGCACAAAGGGCGACCAGCCGAATCACTTCGGCAGTTGTATTTCGGCAAGGGTTATCCGGAGATTCGTTCGTGGAACTTAGTCCCTTACGGCAACGTGGCACCTGCTGCCGATACTATCGCGTGGGAAAATTCCGGCAGCTCCACTTTCCAAGATGTAGCGATTGATCGATATCTCCTGCATCACAGCCACAATCTGGTGATGCCTCTGCTCCACATTCATAAGACCACCGGCGAGAGCAGGCGCTGGTTGCTGTGGTTCACGAAAGATGGAAAGGCTGTTCCAAACGATTGGGTGGAGATCCTTAAGCAGCTCAATGCTGGATACGATGTCATCAGCTTTGATTTTCGCGGACTGGGCGAAACGCGAATGCCTTACAAGCCTGTCTCTGAGGACGATCCTTCGCTCGCACTCACGGACGAGGCGCAGGCCTATGCTAATCCACTTTCAAGCGTCCTGGCCGGCTACGTGTATAACTCCCTGTTAACCGGCAGGCCTTTTTTCCTGCAGATGATCGAAGATGCCGAGATCGCTCTCAGCTTCGCGAGAGGGAAACTGCACGCTAGCTCGTTCTCCATTGTCAGCGATCCGGAGAGCGCAATCCTTGCTTCCGCCATCGCTAGCACGCTCACTGCAGTGAACCCTGGGCCGCATCCCGCTGTGGACGTCATGAAGTGGTCGGAACTAGTTTTACAGCGTCGCGAGCTATGGCCGATTCAATACTTACTGCCTGGCGGCGCTTACATTCAGTGACGGAAGCGGTACGGCGCACATTCGGCGCGGTGGCTCTGTCGGAATTTGCATGTCCGGCGGATTACGTCGCGCTAGGCACTCCTGAAGTTAGCAGAGCCGCAGAATCCTTGTCGAGATAGATGGTGGCGTTCGGGTGCCTGCGCAAAATCGATGCCGGCACCATCGGCGTAATCTCTCCCTCCAGTGAGTGCTTCACCGCTTGTGCCTTGCGCTCTTCGGGAACCACCACGATGATTTCTCTGGCGCGCAGGATCTGTCTCGCCGACATCGATATCGCCTGCGTGGGAACATCGGCCACCTTCCCGAACCATCCCTCGTTCACTTGCTGCTGCCGGCATGCCTGATCGAGTTGGACTACTAGATAAGGCTCCTCGATTTCGAAATCTGCGGGGGGATCGTTGAATGCCAGGTGCGCATTCTCTCCAATTCCGACAAATGCAAGATCGACCGGTTCGCGCTGCAGCTCTTTACCGATTTTTGCAACCGAACGTTGAGCGTCTCCGTCGCCGTCCAGGAAGTGGTATCGGGAGATTCCCGTCTTTTTGATCAAACGCTCGAGCAGATACTTCCTGAAACTTGCCGGATGCGTGATGGGAAGTCCGATGTACTCATCCAGGTGGAACACTTCGACGCAGCTCCAGTCAATGCTCGGAGCAGTAGTCAGCGCATCAAGAAATTCGAACTGAGATGCGCCCGTAGCGACAATAATTCGAGCGACCCCCTGCTGGCGTATGGCCCGCCGAATCGAAGTCGCGGCCTGATCCGCCGCGGCGCGGCCCAAAGAATCCTTGTCTGCAAGAATTTTGATCTGCAATTGAGACACCCTCCTCCCTCCTGGTACTTAACTGGCGTGCGCTCCCAGCGCGCGCCAAACGCGTGGATGATAACTCATCATGCTCTGGATAATTAACTGTGCTGCTGGCGAACTGATCGAAAGGAGGATTCGGTTCTGCCCGTCCTTCGTCATACGTTGGCAGCATCCACGTTCCTTTCCAGACTCGAACCGGGCCGCGTACGTCCGCTCGCCGCAGGATTGCG
>Ga0075030_100005179_pt1 | contig 11771 bp, 11 predicted proteins | sample LitLauG_LLR_2012_FD_71393 | JGI IMG/M metagenome (GOLD analysis project Ga0075030, IMG submission 71393) | Freshwater sediment microbial communities from Pennsylvania, USA - Little Laurel Run_MetaG_LLR_2012 | ecosystem: Environmental > Aquatic > Freshwater > Creek > Sediment | place: USA...
GACGTGGTATTCTAGCCGCGTGATGGGCATGCCAAGCTTGCTGCGAAAAGTGTTCCTCGTTGACCTTTTGCAGGGACTCAAGGTCACGTTCCGCTACCAGGATCCCAAAGAGATCTATACCGAGCAGTATCCGCTGGAGCGGCCACAAGTAGCAGAGAGATATCGAGGAGCGCCGCGTCTGAATGTCAACCCCGACACAGACGAAACGATGTGCATCGCCTGCGACCTGTGCGCGCTGGCCTGTCCCGAGAATTTGATTGTTGTCTCCAGCGAGCGCAACGAGAAAACCCGTCGCAAGGAGCTCACCAACTTCACCTACGACTTAAGCCGCTGCATGTTCTGCGGCCTGTGCGAAGACGCGTGTCCGACTGACGCGCTGGAATTGACGCAGGACTTCGAACTCGCCAGCTACGACCGCAAGGGGTGGATTTGGGACCGGACGACGCTGGAAAAAGGACCGCAGCCCACGCTGTATCAGAAATAGCCCGGAATTGCCCGCCATTAAAGCCCAGACCAGAGGCGATGCTTTTTTTCAAGCAACAACCCACAAATCAGACATCAATACTTCGTTTTCTCACGCAGGCTGCTGCTGTGTCATGCAGTGCATTGCGCCCAGGCCCCAGATGAAGTCCCCAGAATAGATGGGGACAATGGCGCGAGTGGGGAAGAGTTCCGCGAGCGTCTGCAGTGCGATGCTGTCGCTCGGACGGTTGAAAACCGGGGCGAGAACGACTCCATTGGCAATGTAGAAATTGGCATAGCTCGCGGGAAGCCGTCGGCCTTCGAAGACGACCGGCTGCGGCATGGGCAACTCGACGACCGTCAGTTGTTTGCCGTCCTGATCTCGTGCGCCTTGGAGACGGCGGAGATTGGCTTGCAGCGGTGCGTGATTCACATCTTTGGAATTGCGCTCGACCATGGTCACGACCGTGCTCTTCGACACGAAGCGGGTCAGGTCATCGACGTGGCCGTGGGTGTCGTCCCCGGTGATGCCGCGGCCGAGCCAGATGGTGTGCGGCGCGCCCAGGTAGTCGGCAAATGCCTTTTCGTAGTGCGCGCGGACCATATGCGGATTGCGTTCCTGCTCCTTACTCAGCAGGCATTCTTCAGTGGTGAGAATCGTGCCCGCGCCGTTAACATCGACGGATCCGCCTTCGAGAACGATGCGCGACCCTACCGCGAGGGGACGAACTTCTTGCGCGTGGGCTGCCTTAGCCATCAGGCTTCCGATCTTTTCGTCGAACCGCCAGTTCGAGTACTTCGCCCAGGCGTTGAAGCGGAATTTCAAAGATACCGAGCCCTCAGGGGCTGAAGCCCGAGCGATTCTGGACTCCTTCACGGCACGAGTAAACTCGTGCCCTTCCCGATCTTCCGGTGGAGGAAGCAGTCCGCGACCGTCGGGCCAGCCGAGATCCAGCGTTACTCTTTTCAAAAAAATACAGCCGGAATCGCGCAGCCATACGCGGTTGGTGGGCCAAGGATGAAAGCGGATATTCCCGGAAAGTGCATCGGCTCGCTCGAGGACTCTGCGAGCCTGGCGCGCAGACGTTGCATGGCTAACGATCAGTTCGACGCGCTCGTATTTCGCCAGATTGCGGATGATTTCTGCATAGACCCACGGAATCGGCTCGAATTTGCCGGGCCAGTCTCCCTGATAATGCGGCCAGGCGAGCCAGGTCGCGGCATGCGATTCCCACTCTGCGGGCATTCGATAACCCAGCGCGGCAGGAACTGCTTCCACGGATGTGGTCCGGGCCTTACTTCTTCTTTTGGATGGCGACATAGCATTCCAGGGTTTTGATCTTACCGGGGGGCGACGTCTTATAGGCGTCCGTGAGGAGATACGTTCCACCCATCTGTTGCAGGCTTACTTCACGAACGAAGCGTGGGACTTTCTCATTGCAGGAACGGTCGCGAAAAACGTCCGCCGTCAGCGGCTGCGTTCCGTCGAAATACTTTGGGTCAATCTGCGTCGTGCTGGAGCTGGAGAAAACGACCTTTACGTATTTCTCCTTCGGCTTCGCGCTACCTGTGTCCAGAACGACGACTTCTTCATTTTGCTGAAGGTTCGCAGATTTAGCGGTGTGCTTCATCAGATCGTAGGCGACGATCTTTCCGCTCATCTTCGATGTCTTGGCAGTTGCGGCCAGAACAAAAGCTGCAATCGCAACGGCCATCAGGAATGCTTTTCTCTTTGCAGGCAATGGAGTTCCTAGTCCAGTAGTCGATTGGTGATGGGGGCGTAGCTGTCAATTCTGCGGTCGCGCAGGAAGGGCCAATTGCGGCGAATATCTTCAAGAGCCTTCAAGTCGACATCACCGACGAGAATCTCCTCGCGATCGTGGGATCCTTCGGCGAGGACGCGGCCAAATGGATCACAGAAGAACGATCCGCCCCAGAACTCGAGTCCCTGGCCCGGGGCTGACTTGCCGCACACGTTGCCGGTTTCGAAGCCCACACGATTTACAACTGCTACGTATACCCCGTTGGCGATGGCATGGGAGCGTTGGATCGTGCGCCAGGCGTCATGCTGCGCCACGCCGTACTCGGCTTTTTCGGCCGGATGCCAACCGATTGCCGTCGGATAGAACAGAATCGGCGCACCCTGGAGCGCGGTCAGCCGCGCGCCTTCGGGAAACCACTGATCCCAGCAGACCAAAGTGCCCAACTTGCCGGCGCTGGTATCGAGGGCGCGAAAACCCAGATCACCCGGTGTGAAATAAAACTTTTCGTAGTAGAGCGGATCGTCGGGAATGTGCATCTTGCGGTAGAGACCGCGCAGGGAGCCGTCCGCATCGAAGATGGCAGCGGTGTTGTGATAAACACCGGGGGCGCGTTTTTCGAAGAGCGAAGCGATCAACACGACGCCGTTACTTCGCGCTGCGGCAGCCAATTTCTCACTGGTCGGACCGGGAATGGGTTCGGCTAAGTCGAAGAGGGAATGGTCTTCGCGCTGGCAGAAGTACTGCGTCTGAAAGAGTTCGGGAAGACACACTACCTTGGCGCCGCGGCCGGCGGCATCGGCGGTGCGGTTTAAGGCTTTTTCCAGATTTTGTTCCGGGTCCGGTCCGCAGGACATCTGCACCAGCGCTACGCGGAATTTGTCGGGCGGCACGCGTTTCCTCCGCGATCAATATAGCAAATCACTGCCAGATACAGGCTGGTGGCGCTGAGATCACGCCTTTCTCAGAGCCGAGAGGGCTCGGCCAAGGCGGGGATGCGGCGCGGCCAGGTCTTCCACTCGCCGCATGATGTCCGGTGAGGGCATGGAGCGCACTAGCGCTTCCAAAGCCCGCTCGGAGTCCGGAGAGTCCAATTGCACCTGATCGAGGAGGAACTCCAGCGCCTCGTCCTGACGGGTCAGGGCGATCGCCGAAAGCAGGACCGAACGGAACCAAGGGTCGCTCACTTCCTCGAGAGAGCTGCGAAGGGCTTCAAATGCTTGGCGAGAATGTGTGCTCGCGATTGCCAGAGCGGCCTCTCCTGCAGCATCGTCGCCTTGGGACAAGAATCGACAGACCCAGGGGATGGCTGACAATCCCTCCAGGTGCAGCACACCGCTGTAGCAGGCTCCCAGAACCTCTGGTTCGTCGTTGCCGAGAGTGGCTCGGAGGCGGAGCAATAACGAGGCAGACGGAGAGCCCACTTGCTCGACGGCGCGTGCCAACTCGGCTCGAACCACCTTGTCCGGATCAGCAAAAGCGCTGATCAGATGTCGCAACAGGTCGTCATTCGTCAACGTGCCGCACTGCACTAACGCCAGGGCGCAGGTAGCGCGTAAGGTGCCAGCGGTGTCGGAACGGCCTCCCCAGACGGGTTCGAGTTGGATGTGGCGCATGCCCTGGAGGAAAACCTCCGGCTCCTGCAATTCGAAAGCAGAAAGAGTACGGCTGATCGCGTTCTTGGCCCAGCATTGCGGGTCCGATTTTTCCGGATTGTGGAAGAAGCGGGCAAAGGCCTCGAGGAGATCGGGCGTCAGGTTCTGCAAGTTGAATTCGCGGGCGAGGTCAGCGGCTTTCGCCGCGATGAAGTTGTTCTTGTGAGCAAGGGCTCGCCGCAGAGGATCAACGCGGGATTCTTCGGGAGCGGCGCGAAGAGCATCCAGAGCAGCGATCTGTTGTTCGAACTGGCGCTTGCCGGACATCAAGGGAAGTGTACCGCTGTTCGGGACAGAATCTCCCGATCGATCACACCCTGGAAAGCTTGCGTCGCCGATGGCCGAAGGCGGCTGTTCCCACACAACCTTTCGCCTCATTAACTCGCGTGGCTTCTTTCAATGTCCTTCCTGTAGAGTAATGGTTCAATCAAAAACGGGTGGAGCTTGGAGGCTGGCTTTGAAACACGGCAATCATGGAAATTCGCATGGGCAGCAGGGACCCGGAGGCGAGGGGACCGACCGCAAGCTGCACAATCCCATCGAAGATCGGCTGATTCCGTTAGAGCCGCTGGATCTTGGCAAGATCAAGTCGATCGACGGCCTGGTCCGGGCGATGGCCAAGACGGCGTTTACCGGCCGGCAGCTTGGCGAAGCGGCGGACGTTCTGGAAGCGATGGCGACCGACGAGGATGCCTTTGTGGTGATGACCCTCGCGGGCGCCATGACCGTTGCCAAGCAGGGGCTGATCATCGCGGAATTGATCGACCGCGGAATCGTGAATGCCATCGTCTCGACCGGGGCGCTCATGGCCCACGGGCTGGTCGAGGCTACCGGCCGCGCACATTTCCGTGCGAATCCCGAGGTTTCCGACGAGGAACTATACGAGCAGGGCTACAACCGCGTCTACGACACGCTTGAGCCGGAGCAGAACCTCGATGACGTAGAAGAGGTGATGTCTGCGGTGCTCGAGTCCTGGGATCATAACGAGGTGATGTGTTCGTACAAGTTGAACCATGCCATCGGTGCCTACCTTTCGAAACATGCCGCCGGCCAGCGCGGGATTCTGAAGTCGGCTTACGAAAAGGGAGTTCCGGTGTTTGTCCCGGCGTTCAGCGACTCAGAATTGGGACTCGATACAGCCTTGAACAACCGACTGCGGGAGTCGACCGGAAGGCACAAGATCCGCTTTGATCCTTTCGAAGACCTGGAGCACTTTGCCGCGACCTTGCTCCGACAGAAGAAGCTTGGCATCTTTACGATCGGAGGCGGTGTTCCACGAAACTGGTCGCAGCAGTTTGGACCGTTCTGCGAACTACGCCACCGGCGTCTCGGTGAGAATGTGCCTTTGAAGCGGTATCATTACGGTCTTCGCATCTGCCCCGAGCCAGTCTATTGGGGTGGCCTGTCGGGGAGTCCGTACAGTGAAGCCATCTCCTGGGGAAAGTTCGTTCCTCCCTCAGAAGGCGGGATGTTCGGTGAGGTTTTTGTGGATGCGACGGTTGGGCTGCCGATCATCGTGGCCGCCGTTCTGGAACGGCTCGACAAGGCGAAAAAGGGCCCGCGCAAGGGCACAAAAGCTACGGCCAAAAGATAAAAAGATAAAAGGATCTCGGGCGTGCCGGGAATGGACCGCCCTAGCTGACGAGTTCGGAGGCAGGCTCCGCCTGCTCGGTCGGCTGAGCCGTTTTCACCCGACGGTAGAGTGGTCCAAGGATGCTTTTTTCAAGCACTTCCGATTCAGCCTGAAACCAATCCTGCAGGTCTTGACCTTCTTCTTGACCACGTTTTTCATACAGCTGCTGCGCCCGTGAGCGGACCTTCCGCTCAACCATCCGGACCATCAGCGCCTGCTGCTTTTTTCTGCGAGTTTCGGTATCCAACGCTTGTACTCCCCCAGTCTTAACTTCCACCTCTATTGTAGATGATTACTGTTAACGAAAGATTACACTGGGCTTATTCTCGTGGTTACCAAAGTGCATACACTCTAAAATCGCAATATCTCTATTTTATTCAGTAACTTAGATACACTTTATCCTGCGACGGAAAGACTTGGAACGGCCGAACCGAGGGATATCCACAGCAGGTTTTGGTCAACCCGGGAGGTCTACGATGACTCAGACTCAGGCGGAGTTTCTTGAGTACAGAAACCCCTTGGAAACACTCCGTTCCTGTGTCAATGAGGGCGACCGGACCTGATCCGGAGCAGGCGTAGGCACAACTGAAGGCCACGCCTACTTGAACTCAGTTCTTGGATGATTAAAGTCAGTCGAAGATCAATACCGCCGAGGCGATCACTGTAGTCCACAGGGCACGCTTGTCACCCACCGCGGACTGGGTCACGTTCGCGGTTCGAACGATCTTGTTCGACAGACGGTAGATCTGCTTCTTCTCGTCCCAGGAACGGTCCGGATCAAACTCCACGTTGAGCGTGGTGGCCAGCATTTCGGCGGCAAGTTCTTCGGCGTACTCCCCTGCGGCGTCTTCCGTCTCGCCGAAGGAGTGGTGTTCGCTCAGGTAGCCGTAGGTGTTGCGGTCGGCCGGAATCGCTACGCCAATCGAGGAGGCCAGCAATCGGTGCGCCTCACGGGTCGAATTCTCGGCAACCACGGCGAAGACCACCTCACCTGGATGGAGGTACTTCACGCCCTCTTTGCGGGCCAGCAGCTTGCAATTAGGAGGAAAAATCGACGAGACACGTACCAGATTCTGGGCAGCGATGCCCGCATCGCGTAACGCCAATTCGAAAGACGTCAAGCGCTCACGGTGTTTCCCCACTCCTTTGGTGAAGAAAATCCGCTTCGGAACCATGTCTTTGCCCAATTCGTCTGTTCCTCCAGAGAGAAATTTTGATGTTGGAAAGGCACAATCTAACACATTGCTTTGTAAAGGAAATGTGAATTTCGGGGTGGAGACAAAAAAATCTGCGGGGGCAAACTGCCCCCGCGACAGCCGGCAGTGTGCCAGCGTGACGAGACGCGGAATTTAGTCGGCTTTGACGGACGTCACGGTGATGGTGTTGTCTTTCTCGGTGCCGGTAACGGTGGCCTTAGCTCCAGCCTGCTTGTCGAGCGTCGTCAGGGCTGCTTTGTCGGTCGTTTCCAGCGTGTAGACCTTGTCTCCGACCACCAGGGCATACTTCGAACCTTTGGACACGCAATCGCGCGTGCATTCGACGGCAGGTCCCGTGTGCTTGGCGCCGCACATGGCGTCACTCACGGTCCCGGTGAAGGTCTTGCCGGCGGCGAAGGCGGAAGAAACCGTCAGGCCGGCAAATATGAGGAGGGTCATCAGCATAAGTCCAGTATTCCGAGTTCGGACATTCATCACAGAGTCTCCTTTTTTGTCTGAGGCAGGCAGAGGACGCGAACGATCGGTCGCACAGCCTCCATCAAGAGATGGTACTACGGAGAGAGAGTTACAAAAGGCATTTGAAAAAAAGCGGAGGTACACGGGCGTGCACCTCCGCGCGGATGCCCGGTTCAATTCAGGGGGGAGGGCCCGGGCAAAGTCAAAAATCTACTCGCGCAAATTGGACGTCTCTCGCCGACTCCAAGCGGATGATCCCCAAGAAAGCTTCATCTCCGGCCGCAGAAAACCGGTCTCACGCCGCAATCCGAGATACCCGGTCGCGGGCGAATCAGGCGTCCAGCACTGGTCCGTCAGTGACCGGGTTCCCGCGTGAGAAAGACTGGCTAGAGTACATCCCAATTGAGTGCCTGCAAAAAGAGCACGGAATTTGTTCCAAAAAACGAACAAGGTGTGGCGGGGAGCCTACTTGGGAGCTTTTACGGAGTAGATGAGATCAACATCCACGGTTTTGTCGCGGACATTGGCGGTCACGTGCGGTGAAACATCCCAATCGAGCCCGGATGGCAAGAGTTTGTGAGCGGCCGGCAGGTACTCGCTCAAATAGGTGGCATCGTACACATCGCCGGGACGGAGTCTCCAGGCATTGCGCAGCTTGGCCGTGAGACTGTTATCCAGACCGCGGAATTCGAGTTCCCCCATGTGGTACACGTAGCCTTCGTTTACGTCGAGGTGGAAGATTGCAGTCGCGGCAGCATCGTCGAATTCCGGGTCGACCTTGACCGTGGCAGTCACGTATCCGCGGGACCCGTAGAGTTTCTGCACGTCTTTCAGGTTGTCTCCGATGCGGATCGTATTGGCAACGTCACCAGGCTGTGCGCGGACCATTTTCTGCAGGACGTCTGTCGGAAATTCCTGATTGCCAGACCAGGACAGCGATTTGATCTTGTACGGCTGTCCTGGAGTGACGGCATAAACGACATCAACGATCGTCAGATTCTTGATGCTCTCGCCACTGTCCGCAGAAGGTTTCTTCACCACCTTGGGCTGGGGCTGGCCAAAGGCGGCCTTCAGGTAACCCCGGGCATAGTAAACCGGGAGCAGTTGGTGCTCGACAAGGGCATTAAGGACGCTGCGGGAATACTCGCGATCGAAGACACGCCGGGCAGCCTCTTTAAGCGCAGGCAGGTCCGCTTCCCCCGCCCCGCTGAACTCGACGTTGCGGATCTGGACGACCACCTCGGAAACGCGGTAGACGATGGAATCAATCGGACCGTTCGCCTTGCCCGCGCGTTCGTACTCGACATTGCCCGGAATGGCGTTTTCGACCAGCAACGCCTGCAACACGTCGGAAACGCGGTCAGCGAGATTGCCGGAGAGCGGCAACTCGCCGTTGAACATCGGAGCGCGTTCCTTGATTCGCTTGAGAAGTTCTTCATCGGAGAACCAGACAAAGTCCTCGAAGCGTACCGGCACGGACTTGTCGGCGTCGGTGACCTGCAAATTCAGCTTGGTTCCGGTAGAGGGAGAATAGGAATAGCTGTAAGCGATATCGGTGAAAACGCCGATGTCTCCGAGCCGGCGTGCGGCTTTCTTGAAGTCGTCTTCGACCACAGTCGTGCCGATCTGCAGCCCGCTGGCCGCGATGATGTCGGTTTCGGAGTAGTGTTTGCTCCCGGTTACCTTGACCGAAGTAAGCTGGCGGTCCGACGTCGGCAGCCGATCAAAGGAACTTCCGGACGATTGCGAGTGGGCCAGCAGGGAACTGATGCCCAGCAGAAGGACCGTGAGGCATCGCGAAGATCTCATCATCGGCTGGGCGTAGGCACCAATTCTTGCGTGGATTTGTGCTTCACTGCAATTTCAATAAAAGCCAGCGCGGCGCGGCTGAGAGCCTTATCTTTGCGGAACACCAGGGCCAGATCCCGGCGGACTTGGGCATCGGCGAGCGCAACAGCGGCCAGCACTTTGGCGCGGACGTCTTCTTCGACATTCGAACGGGCAATGAAGCCGATGCCGACGTCGGCGGCGACGAAGCGCTTCAGCAGTTCGCTGGAATCAAGTTCCATGGTGAAGTTGGGCTTCAGGCGGCGCTCGTGAAACAACTGCTCGATGGCGTCGCGCGTGTGTCCTGCCTTCGGAACGATCAGCGGGAACTTGCTTGCGTCGGAAATGGTGGCAGATTTCGTTTTCCCCAGCGGATGATGGGGTGGCGCAATCAAAATCAACTCATCCCGGTGAATGAGAACTACCGTGAGTCGGGTGTCGTTGACGGGCATGGAAATGACGCCGAAGTCGACCGAATTGTCGATGATGGATTCAAGGATCTTGGCGTAATCGGAGCGTTTGATGTTGACCGACACGTCGGGATACTGTTTCTTGAACTCGGCGAATACGTGCGGCAGGATGTGCAGGCAGGTACCTTCATTGGCACCGACGATGATCTCGCCGCGCGGCACGCGCTCCATCTCTGCGATCGCGACCATCATCGCCTTGCGCGCGTCGAGCGCATCTTCGACGTATTTCAGGAAGGCCTTGCCGCCTGCCGTCAGCGAGACTCTGCCTCCGGAGCGGTCGAACAGCTTGGCGCCAACCTCCTCTTCGATTCCTCGGATCTGGGATGAGATGGCCGGCTGGGTGCGGAAACGCTTCTCCGCAGCGCGCGAAAACGATGCGTGCCGTGCCACTTCCAGAAATGTCTCGAGCTGATCGAAGTCCATAAGAAGCTTTCAGCTGTCAGCCATCAGCTTTCAGCCAGAACGTAAAGGTGTCAAAGAATTGGCTTTGACTGAAAGCGGATGGTCGAGGGCTGATCGCTCAAGTATAAAGTCCGTTTTATCCCGGCTATAAGAACAATCGAATTGCCGCAGGTGACGAGGGGCAGTACACTCGTCGGTTTGTACAGCGCGACCGATTGTAGCAGAGGGAAAAACCCGTCGTTGGTTGCTGGTCGTTTGTCGTTAGCAGATGCTCTGTACTGCCCGATTCTTTACGTCCAGAGGACTCTGGTTGGTCCACGAACCGGCCAAAGACCAACGACTGACGACCAATGATGCTGGAAAAAAGAATCCTTATGGCAGACGCCAAGACCGTCCTTGAATTCGCCAAGCAGCACGACGCCAAAATTCTGGACCTGCGTTTCACCGACATCCCGGGACTTTGGCACCACGTGTCCTATCCGATTGAGCAGTTGACGGAAGCGTCGTTTGAAGACGGCTTCGGCATTGACGGGTCGTCGATCCGGGCCTGGGCGGGCATCCACGAAAGCGACATGCTGCTGAAACCTGACGCCAGCTGCTACCTGCTCGATCCCTTTACTGAGGTACAAACGCTGGTGCTGGTATGCGACGTTGTCGATCCGGTAACCAAGCAGTCGTACGACCGCGATCCGCGCTACATCGCTCGCAAAGCGGAGCAATATCTGGCTTCCACGGGGATCGCTGACACCGCTCATTTTGGTGCTGAGGCTGAGTTCTTTATCTTCGACAATATCCGGTTCGATCAGCGGGCCCATTACGGCTTCTACTACATCGACGCAGAAGAGGGCCGCTGGAATTCAGGCAGGGAAGAGAACAATCTCGGATATCGTCCGCGATTCCGCGAGGGATATTTTCCGGTCGCGCCCACAGATCACTACCAGGATCTCCGCTCCGAGATGGTTCTTACGATGCAGAGCTGCGGAATCGATGTGGAGTGTCACCATCATGAGGTGGCCACTGGGGGCCAGAGCGAGATCGATCTGAAATTTGATTCGTTGCTGCGCTCGGCCGACAAGATGCTGCTGTACAAGTACATTGTGAAGAACGTTGCCAACCGAAACGGGAAGACGGTTACCTTCATGCCAAAGCCGCTGTTTGGGGATAACGGCAACGGCATGCACACCCACCAGTCACTGTGGAAGGCGGGCAGTCCGTTATTTGCCGGTGACGGCTACGCCGGATTGTCGCAGCTCGCCTTGTGGTACATCGGCGGCCTGATCAAGCACGGGCCCGCCTTGTCAGCGATCATCGCTCCCACGACCAACTCGTATAAACGCCTCGTGCCTGGATTTGAGGCTCCTGTAAGTCTCGCGTATTCCCGCCGGAATCGCTCAGCCGCCTGCCGCATTCCAATGTACTCATCGTCCGCAACTACAAAGCGCGTCGAGTTCCGCCCGCCCGACCCGAGTTGCAATCCTTACATGGCCTTCGCCGCCATGCTGATGGCGGGGCTCGATGGAATTGAGAACAAGATGGACCCCGGCCAGCCTCTCGACAAAGACATCTACGAACTGGCTCCGGAAGAGGTCTCGAGCATTCCGTCGATGCCCGGATCGCTCGAGGACGCTCTCGACGCCTTGCAGCGCGACCATGCTTTCCTGCTGAAAGGCGAGGTATTCACGGAAGAATTGCTTCGCACCTACGTGGAGTACAAGCGTTCCAAGGAAGTGGATGCGATCCGATTGAGGCCGCATCCCTACGAGTTTGCCCTTTATTACGACATCTGAAGTTGTGGGCTCCGCAACCCCGTCAGATTGTCGGGGCCAATAGAGCGATTTGATTCGTGAACAATCAGAATTCCCACCCAGCGGTGGGGATTTGCTTTGGAT
>Ga0075030_100005181_pt1 | contig 11768 bp, 9 predicted proteins | sample LitLauG_LLR_2012_FD_71393 | JGI IMG/M metagenome (GOLD analysis project Ga0075030, IMG submission 71393) | Freshwater sediment microbial communities from Pennsylvania, USA - Little Laurel Run_MetaG_LLR_2012 | ecosystem: Environmental > Aquatic > Freshwater > Creek > Sediment | place: USA...
CTCAGTTGCAGTTGCGCCTGGGTGGGTCCACCGGCGCCACCATCGACGCCCTGGGCGCGGTAGATGCCCACCTCACTCGCCTGGGCAGCGCCAATGCGGCGCGGGTACAAGCGGCGCTGCGCCACGATTTGGCCCGTCTCAAGCTCGTCCCCGACGTGGACCGTGGTGCCCTGGCGGCACGCCTGGATTCGCTGTTGAGCGCGGTTGACGCCTGGCATCCGAGCGCCGATCCGACGCATCCGGCGGCGCGCGCCTTGCCCGTCGCGCCCGGGCTGTCAGCGCACGCCGATTCTTCCATTTGGGCGCGGGGGCGGGCGTGGCTGGCGCAAGAATTTGGCGACTTCCTGCGCATTCGGGAAATCGATACACCAGAGGCATTGCAATTGGCGCCGGCACAGCAGCAGTTGTTGCGCGACCGCTTCCGGCTGGGCGTGCTCGACCTGCGCCAGGCCGTCCTCGCGCGTGACGAGCGCGCGATCCGCGCGGAAGAGGGCGCCTTGCAGACCCTGTTGCAGCGGTATTTCGATCCCAACCAGAGCGGCGTAGCTGCGGCCAGCGCGCTGTTGCATGCCACTGCGGCGGCGTCGATGCCCGCCGCGCTGCCAACGCTGGATGAGACCCTGGGCGCCTTGCGCGCGGCGCGCAGTGCCGAGGGCGGATCGGGTCCGTGAAAACCCTTTTGTGGGCGCTTTGGCTGGCGCTGCTGGCTGCGGCTATCGCCGTTGGACTGCAGGCCAACCACGGGTCGGTGGTCGCGCTGGCGCCCCCGTGGCGCGTGGATTTTTCCCTGAACTTCTTTTTGCTGTTGTTGCTCCTGCTGCTGTGGGTGTCCTACCGTGCGGGTCGCGTCGCGCAAAGCGTGCGCGATTTTCCCGAGCGCGTGCGCGCCTATCGGGAACGGCGGTCCGAACTGAGCGGACTGCGTGGTTTGCGCGAGACGCTCAAGGCGCTGTTTGAGGGACGTTTCGCCCGGGCCGAGCGGGCCGCACGCCGCGCCCAGTCCATCGCCCCGGTCGCCTCCCTGGCCGCGCTGGTTGGGGCGCGCGCGGCCCATCGAATGCAGGAGTACGAGCGGCGCGAGCAGTGGCTGGCACGGGCCGAGGCCGACCCCGAACTGGCCACGGCGCGCCTGGTATTGAGCGCGGAGATGTGGTCGGAGCAACGCGATAGTGCGCGTGCGCTCCAGAAGATCGAGCAATTGCATGGTGCCGGGGCGCGCCATATCCACGCCATGCGCATTGCGCTGGTGGCGCACCTGCAGGCCAACCATTGGCAGGAGGCGCTTCGCATCGTGCGCGCCTTGGACAAACATCGAGGACTGGCCGCGCCCTTGTCGGCGGCGTATCGCATCATGGCCTATCGGGGGCTGCTGCGTGAAAACGCCGATGAGGCCGGTGCGCTCCTGCGCACTTGGAACGCGATCCCGCCGGATGATCGGCGCATGCCGGAATTGGCGACCGAGGCGGCGCGCAATTTCAATCGCCTGGGACGAGGTGAGGAGGCCGTGCGCGCGCTCGAATTTGCCTTGGCGCACAACTGGAACGATGGGCTGCTCGAGGAATACGGACTCAGCGCCAGTGGCAATGTGGGCGCCGCAATCGCGCAGCTGGAGCAGTGGATGCAGGAGCATGGGCGCTCCGCCGCGGCCCTGCGTTGCCTGGGCAGGGTCTGTCTGCGCGCGCGCCTGTGGGGCAAGGCCCGCTCGTATTTGGAAGAGAGCCAACGATTGACCCCTGATCCGGATACATCGCTGGCCCTGGCCGAATTGGCCGAGGCGGTTGGCGACAGCGTTTTGGCCGCGCAATGTTTTCGCGAGGCGGCCGTGGGGCTGGCAACGCGCGCCGCCGGCAGCAGCAGCGCGCAGCCGCGCTGGTTTCGGCGCGAACCCAGCCTCTGAGCATCGCGGCGCCCGGGTAGGACGGGCTGGACGATACAATCGGTCCTGCACGGCCTTCGCGGGGCGCGCTCGATTGAATATCTTGGAAAGCACACGATGGGATTGAGCAAAGTTGGTCCGGGCCGCATGGTGCCGGAGGAATTCAATGTCGTGATCGAGATTCCGATGAATGCGGATCCGGTCAAGTATGAGGTGGACAAGGAGACGGGCGCGCTATTTGTCGACCGCTTCATCGGCACTGCCATGCACTACCCCTGCAACTACGGTTATATCCCGCACACACTGGGCGAGGATGGTGATCCCATCGATGTGCTCGTGATTACCCCATTTGCCTTGCAGCAAGGCGTGGTGGTCCGATGCCGGGCACTGGGATTGCTTGCCATGCAAGATGAGGGTGGTGGCGACGCCAAGCTGCTGGCAGTGCCGATCGACAAGGTGCTGCCCTGGTACAAGCACTGGCGCTCGCCCCAGGACATCGCTCCCGAGCGCCTCTCCCAGATCCAGCATTTTTTCGAGCATTACAAGGACCTGGAGCCTGGCAAGTGGGTCAAGGTCGTTGGTTGGAACGGCGCGGATTCGGCGCGCGCCGAAATCGTCGCGGCGGTTGCCCGCTACGAGTCGGCTGCCGTCAAACCGGCGTTTTAGGAAACGGCGCCCGCGGTTTTTGTCCGCCCTCACGCTGCCCCCGACCCATGCCGGATCCGGTACGCGTCGCCGTCGCCCAGCTCAATTGCACGGTCGGAGACTTTGCCGGCAATGCGCGGCGCATCGTCCTGGCCGCGGCCGCCGCCGCGCAGGGCGGCGCGCAGGTGCTGCTCACGCCCGAGCTGTCCTTGTCGGGCTATCCGCCCGAGGACTTGCTACTGCGCGGTTCGTTTTACCGCGCGGCCGATGCCGCCTTGCTGGCGCTGGCGCAGGAACTGGCGCAGTTTTCCCAGTTGCACGTCATTGTGGGTCATCCGCTGGCGCGCGAGGGGGAGCGCTTCAACGCGGCCTCCGTGCTGTTGCGCGGCGTGGTGATTGGCACGTACTGCAAGCACGACCTGCCCAACTACGACGTGTTCGACGAGCAGCGCTACTTTCGCCCCGACAACCGCCCGATGGTGTTTTCCGTTCAGGGCACCCACTTTGGCATCAACATCTGCGAGGACACCTGGTTTGGCTACGCGCCCCAGTGCGCGGCTGCGGCCGGAGCGCAGGTGCTGCTCGTGCCCAACGCCTCGCCGTTTCACCTGGGCAAGCAGTCCGTGCGCCGCGAGGTTACGCGCCGGCACGTCTGCAGCCAGGGCCTGGCGCTGGTGTACGCCAATTTGGTGGGTGGCCAGGATGAACTCGTGTTTGACGGCGGCTCCTTCGTGCTGGACGCGAGCGGGCGGGAAGTTGCAACGGCGCCGGAGTTCGTCGAGCATCTGCTCTTCGTCGAATTTTCCGGGGCGCAGGCCCTGCCCGGCATTTGCGCCCAACCTGCGCCGATCGAGGCGCAGGCCTACAACGCGCTGCTGCTGGGGGTGCGCGATTATGTCGAGAAGAACGGCTTTCCCGGCGCGCTCATCGGGCTGAGCGGCGGAGTCGACTCGGCGCTAACGCTGGCGCTCGCGCACGACGCCCTGGGTGCGCAACGCGTGCGTGCGGTCATGATGCCCTCGCAGTTCACGGCACCGATGTCGCTGGAGGACGCTCGTGCCATGGCGCAGATCCTGGGCGTGTGCTACGAGGAAATCCCGATCAGCGGGGTATTTGATTCGTTCCTGGCGACCCTGGCCGTACCGTTTGCCGGCCGGCCCTGGGATACGACCGAGGAGAACCTGCAGGCACGCGCCCGCGGCACATTGCTGATGGCGCTGTCCAACAAGACCGGGGCCATCGTTCTGACCACCGGCAACAAGAGCGAGATGGCGGTTGGATACTGCACCTTGTACGGCGACATGGCGGGGGGCTTTGCCGTGATCAAGGATCTCACCAAGACTCTCGTGTACCGGCTGGCGCGCTATCGAAACCAGGTGTCGGCCGTGATCCCGCAGCGCATACTGGAGCGCGCGCCCAGCGCTGAGTTGCGGGCCAATCAGACCGACCAGGATTCCTTGCCTCCCTACGAACTGCTCGATGCCGTCATCGAGCGCTACATGGAGCAAGATGCCAGCCTGGCGCAGATTGTCGCGGAAGGATTTTCGCAGGCTGAGGTCCACCGGATCGTGCGCATGATCCGGACCAGCGAATACAAGCGCCGCCAGTCGCCGATCGGCATTCGCGTGACACATCGGGCTTTCGGGCGCGACTGGCGCTACCCGATCACCAATCGCTTTGTGGACGAGGAGAGCCCGCGCTAGGGTGCAAACCGACGCCTGGGATGTACCCGCGGCGCCGGCGCTTGGGTAATATCACCCTGTTTGCCAGGAGATATTCGTGAAACTGATCACCGCAGTCATCAAGCCATTTAAGCTCGACGAGGTTCGGGAAGCCCTTGCCGAGGTGGGAATTACCGGTCTGACCGTCACCGATGTGAAGGGTTTTGGACGGCAGAAAGGGCACACGGAGTTGTACCGTGGCGCCGAGTACGTCGTCGACTTCCTGCCCAAGATCAAGATCGAGGCTGTGGTCTCCGAGCATCTCATTGATCGCGCCGTCGATGCGATCACCCGCACCGCACGCACGGGCAAGATCGGCGATGGCAAGATCTTCGTGCGCTCGGTCGAACAGGTGGTGCGCATCCGCACCGGAGAAACCGGCGACGCCGCGGTCTGAAACGAAATTCGCACTCAGGCGGTAAGCGCCGAACGTGCCTGTGCGGCGGGCTCAGCCTGCGATTCGAGCCAGCGCTGCGCATCCAGCGCCGCCATGCAACCTGTGCCAGCCGACGTGATTGCTTGGCGGTACACATGGTCCTGTACGTCACCGGCGGCGAACACGCCGGCTACGCTCGTCATGGTGGCCAGACCTTCGCTGCCACCGTGGGTGCAAATGTAGCCGCCCTTCATTTGCAGCTGACCCTCGAAGATCTCCGTGTTGGGGCGGTGGCCGATGGCGATGAAGCAGCCCTGAACGGCGATCTCGTTCAGCCTGTCATCGCGCACGTCGCGCACGCGCACGCCGCTTACCCCGGCCTCCGAGCCCAAAACCTCGTCTAAACGCTGCCACAGGTGCAGCTGTATCTTGCCTTGGCGCACATGTTCCATCAGCCGGTCCACCATGATGGGTTCGGCGCGGAAGCGATCGCGCCGGTGGACCAGGTGCACGGTGCGTGCGATCTTGGCCAGGTACAAGGCCTCTTCGACCGCGGTATTGCCGCCGCCGACCACGCAGACGTTCTGACCGCGGAAGAAAAATCCGTCACAGGTTGCGCAGCCCGACACACCCCGGCCCATGAAGGCCTGCTCCGAAGGCAGGCCCAGATACTGCGCCGACGCGCCGGTGGCGATGATCAAGGCGTCGCAGGTGTAGCGGCCAGAGTCGCCGTGCAGCGTAAATGGGCGGGAGGTTAGTTCCACGCGCTGGATCTGGTCATAAATGATTTCGGTTTCAAAGCGCTGGGCATGTTCCAAAAACCGCTGCATCAGGTCCGGACCCTGGACGCCGTGCACATCGGCGGGCCAGTTGTCCACCTCGGTGGTCGTCATCAGCTGGCCGCCCTGCGCCAGGCCGGTGACCAGGACCGGGGCAAGGTTGGCACGGGCCGCGTACACGGCTGCGGTGTAGCCCGCAGGCCCCGATCCCAGGATGAGGACACGGCAATGCTTGGACGTGGACATGGTAGATCGTCTCCACAAAGCGAGAATTGCGTTGGCAGCGTGCAATTATAGGTGGCGGGGTGGCGCAATCCTATAATCGGGCGATGGCAGGCGCATCGGGATCGCGAGGCTTGGAGGACGTTCGTGCGCAGGGGCGCGAGGCCCCGCGACGTGCGGGCCGTGCGCCAGCGCGTTCGGCCGAGGACAGCGGTGGATTCGAGCGCGGCGCGCGCCTGCTTGCCGAGGCGCGCTGGTTGCTTGCTCTGCTGCTGTTTTTTGCCCTGGCGGCCGTGTTGTTTTCCTACCACCGCAGCGATTCGGGCTTTACCAATTCGGCCAATCCCGCGCATGTCGCCAATTGGGGCGGGAGCGCAGGCGCGTGGGTAGCGGACCTGCTGTACTTTCTATTCGGGTTCTCCGGTTTGCTGTGGCTCCTTGCCCTGGGCAGCTGGGTCGTGCGGGAGTTCCTGCGCCTGCATTGGTATGGCCGCGTGGAACACGCATTGGCATTCTGGATTCGCGCGCCGGCCTTTGCGCTCCTCGTGCTTGCGGCAACGACGCTCGAGGCATTGCGGCTGAACTCGCTGGCAATCGGCCTGCCGGGCAGTGCTGGCGGCCTGCTGGGCGCCAGCCTGGCCCCCTGGATGCATGGCGTTCTGGGGTCAACTGGCGCGACCGTGGCGCTCATCGCGATTTGTGCCCTGGCTGCGAGCCTCGCATTTGGATTTTCCTGGCTGGGTGTGGCCGAGGGAATCGGCGCGGCGCTGGAGGGCGCGCTGGGATGGGTGCGCGCATCGCGCGAGGAAAAGCAGGACCGCAGCATCGGCGAGGCGGCCTCCGAGGAACGCGCCGCAGCCCTGGCGGCGCAGCGCGACAAGATCGAGGAGCACGAGCGTGTTCATATCGAACGGCCCGCCAGCCGCGTTGCGCCATCGGAGCGCAAGCAGCGCGAACGGCAGGTGCCGCTGTTTGCCGAAACCAGTTCGGCGGGCTTGCCCGCACTGGAATTGCTCGACGAACCCGATGCCGGTCCCGAGGCGGTCCCGACGGACACCCTGGACTTCACCTCGCGCCTGATCGAAAAAAAGCTCAAGGATTTCGGTGTCGACGTGGCCGTGGTTGCCGCGTACCCGGGCCCGGTCATCACACGCTATGAGATCGAGCCGGCCACCGGCGTCAAAGGGGCGCAGATCGTCAATCTGGCTAAGGACCTCGCGCGGGCGCTGTCGCTGGTTTCCATCCGGGTGGTCGAAACCATCCCCGGAAAAAATCTCATGGGCCTGGAATTGCCCAATGCGCGGCGGCAGGTGGTGCGCCTCTCGGAGATCCTGGGGTCGGCGGTCTATGGGGAAAGCCATTCGGCGGTCACCCTGGGATTGGGCAAGGACATCGGCGGCAAGCCGGTTGTGGTGGACCTGGCGCGCATGCCTCATTTGCTGGTGGCCGGAACGACCGGTTCGGGCAAGTCCGTGGGCATCAACGCGATGATCCTGTCGATCCTCTACAAATCGGACGCTTCCCAGGTCCGCTTGCTGATGATCGATCCCAAGATGCTCGAATTGTCTGCCTACGAAGGCATTCCCCATTTGCTGGCGCCGGTCGTGACCGATATGCGCGAAGCCGGTCATGCCCTCAACTGGTGTGTCGGCGAGATGGACCGGCGCTACCGTCTGATGAGCAAGCTCGGCGTGCGCAGCCTGAGCGGATACAACCAGCGCGTTTTGGAAGCGGCGGAGCGCGGGGAACCGCTGCGCAATCCGTTTGCGCCGGACGCCGATAGTGCCGAGCCCCTGGAGGCCCTGCCGGTAATCGTGGTGGTAATCGACGAGCTCGCCGACATGATGATGGTCACCGGCAAGAAGGTCGAGGAGCTCATCGCGCGCATCGCGCAAAAGGCCCGGGCGGCTGGGATGCATCTCGTCCTGGCAACGCAGCGTCCATCGGTGGACGTAATCACGGGTCTTATCAAGGCCAACATACCTACTCGTATTGCCTTCCAGGTATCCAGCCGTGTGGACTCGCGCACGATACTGGACCAGATGGGGGCTGAATCACTGCTCGGCCAGGGCGACATGCTGTTCCTGCCGGCCGGGGCTGGGGTGCCCACGCGGGTGCACGGCGCGTTCGTCTCCGACGCCGAGGTGCACCGGGTCGTCGAGGCCCTGCGCAAGCAAGGCAGCCCACAGTATCTGGAAGGCGTATTGGATGCGCCCGATGCGGCGCAGGAGGCCGGGGGCACGGCCGCCGAAGGCGGTGAGGCCGATCCGCTGTATGACCAGGCAGTGGAGATTGTCATGAAGCAGCGGCGCGCGTCCATTTCCCTGGTGCAACGGCACCTGCGCATCGGATACAACCGCGCTGCCCGCCTGCTCGAGGACATGGAACGCGCCGGCATGGTCTCGAGCATGCAGGCCAATGGCAATCGGGAAATCCTGGTGCCCACCCGGGAGGCCTCGTCATGATGCCCGCGCCCGTGGCGAGCGCGTTGGTCGCGGTGGCCCTTTCAGTTTGGGGCTTATCGGCGCAGGCCGAACCCATCGATCAGTTGCGCCAATTTCTTTCGCAGACGGCCAGCGCGCAGGGTGAATTCACGCAGCGCAGTTCCGGTCAGCGATCGGCGTCACCAGGCGCGAGCGCGGCCCCCGGTGCGCCTCTGGTGACGCACGGAGATTTTGCGTTCCTCCGCCCCGGAAGATTTCGCTGGAATTACCGCAAGCCCTACGAGCAGCTGATCAGCAGTGACGGCAAGTTTCTTTTTCTCTACGACCCGGACCTGAATCAGGTCACGAAGAAGCAGCTGGCCGGCGCCTTGCCGGCATCGCCGGCGTCCATTCTCTTCGGGGCCAATGATTTTGAACGCGACTTTCGCGTGGAAAACGATGGCACCAAGGACGGCATCGACTGGATCCGTGCGCTGCCCCTGGCCAAGGACTCGCCCTTCGAGCGCATTCGTATCGGCTTTGCCGGTGGTCTGCCGGTGGCCATGGAGCTGCGCGACAGTTTTGGCCAGACGACGAGCCTTACCTTCGATCACGTGCAGCGCAATCCCGCGCTGGGGGCCGAGCGCTTTGTCTTCGTGCCCCCGCCCGGCGTCGATGTGCTCGAGGAAAAATGAGCGACCTTTTCCTTGACACCCTGGGGGGGCAGGCACCGGGCGCCGATGCGGCGCGCCGCGACGCGCCGGCGGCACCGGCACGCGCGCTGGAACAGGTTCCCCTGGCCGAAGCCATGCGACCGCGAACGCTCGATGAGGTCGTCGGTCAGCGCCATTTGCTCGGACCGGGCAAGCCGCTGCGCACGGCCTTCGAGGCCGGACACCCGCACTCGATGATCCTCTGGGGCCCCCCGGGGGTGGGCAAGACAACGCTGGCCCGCTTGATGGCTGGCGCCTTCGGCCTGGAATTCATTGCGGTATCGGCGGTCCTGGGCGGGGTGAAAGACATCCGTGATGCGGTCGAACGGGCGCGGGCGACGCAGGCGCGCACCGGCGGTTCTACCCTGGTGTTCGTCGATGAGGTGCACCGTTTCAACAAAGGCCAGCAGGATGCTTTTCTGCCGCATGTCGAATCGGGCCTGTTCGTCTTTATCGGCGCAACGACCGAAAATCCATCCTTTGAAGTGGTGGGCGCCTTGCTGTCCCGTGCCGCGGTGTATGTGCTGCAGCCGCTGGCGCGCGAGGAACTGGGTGAACTGCTGGAATCGGCGCGCGCACGGCATCTACCGGAGCTGCGCATCGATGCCGACGCGCGTTTCATGCTGATCGATCTGGCCGATGGTGATGCGCGGCGCCTGCTCAACGCGCTGGAGGTGGTGGGCACGGCGGCGCACGCCGTTGAGCATGCCGTCGACGCTGCCTTCTTGCGCTCGGCGCTGCCGGCGACGTTGCGCCGCTTCGACAAGGGCGGGGACAATTTCTACGACCAGATCTCCGCCTTGCACAAGGCCGTACGCGGCTCCGACCCGGATGCCGCCCTGTACTGGATGCTGCGCATGCTCGATGGTGGCACCGATCCCTTGTACGTGGCGCGTCGGGCGATCCGCATGGCGACCGAGGACATCGGCCTGGCTGATCCGCGCGCCCTGCAACTGACGCTGGAGGCCGCGCAAGCCTACGAACGGCTGGGTTCGCCCGAGGGCGAACTGGCCCTGGCCCAGGCCATCGTCTACCTGGCGGTGGCGCCCAAGTCCAACGCGGTGTATGCGGCGTTCAAGGAAATCAAGGCGTTCATCGCCGCCGATGGCTCGCGTCCCGTGCCCATGCATCTGCGCAACGCACCGACCCGCTTGATGCGCGATCTGGGCCATGGCAAGGATTACCGCTATGCCCACGACGAGTTCGACGCCTTCGCCGCCGGGGAGACGTACCTGCCCGACGGACTGGCTGCGCCCAACTGGTACCGGCCGACGGACCGGGGGCTGGAGCAACGGATCGGTGAGCGCATGGCGCAACTGCGGGACCGCAATGCGCGAGCGGCGCGCACCGACGATGGGCCGCCGGGGCGCGACCCCGGGAGCTGAGACCGGCACCCGAATTCACAACTTCCTACGAACGGAAAACGAGGCAATGCTCGATATCAATCAATTGCGCAAGGGCGCCGAGGAGATCGCTGCGCGGCTGCGCACCCGGCCATTTATGTTCGACGTTGCGGCTTTTGCGGCCCTGGAAGCACAGCGCAAGGAGGTGCAATCGGCCACCGAGGAATTGCAGGCCCGGCGCAATTCGCTATCCAAGCAGGTGGGCATCCTCAAGTCGCGCGGGGAGGACGCCGCCGCGGTGATGGCCGAGGTGGCGCAGTTGCCCGAGCGGCTCAAGGAGCTTGAGGAGCGCCTTGCCGGCGTGCAGCAACGTCTGCAGGATCTGCTGCTGGGTGTGCCCAATGTGCCCCATCCTTCGGTGCCCGTTGGTGCCTCAAGCGACGATAACGTCGAAGTGCGCCGGTGGGCGGTGCCGCGAGCCTTCGATTTCCCGGTGTTGGATCACGTCGATGTTGGCGCCCGGCTGGGCCTGGATTTTGAAGCAGCCGCGCGCATATCCGGCGCACGCTTTGCGGTCCTCAAAGGCGCAGCGGCCCGATTGCACCGGGCCCTGGCGCAGTTCATGCTCGATACGCAAACCCAGGAGCACGGCTACACCGAGTGCTACACCCCATACCTGGTCACGGCCCAAACACTGGTTGGAACGGGTCAGCTCCCCAAGTTCGAACAGGACCTTTTTCGCATGCAGCGCGGCGGCGAGGAGGGTGGCGATCCGCTCTATCTCATTCCGACCTCCGAGGTGACGCTCACCAACCTTGTGCGCGAGCAGATCCTGCGGGAAGCCGAACTGCCGATCAAGCTCACGGCCCATTCTCCCTGCTTTCGCTCCGAAGCCGGGTCCTACGGCAAGGACACCCGCGGCATGATCCGCCAGCACCAGTTCGACAAGGTCGAGATGGTGCAGATCGCCCATCCGGAACATTCTTATGAAGCCCATGAGCAAATGGTGGGACACGCGGAGCACATCCTGCAGCGCCTGGAGCTACCGTACCGCGTGATGCTGTTGTGTACCGGTGACATGGGGGCGGGCAGCGCCAAGACCTTTGACCTGGAGGTCTGGTTGCCCGCGCAAAATGCCTATCGGGAAATTTCCTCAGTTTCCAACTGCGAGGCATACCAGGCGCGGCGCATGCAGGCGCGCTTTCGCAACGCGGCCGGCAAAATCGATTTCGTGCACACGCTCAATGGCTCGGGTCTCGCGGTCGGTCGCACACTGGTGGCAATTCTGGAAAATTTCCAGCAAAAGGACGGTTCGGTCACCATTCCGGCGGCGCTGCAACCATACCTGGGCGGCGCAACGATTCTGCGCCCGGCGCCAGTTTGATAAACTCGCAGGCTTCGCTTTGCAAAACCGGAGAGGTGGCAGAGTGGTCGAATGTACCTGACTCGAAATCAGGCGATGCGGCAACGTATCCGTGGGTTCGAATCCCACCCTCTCCGCCAAAGCACCCATTGTACGGACCGGACACAAAGGTTACGTAACGTACCTACCCCCTGTGTCAGAGTAGTTGTCGCTTCATTCCGTTCGGATGCGGGGTTTGGAGGACAACATGACCAGGCCGTATTCCATAGCCTTCAAGCAAAAGATGGTCCAGCGGCTTACCGGGAAG
>Ga0075030_100005182_pt1 | contig 11766 bp, 9 predicted proteins | sample LitLauG_LLR_2012_FD_71393 | JGI IMG/M metagenome (GOLD analysis project Ga0075030, IMG submission 71393) | Freshwater sediment microbial communities from Pennsylvania, USA - Little Laurel Run_MetaG_LLR_2012 | ecosystem: Environmental > Aquatic > Freshwater > Creek > Sediment | place: USA...
ACAATATCCGGCGTCACGCCGAAAGCCTGGAAGGCAAAGAAGGTTCCGGTCCTTCCCAACCCGCATTGAATCTCATCGAAGATCAACGCCACCCGATGCCGATCCGCCAGGGCCCGGCACTCCCGCAAAAATTCCTCAGAGCATTCAAAGATTCCGCCCTCCCCGAAAATTGGCTCGAGCACGATCGCGCAGGTATCGTCATTCACCGCCGCCCGCAAACTCTCCAGGTCATTCCGCTTGACGAACGTGACGTCCTCAAGCAGCGGCTCGAATCCTTTCCGGTGCTTATCCTGGCCCGTCAGTGACAACGCTCCGAAAGTTCGCCCGTGATACGAGCCTTCCATCGCCACCAGCCGGCACTTCGCGTCCCCACCCGCGCGATGCCCCGCCAGCCGCGCCAGCTTGATCGATCCCTCAATCGCCTCCGTACCCGAATTCGAGAAAAACGCCCGGTTCAATCCCGATAGCTTGCACAATTTTTCGGCGAGCGGCCCCTGATACTCGTGATAGTAAAGATTCGACACATGGATCAGTTTCGCCGCCTGCTCCCGAATCGCCTTCACAATCCGCGGATGCGCATGCCCCAGCGCATTCACACCAATCCCTGACACGAAGTCGAGATACTTCTTGCCTTCGATGTCGAAGAGAAAAACGCCCTTCCCGCGCGCAAGGACCACCGGGTAGCGGCTATAAGTCTGCAAAAGATACTGCTTCTCAAGTGCGGCAATTTGTTCAAGAGTATTCATAGGAAAAATTGATTGTAACGGAATGCGCCGAGCACCGGAGAATCAGTATTGAAAATCGAGATCAAGATGCTGTCATAGAGTGCAGGACTCCGAAGGGAGTTTCCCAATCTGAATGGAACTTCCTAAATTGTAAGAGCGCGACCGAAGAGAGCCGCGAAGCGGCAAAAGCATGCAGCCCACGGCGCAAGCCGGGGAAATCTCATTCGGAGAATGAAAGAGCCCCGAAGGGGCGTAAGAAATTCCCCGATGGCGACTGCGTTTGCACGCTCAGTTTTTTGAACTGACAGCGTTCCTCAAAACAATCTCGGCGCAAAATCCTTCAGATCTCTCCGCCAGGTTTGCCATTCATGATCCGTCCCCGGCGATTCGTAAAACACGTGCTGAATATTCGCCTCGAGCAACGATGCATGGAGCCGTTGAATTCCCGCCCGCATCCGTTCTGGCTCTACCGTTCCCACTCCGAGCCAAAGCAAATGGACCTTCTTTGCGAACGCCGCCGAATCGGCAAACACTCCGTTGTAATCGGTCTTTGGATCGAGTTTCCGGTCTCCCAACACCAGCATCCCACCTGCACCGCTGAACCCGCCAATATACGAAAACATGTCGAGATGATTCAGCGTGATCTGGAACGTCTGCATCCCGCCCATCGATAGTCCCGCCATCGCCCGATGATCGCGATCCGTCAGCGTGCGAAATGTCGCATCGATGTAAGGAATCAGCGCCTGCGTCACATCATCCTCAAACGCCGCCGCCATCTCCTGCATTGCTTTCAACATCTCCGGAGATCCAAACGGCTTCCCGGTCAGATCGGGCAAGGCCTGCCCTGCTCGCTTCGCATAGCCGTATGCCATCACCACGATCATCGGCTTGCAGCCACCCGCCGCAATCAGATTGTCGAGAATGAAATTCGCCCGCCCTTGGCGAATCCAACCAGTTTCATCTTCGCCACCCCCGTGCTGCAGGTAAAGCACGGGGTAGCGTGTCTTGGCTTCCGATTCATAGTTCGGCGGAAGATACACCAGCGCATGCCGCCACGTCCCTGTCACTTTTGAGTTGTACCAGACCTCACGGACCGCCCCGTGCGGCACTTCCTGAATCGAATAGTAGGTCGACCCAGGTTCCGGCACTTCCACCGCGCTCGCGTACTTCCCACCGCCAAAGAAAGCGCGGCTGTTGGTATCACTGACTTCCGCTCCATCGATGATCAACGTGTAGTAATGCAGTCCAGGAACCAGCGCAGGCGTGCTAATGGTCCAGAATCCGTCCGCCTGCTTCTCCATGTCCGCCTTCGGCCCGCTCCAGAAATTCACCCGGACCTTCGCCGCGTCCGGTGCCTTTACCCGTATTTGCACTCTCCCCGTACTATCCACCCGCGGATATTCCGCTCCCCAAACATTGGTGGACGCAGGCTGAAAATCTCCCGCTTCTTGCCCGCAACAAAGACCGGCAAAAAGAATGATCGCTACTCCAAGAAGTTTCATCGCGACTCCTCCTAATCACTACTCCACCGCCACCACCGTCACCGACTTTGGCTCCAGCTTCAACGTCAACTTCCCTCCCGAAGCCTTCGCCGAAAACGCCTTAGTCACCACGGTCTTCGGCGCGTCAAACGTGTTGACGCTATCCACCTTCGGCGCCGTCAAAGTCTCCCCGACGGCTCCCTTGGCCGAAACCCCGGCAACATTCACCTGCACCTCAACCGCTTGGTTGGGATCGACGTTGGTAACTTCGATCCACAACTTCCCATCCGCACCCTTAGCCGCAATCGCGTCCACCCGCGGCAGCGTGACATCCCCATGCGTGTACTTCCCCGCATCAAACGTCACCGGCACGAACGTCGAATCCTGGAACGGCAGATACATCTTGAACACGTAATAAGTCGGAGTAAGAACCATCTTCTCCTTATCCGTCAAAATCATCGCCTGCAGCACATTGATCATCTGCGCGATGTTCGCCATGCGCACCCGGTCCGCATGCCGCGCAAAAATATTCAAGTTCAACGCCGCCAGCACCGCGTCGCGCAAGCTGTTCTGCTGCAGCAGAAATCCCGGATTGCTCCCCGGCAACGGCGCATACCACGATCCCCATTCATCCACGACCAGTGCCACCTTCTTCTCCGGATCGTACTTATCCATGATCGCCGAGTGCTTCGCGATCAGATCATCCATCTTCAGGGTCTCTTTCAGGAATTGCGCGTACTCCGTCTCTCCGAACCCTTCCGACTTAAACTTGTCCTGCCAGTTCATCACCGTGTAGTTGTGCATGGAGAGGCCATCCATATCCCAGCTCCACGTGTGCTGCTGGTAGCCCTTCATGATCGTCTCAGTCCAATCCGTCCAGCGCACTTCCCCGCCGCCCGGGCCTACCGCGATCCGCAGCATTTTGTCGTGTTCCTGTTGCGCCGGATTGTAGTTACGCACGAAGCGGCTATATATCTTGAACTGGCTAAGGTAATACTCCGGCGTCATGTTCCCGCCGCAATCCCAGCTCTCGTTCCCGATCCCAAGATACGGAACCTTGTACGGCGCCGCATGCCCGTTGGCCGCGCGCTCCTTGGCCAAATTCGTAGGCTGCGCCGCCGTCAGATATTCCAGCCAATCCGCGGCTTCCCGCGGCGTTCCAGACCCGACATTCAACGACACATACGCCTCAGCCTCAATCTGAGCGATAAAATCCATGAACTCATGCGTGCCAAACGTATTCGGCTCAATCACCCCTCCCCAATTCGGATTCAGAGTGACCGCTCGCTGCGGACCAATCCCGTTCCGCCAGTGATACTCATCCGCGAAGCATCCCCCGGGCCACCGCACATTCGGAACCCTGATCGCCTTCAACGCGTCCACGACATCCTTACGAATCCCGCGCGTATTCGGGATGGACGAATCTCTTCCCACCCAGATCCCCTCATAAATCCCATGCCCCAGATGTTCCGCAAACTGCCCGAACAAGTTACGGTCAATCCTCGCCCCAGTCATGGACGCATCGACAGACAACTGAATCGCCTGTGCGGACGCGAAAGGTGCGACGAGAGTCAAACTCAGCAAGACGAATCCAAAACAGATGGGTGCCCCATGTCTCGCCGCATTTGCGAGACGTGGGGATTTTGCACGCATGCATATAAGTGCCATTTGTTCCTCCATTGATTCACCCGAGCGCCACGGACAACGGGACCCCACCAGATCGCGTCCCACACTAGACGCCCGACCTAATACAACGGCGCCTCTCCCTCCGGCCGCGTCTTCCACCGCCGGTGCACCCACAGCCATTGCTCCGGATACAGCCTCACATATTCCTCAATCACCTTCGTAAACTTCTGCGTGTTAGCGACGATATCGGCCTCCAGATCGCCCGTGCGAACCAACTCCACCGCCGGATCAAATCGCAACCGGTACTTTCCCAACGATTGATCCCAGATCGTAAACCCCGGCAAGACCGCCGCGTCCGTCCGCAGCGCGATCCGCGCCAGCCCGCTGGCCGTACAGGCGGGAATCCCGAAAAAATCCACGAACACTCCCTGCGGCGGAGTCATATTCGTATCCATCAATATTCCCACCGTCTCCCCCGCCTTCATCGCCGCCAGCAACCCGCGCACAAAATCATCTTTCGGCACAACTTTGTTCCCATGCCTCGTTCGGTAGCTCTGCAGAATGCTATCGAGATAAGGATTGTCCATCGGGCGCATGACCACATGAAGCCAGTGACCATGCAGCGAGTGCGCGAACGCCGAGAGTTCCCATCCCCCGAAATGCGCCGTCACAAAGAGCACGCCTTTGCCGCGCGCATACGCCCGCTCGTAGTTCTCCAGCCCGTCGTACACGACAACCTGATCGATGTTCTGCGGTGTATACCGGGGAAACTGACACAACTCCGCCAACTGCCGCCCGAGCGAAGTGAACACTCCCCGCACGATGCGCTTGCGCTCCGCCTCCGTCTTCTCAGGGAACACCATCGAGAGGTTTCGCATGCCGACCTGCCGCAACCGGAAATGCAGAAGATAGACAATCTGCGCGAGGCCAATCGCAAAGGCGCGGGCCAGCGGTCGCGGCAACGCGCCCATGATTTTCAGAAACGGCCAGGCAGCCGCGTATTCCAGTTTGCGCCGCATCAGGGAAGGCTCACTTTACCATGCGGAGCACTCATCCTTCAGTGGTTCCGGGAGGGTGGCGTAACAGCGAAAGTCGGGCTTGAGGTTGGAAACGGTAGCGGCCTCGTCGGTTGGTAGCGGGTGGAGGGCGGCGGACAAGCGATAACCGATCCCGCCAGGCGAGGTGCACTAAGCGGAGAGCTCATTTGAGCTCCGAGCCGCGAGCTCCGAGCTGAAAACCACGGCTGCTCCGATTCGTAGCTCGCCGCTCATAGCTGGATTTACTTCGCCGCTTCCTGCGCCCACTTCGCCAGCGAACTTAAGAACGGATTCGCCGGAGCCGGCGCCTCCACCTCGCCCGTCAGCGCCGCCTTGAAAGTCACCATATGTCCGTAAAAGTCGCGCGTGCTGTCCTTGTCCTGCTTCATCACCGCGCCATTCAAGGTCGCTCCGGCAAACACGCCGCGGGCGCGCGAGTATGTCAGCACCTGAGCGCGCATCTTCCAGTCGGTATCCCCTTCGGCATGCCGCCCCACCGGGCCCGCCGCCACCGACGCATCCGCTCCCAGCGCAAACTGGCTCGACAATAGATGCTGCATCCCGTCGTTATTCATGATCAGCATCACCAGGTCGACCGCCTGCCCTCCGATCTGGAATCCGATACTCCCGCCCGTGACCGTGAAGAACGCTGGCGCGCTCCATCCCTTCGCGGTCCGGCAGCTTGCCACGCCCCGTCCATACTTCGCTCCAACGATAAATCCGCCCTTCAGCATCGACGGCACCACGGCGACGCACTCCGAGCGGCTCAAAATCTCTTGCGGAATGCCCGAGTCCGGCGCCGATTGAATCTCGTTGAGCACATCGGCCGCCGCCTGCACACGATCCGTAGCCTTGGACTCCTTGGGTTCCTCGGCCGCCAAAAATATAGAAGAGAGCGACACGACTACCGCCAACAGCATCAGCTTTTTCATATGCCTCACCACAAAACCATTTTTTCGGGATCTTGTTAGTTGGATTGTAATTGATTCTTCGCGTTGTATGCCCACCCGAGGCAAAGGCGGTACACACTGCGGCAATCTTCGACTGCAGAAACGGCGCATCTCCCGCGCCAACGTAAGTTATTCATGCCGCAAAGCCCGTGAAGGTTCAACCTTCATCGCTCGGCAAGCCGGGACCCATGTCGCAAGTCCAGCCAAAATCGCTAGCAGAAGGCACACGCTGGCGAAACTCAACGGATCGTTGGGCCGCACGCCGAATAGGAGGCCGCTGAGCGCGCGCGAACCAACCACTGCGATCGACAGCCCTACAAACATTCCAGCCGCAATCATCCGCAATCCCTGCACGCCCATCAGTTCCAGGATGTCGAACTTGGTAGCCCCCATGGCCATGCGCACACCAATCTCAGGCGTTCGTTGTGTCACCAGAAACGCAATCACTCCATAAATACCCATGGCGGCCAGCAGTACGCCGATTGTCGCGAACAACCCGAGCAGTGCCGCTTCGAACCGTGGCCGGTCCGCCAATTTGCTCACTCGTTGGCTCATGGTTTCGGTCACAACTGGAACGGTAGGGTCAATTGCTGCGACCTCGCTGCGTATCCAACGTTCCATCGCGCCGGGCGCAATCGACGTCGCTACGGTGACACTGGCATCAGGCCCCCAGTCTTCCGGCCGGTCGCGTCGCAGCCGATAGTATTCAGGTTCGTCCAAACCCGTAAGGCCGCCATTTTTCACATCAGCAGCAACCCCAACGATTGTGTACCAGGGACCCTCCAGACCGGGCTGGACACGCCGTCCGATAGGTTCTTCATCTTGGAACATGTACTGCGCGAGCGAGCGGCTGATGATCATGAAATGATCGCTCGAATCGCGGTCTCCTTCGCTGAAGCCGCGCCCTTGGAGGATCGGGATGCTGAGCGCACGAAAGTATTCCGGCGTCACCCATCGCCACGCCACAGTTCCTCCGGTTCCTTCGGCCGGTAGCGGCTTGCCCTCGATGCGAATCGCTGCATAAATATGATCGTGATGCCATCCTCCTGGCGGCAAGGAATCGCTGACGATCACCGCGCCCGCCCCCGGCAGCTTGCGCAAACGCGCTTCGAGGAGCTGAAAGAAAGCCATCTGCTGTTCCGCTTTGGAATAGTGCAACTCGCCGAGACTGAGGCTGGCTGTGACCAGTCCCTTTGTGCTCATGCCTAGGGACTGCTTTTGCAGGTTCCAGAGACTTCGCAGAAGCAAGCTGGCTCCTGCGAGCAGCACCAGGCTGACCGCGATCTGCGCCACCACCAGTAGCTGACGCACTCGTCCATGCGGCGCCCCGATCGCCGAACGGCTTGCGATTGTTTCGACATCTGGTTTCGGCAGGATGGGCACCATGCCAAACAGAATGCCGCAGAGTAAAGACGCTATCACCGCGAATGTAACCACCCGAAGGTCGAGGTGTGCTTTCTCGAGGTAAGGTACGCCCAGTGGCGCAGCCGCTTGAAAGATGCGCAAAAGCGCGGCAGCGATCAGGCAGCCGGCGGCACTTCCGATGACCGCCAGGACGAGGCTTTCTGTCGTGATCTGACGAACCAGGCGCGCCTTGCCGGCGCCCAGAGCACGACGAATCGCAAACTCGCGTTGTCGGCTGGCCGAGCGCGCCAGGAGCAGGCTGCCAACGTTGGCGTAAGCAATCATGAGCACCAGCCCAACAGCAGCGAGCAGAATCCATGCTGCCAGTTTCGCGTCGTGGACCTGCCGGTCTCGCAATGACCGCACCCGAAGGTGCACCTCTTTACGAAACTGCGGCGGAACGGTCATCAACATCTGTTGAAACAGCGGTTGCATTGCTGCTTCAGCCTGTCCGATGGACACTCCGGGCTTGAGCCGCGCGAATGCCCAGCGCACCCGTCCCGGATTCGCTCCCCGTTGCGAAGCCGGATCAATTGCCTCCGGCATCAGGACATCCGCGTTGTCCAATGTTGGCAACTCGAAGTCTTTGTTCAGTACTCCGATGATGCGCACCGGAGTGCCATCCAGCGATATGGTTTTGCCGACTACCGAAGGGTCATTCCCATATCGGCTCCGCCACAGTTGGTACGAGATCATCGCCACCTTGGGAGCATTCGGACGATCTTCCTCGGAACTGAAATTCCGTCCGAGGAGAGGCCCAACTCCGAACGCTGGGAGGAAGTTCGCTTCCACACTCGCGCATGTAAGGCGCCAAGCGTTCCCTTCCGTCAGGTCGCAATTGTTGCTTCCCGTCCACGAAGTCAGCATCTCGAAGGGCGTCTGATGGTCCTGCCATTCGTAGTAGCTATAACCCAGCATGAATTCCTGGGGCTCGATGGGGGCTACAATTCCGACCGATACGAGTCGCGATGCATCGCGATACGGCAGGCTGCGGAAAAGAATACGGTCAACCACACTGAATACCGCCGTCGTCGCGCCAATCCCAACCGCAAAGGTCAGGACCGCCGCTATGGCGAAGCCTGGTGCTCGTCGCAAGCCGCGGATCGCATAGCGCACGTCTCGGAGCAAGCTCTCCAATGGCGCCGCGTGTCTCTCTTCATGACACCGCTCGCGTGTCTTTTCGATCCCCCCAAATGCAATCAGCGCTTGCCGGCGAGCTTCCTTCTCAGTCATGCCGGCAGCTACATTCACTTCAGTTTGTCGTGCGATGTGGTAGCTCAACTCTTGATCCACCTCGTCACGACTTGCCCCGAAAAGGCTGGCACGTATGCGACGCCACACATATCCGATCGTTAGCGTCATCGTTGTCCCTCCAGAACCAGCGCGATCGCACCGGAGATGCGTTTCCAGTTCTCCATTTCAGATTCCAGTTGCTTCCGGCCCAGTCGGGTCAAGGAGTAGAACTTGGCACGACGGTTGTTCTCCGACGGCGCCCATTCCGATCGAATCCAGCCCTTCGCCTCCAGTCGGTGCAGAGCCGGATACAGTGAGCCCTGTCCTACCTGAAGCAGTTCTTGTGAAACCTGCTGGATTCGTTGTGCGATGCCCCAACCATGCATGGGCTCAAGCACCAGCGTCTTGAGAATCAACAGATCGAGTGTTCCTTGCAACAGTTCGGTTGATTGTGGCGGCATATCCCAGTCAGCGCCTCTCCCCTGGAGAGTCGACAAGTAGAGGTGTACTCCTTGCTCTTGTCGGATGTCAACAGGAGTGCCCGGCGTCTAATTGTGTCAGGAACTCATCGATAACGGGCAAGATGGAGGAAATCTCCGACGGTCGAAGGCGGGCGACATGCTCTCAATTCCAGATACTCGAGCAGGTTGATCCCCGTAGGAATAATCGTCTCGGCGAACTCACGACTATGGGGGGGATTCTCGCGGGCAAAAAAATGCGGGGCTGAAAGCAGTGACCCTAATCGCCACTCTCAACCCCGTCTCCCAGGTTCTGTGGTAGGTGAAGCGAGTATGGGTCAGGTCAGGAAACGCGACAAGATTACGAAGGTAAGTGTCCCAGAGATTACGTCAGGTACGAGCTACGAGCTACGAGTTGCGAGCCGCGAGCCGCGAGCTATGAGTCCTTTGATCTCGGGTGCTTTGCCCTACCTTCAAGAACCTTCTCCGAGCCGGTTTGCTCGAAGCTCATTAGCTCGAAGCTCATTAGCTCGAAGCTCGCAGCTCAACCCTATTTCGCGGTGACCAGTGAATGCGTAATCGCGTGCACCGATAAAGCAATCCGGTTCTGCACCCCGACTTTGCGCATCAATTTGGCGACGTGAGCCTTCACCGTGCGCTCTTCGATTCCCAGTTGCCCGCCAATTTCCTTGTTCGACCGTCCGGCCACCAGCATCTCGAGGACTTCCTTTTCGCGATCGGTGAACGTTACGCGGCCTGCTGGGAAGATTCGTCCTGGCGCCGACGACACGCGCTCGATGAACAACGACAACACCCGGCGCGGAGCCCAGACCGACCCCTGGTGCACAATGCGGATCGCCTGCGCGAACTCCGATGGCAGAGCGGCCTCGTCTACATATCCTTTGGCTCCGGAAGCAATGGCCTTCAGAATGGTTTCTTCATCGATTCCTGATCCGGTCACGATGATCTTCAGGTCCGGCCGTGTGGCCTTCAGGCTGGCCATCACGTCAAACAGGTTTTGCCCGGAACGGTTACCGAGCAGGATGAGGTCGATGCCCTGCAGCAAGCTAATCTCGGGCAGCCCCGCGGAGACGAGTTCGAACTCCGGCTCGGAATCGAACAATGCGCGGAACCCGACAAAGCGTAATGGATCGCTTTCCACCACCGCGATACGAATTACTGGTTTTCTGGCGACTGCTGCTTTCATAGTTTTCCCTATGGGCCTAGATTCTTCTACTCAGCATAGTAATAATTCGTCACGAAGCAAAGAGAAGGTGACCGAAGGGAAATTACGGGAGTAACATGACTTCAAGCGTCAAACGTGGCATTCAGCCCGGATTGGGTGGGCACGGTTCGTCTCATGAAGCTACTGGTACGCCAGGCGGTGGAAACGGATGCGGAAATCATCGCCTCCCTCCACATCCGAAGCTGGCAAACCGCCTATCGCGGACAGCTTCCTGACAGCCTCCTTGACGGCCTCAGCTTGGAACTCGCGAGCCGCGCCGATTTCTGGCGAACGCATATTTCAACTCAACCCTCCGCCAGACACGCGATCTGGGTCTCCGACGTGGACGGCGATTTGCAGGGTTTTGCTGCCCACGGTCCTGCGCGCCGCGACGACGAGGCGGGATCAGGTGAACTCTATGCTCTTTACGTCGATCCGCTTCACTGGAGTCAAGGAATAGGTGGCTCATTGCTGACCCACGCAACCGGCCGCCTTTGTCTCGAGTACTCAAGCGCCGTTCTGTGGGTACTGGCATCGAACGTTCGGGCTCGCCGGTTTTATGAACGCGCCGGCTGGGCTCTCGATGGCGGTACGAAGATCGAGAATCTTCCGGATGGCACCGAACTTTGCGAGGTTCGTTATCGTGTATTCTGCACACGGGTAAAAGAGGAATTATGACGAAAACATCTCATTGGATCATCGCCCTCGTTCTGACAGTAGCTGCTTCGCTTTACGCACAGCAATCCGAACCTGCTCCCAACCCATCGTCGCCCACCTTGCCCGGTTCGGGCGCAGCGTATGCGCCGAAATACAAAGGCGATCCCGCGCAATCCGACTCCGAATTCGCTGCCCTCGCCTACATGCGCGTCGTCGTCCGCGCCGAGAAGGCATTCAACAAGCAATACGGACACTACGCCCTGACGCTGGACGAACTGGTTCACTCCGGAACTTTCACCAAGCGCATGGTGAATCCTAACCGCGGCGACTATACGGTTGGATACAAGGGCAAGAAGGACAGCTACATCCTCAGCATGATGCCGAAATCCCTCGATGCCACCCACCGCTCCTTCTACGCTGAAGACGACGGCAAGATTCACGCCGACGACGCGAAACCCGCCGACGAGGACTCTCCAGTTGTGAGATGAGGATCGCGAAGGCTTGTGTGTGCTGCTGCCCGCCAGGCCAGTACCCCGCTCTCAAAATCCGGGAGGGTCGATAAGTCAATGAGCGCTTTGGGAATTTTTCGCCAATCGACCGGCGCTTCTTAGCTGCCGCCGTTTATCTCTTTTTCGACAAGCTACCCTGAGCTCAAAGTTTCGATAAATCGAACAGATAAGGATTCCTATGAACAACGAGCAGATCTTTGCTCCTTTCCGTGAAGCCTTTGCTGATTGTGGCGATCGCGGCGCAGCCTGGCGTTCTATTGCCTCGAGGCGGGCACCCGGACTTCGGTAAAGCTCACCACCGTTCCGGAATCGACCTCGATCCACGACGCCGAATTCCCATCCGGAGTGACCACGAAATCGTAGTGGGCGCCGTCGGATTCGCTGTGGGACCCGGTGCAGTCGGAGTTCACGGTGTAGGTGCCTGTGACCGTCACTCCGCTGTGGATCGTGCCGTTCACGCT
>Ga0075030_100005184_pt1 | contig 11763 bp, 8 predicted proteins | sample LitLauG_LLR_2012_FD_71393 | JGI IMG/M metagenome (GOLD analysis project Ga0075030, IMG submission 71393) | Freshwater sediment microbial communities from Pennsylvania, USA - Little Laurel Run_MetaG_LLR_2012 | ecosystem: Environmental > Aquatic > Freshwater > Creek > Sediment | place: USA...
ATGCCGGTGATGCGCTTGCTCGGATCGAGAAAGGCGTTGATGCCGCCCTCGTAATCACGCAGAATCTCCCGCGGGGTCAGCAGCGCGTCTTTGCTGCGCGCGTCGCCGATTCTCAGCAGTCCTTCTTCGGCGCCGGCAATGATCTGGCTGGGATCGTCTTCTCCTAATATGCAGCGGTCGATGAGGCTCTGCGAGTTGAAGATGATCTGGCGCAGCATTGACTTGTCTTTGACGATGCGGATGTAGCTTTCCAGATTGGCCAGTGAAGGCAGTCCTTCATCGAGAATCGACAGATAGCTCAAACCGTCGACAGACTCCAACTGGTTATGGCGGATCAGCTCATTGGCAATGGTGACGCGGTCGATACGCTCACGGCGTTCATAGAGTTCGCCCATGCGCGCAAAGATGCGGCGGTGCTTCTCCAGACTGAAATCCTCGGGCTGGAGCATACCCGCCACCTGGATGTAGGCGTTATCGTTGAGAAGGATGGAGCCGAGAACAAACCGCTCGGAATCGAGATTGGCGGGCAGTCCTCGTTCTAGCGCCAAATCCTGAGTTGCCATGCGTTACTTACCTTAGCGGGCTCCGCCCGGTGCCGCAAGCGAATCCTTTTGCGCTCCCTTTTCATCGGCTTGCCCTGTTCAAAAAGCGGTGGAAAACGCCTCAAGAAGATCCACAGACCGCCGGCGTGCAGACTCAGCGGCTTAGGAGAGCTTTTCCACAAAAACAGAACAAGCAAGCCATGTTTTATTGTAAAACGTTATCGGAAGGTGAGAAAGGCGACATACCCAATCCCGGTGCCGATCAGCGCGCCGGCAAGTACGTCACTCAAAAAATGCATGCCCAGGAGGATGCGGGAGATCGCTACGCTCAAAGCACAGAAGAAAAAAACGGCAGCCAACGCCGGATAGAACAAGGAGAGGGGCACACAGACCGCAAATGCGGTCATAGTATGCCCGGATGGAAACGAGAATTGATCGGGGGGCAGGAGCGTGGCCCAGCAGTGCGCTTCGATGTGGATGGGACGCTTGCGTCCGGTAAAGCGCTTTAGCCAGAGGAACGCGGTCACGCTGAGGATGCCAGCCAGGCTTCCGGCGCCGATGGCGCCAAACCGCTCCGGACCACCCGTGAGCAAAATCGCCAGCCCGATGGCAAACCACAACCAGCCGTCGCCCCCGCGAGTCGATCCCAATGCATAAAGCTGTATCCACCGGGGAGCGTCCCAGTTGTTGGCCCGGTGCATCAAATTGTAGTCGCGGCGGACGATCAAATTCAGCATACTAACTGCCCGGCTTCATCATAGAACTCTGCTGTTACAGCGAATTGAAAACAAAATGAACACCTCATGTTTGCCGTAGGCTTTCCTGGCGAAAGTACTGCCGGACGTGACAAACTGTAACACGTGACTCTAGTCGTTGCTCTAGTCATAGACGCGTGGTGAAGAGACTCGATTTCGTTTTCTTTGACGCTGGCGGCGGCCACAGGAGCGCCGCCAACGCCCTCAAATCCATTATCGAACAACAGGGCCGTCCCTGGGAGGTCCGGCTGGTCGATCTGAAGGAGATCCTCACGTCGCTCGACGTTGTCCGCAAGGTTACGGGCATCTCGATCGAGGAGGTCTACAACCGGCTGCTGAAGAAAGGCTGGACGCTCGGGTCGGGGCAATTGCTGGCTGGCTTGCAGCTGCTCATCCGCCTCTATCACGGCGGACAAGTCAAGCTGCTGAAGGGCTTCTGGCTCGAGTCGAGACCGGACCTGGTGGTGTCGCTGGTTCCGAACTTCAACCGGGCTCTGTTTGAGAGCCTGGGCGGCATACCGCTGGTGACCATCCTTACAGACTTGGCCGATTATCCGCCGCATTTTTGGATCGAGCGGCAGCCCCAGTATTTGGTCTGCGGGACCGAGAAGGCCGCCGAACAAGCTTACGAGCTCGGGCACTCCAAGGATCGGGTATTCCGGACGAGCGGTATGATCTTGAGGCCCGGTTTTTATCAGCCGATCGAGGCGAGTCGCGAAGATGAGCGCCGGCGGTTGGGTCTCGACCCGCGACTGCCCACCGGCTTGGTGCTGTTCGGCGGTGAGGGATCGGAATGGATGATCGAGATCACCCGCACGCTCTGCCAAGCCGGCTTGCCGCTGCAACTGATCCTGATCTGCGGCAAAAACAAAATATTGAAGCAGCGTTTGGAAGAGATGAATCCCGGTTTCCCGGTTTTCGTTGAAGGCTTTACCAGCGAAATACCATACTATATGCATTTGTCCGATTTCTTCATCGGTAAGCCGGGCCCGGGCAGCATCAGCGAAGCCATCGCCATGAAGTTGCCAGTGGTAGTGGAGCGCAACATCTGGACGCTTCCGCAGGAGCGCTTCAACACCGATTGGATTCGCCAGAATGAACTAGGTGTGGTGCTGAAATCCTTCCGCGACATCCGCGCCGGACTAACTCAGTTGTTGGAGCCGGCCAACTTCGAACGGTACCGGAAAAACGCGGCGTCCGTCAATAATCGCGCGGTGTTCGAGGTCCCGGAAATTTTGGCGCAACTGCTGGAGGGGCGGTGAGGTTGCGTTATGCGGACATGCTGCTCTGAGTTTGAAACCCGCCTAATCACGATCTCCGAGACGCCGGAATAGCAGGCGCGAACCACCTCACTACAATCCGCCTCGGCCATTCGCCATTTTTATCCGTACTGCTGAGGGTGGACGATTTCTGTTGCAGATTGGATTTTGTCCCTGGTGTGGGCGGGATCTAAATTCACTCCGCGGATCGGCAGAAGATTCGAAGTAGCCCGATACTGGATAGTGATGGGTGGCTATGGTTCCTCTAAACACGTCGTACTTCTTGCGTTTGCGCTCGCGCTGCTCCCCGCGGCGGAACTTAAGCCGGAGACCGCTGCCGCGTTTGACCGTTACGTAAAGCCGATTGAAGTGGTCGATCTGCACGACTTTCTGTGGCTCGACCAGCATCCCAAGGAGAAATCCGTCGTCTGGTTGAACCAAAGCGTGATCACGCCCCGCAAGCGGGAAGGTTCCGCCGCGCCCGATGGACTGATTCAGGACTGGGTGGGGACGACGTTTCTCTCCGATGTGAAGCTGGACAAGGTGCGCGACGTAGTGCTTGGCTTTGCGGACTACAAAGTCAGATTCAAGCAACAGATTAGCGAATCGAAACTCGAAAAGCGCGAAGGCGATCATTTTGACGCGTCCCTCAGGCTTCACAAGCGGCAGTTGCTGTCGGTGGTGCTGGATGGAAATTTTGCGGCTCAGTACACACTGTTGGATCCGACGCACGCCACCGTCATTTGCCGGTCCACGCGGCTCGTCCCCCAGGGTGAGGACCACGGCTACCTGTGGCGCTTGAATCTCTACTGGCGTCTCGAAGAAGCCGACAACGGAGTCTACATAGAGGTGGAGTTGGTCTCCTTATCGATTCAACCTGGCACGCTGCATCCTGGACGATTGCTCAATGGCTTTGTGCAAAAGTTCCCGCGAGAGTTCACAGAAGGCCTCATAGAAGGGATGCAGCAAGCTTTCCCGTACCATCGTTGACCTAAGGGGTTGACGCCCGGCGGCGTCTGTTATCCTGAGGTCTTAGTGCGCATTTTTCTCGCGTTTTTCCTGAGTTTTCCGCTGCTGGCAGCAGCTCCGCCGCAGCCCCTGCTTCAGATCCTCGGCGAGGAACTGGAGCGAAACTTCACCGTTCTCAAACGGAAAGCCGATCCGGCGCCATACTTCCTGTCGTATGAAGTGACCGAGACAGAAAGCGAAGTTATCTCTGGCGCATCGGGGACATTGAGCAGCGTGGGTCACACCCGCCGCCGGCAACTGGACGTCACGTTGCGGGTGGGCACTCCCAAACTCGACAACTATCACGTGCTGGGCGGCAACCGGGCATCGTTCACATCGGGTGTCCTGATTGCTTTGGACAATTCGCCGGATGCCATCCGGCGCGTGGCCTGGATGGAGACCGACCGCGTGTATCGCGCGGCTGCCCGCCGCCTGATCGAAATTAAGAGCGACGCGCAGGTGAAGGTGGCCGAAGAGGACCAGTCCAACGATTTTTCGGTAGAAGAGCCCTCGGTCAAAGAAGAACTCCCGCCGCAATTGAAGATTCCAGGCGAAGAGTGGCGCAACCGCGTTCGTTCCTGGTCCGGCGAATTTCAAAAATATCCGGGCGTCCTCAGTTCGTCCGTCGTATTGATGGCCGAAAGAGAGTCTAAGTATCTGGTCAGTACGGAAGGCACCCGGCTTGCGCATGGGCGGACTTTCACCCGCATCGGCATCGCGGCTCGCGGCAAGGCTTCTGACGGCATGGACCTCTCCGCATACGAAACATTTGAAGGAAATGAACTCGACCGGCTTCCGAAGCCTGGCGTGATTGAAGCGGCGGTGAAGAAAGTGGCCACCGACGTCACCGGCCTTCTGAAAGCGCCCACAGTGGAGCCTTTTATCGGCCCGGCTATACTTTCGGGACGCGCGGCGGGCGTGTTCTTTCACGAGATTTTCGGCCATCGCATTGAGGGCCATCGGCAACGGGACGAGGCAGAAGGGCAAACCTTCACCAAGTCCGTCGGTACTCCCGTTTTACCGGACTTTCTCTCCGTGGTGTTCGATCCCACGCGCAAGTCCGTCGGTTCCGTGGACCTCAACGGATCGTATTCCTACGACGACGAAGGAGTGAAGGCGCGTCCGCTGACGCTAGTGGAGAACGGAGTACTGAAAACGTTTTTGATGTCCCGAACGCCGGTGAAGGGCTTTGAGCATTCCAACGGGCACGGACGCCGGCAGGCCGGGCTGGAAGTGGTTTCGCGGCAATCCAACCTTTTGGTCGAGTCAAAAAAGCAGGTGTCCGATGCACAACTGCGGGCCATGCTGATGGACGAGATCAAGCGCCAGAACAAACCGTACGGTCTTTTTTTCCAGGAAGTCACCGGCGGGTACACATCCACGCAACGCCGCGGACTGCAAGCGTTCACCGTGATCCCGTTGATTGTCTACAAGGTTTACCCCGACGGCCGGCCGGATGAACTGGTGCGCGGGGTGGACATTGTCGGTACTCCGCTGGCGAGTTTCGCCAAGATCCTGGCCACCTCGAATACGCTGGAAGTATTCAACGGCTACTGCGGAGCGGAATCGGGCAGTGTCCCCGTTTCGGCGGTGTCTCCGGCTTTGCTGGTTTCCGAGATAGAAGTGCAGAAGAAGAGTCACTCGCAGGATCGTCCGCCGTTCCTGTCCCGGCCTTCGGCGACCGGAGGCACGGAATGAGGCGAGCGCCACTCTGTCTGCTGCTGTTTGCTGTACACATGCCGGCCCAAGCGCCGCCGGATCAAGACATTCTACTCAAGGCCATGCAGGACGAAATGGCGCGCACCAAGCAATTGCGGATCCTGGATCTGGCTGTGCCGTACTACGTGGAGTATCGCGTCGAGGACGCCAACACGCTGGAGATTGACGCCACTTTGGGGGCGCTGGTAGCTTCCAATCAGTCCACACAGCGCATACCCAGCGTGCGGGTTCGCGTAGGCGATTACAAGTTAGACAACACGAACTACGTTTATTCGGAGGTCCGCGGTGGAGAGCGCTTCGATTCCGATAAGCTTCCGCTGGAGAACAACTACGAGGTTCTGCGCGAGGCATTTTGGCTGGGCACGGATCGCGCTTACAAGGCCGCGGAAGAAGCGCTGGCGCGCAAACGCTCCGCGATGAAGAGCGTTACTCTGCCGGATCAACTGCCTGACTATTCCCCGGCCGAGCCTGTTCACGCCGTGCTCCCCATCCGCAAAACGATTCCGAATGAGGAACAGTGGAGAGAGAAGATCGTAGCGCTGTCGGGCATCTTCGCCGGTTATCCGCAGGTACTCTCGTCTTCTGTCCAACTCAATGTGATTCAGTCCACCAATTACATCGTTACGTCGGAAGGCACTGTGGTTCGGTATCCGGAGAATCTGGCCTTTGTTCGCGTGAAAGCTATGGGGCAAGCCGCGGATGGAACGCCGGTGCGCGACGAAGCGGTGTTTCAGGCATTCGAGCCCAACGGATTGCCGGTGGAGGCGACCTTGCGCCAGAGCATTACACGCGTAGCCGAAAATATCGCGGCTCTGGCCAAAGCCCCAAGTGGCGAGAGTTACGATGGTCCGGTTCTGTTCGAACCGCGGGCTTCGGCCCAGTTGTTCGGCCAGCTGTTGGGCGAGAATCTCAAAATCACGCGCAAGCCGATCGCCGAGCCAGGACGCCCAGGCCCTCAATCGTCCTCCGAATTGGAGAACCGAATTGGCTCCCGCGTGCTGCCGGAGTGGATGGACGTCGTGGACGACCCCACGCAAACCGAATGGCACGGGCAAACTCTCTTCGGGTCTTACCAATACGATATGGAAGGGCTCTCGCCCACGCCCCTGGTTCTCATTGAGAACGGAACGCTCAAGAGTTTTCCGCTCACCCGCACGCCGGTGCAAAAAGGCTTTGATAAATCCAACGGGCGCGCGCGCATGCTTGGCCCTTATGGCGCGTATGGACCGGGGTTCGGCAATCTGTTTATCCGCGCTGCTAAATCTTCACCCGAGGCGGACTTGAAGAAAAAGTTAATTGAACTGGCGCAACTGCGCGCTAAGCCGTACGGTATCTTGATACGCTCGGTGGACTTTCCCACCGGTGCAAATTATGATGAGTTGCGCCGCCTGTTCCAGAGCAGCGGCAGCGTCCGCATCGCCGCCCTGCCGATGCTCGTCTACCGGGTCTATCCAGACGGGCATGAAGAACTGGAGCGCGGGCTTCGTTTCCGCGGACTGAATGTAAAATCTTTCCGGGATATCCTGGCTGCCTCGGAAGAGAATGCGGTGCTCAACTTCCTCGATACGCCTTCGCCTCTGTCCTACCTGTCCAGCGGATTTGTCACCAACGCAGCGGTCATCGCCCCCGGCGTATTGTTCGACGAGTTGGAACTGGAGCCGATTCAGCAGGATATTCCGAAACCGCCGATTGTACCCCCTCCGCCGCTCCGCTCCGTCGAATAATTTTACTTTATGGGCTTGCTGGCGCGCGCAATCTTCCGGGAAGTGACGACCAGTGCGGTGTTGGGCACAGTGCTCTTCACGTTTGTGCTCTTCCTGCAGCGCGTGGGCAAGCTGTTTGAAATTCTGGTTCGCAGTTCCGCCTCTCCGCAAACAGTAGCCTATCTCTTCGCGTTGGCGATTCCCTTCACGCTCACCTTCACCGTGCCGCTGGGTGTACTGGTGGGAGTGCTGATCGCGCTGAGCCGCATGTCGAGCGATGGAGAAATCATCGCCATGCGCGCGGCCGGCATTCCGGCGCGCAAGGTCATCCCGCCGGTGTTGGTGTTCGCCACCTTGGCCATGTGCGTGGCGGCCACGGCGTCGCTGTGGTTCACGCCCTACGCGACTTGGAGGACATACAAAGTTCTCAATCAACTGATTGCAGCCGAACTCACGTCCGAGGTGCAGCCGCGTGTCTTTGAGGAGCAGTTTCCCAACCGCATTCTCTACGTGGGCGACGTGATTCCCGGAGCGGTAACGCGCTGGCGGAACGTCTTCATCGCCGACATGACGCCCCCGGAAGAGCGCAAAAACGAAGCGCACGACCGCGGCGATAATCCGCGGGTGACCGTTGCCTTTGAGGCCATCGCAGTGCCCGACGTAGCGCGGAATCTGATTCAGTTGTCCATGCTCAATGTGGCAACACACGAGCTCGATAAAGACGCGGCGTACCATCGGACGCTTTCGCCTCGCAGCGAGCAGATTCTGGAAGCCACCAAGCCAAATGAAATTCCGGTAAAAGCCTACTCGGCGATGGACACCGTGCCGCTGTACAAAACCGCTTATCGTGACCCCAATCTCGAACCGGACAAACGGCTGGAAGCGCGAATTGAATTGAACCAGAGGCTGGCGTTGCCGCCGGCGTGTTTCCTGCTGGCCTTGATTGGTATTCCGCTCGGGGTCTCGTCGAAGAAAGGCGGAAGAGCCGGGGCGTTCGTCGTCACGCTCGCGTTGGCGTTTCTGTATTGGGTCGGGCTGCTGTTTTCCAACGGTCTCGCCAAGCAGCAAAAATTGCCCGTGGGCGTGGCGATGTGGATACCGAATTCGGTGTTCGCGGTAATCGCGGTACTCCTGCTGTTGCGGCTCGACCGGCCAGGAGATACGGACTTGATTGGCGCCTTGCGCGGTTGGTTCGCCGATGTCCTGCAAGCCCTCCAGCGCCTGGCTCCATCACCCGCCAGTGTCGCGCCCCGCCGCCGAAGCCGTTTCCCCTTGGTGCCGCAGGTGGTGGACACCTACATTCTGACGACGTTTTTTTTCTATTTCGTCACCATGCTCGCCAGCTTTGTGCTCATGACGCACGTGTACACGTTCTTTGAGCTGCTCAGCGACATCGTCAAGAATCACATCGCGATGATTCGAGTGTTCACTTATCTCTTCTTCCTCACCCCGCATTTGATCTATGACTCTGTGCCGATCAGTGTGCTGGTGGCTGTGCTGGTGACGTTTGGAATTTTGACCAAGCACAACGAGATCACTGCGTTGAAAGCCTGCGGCGTTAGTTTGTACCGGCTGGCCGTGCCCATTCTGCTCGCCGGGGTTGTTCTTAGCGGCGCGCTGTTTGCCTTCGATCACTACTACGTGCCGGATGCAAACCGGAAGCAGGATGCGATCCGCAGCGAGATTAAAGGCAAGCCGGTTCAGACGTACCTCCATCCGGAACGCCAGTGGATCTACAGCGCGCAAGGTTCGCGCGTGTACTACTACAAGTATTTCGATCCGGCGGCAAAGGTGATGGGCGGCGTCAACGTCTATGAGCTCGACCCGTCGACTTTTCATATGCACAAGCACATTTGGGCGGAGAAAGCCCGGTGGGAACGCCAATTGCAAAAATGGGTTTTCGAGAACGGATGGTCGCGCGAGTTCGGCCCCAAGGGAGGCGAAAAATTCCTGGACTTTGCCGGTCAGGTGATGACTTTTCCGGAACTCGACGAGCACCCGGAGTGGTTTCTCAAAGAACAGTTGCAAGACAAGCAAATGAACTACCTGCAACTGGCGGCCTATATCCGCGACCTGCAGCAAAGTGGCTTCGACACGATTGCCCTGCAAGTGCAGTTCTATCGCAAGTTCGCGGTCCCGCTGTTTGCCGCCATCATGGCGCTGATCGCCATACCGTTCGCGTTCGTGGCGGGAAATCGGGGCGCCACCACCGGCGTTGGAGTCAGCTTCGTCATCGCCATTGCTTACTGGGCGGTCAGTCTACTCTCGGCTGAGCTGGGAAACGTGAGTCTATTGCCCGCGACCATGGCCGCCTGGTCCCCGGACGTGCTCTTTGCCATGGCCGGATTCTACTTTTTTACGCGCATGCGCACCTAGGGATCGTAGCCAGAAAGCGCCGGCTGGTTCAATTCCGCGAAAAGAAATCAAATCGCCCCGCGCAGGAAATCTGTCGTGAGCCCAAGGAGTTTGCGCTCGGTGAGATCGTGAGCATGGAATACAATGATCTTCACTCCGAAAGATACGAATCGGGGACTTTTATCGGCATCGTCGTTAAGATCGGTGGCGGCGGCAAGGTGCTATACGCCTATGAAGGCGGCGCGACTGATTTCTCTTGGTTCGCTCGAACGACGAAGCGGTCCCAAACCGCTGGATCGACACGAGCTATGCCGCCATCGTCAACATTGAGGAGGCCAGCACAGCACAAAGAGACGTCTTCCATCGTTGGGTCTCGCCGGATCGGCGGGCACGCTTGATCAGGAGCGAGCAGACAAAGCCAGTCGAGGATGGCTGAGCAGCCTGGGTTAACGCAAGGTGGAGACGTCGGAAACTCAGATCCTGTGCCTTGGCCCCTTGGTTCTGGTATTCTTCAGCATCATGCACAGTATTTTTCGGGATCACCTCTTAAGAGACAAGACCGCCGTCGTCACTGGAGGAGGCAGCGGAATCGGGCAACGCATCGCGGAGCGTTTTGCCGAACACGGCGCCAAAGTTGTCCTGGTGGGACGCAAGCAGGAGAAGCTGGATGCGGCCGCTGCCAAGATCAAAGCGAGCGGCGGCACTGCGGAAACCGCCGCGCTCGACGTACGCAACTATCCGGCATTGGAAGCCATGTTCCAGAAAGTGACGCCCGTCGATATTCTGGTTTGCGCCGCTGCCGGGAACTTTCCGGCGCCGATCGCGGGCATGTCCGCCAACGGGTTCAAGGCCGTGATCGACATCGACCTGCTGGGAACGTTCAACGCTTGCCGGGCGTCTTACGGCCATCTGCGAAAGCCCGGCGCATCCATCATCGCGATCTCCGCCAATCAGGCGACGCAGCCGTTCGCGATGCAAGCGCACGTCTGTGCAGGTAAGGCCGGCGTGGAACTCATGCTGAAGACGCTGGCCATCGAATGGGGGCCGGAAGGCATTCGCGCCAACATCATTACTCCTGGACCCACCGATGATACGGAAGGCATGCGCCGCCTGGCTCCGTCCGCGGAAGCCCTGCAGCGCAGTATCCGCAGCGTGCCTTTGCGCCGCTTAGGCACCAAGGATGAGTTAGCCGACTTGGCCCTCTTCCTGAGTTCAGACGCAGCATCGTACATCACCGGCGCTACTTTTGCGTGCGACGGTGGGACCGGACTTTCCCACTCCGGCTCGCTCTCGGCGGCGGCATCTTGACCGCGCGTCCCAGTCTGTTGCGCCAGCTCGGCGTCGGTAGCGCCACGGCGCTGGTGGTATCGAACATGGTAGGCACCGGTATCTTCACCACCACGGGCTTTCTGGCCGGCGATCTCGGCTCAGTGTCTCTGGTCATTCTGATTTGGGTGGTGGGCGCCATTTGCGCTTTGGCGGGCGCATTCTGCTATTCTGAACTGGGCGTGAATTTCCCCAGTTCCGGCGGCGAGTATGTGTACCTGACGGAAGCCTACGGGCCGACCTGGGGCTTCATGACCGGGTGGGCCTCGTTTTTCGCTGGATTCTCCGCGCCGATCGCGCTGGCCGCGTTGGCGTGCGCCGACTATGCCGGATATTTCTTTCCCGCCCTGAAACAAGCCAGCGCAACGCATTTGTTTGGCAGCGGCCAGTGGGAATTTAAGATCGGTGGTGCGCAGATATTCGCCAGCCTCTTAGTCGTCGTTTTCACCGCCCTCAATTGCCTGGGCGTGCGGCGTACCGCCAATGTTCAGAATGTACTGACATCCCTCAAGGTGCTCGTGATCGTGGCATTTATCCTGCTCGGTTTCGCGTTTGGACAAGGAAGCGGCGAGCATTTCAGCCAGCCGGCTCTGCGAACCTCCACCACGCCGTTGTTCTCGCAGTTTGCCGTCAGCCTGTTCTTCATTTACCTGTCGTACAGCGGATGGAATGCCGCGACCTACGTCGCGGAAGAACTCCAGCACCCTGCCAGAACGCTGCCGCTGTCTCTCGCCATCGGAACCAGTGTAGTCGCCGTGCTGTTTTGCGCGCTCAATCTGCTGTTCGTCTATGCCGTGCCCCTGGAACAGATGAAAGGCGTTGTGGCTGTCGGCTCTCTTGCGGCTTCCCACCTTTTTGGCACGGCCGTGGCGGGAATCTTCAGCGGGGCAATGGCGATCTCGCTGCTCGCCACCGTCAACGCCATGGTCACCATTGGCCCGCGCGTCTACTTCGCCATGGCCAAGAACGGAGCGTTCTTCTCGGCGGCCGCACGCGTGGATCCTCGCTGGCACACTCCTGCCATCGCGATCATTTCCCAGGGCATCTGTGCGCTGCTCATGACCATGACTCCTTTCGTCAACCTGATCCTTTACAT
>Ga0075030_100005186_pt1 | contig 11759 bp, 10 predicted proteins | sample LitLauG_LLR_2012_FD_71393 | JGI IMG/M metagenome (GOLD analysis project Ga0075030, IMG submission 71393) | Freshwater sediment microbial communities from Pennsylvania, USA - Little Laurel Run_MetaG_LLR_2012 | ecosystem: Environmental > Aquatic > Freshwater > Creek > Sediment | place: USA...
GTACCTCGACGATGGAGTGGCCACGGTTTCGGTCATGAGCCAACCCGGCTGCTTCGACTTCAGGGGCGAGCGCTTGGTGGCCGCGCAGGTACAAGGGGCGAGCACGTCTCTGGGGGTCTATTCGGGCGGGACCTACGCCAACCTGTGGACCCTGTCCGTTCCAGGGTGGGCCGGCTTCAACGGCAGTGGCCCTTTGAGCTGGACCGAAAGCGCGGGCGACGCAGGGTTCGTGCTCGCGACGCAGGACACCGGCGCGGTTCAGGTGTTGTATCAAGCGGCTGTTCCGTTCGTCGTGCATGCCCAACCGCTGGGCGCGGCCTTTTCCCTGGCCAACTCGGGCGACGGGTCGGTGGTCGTGCTCTCGCCGGCCGGGGCGCAAGTCCACGGGCTGCGCCCTCGCGCCGCGTGGAACGCTGCGTCCATGAACGTCTTCAGCCCCGTCGGGCGGTGGCTGGTGGTGGGTCTCTGGCCCGACCAAACCCTGACTGTGGCTGACCCCGCCAGCCCGGTGGCTCTGCCCCTCGGCGGTCAGCCGGCGGTCGCCCCCGGTGCACCCGGCTTTGCGGACGCCCTTGCCTTTTCGCCAGGCGAAACGTCGCTGGCCTTTTCTTCGTCGGTGGGCGGGCTGTGCGTGAATCAATTGGTGAGGCTGGGGGGAAATGTCCTGGCGAGCGGGGCCGCGGGTTGCCCCCGCGTTCGCGACTGGGCGGTGTTCGACCCCTCCGACCGCTGGGCCTTGGTGCACCAGGGCACCGACCAGGTGGTGTCGTTGGGCACCAGCACCGTGCTGGACCTCGGTCGAACCGTCGCTCCTCTGGATGGGGCGCTCCAGTACTTCAACGGCGATGGCTCGCGCGCGGTCTACCGGGAGACGGCCTCGCGCCCCAGCCGGGTTCTGGCGGTGGATCCGGCCACCGCCACGGGCCGCTACGTCGGCGACGACGACGGTGCGGTGGTCCTCGCTGTCCCCGGCAGCAACCGCGTGGTCTGGATTGAAGACCCCATGTTGGCCGGACCTACGCCGTCCAATCGCGCTCCAGGCGTCTACGTCCTTGCGCCCCCCTAACGGGGCCAGTCTTGGGCTAACGTCGGTCGGCCTTCGTGCCGGACGAGAGACAAGACCGTTACCGAGCGGCGGTGCTGGGACTTGCCGTCGGCGACGCGCTGGGTTTTCCCCTCCGGGGCGTCCCCGCCTTGAGCCTCGGCCGCCTCCCCGCTCTGGCAGAGGACTTTGCTCCCCGCCCCCGCGGCCGCTTTTCGAAAGGGCAATTCTCCGATGACACCCAACTCATGCTGGCGGCCGCCGAGAGCGCGGTGCTGGAGCGCCGGGTAGAGGGTCGGTCCATCGCCGCTCACTTCGCCTGGCTCTGGAGAGAGGGCGTGATTGTCCTGCCGGGCCGCTCTCTGGCGGACGCGTTGTCGCGCCTTGCCTCGGGGACGCCGTGGATGGCGGCGGGAGCAGGGCTGGGGGTGAAGGACCCGTCCGCCCTGTCTCGGGGTTTGGTTGCCGGGTTGTGGCACCCCGAGGACCCTTCCGCCTCAAGCCATGCCGCGGGCATCTTGTCGGTGGTGACGCACAAAGACCCGGTCTGCGCGGCGGCCACAGCGGTGTTCGCTCGCGCGGTGGGGCTGGCCCTGACCCAGCCGTCCTTGGCGCCGACCGCGCTTTGCGATGCGTTGGCAGGCGCGGCGCGGTTTCACGACGCAGGCCTGGCCGAAGAAATTCGCCATTTGCCCCGGCTGCTCTCCTGGGAACCGGCGCGGGCGCTGGAGCAATTGAGGCGAGTGGGCGTCCCGCTGGCGGAGTTGAAAGAGGCAGAGGGCATCCCCAGCCACGTGGTCCCGGTGCTGCTCATCGCTTTGTTCGCCGTGCTCAGAGTGCCGCACGATTTTCGAGAGGCTTTGGTTTGGGTGCTGCGGGCCGGCGGCGAGGCGGATGTGACGGCCGCCTTGAGCGGGGCATTACTCGGCGCACAACTGGGGAGCGACGCCATCCCGGCGCGCTTGCGGCGCAACGTGCTCTACGCGGAGCAACTGGTGGAAACCGCCGACCGGCTTTACGCGGCGCGCGCGGCGTCCGCGTCAGCCTCCGCACCCGCGGCGGTGAGCGTCAAGACGCCCCGCCGCTAAATTAGCTGGCGGCGCGCAGTTTCCGACGCCCAGACGCCTTCGCGGCGTCGACGATGTCCAAGACCTGGGCAAAGCCCGAGAGGGCGTGGCTGGTTTCAGGGCGGCGCTGCGAGTCGCCCTCGAACATCGAAGCGGCGTGGCGGCGGGTGATGGCGGTGGCGGAGATGATGTCCAGTCGCTCGCGGTATTCGCGCGAGACGTAAGTGCCGTACTCCGCCCAGCAATCCAGCGCGCCCACCTTGCGGGCCACTGCGATGTCTTTGTGGAGGCTGTCGCCGATGACCAAGGTCTCGCGCGGCGAGACGCCCTGCTCGCGACAAATGCGCAACAGTCCCCGCGGATCGGGCTTTTCGTGGGTGCGAGAGAGTTCGACCACGGGGCAGGCGGCGCGGTAGTCGCCCCGTTCATCCTTGCGCATGATGTCGGGGGCGATGAGCCGTTCGCCCTTGCGCGCGGGAAACTTGAAGCCGGGAAGGGTGAACAGGGCGGTCAAGTGCTCGTCCAGCCGCATCCAGCGGACGCGGTACTCCGCTGGGTTTCGGGGGGCATCGGTGAGCGCGACCACTGGAATGCCGCGCTCTTTCAGGGCGCGCAGCGTTTCCGGGACGCCGCGGAAGGGACGCAAGTACCGCCGCCGCGCCTCCGCGAAGGCGGCGCGGGCCGGCTCGATGACGAGTTTGTCGAAGCTGCCGAAGTCCGGGAAGGCCTCGTAGATGGAGGATTCTTGAAGGGCGTACGGATACTCGTTCGACTCGTACTTGGCGTAGACCTTCTTGAGCGCCTGGACGACCCGAATCCGCGGAAACCCCGTGGAGCGGCAGACGGAGTCCACCATCGCCTCCACCGCGGGGACGATGTAGTCCACCCAGGGGTAGAGGGTGTTGTCCATGTCGGTGACGACCAAGCGAATCAAGGCAGGGCCCTTGTAGCGCTCTTCGTCGCGCCCCCTCAAGGCTGCAAACGGGCCACGGGTTGCGCAGGGGCCGCAAACCCTGCAAATTCGGCTCTTCTTGGCCATGAACCGCGCGCGCATCAGCGTCGGGCTCGTCGCGGCGCTCGCTGCGGGGGCGGGGGCATGAGCGGTCCGGTCCGCCTGGGGGTCTTCGTCGTCCCGCCGGACTCGCCGCTCGGCCGAGACGCTGCCTTGTTGGAAGGCGCAGCCCTGGTGAGCGGAGTCACCCCCGACGCTGCGCACCTGCTCCTGGTCGACCTTCGCAACGACTCGGGACTGTCCGCCCTGACCGGGGTCCGCGCCCAGGCGGCCCCGAACACCCCGGTCATCGCGGTGGTGGACGCGCTGGCGCCGGAGAGTTTAAAGCGCGCCACACTCGCCGCGGCGGAGGACTTCCTGTCCGTTCCGGTGCGCGCCGCCGAGCTGGGATTGCGTGCCCGTCAGGTCCTGGCCCGGCAAGCGGAGCGGGTGCGCGCAGGCCAGCACGAGCGCGACCTGTCGCTCTTGTTGCGACTCACCGCGGACTACGCCGCGTCGCTCGACGTGCCCGCGCTCTTGCACGATGTCACGCGCCGCTTGGCCGACGAGATGCACATCGACCGAGCGGCGATGGTGGTCTTGGACGAGCCGCGCGACGGCGGGGTCATCATCGCGGCCAGCGATGACGCGGCGCTCAAGGACCGCCGCATCGAGCTGGCCCGCTACCCAGAAATTCGCGAGGTCATTCGGACCGGCCAACCGGTCACCGTCGAAGACGCCCCGTCGCACCCTCTGTTCGAGGACGTCAAAGCGCACGTCGCGGCCCGCGGAATTCACGCCCTGGCCGCCTTGCCGCTGTCGGTCCAGGGCAAGGTCTTGGGAGTGCTGCTGGTGCGCGCCACCGCCCGCCGGAAGGCTTTTTCCGAGCGCGAAGTGGACTTCTTGGCCACCGTCGCCCACGCCACCGCGGTGGCGCTTCGCAACGCGCGCTTGTTGGCGTCGGAGCGAGGCCAGGCCGAGCGGGAAAAGAGCGCCCGTATTGCCGCGGAGGAGCGTGCGCGAGAGCTCTCCCGCTACGAGTCCTATTTCGCCCACTTGTCGGAGGGCATTGCCATTCTGGACGCGGCGGGCGCGGTGCTGTCGCTCAACCCGGCCGGAGCCCAAATGCTCGATGTGCCGGCCGCGGACGCGAGGGGCCGGCCGATCCAGACCTTGAGTCAACCGGAGGACCCAGCGGCACTTGCCTCTCTCCTCGTCGGCGTGCGCCAGAGCGGCGCGCCGCGCTCGTTGGACTTGCTCGCCAAGACGCGGGGGGGCCGCAAGGTGGCGCTGTCCATTTCCGCGGCGCCGCTGGGCGATGAGGGAGCCGCCATCCTGTCGATTCGCGACGTCACCGGGCCCCGCCGCATGGCCGACGAGTTGCGCCAGACCAAGGATTTTCTGGAGCGCCTCATCGACTCGTCGGTCGACGCCATCATTGCCGCCGACCTAAAGGGCCGGGTCATCCTCTACAACCAAGGGGCCGAGGCGATTTGCGGCTACACCGCCCAGGAAGCGTTGGCGGGGCTCAACGTGGTGGCGCTGTACCCCCACGGCGTGGCCCGAGACTTGATGAAGCGCCTGCGCGACGGGCGGGGCCGGTTGGCCGTGACCCGCCAGGACATCGTGACCAAGCAGGGCGCCCGCATCCCGGTGAACATGACCGCATCCATTGTGTACGAAGGGGAACGGGAACTGGCGTCGGTAGGTATCTTCACTGACTTGCGAGACCGGATGCAGCTTGAACAACAACTGTCCGCCGCGAAGGACAAGCTCGACGAGGCGGAAAAGAACGCAGTCATCGTCGCCTTGGCGGGGACCGCCGCCCACGAGCTCAACCAGCCGTTGACCTCGGTCATGGGCTATGCGGAACTGTTGCGCCGCAGGCTCAAGCCGGAGGACGCGGCCTACCGGCCGGTGGACACCATCTACCGCGAGGCCGAGCGAATGGCGGAGATTGTGCGAAAGATTGGCAAAATCACCCGATACGAAACGAAGGACTATATCGGGGACAAGAAAATCATCGACCTGGACAAAGCCACCTCGCATGAAGACTGACCCGGCCGCGCGTAAGCTGTCCCCGCACCTCTCGGCGGAGGCGTTCCAAGCGTTTTTCGAAACGCTCGAAGCCCCTGCGGCGGTGTGCGACACCCAGCTCCGACTGTTGGCCGCCAATCCGGCCTTCGAAGTCTTGTGCGGCATCCGCGAAGTGTCGGGGCAGGACCTGGGTCAACTCCTCAACGGCGTTTCCTCCGCGGTTCCTCCAGACGGCGGCTCATCTGAAGTCGATGTGCTGCTGACCAGCGGTCAGTCGATGACCCTCACCCTCTCCCGTCGCGGAGATACCTTGGCGGTGTTGGCACGCAATTCGGGCGGCGCCGCGGGTGGGGGGTCGCTGGCGGCGGCCGGCCGCGCACTGGTGGAACAGGCGCGGGTGGAACAGGTCCTGCTCACCCTGGGGCGCGAAGTCGCGGGCTCCACTTCCGAGGAAGAGTTGGTCGGAGTGGTGGTGAGAGGCATGAAGGGGCTCTTCCCTGGGCGGACCTTCTGCCTGCGGGTGGCGGACCCTCGGACCGGGGTGATGTCGTCTTTCTATGCCGAAGGGCGGCTCCGGGAAGGTGCCCGGGACAAGCTGGTGGTCAAGCGCAGCGCGGCGCTCAAGACGCACCTCAACGTCAAGACGCTCCCCGCGCAGGGGGTGCAGGTCGCGGAAAGCGGCCACTTGCCATTGCTGTTCGTAAATTCGGTGCGCGGCATTGGCGCCCCCCTGGTTGCATCGGGCGACTTGTTTGGTGCGCTCAACGTGGAATACCCGGAGGGCGTCACCGCCGACCTGGTGGCGGACGACCGGGTGCTCACCCAGTTGGCGAACCACGTGGCCGTGGGCGTGCGCAACGCCAAGCTGATTGACGAGCTGACGTTCGTTCGCAAGTACCTGGAGGAGTTGGTGGAGCACGCCAACGCACTCATCCTGGTGGCGAACCGCGAACGCCGGGTGGTGGTGTTCAACAAGGAACTGGCGCGCCTCACCGGCTACCAAAAGGACCAGGTGTTGGGGAGCGACCTGCTCCAATTCATCCCCTCCAGCGAACACATGGGCATCTTGCGGGTGGTGGCGCAGTCGATGAAGGGCGAGTCCGTGTCCAACTTCGAGACCCGGGTGCTCACGCGCGACGGGGCGGAAGTGCGGGTGTCCTTCGCCACCTCGGCGGTTCTTTCTCCCAGTGGGGAAATTGAGGGCGTCATCGCCATTGGTCACGACCTGACCGCGGTGAAGGAAATGGAACGCCGGGTGGTCCAGTCGGAAAAGCTCGCTTCGCTCGGGCAACTGGCGGCGTCGGTGGTGCATGAAATCAACAATCCCATGACGGCCATCTCCACCTTCGTGGGCGCGATGATCGCCCGATGGGTGGGCCAGCCCACCACCGATTCGGCGGACATGGAGAAGCTCAAGAAGGTGATGGACAACGTGAAGCGCATCCAGCGTTTCACCGGGGACCTGGTGTCGTACGCCCGCCCGGCCAAGGAAAAGTCGGAGCAGGTGGACATCCACGAGGCGTTGGACCTGGCCGTCACCTTCTGCGAGCACGTGCTCACCAAGCACGGTGTCTCGGTCGAGCGCCGTTATGCCGCGGTGCCGCCCCTACAGGCGGTGAAGTCGAATCTGGTTCAAGTGTTCGTCAACTTGGTGACCAACGCCTGTCACGCGATGCCGCCCGGCGGCAAAGTGACTTTGACCACCGAGTTGGAGGACGGCAACGTCATCATCCGGGTGGCGGACTGCGGTACCGGAATCGACGCCAAGACGCGGGAGAGGATGTTCGAGCCCTTCTTCACCACCAAGCGGGACGGGCAGGGCACCGGCCTGGGGCTGTCCATCGCGCACAACATCGTCGACGCCCACGGGGGCATGATTCAGGTGGACAGCGAATTGGGCCGGGGAACGACCTTCAGCATCCTCTTGCCGCTTTAGGGCGCCTCGTCGGGGTCCAACTCCTTCGAAAACTCGTCCTTGGTGATGAGCCCCTTGCGGGCCATCAAGCGCATTAGGGCCCAGAACTTCCGCTCCAGGCCTTCGACCGCGTCATCCTCGGACTTGAGGCCGAAGAGGTATTCCAGGTCCTTGGATAGCGCGTCGGTGGGCGCAGGCTTCGACTTGCGCCGCTGTTTGCGCTGCTGCTCCCGGACGGCAATCAGCTTGGCCAAGGAGGTCCGCTGGGTCTCTTCTTGAACCTCTTCGCCCTCAATGACCTCTTCCTCTTCGGGCTTGAGGACGATTTCCCCGGTGTCCGAATTGATGACGCGGGACTCGCCGCCGGGCTGGATGATGGTCATCGTGCCCGCTGCGTCCGCGTCGGCCTCGGAAACCTTGTGGTAGTAGCGCAGGATGGCGGAGCGGATGGCCGACACCGGCGCAATGCGGGGGACCACGCGCAAACCGGTGACGAACTCAATTTCTTCGATCGCCGACCGATTGAGGGGATCGCTCATCGCGACCAACAACTCTTTTCGCGCCCCTCGCGCTGCTTCGATTCCAAAGGGAAACAGGTCATTCGACTCGCAAAAGCGGGCCCGCAGCACGTGAATGGCGCTCCAGTCCGGCAGCGTCTTCTTCAAGTCGACCTCGGGAATGTTCAGGGCGACCGACAACACCCTGGCGAGTTGCTCCTCGGTGACGAAGCCCTTTTGAATCAAGGCCACCCCGAGGCGCTGCCCGGAGCGCCGGTGCAGCGCGAGGCCTTCTTCCAATTGCGCCACGGTGAGCACTTTGTGCTCGATCAGCAGTTCGCCAATGCGCTTCTTCGCCATGGGGCCTTCGTCTATCGCACTTCGAGCGGCCTGCGCTCCTTGACACTGTTTTTCAACGCACGCTACAGTCCCCGCCCTTCCAGCGGAGGCTCTGCCTACAATGAACGTTGCAGCTCTTGGAAATCTGTCCTTGCTCGCGGCCGAGGCGGCGGGTGGAAAACAAGAAGGATTCTTCGACTTCATCGCGCGACGTTGGGTGGCGGGAGATTGGGGCATGTACCCGATCGCGTGCTGCCTGGTGGTCATGCTGGCCATCACCATTGAGCGCTTCATCGTTCTCTACGGGTCTGCCGCCATCAACAAGGAAGCGTTCCTGCGGGGCCTGAAGAAGCACATCTACGCGGGCGACCTGGACAAGTCGATCAACTACGTGGCGGGTCAAAAGTCGACTCCGCTGACCAACGTCATCAAGAGCGGCCTGATGAACGTCCCCAAGGGCGAGGACGAAGTTCAGGCGGCGCTCGACGAGGCCTCGCTGCGCGAAACGCCGCGCCTGGAGGCCCGCACCGGCTACCTGGCGATGATCGGCAACGCGGCCATGCTCTTCGGCCTTCTGGGCACGGTGTCCGGTCTGATTCGCTGCTTCGAAGCAGTCGGCTCCGGCGTGGTGAACCCGGCCGACAAAGCGACCGTGCTCGCGAACGGCATCTCGGAAGCCATGAACTGCACCGCCTTCGGGTTGCTGACCGCAATCCCGTCGCTGGTGTTGTTCTCGGTGTTGAACGGTCGGACCCAGCACCTGATCAACGACATCAACGAGACGTCGGTGGCGGTGTTGAACCTGATCGTCAACAACCGCGAGAAGTTCAAGAATGCGACCGTTTCTGCGTCGCGGGACGACGAGTAGGAAACCCGACGACGCCTGACGGTGTCGAAGCCTTAAGTCAGCGTCAGCAAGGAGATCTGCCATGGCCGGCGGAATGGATCTGGGCACCGGGGGTAAGGGCAAGAAGAAGGCCCTAGACGCCCAAATTAACCTGGTGCCCTTCATCGACCTGATGGCCGTGACCATCAGCTTTCTGATTATGACGGCGGTGTGGACGCAGATCGGCCGGCTGCAGGTCTCGCAGGCCGGTGGGCAGACGGACCCGAACGACCAGCAGCAGCAGGACAAGACCATCCCGCTCACGCTGACCATCACCGAAAAGGAGCTGCGCCTCACCGCCGGCCCCACGGCCTACGACCCCATCCCGGTGACCCGCGACGCGAAGCAACACATTGACCTCACCAAGCTGACCGAGCGGATCAAGGAAGTGCTCACCCAGGTGCCGGAGCAGAAGGCCATCACCTTGCAGACCGAGGACAGCGTCCGTTACGACGACCTCGTCCACATCATCGACGAATGCATTGGGTCCGGGTTGCCGAGCGTTTCGGTGGCCGCGGCCATGGGCTAACCACATGCCAATCCAGGCTCCCGGAAAGCGGTACTGCAAGCGACTCCAGAAGTCGCGGGTGTTCGGCGAAGGCGCGCACGCCAAGAAGGTCACCTACGCCGACCTGCTCATCACGCCGCTGGTCGACACCTTCGTCATCATCGTTTTGTTCCTGATCGCGAACTTCTCCGCGACCGGCGAAGTGCTGAACATGGACAAGAACATTCAGCTCCCGGAAGCATCGCACGTGGAGCAGGTGAAACTCGCTCCGGTGGTGATGGTGTCCAACGAGCAGGTCATCTTCGATGGTCAAGTCATCGGCCGGGTGGAGGACCTGACCCGCGAGGACTACCTGAACATCCCCACCCTCGAAGAGAAGCTGCGCGACAACCGCCGGAAGGTGGAAGACCTTCACTCAATGGTGAAGGACTCTGAGAACGGGTTCAACGGCGAGGTGAACATTCAGGGCAACAAGGATGTTCAGTTCAAAATCATCAAGCGGGTGATGTTCAGCTGCGCCACCGCGGGCTTCCAGAACATCAACTTCGCGGTGTTGAACAAGGGCGGCGAAGGCGGCGGTCCTCCGACGCCGGGCGCCCCGGGCGCCGCAGGACCTGCCGTACCCGCCACCGCCAAGCCTTAATCAGTTCCCTGGGTCGTAGATTTCGGCTGCGGACTGAGCGCAGACGCAACCGTGCCCGTCCCACCCACCGGTGACCAACACTTTGCCGGTGGGCAGCAGCGTTGCGGTGTGGAACCAGCGAGCAAGGTTCATGGGCACGGTGACCGCCCAGCTGTTCGTGGCGGGGTCATAGAGCTCAGCGGTGGCGATAAAATAGGGTGCATTGGGTGTTTCCCCGCCTGCGACCAACACTTTGCCGCTGGGGAGCAGGGTGGCGCTGGGTCCGGAGCGGGGCGTACTCATCGGCGCTGCGGCGGCCCAGGTATTGCTCGTGGCATCGTAGAGTTCGGCGCTGTTGAGGTAGTTGGCTCCACCGGTGTTGATTCCTCCCACGACCAGCACCTTCCCGTTGGGGAGCAAGACCGCGGCGTGCTGCGTGCGGGCATCGGTCATGACGCCGGTGGAGCGCCAACTGTTGGAAACGGGGTTGTAGACGTCGGCGGTATTTTCAATACCGGTCGCGCTCTGCCCTCCCGCCAGCAGGATGTTCCCGTTGGGAAGCGCGGTCGCGGTGAAGGTATGGCGGCCCACCGGCATGGGCGGCACGGTGGACCACGTCAGGGTGCCCGCGTCGAAGCGTTGGGCGACCGTGAAGACGTTCGTTCCGTCCCAGCCTCCGGCGACAAAGACCTCCCCGCTGGGCAAGAGTGTCCCGGCGAAGCCGTACCCTTGGGTGGCCATGGCCGGGCCGGCGTCAAACGTCGAAGTCGCTGGGTTATAGAACTCCGAAGCAGCAACGGCCGCTCCGCTGGCGAGCAGAATGCTTCCGTTGACGAGCGCCGCAGCCACGTGCTCCTGGCGCGGTGTGGTCAAAGTGCCGGCGTCGGCCCAGCCGTTGTTGGTGGGGTCGAACAGTTCGGCCGAATCGAGGGTGACGGTATTGTCCGTTCCACCCGCGACCAGGACCTTGCCGGAAGCGAGCAGGGTGGCGGAGTGGAAGAAGCGTCCCACCGCTTCTGAAGACAACAGCGTCCAACTCGCCGGCCTCGGCGGCCCTGCGTCCGCGGGGCCCGCGTCGGCGGGGTTCCCGCCGTCCGGTGGCGCTCCGGCGTCCCCGCCCGCGCCGGCATCAGGCGCGGAACCGCCCGGGCCCGCGTCGGGTGAGGCGCCCCCGTCGATTCGCTCCAGGCAGTGATTGTAGGCGGCGTCGAAATCGCGGCAGGCCGCCGCGCCCAGCGCGGTCAACGCCAGGAGTGGGAGCGCTGCGCGCCAGCCAGAACTCATCGAAAAACACTCTAGAGCATTCCGTTAGAGCCCCGCGACCAGATACCCGCGCAGCTTGGTCTCAGCGCGGTGGTAGGCGGTGGCCGAGGCGATGAGGTGACAGACCCAGCCGAGCAGGCCCGCGGAACCTATCCACAGGCCCGGGGTGACGATGAGCCAGAACACGCCCCGAAAAGGGTCGCCATTGTAGATTTGCCCGACGCCGGGAATCAGAAACGACAAGAGCGCGGCAACCCCGGGTTTGGGCATGCCAGTGATACGTTCCAACCGCCGTCCGATTGCCCCCGAAATCCCTCTACATTCTCAGCCACTTACGAGCCTGAGGGCCGCCCAACGCCATGACGCCGGCCACCAGGTAGAAGCGGACCGTGCGGCCGATGAGGGCGGCCAACATGAACCGCCCCAAGGGAACGCTGACCATGCCGCTGCCAATCGCGACGACCTTGAACGGCGTCGGCAAAATCGAGCAGAGCAAGGAGAGCACCCAGAAGTTGTCGCCCAGCAGCCCGCCGACGGTGGAGTGGATTCCAAAGCGGTTGACCGGCGCGTTCAAGTCAATCGAGAGCACGTT
>Ga0075030_100005188_pt1 | contig 11756 bp, 9 predicted proteins | sample LitLauG_LLR_2012_FD_71393 | JGI IMG/M metagenome (GOLD analysis project Ga0075030, IMG submission 71393) | Freshwater sediment microbial communities from Pennsylvania, USA - Little Laurel Run_MetaG_LLR_2012 | ecosystem: Environmental > Aquatic > Freshwater > Creek > Sediment | place: USA...
CCCTGATCCCGTGGAACTCGCCCGTGGGGCGGACACGAACACCTGGTGCATGTCCGTCGCCATGGAAGTCATGGAGTTGGAGAAGAAAATCGGATTGAACCCCATGCCGGGCGAATACATGCCTCCGGGGCCCACGTACCAACTGGGCGGGTCTTTGATGATGCCGGCAAACGCCTGCGCCCAATGATGCTCGACGCCGAGCGCCATCGCATAAGGCAGAAACTTTTCAAACGTATCGGAGGGCATGGTGCGAAGCCGGTCACCATCGACGCGGTTCATAAATTCCTGAAATCCCAGAATGCCGACGTAGGTGCGCGCGCCCTTCATCGTCTTGGCCGTCATCTCTCTCGCGAACAGCCAGAAAATAATCGCGGCGATCACCAGGCTCACGCCAAAAACCAGCACCGACGTGAACAGGTCGATCCAGTGGAAAAACTGCAGCACGGCGAAAAACATCACGATGCAGCCGGCCGCGGCGATGCTGTATCCGTTGGCGGACTCGGGATCGAGCTGGTAGATGCCCTTGGTTTTCAGCGCCGTCATTATGTCCTGGCGAATGATCGGGACCGCGGTGTAGAAGCGGTTCTTGAGGCTGGAGAGCCGGGTAATCTGCCCGCCCCCGAAAATATTTTCCAGCATGACGCGTTCATGCGGGGCCAGGCTCTTGTCGGTCCATTCCGCCTCCGGCTTCAGCAGGTGCAGAACATAGTCCTTGTGGGTGAAGACCAGGCCTTTCTCCGCGGTTTCTTCAATTTTGATGTAGCCGCGGACGGCCAGGTCGACGATGGTCGAAGTAATGTCGCGGGGATGGATCTTGTCTTCGAGCATGGTGCCGGCTTCGGCGGGAGAAATGTTCTCCGGCGGCGCATACATGGGCGCGACCGACATGCCGGGGTCGGGATCGCGTCCCCTGTACCACCACAGCACGAACATCACCGCGAGCGTCACCAGCGGCACGAACACTGCCTGGTTGCCGGCGACGAACCAGCTGAGTTTGGTGAAGATTCCCGGCTCGATCAGCAGGCCTTTGGGAATGTAGACATCGATGGTGAGGCCGCCGCGCATGGGCAGCGGGTTGTTGGTTTCAAATTTCGCTTCGGTGCCGACCACTTCGGCGGTCGCATCATGTTCAGTTGAGCCGTAGACGCCGGTGAAGGCCTGGGCGCGCAGCCCGGACAGGGACTCGGGAAAAATCACGGTTGCGGTCGCATGATCAATGGGCACGGGCCAGTCGTTGCCGGTGACGTTCCAGTAAAACTCGTCATAGCCGTCGAAATAACGCATGCCGTTGCGCACACGGTAGGTGATCTCGACGGTGCGCGTGGTGTCGACCGCGTCGGGAATATAGATCTTCAGATCGCGGAAGCCGTTGGCGGTGGAAGAGTCGTACTTCAGCTTGTGGCCGTCTTCGCCGGTGACGCTGAGCACATCGAGCAGCAGCGCGTAGTTGGTGCCGTTCGGTCCGGGATACTCGACGGGGATGGTGCGGTGAATGCCGTGCCACTCACCCTCAAACACCAGCACGATGCTTTCGGTGACCACGGTACTCCCGTCCTGGCCAACCGTCACGGTATCGCGAAATTCGGCGATGCGCCACGACTTGGCTGCCAGCGGCGTGGCGAAGGCAATCACTGCAACAAACACCGGCAGCAATCTTGCGGGAAGCAGGTCCCTCCACTGCGCTTGCTTCGCTGCGCTTCGGTCGGGATGACAGAGTTTTGTCACGGAGCTAGAACTTCACGGCGACCGGTTCGCGGTCGGCGGCGTCGGTTTCGAAGAACTGGCGCGCGGTGAAGTTGAACATGCCGGCCAGGATGCTCGACGGGAACGTCTGGATTTTCGTGTTCAGGTCGCGCACTACGGCGTTGTAGTAGCGGCGCGAGTTCTGGATGGAGTCTTCGGTCTGGCTGAGCGAGTTCTGCAGTTGCGTGAACTGGTCGGAAGCTTTCAGTTCCGGATAGTTCTCGGCCACGGCGAACAGGCTCTTGAGAGCACCGGTGAGCTGGTTCTCTGCGGCGGCCTTATCGGCCGGCGTGGTGGCCTGCATCGCCTGGGAGCGGAACTTGGCGATGTTTTCGAATGTGCCCTTTTCGTGCGTAGCGTAGCCTTTGACGGTCTCGACCAGGTTGGGAATGAGATCGTGGCGGCGCTTGAGTTGAACGTCAATGTCGGACCAGGCCGAATCGCAGCGAATCTTGAGCTGCACCAGGCTGTTGTACATCGCGATCAGGGTGAAGGCGATCACCGCGAGAATAACGAGAAAGGCAATGGCGGCCATAGGTGTCTCCGGAAGCGTAATCAAGGGGACGTTAGCACAGCAGGAAAGGGGCGGCAATTGACAAACGAGGCTGCCCCACTTGCTGCGGTTTTCGACGGGCGGGGATTTGATGATGTGGAAGAGCGGCGCTTTAGCGCTGCGTCCGGAGCGGGTTGGGGACGGGCTTCCGCCCGCGGATGGTTTTCGCCGTGAACGAAATAGGGGCCACAGGTCCTGAAGGGCATTTTTCCCCAATGCAACGCGGCCCTGAAGGGCCGCTCTTCCACGGTGGCGCAAACGGCGCGGGCGACTGCCCTCCAAAGCAAACTACTCACCTGGAGAAAACCGCGACGGGTGGGGCAGCCTCGCGCTACCTGGTCTCGCCCTACCCCAGACCGAGCGCTTGCCGAATTTGCATCACGATCTCATCGGGGGATTGCGTGATGTGGACGACGATGGCATCGTCTGGCTCTTCGAGGTCGGCGAACTGGGCGGCGAGGATTTCCTCTCCTGCGAAATGCCCTTGACGTGTGCGCAGGCGCCCGGCGATCAAAGCGGGGCTGCCTTTCAAATAGACGAAGCGCACGCCTGGGGCCCTCAACTCCTGGCGATAGCTGTGCTTGAGCGCCGAGCAGGCCAGCACAGTTTTTCTTCCAGCCTTCGCGCGGGTGTCCATCTCGGCCTTCAGCAAACGCAGCCAGGGCTGGCGGTCGGCGTCGTTGAGGGCGATGCCGTTTCTGATTTTTTCCACGTTGGCGGGCGGATGGAAGTCGTCGGCGTCGGCAAATTCCCAGCCGAGTTGTTGAGCGAGCAAGCGGCCGACGGTGGTTTTGCCGGCGCCGGTCACTCCCATCAGAATCACGATCATGGGCGGGGATTTCCCATCACCGTACAGGGTAAACCGTTGATCTAGTTTTGCGGGGCGTAGTAGCCGCGGCGGGAGCGGACCTGCAGGTCCTTGCGGAGAGCGGAGATCTGGATGGAGCGGTAGCGGCCGTCGGTGTCAAAGGCGGCGGGACGATAGCTGATCGCGTACTGGCTGCGGAGCTCGTCTTCGATCGAGGCGAAGGAATGAGTGATGTCCTTCATCTTGAAGGGGAAGAAGGCGCGGCCTCCGGTGGAGTCAGCCATCTGGTTGAGGATGCCGTCACCGCGCAGCACCAGCCCGCTATCGTCGGTCGAGATGGCGTAGACGATTACGTCGGCGCGCTGCGCCATTTCAATCGCCTGGGCGCGGGTGTGTTCGCTCTGATTGTCCTCGCCGTCGGTGATCAGCACGATGGCCTTGCGCACGGGATGATTGGGGCGGTCGTTCAGGAATTTGTCGCGGCAGATGTTGTAGACCGCGTCGTAGAGCGCGGTGCCGCCGCCGTCATGCAGGCGGTGGATTCCGGCGGAGAGAAGTTGCACGTTGCCCGTGAAATCCTGCGCCAGTTGTGTCTGCGTGTTGAAGCCTTCCACAAACGCGCGATCATAACCGGGTCGCAGCACGTGCTGCAGGAACGCCGTCGCCGCCTGCTGCTCGAAACCGAAACGGCTGCCGACCGAGCCGCTGACATCGACCAGCAGGCCGAGTTCGAGAGGCAGATCGGTTTCGTGGTGGAAGTTGACGACCGCTTGCGGCGGTTTTTGGTCATCGAGGATGGAAAAATCGCCCTGACCCAGGTTGCGGACAAAATGGCCATGCTTATCGGTCGCGGTGAACAGCACGTTCACTTCGTTAACGCGGGCGTGGATGGTGAGAATCGAAGTCTGATCGTCAGCGGCGACGAGGGCCGAGGCTGCAGGCGCGTCGGAAAGCATGGAACTGGGCGCGACGGACTGCGCCGCCGCCAGCCCGGAAAAACCCAGGGCAGCCACCAGCGCCGACACGCGTGCGATAAAGTGCATGTATTTCATGCCTGATGAATCCAAAATTTTCACTCTCAGCCACGGGAGAGGGCCTTCTAGCTGATTAGATGCACGCCACGTGCCGAATCGCCGCCCCGCGCCCGATTTGTTCCACTGAATTTAGATGCCCGTCGGTGCAACGGCCAAGTTACAAAGGGAGCACACGTTTGGTCATGGGGAAACGCGTGCAGAATGTGTGGTTTATAGGCCGCAGAGAAACGTTGAGAGCGCGTGCGACATCGGCCTTGCCCGGTTCGCTGGAATCGTTAATCAGCCGCGTTCGTTTCACAGACGCGCATTTTGATACCATGTCTCGCGGTATTCTCGATCTACCGGCTTTTCACTTCACCGAACCTGAGGCGATTATGAAAAAATTTGTCGTCAGTTTCATTCTGCTGATGCTTACCCTGCCCCTGGCCCTGGCCAGCGACGAAAAAGAAGAAGAGCGGGTGAAAGATGCGGGCGTCGTGTTGAAGGAAATTCTCGACATTCCCGACGACATTCCGCAGGACTTGCTCGACAAGGCCGAATGCCTGGTGGTGTTGCCTTCGGTGAAGAAGGGTGCGTTCGGTGTGGGAGCGAGCTATGGCCGCGGCGTGATGATTTGCCGCGGTGGCCAGCACTTCACGGGTAAGTGGGGCGCGCCTGCGCTCTACGCGCTGGAGGGTGTCAGCATCGGATTCCAGTTGGGCGGGCAGGCCACCGATTTTGTTTTGCTGGTGATGAATCCTAAGGGTGCAGTTTCGCTGCTTTCGAGCAAAGTGAAGCTGGGAGCGGACGCCTCGGCGGCTGCCGGACCCAAGGGCCGCACCGCGGAGGGCGCAACCGACGTGGTGATGAACGCTGAGATTCTTTCCTACTCGCGGAACAAAGGATTGTTTGCCGGGGTTTCGCTGGAGGGATCGACGCTGCGCTCCGATGGCAGCGCGAACCAGAAACTCTACGGCAAAGAACTCACCGCGAAAGAGATCATTCGCGAAGGCAGGGTGGGCGTGCCCGCCTGCGCCCAGCCGCTGGTTTCGCTGCTCGATCGCAAATCGCCGACCAATAAATCGGACCCCAAGTCGCTGGAATAAGTCCTGCTTTCCACTGTACGCATTGCCACACGACCGCGTGATTGCCGTCACGTTCATGCTTCCCGTCGCTCATTAGACTTCTCCTGGTAAAGAGTCTGGCGAGTGACGGGAGAACCGGCCATGGTCGATCTTCGAACTACCTATCTGGGGCTGCAGCTCAAGAGCCCATTTGTCGCGTCCAGCGGGCCGCTAACCCGGGATGCGGACGACCTGCGCCGGCTCGAAGACGCGGGAGTCGCGGCGGTCGTGTTGCCGTCGATCTTCGAAGCCACGCCCAAGACCAACGGGCCGCTGGTGTGCGCGTCGGCGAGCGATGCCGCGCTGGAAGAGGGTCTGGAGCGCATCCGCGAGGCGAAGTCCGCGGTCAACATTCCAGTGATCGCAAGCATTTGCGGGGCGACGCGGGCCGGTTGGGTGCTGTACTCCAGAGAGGCGGAACGGGCGGGTGCCGATGCGATCGAGAGCAACCTCTACCAGGTGCCCAGCGAGCTGAATGTTCCGGGCGCGGACCTCGAGACCATCTATGTGGAAACGTTTCGCGCGGTGAAGGCGGCGGTGGACGTGCCGGTGGCAGCAAAGCTCACGCCGTTTTTCACCAGCCTGTCAAACATCGCTACTCGCTTTGAGATTGCGGGGGCCGATGGCCTGGTCCTTTTTAACCGGTTCTACCAACCCGACGTGAACCTGGAGGAGTTGGTGGTCGAGCCGCGAGTGCTGCTAAGCGTCCCGCAGGACCTGCGCCTGCCGCTGAACTGGATCGGTTTGCTGTTCGGCCGGGTCCATCTGAGCCTGGCCGGCAGCGGGGGCGTACACAGCGCCACTGACGCGGCCAAGCTGCTGCTGGTCGGCGCCGACGTCACCATGGTCTGCTCGTCTTTGCTGAAACAAGGGATCGGGCATGTGCGGAATCTGGAAATGGATCTGCAGCGTTGGATGGCCCGGCACGAATACGACACGATCGGCCAGATGAAAGGCGTATTGAGCCAGTGGCGTTGCCAGGATCCTACGGCCTTTGAACGAGTGCAGTTCATCGAGGCCGTGCGCGGCGCGAAGAACGTTGTCCTCACCGGCCGCGAAGCGTGGAGAATGCTGAGCGGCGAGTAGCCCGCGCCGGTAGAGTAGCGCTGAGAAATGGCGGTATGATGCTGCCATGCGGGTGCTGCTGGTAGAAGATGACCCGAGGATCGCGCGTCTGGTCGCGAAAGGATTGCGCGAGCAATCCTATGCGGTTGACGTAGCCGGGTCCGGGGAGGAAGCACTTTACCAGGCCGCCATCAATACCTACGACCTCGCCATTCTGGACGTCATGATCCCGCCGCCCGACGGCTTCGCGGTCTGCAAAGAGCTGCGAAAATCCGGGCAGCGCCTGCCCATCCTCATGTTGACTGCACGAGATGCGGTGGAGGACCGCATCACCGGTCTCGATCACGGGGCTGACGACTACCTGACCAAGCCGTTTGAATTCCGCGAGTTGCTGGCCCGTTTGCGAGCCTTATTGCGGCGGACCAGCGGATTGCTCCCGGCCAAATTGGTGGTCGCCGACCTTGCGGTGGACACGGCGGGGCAGAACGTGACCCGCGGCGGACGCGCGATTTCGCTGACAACGAAAGAGTACGCGCTGCTGGAATTCCTGGCGCGAAATGCGGGACGCGTGGTGGGCCGCGCGGAGATTGCCGAGCACGTGTGGGACGAAGAGTTCGATCCTTTTTCCAATTTGATTGAGGTGTATGTGAACCGGCTGCGCCGGAAAATCGACGCCGGTTCTTCCAAGCCGCTTCTGAGCACGCGTCGTGGCGCTGGATATATGCTTTCGGCGGGCGAGGCTGGCGAAACCAAAGCCGGCGGCTCCCGGAGTTGGGCCGATGTTTAACTCGGTGCGTGTACGCCTGACCTTGTGGTACACGGCGGTGCTGACTTGCGTGCTGGTCGCCATGGCGGTCTCGACATACTGGCTGTTGCGGCAGGATTCGGCACGCCGCACTGACGCAGCCATCGCGGAGATGGCGGCATCGTTTCTAAGTACCGTGAACGCGGAGACGGGCGACGCGCCAGAGCCGGCCGGGCTCAAGACGGCCATTGACGAGGCGATCGCAGAACACAAGTACCGGGACACCGTATTCGTGGTGTTCGACAGCGAAAGAAAGGTCGTCGCGTCTTCCGACAAGCAGCTTCCACAGGGCGAATCTCCGGACTCTTTGGGTGACGCTTTGCAGTTGACCCTGCAGCGACTGGAGATGGTGGAGACTCCTTTTTATACGGTGCGAGTGCGCCACCAAATCCAGCGCAGTTATGTCCGTCGATTCTCAATCGGCAAGGAAACCTATGCGCTTCTGGTCCTGCAATCTCTACACAGCCGGCAGGAATTTCTGGAGAGCCTGACTACCGCGTTTGCGCTCGCGATTCCGCTGGCGATTTTGCTGGCCAGCGGAGGCGGTTACTTTCTTGCTCGACGAACCCTTTCCCCGGTAGTGGAAATGAGCACGCAGGCGAGCCGCATCGGGGCCGACAATCTGCACGAGCGCCTGCCGGTCAAAAACCCTCACGATGAACTCGGGCACCTCGCGCAGTCCTTCAATCATTTGCTGGACCGGCTGGATCAGTCTTTTGAGCACCAGCGGCGTTTCATGGCGGACGCGTCGCATGAGTTACGAACTCCGGTCGCCATCCTGTGTGGAGAAGCTGAGGTCGCGTTGTCCCAACCCAGGCGCTCGCCGGAAGAGTACCGGGCGTCGCTCGAGATTCTTCAAACAGAGGCAAGGCGGCTCAAGCACATTGTGGACGATCTGTTTACTCTGACGCGCGCCGACGCCGGTCAGCATCCGCTGACGCTGACGGATTTCTATCTTGATGAACTGGTCGGGGAGTGCTGCCGCAGCATGAGAACCCTGGCCGCTGCCAAGCGGATTACCCTCAGTTGCAGCGCCGCGGAAGAGATGCCGGTCCGCGCGGACGAAGCCCTGCTTCGCCACATGGTGGTGAATCTGCTGGACAACGCCATAAAGTACACGCCACCGGAGGGCAGCGTGTCGGTGACCAGCCGAGCTCAGGACTCGCAGTACGTAATCGCCGTCAGCGACACCGGACAGGGGATTCCTCCGCCATTGCAGCCGCGCATCTTTGAGCGGTTCTTCCGGGCGGATAGAGCCAGGTCGCGTTCGGAGAGCGACAGCGGCGGCGCTGGACTAGGCCTTTCGATCAGCCAATGGATCGTGCAGGCACACGCCGGCCAGCTCGAACTAACCCAATCCGGCCAGGGCGGGAGCATTTTTACCGTGTATTTGCCCATGTCGGCCGAGCCGTTAATCCCGCGTTTATCTTCCAAGCGCTAACTTAGTCAGCCGGAGCCGGATTGTTTTCGCCGAACTGGAGTATGCTGCTTTGCCGGGACGGCTTCCGGAAAGCGGCTCCAGCGCGGAGCAGGCAAGGCGGCAAACTTCAAGACTCTCTTTGTTATGGGACTCCGACTCGCAGTGGCGATGGTTGGTTTCGCAATGGGCTGCGGAGTTGCCGCCGGCCAGACGAAGCTGTCGCTGCCCGAGGCGCTGGCCAAGGCGGACCGCCAAAACCTCGACCTGGCGGCGGCGCGCGAGCGGCGGGCGTTTGCGCTGGGGGGCATTCAGATTGCGAAGCAGCGTCCGAACCCGACCCTGGGGTTTTCGGTAGCGCGCGATGCGCCGCACGAAGGCGCTTCGCTGGACCAGCCGCTGGAGCTGGGTCCGAAGCGCGGGCGGCGGATTGAAGTGGCCAAAGGCGAAGCGGCGTTGACCGACATGGAGATCGCGGCGCTGGCGAGACAAGTGCGGCACTCGGTGCGAGACGCTTACCACCAGGCGGAATTCACGCGCGCGGTGTCGGTGCAGAAAGCAGACCTGCTGGGACTGGCGCGGCGGCTGCGCGAGATTGCGCAGGCGCGATTCGATGCGGGGGACGTTCCTCAACTCGAAGTGGTGCAGGCCGACCTGGAAGCGGCGCGCGCCGACGCGGAGCTTCAATTGGCGCATCAGGAAGAGGAAGTGGCGGCTTCAAAACTGAACGCGCTGCTGAACGAACCGAAAGACTCGCACTGGGAGTTCGCCGATCCGCTCGATACACTGCCGGCTGCGCTTTCGCTCGATGACCTGAACGCGCGAGCGGTGCAGTCGAATCCCGACTTGCAGCATGTGCGGCAGGAAGCGGCCATCGAACAGGCGCGCACCAACCTGCTGCGCGCGGACCGCATTCCGGACTTCAGCGCGGGCATCGGGGCGGACTTCAACAATCCGGGAAGTTACACGGCGGGTTTGCGCGGCCAGTTTTCCATGAGCCTCCCGCTTTTTTCCCGCAATCAGGGCGAGATCGCGCAGAGCGTGGCCACGCACCGGCAGCTGGATCTCGAACTTCTAGCCCAGCAGCGGACGATTGAGAGCGAAGTGCAGGCGGCGGCGCTGGAGTTTGGGGCGCGGTCGGCGCAGGTCAAAATTTTTCATGACAGCCTGTCTCCCGCCGCGAAACGCCTGGCGACGATGGCGGAGGACAGCTACAAGGCAGGCCAGTCGAGCATTCTGACGGTGATCGATGCGCAGCGCAACGCCAGCCAAGTGCAGGCGGAGTTTCTGGACAGCCTGCTGGCGGCGCACTCGGCGTTTGCCACGCTGGAGGAAACGGTGGGTGCGCCGCTGGATTAGGGCGAAAGTTTTTGCCGCAGATTTTCGCAGAGGAACGCAGATTGGAACCGTAGGGATCCTTCGCTTCGCTCAGGATGACAATGGTGATAACTCGAATCAGGAATGTACTGACGTTAATGGGAGTCGCCGCGCTGGCGGCGGCTGTCGGTTGCTCGAGCGCGCCGACTGAAGACAAGAACGCAGCCGTGGCCGAGGTCACGCTGACCAAAGTGGAGCGCGGGTCGATCAGCGACACGCTCGTTGTGTCGGGTACGGTGATGGCGACGCCGAACAACGACGTGAAAGTCGGTTCGCTGGTGGTGGGGCGCATCGCGGAAATGAAGGTCGCCGAGGGCGATCACGTTCGCGCGGGAGAAGTGCTGGCGCAGGTGGACGCTCGTCCGTACGAAGACCAACTGACCCAGGCCGAGCAGGGCGTGGCCCAGGCCCGGGCGACGCTGGAGAATGCGACCGCCTCACGCACTCGCAATGAAGATCTGGTAACGCGCGGCATTGCCGCACGCAAAGATTTTGAAGACGCGCGGGCGCAGGAAGCGGTGGCGAAGGCGAACCTGAGGCAGGCCGAAGCGTCGGTTTCGCTGGCGCAGCGGCAGGTTTCCCGCGCCGCGCTGAAGTCACCGTTCGATGGCGTGGTGGTGAAGCGGTTTGCCAGCGTGGGCGAACAGGTGGACGGCAACGCAGGGCAGCCGGTGGTGGAAGTGGCGCGGCTGGCAGAGGTGGAACTGGTGGTGAACGTGCCGGCCGCGTACCTGCCGAAACTGCGCGCGGGACAGCCTTTGCAGCTCACTTCCGACGCCTTTCCGGACAAGAAATTTTCCGGCCGTATCGTGGCGATCCCGATCGCGGTCGATCCGGGAAGCGGCGCTGGCTCGGTCCGCATCCGCATCCCGAACGGCAACGGGCAATTGAGGCTTGGCATGTTTTTGAAAGCAGAGGTTCCGTTTTCGACCCATAAGGACGCATTGCTGATTCCGGTGGCGGCGTTGTATCGCGACGAAGACGGCAAGACAGTGGCCTATCGCGTGGACGGCGAGACAGCCACGGTGGCAGATGTGAAGACGGGAATCGCGAACCAGGAGCAGGTCGAGATTCTGGACGGCCTGAAGGAGGGCGACACGATCGTGCTGACCGGCGGCTACGGCCTGGGCGAGAAAGCGCAGATAAAAGTGAAGGCGGCAGAGCCCGCCGCCGCAAAGGGCGAGGACACGAAGCCGGAAGCGGGCGATGCGAAGGGCGGAGACGAGAAAAAATGAACGTCGTCCGGCTGTGCCGCGAAAATCGCTATGCGGTTTTTCTACTGACCGCCTTCCTGATGGTGGGCGGGCTGTATGCCGTGTTCACGCTGCCCAGCAATATTTATCCCGAACTGAATTTCCCTCGCGTTGTCATTCTGGTGCATTCCGGCGACCTTGCGCCGGAGGCGATGCTGCTGAATGTGACGCGTCCGCTGGAGGAGGCTGCCAGCACGGTGCAGGGAGTGCGCAGGGTGCGCTCGCGGACCATCCGCGGGGCGTGCGAAATTTCCGTGCTGTTCGCGCCCGACATGGACATGCAGTACGCATTTCAGTTGGTGCAGGGACATGTGAGCGAAGAGCGCGGCAACTTGCCGGCGGACAGCGAAATCCAGGTGGAGCGGGTTTCGCCGACTTCGTTTCCGGTATTCAGCGTGATTCTGAACGGGCATGTTCCGGCGAAAGACCTGCGCGATTATGCCTACTACGTGTTGCGGCCGATTTTCAGCCGGGTGAGCGGCGTGGGCAGCGTGGAGGTGATGGCCAGCGACACGCGCGAAGTCTCGGTGATTGTCGACCCGCAGAAATTGCTGGCGCACCATCTCTCGCTGGTGGACGTGGCGGACCGGCTGAAGGC
>Ga0075030_100005190_pt1 | contig 11756 bp, 14 predicted proteins | sample LitLauG_LLR_2012_FD_71393 | JGI IMG/M metagenome (GOLD analysis project Ga0075030, IMG submission 71393) | Freshwater sediment microbial communities from Pennsylvania, USA - Little Laurel Run_MetaG_LLR_2012 | ecosystem: Environmental > Aquatic > Freshwater > Creek > Sediment | place: USA...
ATCCGATCCAACCTCGCACGGGGCTATAGCTCAGCTGGGAGAGCGCATCGTTCGCAACGATGAGGTCGTCGGTTCGATCCCGACTAGCTCCACCAATCTTCTCAACCACTTGGCGGCGAATTTGCGGAACGTGTGTGTCATCTTTGACTCAGTTTATTGTACCAGTAACGTGACAGGCTCTATACCAGCCTGCAGCACTGACTTGCGTGCGTACTCCGCCATCTGTTCCACTGCCCGCTTCTGTCCTTCAGGTACGAACTGCGCGTATATCGAAAGCGTTGTGGACACGCGCGAATGACGCATTTGACCTTGTACGCTCTTAATGTCGGCGCCACTCTGTACCATCCACGTCGCACAGGACGTGCGCAGACAACGCCAGTTCACGTCCGCCAGGTTCAATCGTTTCGCTGCTGGCTTGATGAATCGGCGCAGAACGTTCCCGTCGTTCATCGGTTTGCCAGTCTTAACCGATTGAAATACCAGATCGTCCGGACCGTCGCGCTTAACTAACTTGTAGTGGCGGACAGCCACGCCGGCACGAACGTCAACGGTGAGCGTTTTCAGTCTGTGGATGCGATCGATAACCGCGCTGTCCACAGAGATAGTCGCCGCGCTTCCCAGAGTCTTGGTTTTACTCCAGTCGCCGCGGCAATAGCGCTGCTCGACGGTGATCGAATCAGCGTGAACGTTGCGCCAGCGCAATGCGAAGAGCTCAGAGACTCGCAAGCCAGTCCACACCGCAACGTAGAGCATTGTGCTGTAAGGTTCTGGCATGAGTTGCAGCATCGCCTCAAACTGCGCTGGGTAGATGAAAGGTTTTTGCCTCGCGCCCCGCTTGTCTGGGGGAAGGCGTAGGTTCTCGAGAGGATTCTTGGTGAGATATCCGTACCGGACAGCCGAGCGCATGATGCTCGAAAGAGCATCCCGCACCTTGGATATCGTCGGAAAGGGAATATCCCTGGCGGGCATTGTAGAGAAGAAACGTTGCACGGTGGCCGCGTCCATCTCCCCCAGGGTCATTTTCTCAAACGCTGGGTTCAGGTGTTTGGCGATTATCCCTTGGTAGCTGTTTTGCACGGTCTTTGCGAATACCGGTAAATCGGTTGGCAGGTACACATCTTGGACGTACTCTGCGAAGTTCACAGCCGAACCGACCGTGATGAGTCCCTGATTCAAAGGCCTCACAATTTCGTCGGCAATTTTCTTAACCTGGCGCTCTTTCATGTCCGCAGGAGCCAGTTTGATGCGCTTCAACTTCCTCGTCGGCTTCCCGTCCACGAATACATCTGACCACAGCCGCAAGTACCACCAGTTTCCTTCGCGGTGTGGTTTGGGATTCTGGTGCCTCCTTCGTGCCATCGATGCCATCTCCTCTTGTGAGGGAATGGCGGTGTTCGCTGGTGCCGATGGTACTACACTGAAAAGCAGTCCGATATTGCTTGCTAGGGTCACCGTCTTATGCCTGCAGTTCCCGCTTTGCCGACCGTTCAGCGGCCTGACGCTTTAACTCAGGAATCTGGTCTGCTTTTCCGTTCGCTTCCAGGTACGCATAGAGTTGTTCGAGCTGTTGCTCTTTGGTCCGGTTTGGCTTGCGCTTTTGACTTTGAGGGTTCAGAGAACAAGGGGAAGGTTTTGACTTTGACTCTTCTGGATTTTGCATCTGCAGTGCACTTGCATCTCCCAAAGAGCTTTTCTCCAAAGAGCTTTTCTCCAGAGGTGAAACCCAATGTGTATCAAGAGTTGATGGGGCAAAACTGCCTTCTTGATGGGTCGAAGGTGTTTCCTTGATGGGTCGAAGGGGGTCTTTTGATGGGTCTGGCAGCTTATTGCTAGCTTCAGCATCGCTTAAGCATTTGCTGGTTTGACCCATCAAGTGTTGATGGGTCTTGTGAATCGTATAGATGCAACTCGTTCTTCCGCGGTTCAACTTGGAAAGAACTCCAGCCTTGCGTAACTTCCGCATCATTCTCTCGATTGTGGGGCGAGAACAGTGCATCAGTTCTGCGAGTTGCGATTGCGACGGGGAACAAATTGCGCGATCGGCGCCCTCTTTCAGACCGGTAGCAAACATCAGCATGACGCTGATTAGTCCGCAGAGTTTAAAGTTTTCGTCAGACCGTTGGTCGACCGCTGGAAGTTCCATGCCGGCGAGAAACTCACGTGCCGCTTTCGCTAGTGGCGGATTATTTCCGGGGGGGTTCGGCACGGGGGAAGTCCTCGTCGGTGGGTTTAATTTGTGTGGTCTGCCGGAGCAAAAACACCCGGCCATCTTTCAAATCGATTTCGATCGAGCCCCATGACCGCTTATCGGCGGCTTCTCGGAGCAATTGCTCGACTTTCTTCAACGTCTGCGTCATAAAGGGTCGTCCTCTCTACTAGGTATTACCGCACATGAACGACGTGAGTTAAATATAGTGCCCATGAATTGCTGTGGAGAACATGTGGGAAACTCACAAGGTATCTAGGACCGCCGCCGCGGCCAGACTTGCCGCGTGTTGTGTTTGCACGTTCGCCTTGCGCTCCACAAGCCAAGCGGTTACGTCGTCGGGGGCTGTATCTGTCGTGAGAGTCAGCGTGTGCCAACTGTCCGTCGTTACATCCTCGCAACAGCGAATCAGCACGGCGATTTGCCCGTCCGAGAGTTTCTTTTTTTCGATAATTTTGCTTACGTGTTCCATCGTGGTTTCCTTTTTAGGTGGGCAGGTAGTTGTGAACAACTTTCCCATTTGCGAGCGTGTAACTGTGCTCGGTGTCTGGTGCGTTTACGTCATCACCGGCGTCAGTTTCCACGTGGAGGTTGTGAATGGTGCCCTCGTAGTGTTTTTGGGGCCATGTTGAGAACTCACCGACTGGCACCCAACTGCCTTCGTGTTGGAAGTGGTGAGTCATCGTCACCCATTCATCGTCACCCATGTCCAGACCTTCGCCCGAGAATGGTCGATCCGTGACCTTCAGCACCTTGCGCCACGTACCGCGTGCGGTGAGCACGAAGTCACCTTCCTGAATCTCGGAAAAGGGTAGGTCGCCGCGTCGTGTCCTAACTTTGGTGTTCGGACTAAAACAGGCGTCACTTCCACCGCCAGTGCCACCACCGCCGCTGAGCGTCGTAATCGATCCGAAGCAAATGCGGTTATCATTGGACATCAGGTCGAGTTTGCTTGTCGTGGCAATGTAAGTTACTGCGCCCCCAGCGAATGTGGGGTCGTCAGCGTAGATGTAATATGTTCCATAGCTTCCGGGATTGACCGAACCGCTGTTGTAACTCACTGAGTTACTGCCAAAGCGAACGGTCGAGGCGGCAATGAGGATCGTTGTGCCAGACTGAGACAACCCGTTGGCTGTAGTGATCGCCCCCGCCGCCGTCAACGGACGACAATGCAACTGACTCGTTAACTGATTATTCGAGTCGAGAGAACTGTAAGCCCGTCCCGCACCCGTCACCTGGTTGTGCGAGGTGCGCCCGTAACTGCTGCCGTCCTGGACGCAAAACTCGGGCGCCGTCACATAGTCACAGAGCACATTAGCGTTGACCTCCACGTGTTTGCTGGCGAGGTTCGCGATTTGCAAACGTAGCCACTCCTCGCATTCTTGCAGGGTCAATCCTGCCCCTGCATGTCGGCCATCGGCGAACCTGTCACACACTTGTTCCACAATGCACCGCACACCAGAGCCCGCGATGCTGTAGCCCGCGCCCTCGGACCTCATCTCTTGACATCGAAATTCGTCTTGTGTGTCGAATGAACAAAACCGGATCCGCTGTTTCGCTTCGTCAAAGCCGAGCAATTGCACGGACAACAATTCCTCAGAAGTGCGGGGCAATCCGCGCAGGTAGTCAGGCAGGGCCGCCGCCAAATCGGCAAAACTCCCGCCGGTTTTCCGCGCCCAGTCCTTCACTTGATCGCAACACCGAGAAAGCCCGCACGCGCCAAGCAAAAGCGTGTCATTGACGCGGACGTGTTTGTAGGCGTTCTCTCCCGAGGGCACCCAGGCGCCATCCACGCGTCGAGAAATGCGGCCTTCAGACGCCATAAAGCCGTGAGTTTTATCGAAAACGCTTAGAAGTAGACTCATGCCGTTTACTCGTCACGCCCAGCGGCAAGGCTTTTGAAATCGGGCACTGTGGGTTGCGGAGTTTGATCGACCGGAATATACCAACGATTATCAAGTTTGTAGGCGCCCGGAAGGCGATCCGCGGCCAATTCCGCATAGACCGTGGTCATGGTGACCCGCAAGCGACGTGCACGCTGGCGCGGGGATTCAAAAGTATTCATAAAAGGGAACCTCCCCTATTTTGAGTTTTGGATTTCTTGCAAAGGAAAGCCGCCTGATAGGCGGCATTAACGAAGGTCTGATACGATCTTAGAGGCGCAACTTACCCGCGTGAGTCCCAAGAGCTTAGTTGCCCAATGATTATCTTATACTACAAATCTATTGTTCTTGTATGTGACAAACATCACGTATCATCGTGACGCAAATCACTTCCTGCTTCGTAGGTGACTCAAACGGGGGAAGCAACTAGGGCGCCTTTTGGTCCGCAGTGGTCCGACGCGAAGTCGGCGCGGGGCGCCCTTAGCTGCCTTGGAAAAACCCTGTTACTGGAATCACAAAATGCTTCGGAATGATCGCGTACCACCATCACGGCGATGCGTGACGGTCGGCACTGCGCTCATGCGAACCTGCTGGCATGATGACAATCGGAGGTCGTTATGCATATATCAATTATCGAGGAAGAGGCGGAAAGTGCAGCGAAACTTGCTGTAAGGCGGATGAAAGAACTCAGAGATGCGGAATGTCAGGTTGAGAATTTCCTGACCAAAATCATGGACTCCTGGCCCAAGGCTGATGCTCTAGAAGAAAACAATTGGCTCGAAGACCCCGAGGACATTAAGCAGATTCACATGTTCTTCTTAGGGATGGAGCACGGCATCAGGACGGTAGCCCGCCGCGGCGGACTCGCCAGAACGAAGTCAATGAGTCACAAGCGCCGATCGCAAAGCGCGAGAAAAGCCGCCAGGGCGCGTTGGAGCAAATCCTAGGCCATAGACCAGCCTTCCCCCCCTAAAGTCTCAAATTAGCCCTGTTGCGCCTAGCGCACAGGGCTTTCTAACGCCTCCGTAGATTCTGCTCGCGCATTACGGCCAGAGATGTATGAACGGCGCGGGCTTCGGATTCTTGAATGGCGCGACGTACGGCAAGCGCAGTGGCTTGCGGGTCTACTGCTCCGCGGCAATCAATGGGTCCAATCTGGATATTCGACCCACCACCGCTGGGCGTGATGAAACCGGACGAACCGGGGGTAAACAACTCCGGCCCGCGTTCGCCCACAAGGTAGGAACTTCCGCCCGCCACAGGACCACCGCCAGCACGGGCACCAGAAAAACCTTTAAGGAGAGAAGTAAAGAATCCCCCTACCCCACTAGAACTACCACCCTCAAGAGACTTCAACAGCGTCATCTTGATAACCATTTCGCCAATCTCAACAGTGATGGACTTTAGCGCGTCCGTCCACGATCGGCCGAAGAGCGCGGCCTGTTCGATTGTGCGCCCCATCGACTGTCCCAGGTTGGAAAATGCCTTATTGGTGCCACTGTTCAACTCGTCCCGCAAGTTCTTCATTGCCAGCGCGTACTGGTCTGGCGTCAGGTCAGGCCGAAGTGCTTTCAGTATCTCGACTTGCTGGTTAAATTTCTCCTGTGGAGTCTGGATGGATGTAATGATCTGTCGATATTTGTCCATTGCAAAGGCGTCGTCATTGTGGATCTTGTATAGTTCCATCGCCTCACTAGTTCCACCGTAAACACCACTCGCTGACGCTCCAAATTCCGGTGCGGGACCTGCCGGAATCGAACCGATGCGACTCTTTTCCCATGCCGCAAATTCTGCGGGGTTGGTTATCCCCGTATCCGAGTGCATCTTGAACTCGGTCATCCGCTTGTTGAAACTTTCGACCGCCCTTCCCGCCGCGTCCAGATCATCGCGGTAGATTTTCCATGAACCTTTGGTTATTTCATCGTTAATAGCCTTAAGCCTGTCAGACAAAGGCTTCATCGCCTCTGCCAGTTTGTTGGCATTAGCCTGCGCATCCACCACCGCAACATCTTTGCCGTACCCGAATCCCGTAAGCACCGCATCCAGAGGGTTCATCCCAGAAACCTGGGTCCTCCACCCTGTATCGTCGGCGGCTCTTTGAACCTTTTGGTTTTCGAGTGCAATTTGCTTCGCTATTTCCGCAGTCTCTTCCCTTAGTGCGGCGATATGTGATTTCTCGTAGTCGGCATCCTTCAACCCCAAGACGAGACGGTTGTAAGCGTCCTGCATGTCAACTCTGCGCTTAAGGTTTGTCAACAGAACTTCGTCTTGGCGTTTGATTCCCTCTGCCACTTGCTCAAAGGTTTCCCCGGTCAGGCCAAGTATTTCTTTCCACGCCTTCGTTGCTCCGGTCATCTCCCCGATCTTCCGGATGCCGTCTATCAAGACCGGTGCCAGTGCGATAAGACCGGCCGCGCCAAGCGTAGCTCCGCCAAGCGAAGCCAACGCCGACCCAACTCCTGGAATCTGCGCGATAACCTTAGATAATGGTCGCGATACGTGAACCCCAATCGCTTCGTCAACCAATCGCAGAGATTCGGCGCCTTCTTTGGTCTGCCGCTTCATGGCAGCAGACATCATGCCGGCCTGAGAAGTTCCGACAGCGGCGGCACGTTTCATCCCCGCTTCAAACTCTGCTAAATTCACCCCCATGCTTATGCTTAGAGCACCAACGTTTACCATAAAAATCCTTTCGTCACCTAAAGTTCCGCAGGGAGTTGTTTGGCGCAACCCCCTGCGTTCATTCGATGCAAGCAATCCGCATCGACGAAACTTACTTACCCAGGTCCCGCAAGCGACGTTGAAGCCGTAGTTTTTCCTGCGCCGCATCAATTTCCTCGAGACTCCGACCGCTGTATTGAGGAATATAGACAGGCGCCGGATCGGGTTTCCGCTGTGTGAGCCGTGCCGCGATCTGCTGGGGCACATTGCGGAATTGAGAAACGGAAGCAGAAGCGGCGATGGGCAACGCCTCTCCGCCGTCAATGATTTCGTCCGCAAGCCCCGCGTCAACAGCCTCTGTCGGCGTGAACCAGGTTTCGGAGTCCATCAATTCCGAGAGTTTCGCGGCAGACAAACTACTGTGGCGTTTGTAGATTTGGACCATCGAATCCTTAACCTTAGTCAACGTTTGACTCATCTTTAGAAAATCGGAAGAGTCTCCGGCGACGCAGGTCGAAGGATTATGAATCATCAAAAAACTTCCCTGATTCATGACGATTTTTTCGGCACTCATCAGAATTATCGAACTGATACTCGCGCACAGACCGTCCACTTGTCCGACGATTGTTGCGGGATGAGCGAGTAGTTGGTTGTAAATCGAGACGCCGGCAAAAACGTTCCCGCCGCCCGAATTAATCCGCAGCAAAATGCGCTGAACCGATCCCAAAGCCTTGAGATCGTCAGCGAATTGCTGGGCTGTGATTGAATCGCCGAATGCAGAGTCGCCGACTTCACCGTACAAAAACAGTTCGGCTTCGGTGTCGCTTTTCGCTTGAAAGCGCCAGGGACGAGAGAAATCACTTTGTTTTTCCATGGTCGTATCCCTCATGAATGCTGCTGTAAAAACTTGACCGGCAGAACGCTTGCGCTCTTCGCTATTCGAAAATCCGCCCGAAGGAAACCCTCAAACGCGACTTGCCCGTATTCGGCAAATCGTTCAACGTAAGTCTTGACGATCATCGAGTCTCGAACCGTTCTCTGGATCACCATAGATAGGTCCCCGAATGCGACCGACTTAGCGGTCGCCGTCAGATCACCCATGCTCGGAGAAATGTAAACGCGGTAGCCAAGCAGCAAGGGATTTCCATTGCCATCGCGTTCCGCTTCGAACATGAAATTCCCGCTAGTGCCGACCAGTTTCCTAATCGCCGTCAGAGTGCTTCGGCGCATCAAGAAACCGGTTCCAGGATTGTTACTGTAGGCGTCGTCAACGGAGGAGACTAAATCGAATACCTCACTCGCGGCGATTGCCGTCGGGCTAGCCGTAGTCGCACCCGCCGTCGAGCCGCTGAGCAACTGCGTAACAGCCGCAGCCCCGCAACCTTTCGCGAATCTTCGAGCGAAGGCACGCGCTAACAGGCCTTGAAGGTCGAATGCGCTGTCCTGCGCTAACTCTGTGGACGCAGTTATGAGTCCCGTTCTCCACGTCGACGCGGCCGGAAATGCGATATTCCCGAAGGCCTCATCCGCAGACTGGTTCGATGAGCCGCTCTCTGCTACGACCGCCGCCCCGACCGATGCATCATCGGTCAGCGGAAATCCGCAAGCCCTCCCCGTGTCGGTCTGGTAAAGCGTGGCGACATCGAAAAGCTGGTCGTACTGCGCAAGTAGGTCCGTAACGGACTGCGCGAAGCTTTGCGGAACTAAATATCCGCCTTGCGCATCCGTCGTGGTCATGGCCGCTTGTATTTTTCTAGCGGCAGCGGCGCGGCGATCGGGATCCAGTCCGTCCCGTCCCAGAGTTAGGTACGCTCGAAATTCGGGATCGACTGGTAATCGGCTTTGCAACTGAGTACGCCGGCCAGGTTGAACCTCGTTGCGGTTGTCTTCGGGTAGAACTGCGGCTAGTTCAAGGAGTCCAGATACACGGGCGCCGTCTTCCTTGCCGTATGACTTGTTATGAAGGATTGAGTCAGCTTCTGCCAGAACTGCGGCTTTGGTACGCAACATAAGATTTTCCTCTTCTCTCTCGCGAGGGGTTAGAACTGCGTTTGATACGGAACGCGGACGCGTGTCCGCGCCTGGTTTCGCTCACTGCACCCGAGCGCTAGACCGCTCTGCTTCTCTCAGGAATTGCGCCGCGAACAACATCACGGCGATTACCTCGGGAAGCGTGTGCGGTGTCTTGCAGTCACGGTCAACCACTCGCTGCAGCCGTTGCCGAAGTCGTGCCGGATGTTTCGGGTCACATTCCGGCCCTGTTTTCTCATTGGTATAGGCCACGTTGAACGTGATCGCCGAGTTAAACATTCGCTGTGATAGTTCCTGCAGAGTTCCCTTGATCTCTTCAACCGTGCAATTTGCTTCCATGTTTCTTTTCCTCACTAGTGCACAATTTCGATAGAGGAGTCCCCGCCGCTAATGAAACGTTCAAGCGCGTTCTCCTCGTTATCGTTGTCGCTCACCGTAGTCACGCGACTGCGGGACGCAGGACTCAGCCCCAAGTCAGCAGCGAAAAGCCTCACGTGGCGCAGAGCATCGGACAGGATCCGAATCGCGGGATTCGTGCGCACAATAGGCAGATGGGTCGCGGAATCAACCGTTCGGATGAGAACACCGTGCTTGGCAACTTCGGCCGCCGCTGCATCCGCAAGCGCCTGAGCTCTGCATAAGCCGCCAAGGATGTCGCCATCTGCGACCGTCAACACTCGCGCACCTTGGAGAATTGGAATTAACCGTTTCCAGTGCGCCGTCTCTGCCTTTGATAACTTGAATGGCATCTGAGGAACACCATGTTCGGGTGTCGGTTCCTTGGCGTTTAGGCACCGTTTGCCTGGGTTTCCCTCGATTTTCTTCTGCGTTGTGGGCTTCGGAATTCGTCCTCGCATGATGCCTTTTCGATCCTTCCCAAAAAAAAATCTATTTCGCGGCTAAACGTACGTCCTTAACGGACGGTCCCTGGGCGCTAGGTCTGTAGAGATGTCGAACCGCCCTGGGTGGGGTGGGCACAGTTGCGCACAAGCGACGTGCTTAGCGAACACCGCCGCTCACTCTGATTTGCTGGTGCGTTCGTACCAGTAACGTACCAGCGTGGTTTGTAAGTGATTGAATTAACGCGCCGCAGAATGGCAGACTTCGTGGTTCGCAACGATGAGGTCGTCGGTTCGATCCCGACTAGCTCCACCAATCCTTCAACAACTTCGCAACATTCAAATATCGTTGCACGATGCTTTTCACCTGTGCGGCCATGAAAATAATGAGCGCAACAATTAGGCACACGTAGAGAATGGATTACACAATCAGTCTCCGACTGCCAGCCGCATTTTCAGTTGCAAGTGATGGCGGGATTGTCCTTCGCTAGCTCCAGGCATTCCTTGTGCTGCTTCGCCTTGCGGGCAGCATCGCCCAGGCTATTGTCTTGAGAAACCACCTGCATCGTCTGCGGTGCGGGCTCGGCTGGCGTCTGGTATGCAACCGGCGTTGGGGCTGAAGCCGGAGTGACACCCGGAACAGCGGGCGCGGCGGAAACAGCCGAGAGGTTAGGCAAGGACTCTTTGAAGTGTTTCGCTATCGCTTCTGCCATCGACTGCTGGTTCTTGCTGCCGCCTCGCTGCTTGTTGACGGAGTAGGCCCAAACCATTTTGGTTGAACCGACCTCGATCAGTTGAACGGAGACGTTCCCTTTGTCTTCGATTCCAGCGCAGTAGGCGAACAGGCAGCGCGCGATCTTTCCGCCTGTGCTCTCCGACTTCACCTCGACGGGCGCTGATCGAAGGATATACACGGCCTTGCCCTTGTCGCTGACCACATCAACCGGGACACCTTTCTTCTGGATGGCAGCGGCGATGTAGGTTTCAAATCCTTGCTGCGGTTCGAGGTAGACGGTCGGCCTCGATTGGGCAAGCGACAGCGATGAGATGAGTAATACCAACAAGATTGCTGTGTTTTTCATGGGACGCCTCCGAGCGTTACTGCATAGGACAGATTGCCTTGGGGGGAGAAGAAGGTGACTTGTTAGTCTGGCTCATCTCGTAACAGACTGATGTGATCCCGGTGATATGGAGGTGTGACGGGCATCACTCAGTACCTGCGTACCTATCGATCTACAATTGCGAGGATAAGAGGTCGAACCATGAAGAGACTTAGGCTTTTATTTTTGTTCTCTGCGGCATTGGCATTCGCTCAGCAGTCAGCGGCTCCTGTTCAACTCACTCAAGTTCCGCCAAAGCCGAAGTGCAACGCCGCAGCTTTACCACTCTTCGGTGGCGGTCCGGTTTGTCAAGACCAGTGGGACGCATATAACCAGGCAGTGCAGCAGCGGACGCGGGAGGAGTTGCAGCTCTATGTAAACCGTCAGAAAGATCTGGCGGCATCGCAGGCTACCGCGCCACTTCAGCAGCAGGTTGCCGATCTCAATAAGCTCGTCAGTGACCAGCAGCTTCAGATAAAGAAGCTCGGTGACCAGATACAGGCCGACGCTGCAGCCGCCCTCCAGACGAGGGCCGATGACGCTAACGCCACGCTCCAGGCGAAGAGAACAGGGTTGGCGCAAGGCGCAGGATATGGTGCTGGGGGAATGCTAGTGGTGCTCGTCTTGATCTACGGGATCAGACGTTTCACGAGTAACTTCACCGTAGTCAAGAGACCCGCGTCGGTGTAAGACTCGCTGGCACAACAATAGCTGGCAGATCCGAGGTCTCAAACTCATAGCCCTCACCCGGCTTTTGGATGTTTGGGCTGGGGGAAGATGCTCGATTTCCGAGCTTTATATTTGCTCTAGCGCAAAGAGCAGCCCCTTCCAGATGTCGGGGATGGATGATTCCCCTGACCCATTGACCTCAATGCGGTAAACGTCCGCCGTCAAGTGTCCTTCAGCAAGTCTTTTACAAAGCTTTTACGAGCCTTTTGCGGTTCACCAACGATTGCAGGGGCTAACTGCGATAGTGCAGAGTTACGCACTTGCGCGGCGACGCCGAGCGCATGCAAGGCAGGGCGTAGCTTGATGG
>Ga0075030_100005201_pt1 | contig 11743 bp, 11 predicted proteins | sample LitLauG_LLR_2012_FD_71393 | JGI IMG/M metagenome (GOLD analysis project Ga0075030, IMG submission 71393) | Freshwater sediment microbial communities from Pennsylvania, USA - Little Laurel Run_MetaG_LLR_2012 | ecosystem: Environmental > Aquatic > Freshwater > Creek > Sediment | place: USA...
CCCGCCAACACCACCGCCAGCGCGGGTTGCGCCGGCCCCAAGTGCACAGCGTGGAGTAGACCCCACCCGGCAATCGCTGGGGCCACGCCCAGCGCAACTCCCAACGCCGGCAGACGAATCCACGGGCGGCGTGCCACGAGCAGGACGAGCGCCACCGCGAACGCGAGGGCCGCGGCCAGAGCGGCCTCCATCCATTCCGGCGCAGCGCGAATGAACTCCCCCGACAAAAGGGCGTCTAACTCCGCCGCGCGTTTGGACACGGTGGGCGCAGGCACATCGAAGGGGGTGGCTTTCAAGTCGTAGGTCCCTGGAGCGAACCCGCCCACCACCAGCACCTTGTCCTTGAAAGCACCCGGGGGGAACTCCTGAGCCTTGCCCTCCCGAATCCTCGCGCTGTCATTGAGCAGTTGGTACAGGCTCCAGCTGTCAAACCGCTGGGCCAACGGCCCCCCATAGTCGAGTTCGGCGGTCCCGTCGGGGCTGATGTGCAGCACCCGGGACCCCAGGTGAAGCGCACCGGGCGCCAATTGAAGCTCTTCTGCCCCGAGGAGGTCGGCCGCCACCGCCACGGACAAGGTCACGTAGGCGTTGCCCGACCCCGCCTCCCCGTGGCACAGGTCGCGGTAGAGAAAGCGGGTCCTTCGCATCACTCCGTCCACGTCCTCCTCGGCGCGCAACAGGCCGAACCCGGGCGCCACGGCCAACAGCCGGTGGATGGGCGGCACCGGCCGAGCGAGCCGCTGCGTCGCCGCGTCTTCCAGCGGCGCAACCTCCAGCCCCTCCGCGCGGTACGGAAACGAGAGTGCCGCCGCCACCTGGAGTGGCGTCAAAGCGATGTCGGTCGGCTGGCCGATCCGCTCTGGCGGCGGTGACGGGTCCTGGGCGCTCGACTCCACGCCGCGTCGGTTCTCGGGTGGGCTGACCCGGGGCAAGCAGGTGGGCGCAGGGTCGCCGGAGACGCCGATGGCGCGAAAACCAAAGTACACCGGTATCCGAGCGCTCTGGATGGCGGCGAACAAGTCGCGGTCCTCTTCTTCCGCGTCCTCGGTGTCGAACGGAAAATCGAACACCACCGCGCGGGCCCCGCCCACCACCGAAAGGTAGCGAAGCAGCTGCGCCCAGACCTCGTGCGGATAGGGCCATTTGTTGAGCCCGGCTTGTTCCAGCGTCGGCTCGTCGACCGCCACGATGGCGACCTGGTCGGAGCGGGCCTGGTGCCCACGCGTGGCTCGAAGCAGCGCGTCGTAGGCCCAGAGCTCCAAGCGCCGAACTGGTTCAGTGTGGGAAAGGCCCACGGCAAGCAGCGTCGCGGCGCCGCCGACAAGGCTCGCCATCGCTCCGGCCCGAAGGTGTTTCGCTCCCGTTGGCACGTCGAGGTCCTTGGCACCGCAGTGTACCCGGCCGGTGCTATAGCCCCAGCATGCTCTCCCTCCTTCTGGCAGGTGCGCTGGCGGCGCAGCCCACCCTCATTGACGCCGGCCCCTTGAAGCTTGAGCTGCACACGTCCTACACGGCGGTGTTGTTTCATGTGGTCGACCAGGCGTCGCAATGGAGCCCGTTCTGCCACAGGGCCTATCGCGACGGTCTGGAGCCACTCGACGCCGAGGATGTGGCGTTGCTGGCGAAGCACGCGGCCCTGCGCAAACAGCGGGGATGGGACGGGCTCAACCCCGTGATGTACTCCGACGGCACGCTGGAAGAGGCCCTGGCCAAGGGCGTCGCCACCGGCGTTCTTACCCCCGAACAAGCCGACGCCGAGCGCCACCTCCTCGCCCACTTCCGCCCGCGAATCGATACGCTGCTTGCGGCCAAGGCGCCCAACTTGGACGAGGGCGTGGCCCGACTGGTCGCCCGAACCAAGGACTTGAAGGCCTTCGCGGAGCGCGCCTCCCGCTTTGCCATGAACGCCAGCGCCCGGGTGCGCTTCTATCTTCTGCCCAGCCCCGGCCCCGGCGCAGGGGGCGGCTACAATGGCGGCGTCCTCACCGTGGAACTGTCCAAGGGGGACGACCCTTTCGGCGTGCTGGTCCATGAGGCTTGGCACGCCTTGGTCCGCACCCGAGACGACACGTTGAATGCGACGGTGAAGCAGACCCCCGGCCTGGACTACGAGTCCCTGTCCGAGGGCATGGCCTACGCCGTCTGGGGCGACAATCTGGTAGCGGCCGTCCGCCAGGACTTGCAGACCAAGGCCGCCTTCGACCAGCCCTACGTCCGCTTCCGCCGCCTCGGCCTGGCGCTGCGACCATTGCTCAAGGCCGCGCTCGACGACCCCAACCAGAACCTGCTCACCTTCCTGCCGCAGGCGCGCGACGTCTTCCTGGCGGTGCGCGAGTTGAGCCTGGGTCTAGACGCCGCCGAAAAGCCGCGCTGAGCCGCTACAGCGCGTAGGTGAGCCGAAACGCGACGTCGATGGTGAAGAACGTCGTGTTGATTTGATCGCCGTAATAATTGTCGAGAAAAACACCGCCGCTGGCGCGAATGGCGCCGCCCAAGGCGACCTTCTTCGACTGCCACCAATCCACCCCAGCGACCCCTCCGACGTCGGGGCCGGCGTAGTTGGTCTGCGGCGCCAGCAAGGAGCGGTACACGTCGAAAACGCCGGCGGTAAGCCCGACGTACCCGTCCGCCTGACGGAACAGGGGGAAATGGAAGGTCCCATCCAACCCGCCACCGACCATGTACCCCACCGGGCAGCCATTCTCGTAGCAGGGCGGAGCCAAGTCCGGCCCCACCACCGCGTGGAGCCCGAGCTGAAAGTGGGGCCCGAAGCGATACGACGCCTCCAAGCGCAGCGTCGCTTCCAGGCCGTCAAGATTCCCGTCGCCAAGCACAGTGGTCGCCCCGACGCCCGCGGCCAACAAGACGCCTTGGGGCGGTCCCTCGGCAAAGGCGGGGAGCGCCAGCACCGCCGCCAGCCCGCACAGCACTTTGTGTTTCATGGGTTAGCGCCCGCCGTCGAGCAGCGGCCCACAGGTCGGATCGCTGGGGGGATTGACGTTGTGCTCGTAGTAGCAGCAGGCGGAGTTCACCGGGTCGGCGGGCGTGGAGTAGATGAGGCAGCACTGCCCTCCCGCCGCGGGACCGCAGGTCGCCGCCAAGTCGCACTGGTTGGCCCCGTCGGAGAAGTAGCAACACTGGCTCGACGAGGTTTGGCCGCCGTCAGACAAGTTGAGCGCCGCGCTGTTGTACTGAAGGAGGCACACGTGACCTGCGTCAGATGGTGAACCGGCGTCGGGGCCGCCGTCGGGACCGGCATCCAGTTCTCCAATGAGCGTGGAGGGGCTGCAACCGGCGAGCAGCAACAACGGGACTGCGAGGAGAGTGATTTTCATGGGTGCGTCCTTGTGCCCTTTGTCCCCTCTATTTGGGGCGACTTCGGAAATCCGTCACGGCGCTCGGTCGACGGCCTGCTTCACCAACGGCAGGAAGAGGCTCCCAGGGTATCGCGCCTCGAACGCCTGAGCTTCACCAGCGGCGTCGTCATCGCGGCCCAGTTGAGCCAACACCTGCACCCGCATCGCGTCCCGCTCTTCCGAGAGCGAGCCGCGCGGGTATTGCCGGCGGTGCTCTTCCAGCGCTGCCCAAGCGGCCGCGGCCTCCCGCCGGAGAAGGGCGGTGCGCGCGCGCTCGAGCAACACCTTCTCCGCGTCCAGGGAGTCCGCCGCAACCGGGGCGGGTGCGGCTCGCACCGGCAGCTTGCTCTTGGCCGGCGCGGGCGGGAGGACCGGAACCGGAACCGGCGCCGGAGCAACCGCGACCTCCACCTGGAGCGCGGGCGCGACCGGCGCCGCCGAAGCGACGGGCGCGGGAGGAGCGGCCTGCTGAGTCATGCGCCAGTAGACCCCTCCCCCGCCCAATCCGGCGCCCACCACCGCGGACACCGCGCCAATGACCACCTTCGTCCACAGCGCCGCGCGGGTGGCCAGGCCCACTGTGCTCGACACTCGCGCCAGGACAGCCTCCACCGGAAGCCCCGCGTCGTCCGGCCGGGCGCGCTCCGCCAAGACGAGCGTCAGGGCGGCGGCGCTCAAGGGTTCCAAGGGCTCGTCCATCATGGGGCCATCCTCCCGGTCTGGTACTCGGCGACCTTCTGGTTGAAATCCCGCCGCGCCAGGCGAAGGCGCGAATAGGCGGTGTTCAGTGGAATGCCCAATTCCTGGGCCACTTCGGGAATCGGCCGCTCGTCGATTTCGTGCATCACAAAGACGGCCCGGCGGTCCAATTCCAACGCGTCGAGCGCGCGAGCGGCCAAGGCCCAGGCCTGCTGGGCGGCGAGCGCATCGTCCGCGCTCCGCGCCGCGTCCGCCAGTTCAACCCGCTCCATCACGTCTTCCATCTGGTTCTGCCGCTTGCGCCGAAAATCGAGCAACACCCGGTAGGCGATTCCGAAGAGCCACGGGCGCACGGGGCGCGCGGCGTCATAAGCGTCCCAGTGCCGAAAGGCGGTGGTGAACACGTCGTGGGCGAGGTCCTCCCGTTCGCGCTCCCGGGCCCCCAGCCGCCCCAGCGACTTCCACACGTAGGGAAACTCCGCGCGATACACGCTGGTGAAGCGTTGCTGAGCCTCGGGCGTCAATAGGGGCCTGCTGACAGCAGTTTGGGCCATCCGGCCCTTTCCGTCACCAGAACGTCCAGCCCACGGAGCCGCCCGCGTCGAGGGAGAGCGCCGGAGCCTGCCAGGCGTCGAGGGTTCCCAAGAACACTGAGTCGCGGCTCAGGGCCACGTCCATCCCTGCGTACAAGCGCAACTCCAGGCTCGGAGCGGGGCGCCAGGCCGCGGTGGCTCGGGGCCCCACCGTCGCCAGGGGCAATGTGCTTTGGCGGCTGCCGGGGAAGCCTCGCCCGCTCACCGTCAGCGCGCCGCCCCCTGCGCGAAGGCACAGGCCAAACGCCGAGGCGAAAGCGCATCCGTCCAGGCCCGCGCGTACCGCGGACGCGTCGACGAAGCCGCCGTACTCCGCCAAGGAGGGCATCAACGAAAGCTGACCCCAGGCCGCAAGCCCCACCCGCTCACCACGGGCCTCGGCCTCCACCCCAAGCCCGACTGCCGTTCCGGGCACGGCACCGACCTCTGCGCCCACAGACAGGCGCGTGGTCCAGCGCCACGGCGCAGACGTCGGTTGCGGGGGTGGGAGTGGCTCCGTAGGCGCGGCAGACGCGGCGGCCGGCTGGCGCGGTGCGCCGAGCAGGGCCTGGGGGTCGATGGCGATCGCGAGAGCCAGCGCCATCGACTGGGCAAGCGACTCGCAGCTCTGGGCGGCCGCGGTCAGCGTTCGAGTGCCAAGGGTATGTCCCGCCTCATCGAGGAGCTCGAGCACGCCCACCACCTGCCCGCCGCGGAGCGCCACCGACACGCGGGCCAGGCGGCCCGCCTCGGGCGTGACGGGATCGTACCCAAGCCGAGCCGCGGTCAAAGCGCGCAGACCTTCGGCGGACGGGCAACGCGCCTCAGGTGAGGCGACCGTGTATTCCAAGCGGACGGTCGGGTGCTCGGCCGCGCTCGCCGCGTGGGCGAACAAGGCGCTCAGCACTGCGGTTCTGCGGAGTCCCCAGCTCAAGCGTCAAAGGGCATAGCCGCAACCCTCCGGAACGACAATGGACCTGGAAGGAAGCCCCTAGCTACTGCGACAGAATGACGGTCGCGTAGGGGCCGAGCGCGACCGAGCCGTTGGCCGGCTGCCCGTCGCGGCCACCGGCATTCGCCGTCACATCGGCGCTCGGCGTGCCCTTGAAGTCTGGGGAGTAGGCCACGTCGTCGGCGTTGAAGCGCACATGCCAGGTCCCGGAGCGGGGCAAGCCGATGATGTAGCTGGCGAAGGCCTTGTTGCTGAAGTTGGTGGCAACCACCACATCATCGCCCGGCCCGCCCTTGTCCCAGCGGTGGAACGCGATGACCTTGGCGGCGTTATTGACGTGAAAGACGCTGAGGTGGTTGCCGAGCAGGCCGGCGGTGGTCCCGTCGAGGTTGCGGCGCAGCGCAATCATCCGCTGGTACATCGATACGATGCCGGAATAGGTCGCCACCTTGGACCAGTCCATCGCCGGCCCCGGGTGGAAGGGGAAAGGCGTGCTCTCCAGGAATTCCTGCCCCATGAACAGCATCGGAATGCCCGGTGAAGTCAGCGCCAGCGCCGCTCCCAAGGTGGAACGCTTGCGGGCGAAGTAGTCGCCCGGGGTGGCAGGTGAAATGAGCGCCGGCAAGCGTCCCTTGTCGGGCCCGTTCTGGGGCGCCACCATGTCGTGGTCCTCAGTGAAGATGACCCGCTGGGACTGGGCGCCCCCGAAGCCGTGTGAAATGGCCGCCGCCACCTGAGTCATGTCGCGGCTCGCGTCGGAGGCGGGCAGAAGTGCCGCCTTCATCGGGTAGATGAACGAAGGGTCCCATTGCGAGTCGAAGCCCAGCCCGCCGGAGGCCACGGTGGCGGTGATGCGAGCGTCGCCTTGCAAGTCCTCGGCAATCAGCACCGTCCCAGGACGCTGGGCGTGCGCGGTGGCGTTGGCGCGCTGCAACAGCGCCCAGCCGTCGGGGAGGTCCACTCCGGCCGCGCGGCGAATGTTCACCACCGAGTCCCAGCGCAGGCCGTCCATGCGGTAGTCGCCCAGGAACATCATCGCGTTGTCGACGATGTAGTCCCGAATCTGCACGCGCCCGTAGTCGGGCCGTGGGCCAAAGCCAGTCTCGCGGCGGGCGTCGGTGTAGAAGTAGATGCCTCCGTTTCCAGTGCCGAAACAGGGCCCGTCGAAGCACCACATCGGCAAGTCGGCGCCGCCCCAGTGGTTGTGGACGATGTCGGCGATGACCCCAATGCCGGCGGCATGCGCCGCGTCTACGAATGCCTTGGCGTCGTCGGGCGTGCCGTAGCGATTTTCCAGCGCGAAGGGGAACGTCGGGTTGTATCCCCACGAGTAAGCGCCGGGGAACTGCGCCACCGGCATGACCTCCACCATGTTGACCCCGAGCGACTGGAGGTATGGCAGCTTTTGCGCTGCGCTCGCCCAGGTCCCGGCGCCGTTGCCGCTGGCGTCGTTGAAGGTTGCCAAGTGAAGCTCGTAGATGACCTGGGCAGACGCGGGCGCGGGTTGAAACGCGCTCGCACTCCAGGCGAACGCAGACGGGTTGTAGAGAACGCCGTCCCCGGACGTGAGGTCCACCGCCAGGGCGCGGGGGTCCTGCCGCAGCAACTGGCCTCCGTCGCTCTCTTGGAGCAGGTAGTGGTAGCGCTGCCCTGCATCGGCGCCGACGACCCAGCCAAAGAACGCCCCGGTTCCGTCCGGCGCCAGCGCCGTGGGCGACCCCGCATTGAAGTCGCCCTCCACTAACACCGCCGTTGCATGGGGCGCCCAAAGGCGGAACGCTACCGAGCCCGCATCGATGAAAGTCCCAGGAGGCGCCAGCTCGACGCTCGAATCAACCGTGCCGCTGTCGAGGTCGGGCGCGACCGGCCCGACGGTGCAGGCTCCCACGAGGCAGGTGAGAGCCAACCAGGGCAGGCGAGCGGGGAAGGCCATGAAGGGACCATGGCGTAGCAGAGGCCGAGCGTCAGGGCCAAACCGCCCGGCGGAACGACCCGTGTCCGAAGTGGAAATCTAGGGCCGGGTCAGCACCAGCCCAAGGCGCGACGCGGTGTTCTGGAAGGCGGCCACCGAAATGACATCCAGCAAGCCCACGTCGTCCAACCCGAGCGCGCGCAGCGAGTCGAGGTGGCCCCGGCCGAGCCGCCAGGGCGTAGAGGTTAAGACCCGCGCGTACTCGCCCAGGATGCACTCTCGGTCGTCGCGCGGAACGGCGTCCGCCAGTCGTTGGGCGGTTGCTCCGTCCGCCAGCGCGAGGCTTGCGCTTCGCGCGATCACCCGCCGGTCCCGGCGGGTCAGCGGCTGGTCCCTCTCCATCACATAGGCGGACCATTGGGCGAAGGCTTGCGCCGTGCCGGCCCGCTCCACCAACCGCATCGCCAGCGGCGCCGGGTTAGGGACGCGCGGAGCCGGAATCGGCAGCGGCTCACGCTCGACATCTCTGACCATGCGGGGCAGCGCAGACTCATAGTCGAACTCGATGTCCACCGCGTCCGCCACCCGGTTGAGGTAGTTGAAGTAGGCGCCCAACACCACCACGTGAAGGATGGCTTGCTCGCCAAGGCCCGCCGCCCGGAGCACCGCCACGTCGTCCTGGCCTACGTCCCAGGGGGCCTGCGCGAGCAAGGACACGAACCCGGCGATCGCCCGTTCCTTGCCTTTCAGCATCCGGCCGGTGGGGTCGGCCAGCAGGGCTCGGGCGGTCGCTTCGTCTTGCTGGGCGGCACGCAGAAACTCTGCGTGAGCGGCCGTTCAATACAAACACTGATTGATGCGGGACGTGGCGGTGTTGACCAGTTCCCGCAGCGGCCAGGGCAAGGTGTCGGTGGCAAGCGAGGCGGACATCCCGCCAAACACCAGCTCAATCAGCTTCGGATCCAGGCTGTGCGCCCGGATGATGCCCGGCGTTCCACCATGCGGGGGAAGGTAGGCCTTGGGCATGGGGCGTTCGCGCATCCGCGCGTAGACTGCCGCGAGCGGACCCGTCGCTTCATGCGCGTCGATGGTGTGGATCCAGGCCATACGGGCCTGAACATAGCCGCGCCACTAGCTAAACGACACCTCGAGTCCAATGCTGAAGCGATACTGCGGATAGTCCAGTGGAACGCCCCGCAACTGCGGCACCGGCAGGGCAATGCTCAGAGGGTTGATCACCAGGAAAAACAACCGAGAGACCTTCCACTCCAGCCCCAGCGGGCTGAAGCCGGCGTAGAGCCCGAGGCTTCCCGCCCCCGCGCCGTAGAGGTTGGACAGCAAGTACGACGCACCCAGGCTGGCGGTGACCCTCAAGTTGAAGTTCTCGTAGGCCAGCGGGAACCTCAGAATCCCCGAACCGTAGATATTGACCACGCCAGCCCTCAACGCCGTCCCGTTGAGTGGAATCCAGGGGTTCCATTCCCCGCTCAGACCCAGGGTCCAGTGCTTGCTCAAGTGAAGACGCAGGCCAAGTGTTCCGGCCAGCGCTGCATTGTTGACGGAGGCGGCCACCGCCGCTGAGGCTCCCCAAGACACGGCGGACGGGTCGCGCAGCCCCGGCTCCGCGACCACCTGGGTTACCGGCGGAGGCGGGCTGTGTTCGGCGCTCTGCACCGTGGGCAACGGTTCGTCCGCCTTGACTGCGGACCCACTCACCAGCGCCACGAACACCGCCACTGGCCGCGCCCAGCCCCAAAGGCCCCTTCCCTTTCGAGCGAGCAAGACCGCGCCGATCAGCGTCAGCACCGCGCCGGCGGCGACCCCGCTCCCCGGCCCCGAGGACGAGCCGCAGCCGAGCGAGGAAACCACATACTGCCGTTCCGGCGCCTGGCACCACTGATTGGCGAAGGTGCACCCCGGCGAATAGCCGAGGTAGGTATCGAGGACCGCGGTCACCGCCGTCATCTTCTGGTCGCGCGTCAGGGTCGGATTCAGCGTGGCCCTCAACACCGCCTCGGAGGCCAAGGTGGCCAGCGCGTGCCGCTGCGTCCTTAAGGGGTCCGGGTCGTTGCAAACATCCAGGTTGGCGTTGTGCGCCGGGCCGTCTCGAGACTCCACCAGGTTGCCGTTCACAATCCCGAGCCAGTTCAGAATCACCGTGACTTGCATGCCGCCGTCCGCCGCGCGGTAGGCGTGCGAGAAGGAATCCTGCAGCGCATGCAGGGCTTGGCCCATCCGCACGTAGTAGGTGGGCAAGGGAGCATCCATCTGGCCCCGAATCGACAAGTGAACCGTCAGCACGGTGCGCGACGCGGTATCCGGCACGCCCTGCGCGTCCAGGCCGTCCAAGGCCTGCGACACCCGGCCGAGAATGAACGCCCGACATGCGGCGACTGCGGAAGCCGAGCCCCCGGGCTCCACTTGGTCGGCCGCGCGCAGGCAATGCTCCTGTTGGTTGTTGGGATCGCCGTGCACCTCGGCCAGCGAGGTCAAATCGTCGGAGCTGCGCCCCTTGAGGTCGTTGTCCCGAACGCTCAAGAGCAACGTCGTCCCCCCCAAGTCCTTCATGTCGGGGTCGGGGACGAATTGAACATCTTGCACCAGAGCCTGCTCGTTGGCGTTGGTGGCGAGGGGCATGGCGTTCGGGGTGTCAATCCGAACCGCCCGAAGCGCCTGAGAGGTGATGAGTTCATGGCAACCCTGGGACAGCGGGCTGGAGACGGTGAAGGCGTTGGCTCCGGCCGGCACCAGCACTGCGCACAACACCAGGACTGACCGCCGCGCCTTGGCTCGGGAGTTCGGGTTCATGCTGGCCGGTGTAGGCCCGTCCCCGCCGGCGCACGATGAGGAAGTTCGGGCGGCAACAGGCGCAAAAGCCGACCGCCCGCCCGCTTGAACATCAGTTTGTTGTTTCCGACGGCCACGGCTGAAACTTCCTCATGGTCCCGCCCGGCCCGAAAGAGGGACCTTCTCGCGCCATGAGCCTCCCATGGTGACAGTCCTGATCGCGGCGCTGCTGGCGAGCGTTCCCCAACTCGACGCACCCAAGCGCTCCGAGTCCCTGTTGCCTGCGATGGACGCACCGGATGCGGCCCTGGACGCTCCCCTCGACCCGTCGCGGTCGGTGTATCGCGTCCGGTGGGGCATCGACCTGCCGGTGTCGGCTGTGGGCGGGGCGGTCGGGTTGGCCCGCCTGCTCTTGACGGATCAGTTGGTGCGAAAGAGTTGCCCTTGCGACCCGTCCACGCTCAACGCGCTGGATCGCTCGGCGGTCGGCAACCACAGCAGCGTCGCGGGAGTGGTCGGAGACGTCACGCTGATCACGGTGCTGGTGGTCCCGCCACTGCTCGACCTGATTGACTTGGGGCCGAGCCGGGAGCTGCTCGAGGACTTGATGGTCTACGCCGAGGCGTTGGCCGTGGATACCGGCGTGGAAGCCGCTACCGTCGTCGCGGTCGCGAGGCCGCGGCCGATCACCTATGCCGGCAACGCCAACCTCATCGCCCATGGAGAAGGTTACGTGTCGTTCTACGCGGGACACGTCTCGACCGCCTTTGCGGCGTTGGCAGTGACGTCAGCGACGTTGCGGTTGCGCTATGGCGAGCACGTCTGGCCCTGGATCGTAACCCTGTTGGTGGGTGCGAGCGTCGGAGTGGACCGCGTACTGTACGGCTGGCACTTTCCCACCGACGCTATCGCAGGCGGCGTGGCGGGCTTGGCGTTCGGCATTGGCGTCCCATGGCTGCACGCGCGCGGCAGTTTCGTGAACGTTCACGTGGTGCCCTCGCAGGGTGGACTCGCCTTGGCGGGAGGGTTCTGAGCTGGGCAGGCACGTCGTGGCTCGCCCCGTTCGGAATGGCGCTGGTGCTTTCCGCCTGTCGAACGGCTCCTGACCTCAATCCCGACGACCCCGAGCTGGCGTCGTTCACCCTCGAAGGCAACCGCGCCTATGGCGCGCAGGAGTTGGAAGCCGGGCTCGCCACCGAAACGGGTACCGGCTGGCCGTGGTCGAACAAGTCGCGCTTCGACGCAGCCATTTTCCAGGGCGACGTCGAGCGGTTGCTCACCTTCTATCGTGCCCATGGGTACTTCGACGTGCGGCTGGTCGCCTTGGACGTCCGTCCTCGGCCTTCCGGCGCGGTGGACGTTCGCGTCCAACTGGAGGAGGGCCTTCCCTTCAAGATCCGGTCGCTGCGGGTTGACGGGGCGGAACTCTTGCCCGAGGGCTTGCAAGGGGCATTGGCCCGTCCCC
>Ga0075030_100005203_pt1 | contig 11740 bp, 7 predicted proteins | sample LitLauG_LLR_2012_FD_71393 | JGI IMG/M metagenome (GOLD analysis project Ga0075030, IMG submission 71393) | Freshwater sediment microbial communities from Pennsylvania, USA - Little Laurel Run_MetaG_LLR_2012 | ecosystem: Environmental > Aquatic > Freshwater > Creek > Sediment | place: USA...
TCGGGTAATTCGAGCGCTGGCTGGCATGAGTCCCAAACTGCTAGCCATGTATCCTGAGTACAAAACTCCAACAGCCAGGCTCGCCCGCTATTTCGGAGTGCTGTCGAAAGAGCTTCTGCTCACGAACGGTGGTGACGACGCGCTACGCGTTTTTTTCGACACATTTGTGGATGCGGGAAGCCGAATATTGATCTGCGAGCCGACGTTTCCGATGTATCGCTACTACGCTGAAATCTCGGGCGCAAAGATAGATGTGGTGCGCTACGGAACGGACATGGCCTTCCCGCTCGCGCCAGTTCTCAAACAATTGAAATTAAAACCTCGAGTGCTGTTCATCGCGAATCCAAACAATCCCACGGGGACCCTCATCGGGGAGAATGAAATATTGCAGATTTTGCGGGCCGCTAAAAATACAGTCGTCGTTTTGGATGAAGCGTACTCGGAGTTCTCCGGTTTTTCGGCCATCGCGCTGATCCGGAAGTTTCCCCAACTCTTTGTCGCCAGAACATTTTCAAAAGTGACCGGACTTGCGTCGCTCAGGCTGGGTGCGGTGATCGCCTGCCAGGAATCGCTGGCGTTTGCGCGCCGGGCGATGCCACCCTTCCCTGTGAATCTTGCAGCTTTAGTCGCGGCAGAAGCAGCCCTCCGGGACGGCGCGGGAATGAGAAACTATGTCCACAGAGTCAAGGAATTGCGCGAGTGGCTTGCCTCAGAGTTGCAAGCCATAGGAATAAAAGTGTTTCCAAGCGCCGGGAATTTTTTGCTGGCAAATTTTGGCGAGGTAGGGATTGCGTTATTCCGCCAACTCGCCAGAAAAGGCATCCTGCTTCGTGACCGAAGCAGCGACATGGGACCTGGGTTAGTCCGCATCACGATTGGCACGAGGTCGGAGATGAGGTTATTAGTCCAAATGATCAAGAAAAAATGGAGGTCCCGACCCAAGAGATCGGCAGCCAAAACCTAGTTTCCACGGGTTGCTAGTTCGCCTGGGCGCCGTGGTTAGCGCAGGTAAGCGTCGGTTATGTATTGCTGCACCATGCGCTGGGTATTGAAGAATGATCCGTTGATGGCGATGGAGTGCTGCATCACACCGATGAAGCGGCTCCGCTCGTCGCGGAACATCGGGAGAATGACGTTTTCCAGTTTTTGGTAGAGCGAATCTGCTTCGGCTTTGTTGTCAACCGGAGCGCTGCCGCCGGCGGCGCGGCGCGATTCGCCGATGGCCCACCCTGTTACGCCCTCGATGTGCCCTTCGACCCACCAGCCGTCCAGGATGCTCAGACTGGGCACTCCATTCAGAGCGGCCTTCATACCGCTTGTGCCAGATGCTTCCAGCGGAAACTGAGGGGTATTTAGCCAAAGATCGACTCCAGAAGTAATCTTTCCGCCCAGATCCATGTTGTACTCATCCAGAAAAACAATCGGCACCGTCTTCCGCAAAGCCTTCTTGGCCTTGAAAATCAGACGAATGATGTCCTTGCCGCCTCCATCATTCGGATGCGCTTTTCCAGCGTAAATAATTTGGATCGGACCTGCGTTCGCCGCGATTTCGCGAAGCCGGTCAAGGTCCTGAAGTATCAGATCAGCGCGCTTGTACCCGGTTGCCCGGCGAGCGAACCCGATGGTGAATGCTTCTGCGTTCAGCTTGAGCCCGGTTTTTTCTCGAGTGGTTTCGAGGAGATCATGTTTGGCCAGCAAATGCGCGGCCCAGATCTCTTCTGGCGGCAGCCCCAAAGCACCGCGAAGTCCGTAATTGTCCTCTCGCCAAGTGGGAATGTAGCGATCGAAGAGCTGCTGGAAGGAGGCCGAAGTCCAGGTGGCGGCGTGGACTCCATTGGTGATCGCTTCAATGTGAACTTCAGGGAACATCTGCCGCGAGGTTTCGCCGTGCTGTTTTGCGACGCCGTTCACGTACGTGCTCAGGTTGAGGGCGAGTTGCGTCATGTTGACCGAAGCGCCGTGCAGCGCCGCCTCTTGTAAACCTGGATAGGCCGCTTCCGCCTGGAGAACCCGGTTCACCAAATCCTTTGAAGGGGCGTCACTGAAGTCGAAAAACTCCGTCTTATCGGGAAACACGCGCGTGAGGAATTCCACCGGAAAGCGGTCGTGTCCTGCGGGAACTGGCGTGTGCGTTGTGAAGACGCACTTGGCACGCACCGTTTCGATATCTTCACCCTTGATGGAAGTGCGCCCTTTCTTTTCCGCTTCCTCTCCGAGAAGTTCCAGCCCCAACAAGGCGGCATGTCCTTCGTTCATGTGGTAGCGGTTTAGTTCGGTATGCCCGAGAGCGCGCAACATGCGCACGCCGCCGACGCCGAGCAAGACCTCTTGGGATAGCCGATAGTAGGAATCACCCCCGTAAAGTGAGCCCGTAAGATTGCGGTCGACCTCAGCGTTGCAAGGCAGATCGGCATCCAGAAAATAAACCGGAACCTCAAAGCCCCGCACTCCTTTAACGGAATAGCGCCAGCAGCGCAATTCAACGCGCCTGTTTTCAATGGAAACGCTGATCTTTACAGGCTGTTCCTCGAGAAAATCTTCCACCTGCCAAACCACCGGCTCCTCGGTCTGCGTGCCATCCTCGGCAAGCCGCTGCGTGAAGAAACCTTTTCGATAAAGCAGCGAAACCGCGACCATTGGAAGGCGCAGGTCCGCCGCAGCGCGAATGGTATCGCCGGCAAGCACGCCCAAGCCGCCGCTGTAACTGGGCATGGCGTTCTCCAGCGCAATCTCCATGGTGAAATAGGCAACCAAACGCTTGACCGAATTATTGTTCCCGGACATTTCACTCGCTTCTGCGATGACAAGGTTTCACTGCAAGAAAACATCGCGTCTATAAACCTTATATTGTCTGGAATTCATGGCACTCAGGCAATAGGGTTTCATCAAATCTTCAAAAAATAGTTACGCTCGGCAATCTGTGCGGACCATTTGGAGCTTAAGCTGCGCGATTGTCGGCTATAATCGCGAACCGTGGAAAGCGTCCTCGAAAACATTCGCGTGGTGGAGCTGACCGAAGCTCTTGCCGGCCCTTACTGCGCCATGCTTTTGGGAGATCTTGGCGCCGATGTCATCAAAGTGGAGCGGCCGAAAATCGGCGACCAGTCTCGGGGCTGGGGACCCCCATTCATCGGAGGCGAATCCGCTTACTACCTTTCGCTGAATCGCAACAAGCGATCCGTGGCACTCAATTATGATGACCCGGTAGCTGCTGAAGCTCTGCATAAACTGATTGCCACCGCGGACGTTTTCATCATCAATCAACCTTCAAATGATTCGCTCAAAAAACGTTGGCTCGATTCCGAGACTCTTTGTGCCCGGAATCCGAAGTTGATCTATTGCAGCATCACCGGCTATGGCAGGACAGGGCCCAAAGCGGGCTTGCCGGGCTACGATATTCTGGCGCAAGCGGAATCCGGAGTGATGAGCTTTACCGGCGAGGCGGGTGGCGCCCCAATGCGCTATCCGGTGGCGATCGCGGACATGACCTGCGGGATTTATTCGGCAATGACAATTCTGGCCGCGCTTTTTGCACGAGTTAAAACCGGTCGGGGTCAGTTTCTTGACATGGCTTTGTTCGATTCGCAAATCAGCTGGCTGGGAAATGTAGGCGGCAGTTACCTGAACGCAGGCGAATCACCCGAACGATGGGGCAACGCTCATCCGAATATCGTCCCGTATGACGCGTTTCGTGCTAGAGACGCCAAGTACTTCGCTGTAGGAGTGGGTACGGAACCGCTCTGGAGGAAATTCTTGCTGGCGCTGGAACTCGAGAAGCAACTCGGAACAGATTCCCGCTTTCAGTCAAACGCTCTACGCATTGAAAACCGCGAGCTCTTGATTCCATTGTTAAAGAAAAAGTTCCTCGAAAAAGATGCAAAGGTTTGGTTGGAACAATTTGCGCGGGCCGATGTTCCCGCTGCGCCGATCAACAACGTCTCCGAAGCGTTTGCGGATGAACAGACCCGAGCCCGCGGACTGATTGTGGAATTGGAACATCCCTCGGTCGGAATAGCTCGCAGCATCGCGAACCCCATGCGCTTGTTTGCAACGCCAGTCTCCTATCGCCTGCCTCCGCCACTGCTCGGCGAGCACACGACGGAAGTCCTGCGAAGGGTTGGATGCACAGCCGATCAAATTGGCTCAATCATCGGCGATTCATCCGTCAAACCCACCTAACTTGCAATCAGTTCCGTAAGAAATGAGAGCCGTCACAAGAAGTTGTTGATCCCGAAATAGGGGTGCGTCCCTTCTCCGCCGCCAAGGCCCACCGCCATCCGGAAAATCACGTCCTTGCCCAGGTAAATGGCGATCCCGCCGCCAAAACTCTGGTGCATGCGGGAAAAATCTAGGTCGCTATTTCGCAAGGCAACTTTGCCGGCGTCGTAAGCAAACACAAGCCCCAGATGGCTGCAAACCGTGCGAATCAATCCTTTCTTGCAAGGTTCGCATTCGTCGCAGATTTTGCGATCGTACTCCGCCTGAATGGTCATGAGGTCGGGGCCGCGGAAGCGATAGTCCTTGAAGGCGCGCAGAGAAGGTTGGCTGTCAATATCCGAACCGCCGATCGTCTCCATCATGTAAAACGGTACCGCTTTTCCCGCGCTAGCGTCCGAAACAGAGTACCTCCAGCGAACAGAGAAGTAGTTCTGTTCGATCACGCCTCCGTGCTTTTTCTTTTCCGGATAGAAACGCTGCTCGACATTTGCTTCCAGCCGGCGGAAGGAATAGTGCCCCGAGTTGGCATCCTGATAGAAGGCGTAAGAAACGCTGGAATTAAGTTCGAATCGGCTGAGGAATCTCCTGTGCGGCCGCAGTGAAACCTGTTCATGCGCAAATGGGGGCTGTGTGGTGAGCCCTGGTGCCGTTAGCTCTGTGTACTGCTGCTGGATGGAAATGACGTTTGCCCCGGTTACTCCGCCGATGTCAGGCCAAAGACCTTCGACTTTTCCAGCAAAAGAGAGCCAGGAGAGTTCGGGAAATGGCCCTGCAATCTCAATTCCTGCAGACGTGTCCCTCTGACTGAATTTCACCGAGTTGTTCACATTTGTATTGGGGCCCAGCCCGTAAAACGTCATCAGGGGCAAAGATCGATTGCGAGCGAAAATGTTCAGTCCGAGCGCCTCCCCCGATTTGTTCCAATCTGCGTCAATGTCCTTCTGTCTGCTGTACTTCAGTTCCGTAAACCAGAACTTGCGAATTGTCATCACGGCTGTCGCCTGAAGTTGGGCTTGAGCCCCGTTCGCTTCATTTAGATCGCGCGAGTAACGCCCACCGCCCCCGACCCCGCTGCCAGGCACAATGCTCTGCGCGACAAAATGGAAGGGGCGGGATCTGAAAGTCGAAGTGGCGCAGCTCATGAATTTCTTTGCAAACTCGCCTTGCAATGCGCAGTTGCGCTTCCATTGGGCCCAGTCCGATGTGTTCGTTACCGGTGCGCTTACAGGCGTTTGCGCCTGGGCCTGCCCTGGACCCAGTGCGAATAGCAGCCATAGGACAAGTGCAACCGGTCGCAAACAACTTGATACCGCATATAGCCTGCTCTCCGACATCGTTATGCCACCTCTACTTTCCGAGTTCTATCACTTGGGATGGAGTTTGGAGTTGACGCTCAAGAGATATGCGGCTGCTTGAGCTTCCGTCTTGATAGTGTCTGGATCGATTCCAGACCGCTGCGCTGGGGGCAGCGTCTGCTCCATCATCGCTGCTTGGTGGACCTGCGCCTTTAAATGGTCATTAATGGGTTGAGCAAGTTGCGCGGCGGTAGGCGGCTGCGATTTCGCTCCCGCACCCAAATCAATGTTGTCCGTTCGAGCTTGCTGCAAGGTGAGGTTGTCCTCAAACGTGTTCGCATTTTTATCGCGGAGCGTGAGATTCACGCTCGGTACGTTGGGAAGAAAATGCTTCAGTGCTGTCGCAATAATCGAGGTGTGGTCATAAACCCGGTGATCAATCGTCCCCGAAACGATGTACGGAGAGATCAACACTGCTGGGACGCGTACACCCAATCGAGTGAAGTCGAACGAGGGATCCAGCGAGACGCCGTCATTCGTCCACACTTTCGAGTCTGGTCTAACGGTCGTGGGCGGCGCCACATGGTCGTAAAGGCCCCCGTGCTCGTCATAGACAATTACCAGCAACGTAGAATTACGTACTTTCGGATTCCCCCAAATAGCTTTGAATGTCGTCTGAATCAGGGCTTCACCCTCTTTCACATCGTGGTCCGGATGCTGATCGCTGGCAGAAAAGGCTGGCTCGCCGTTGCCGCCGGGCGAATTAGCAAATCGTGGTTCCAGAAAACTATAAGCTGGCAGGTCGTTGTTCGCGCAACCGGGCAGGAAGTCATCTACATAAGAACCAAAGAAGTCTGGATTTCCCGCCAGCCCATCGAAAGTCGAAGCCATCGTGGAGTCGTGGTAGTAGATCACTGAATCAATCTTGTTTTGAGCGAGACGTTCGTAGATGGTCGTCGTAAGATTGCGCCAGTCAATCCCCATGTCAACCCGGCCAATTGAGGTTGCTGCGTGCATAAAGGCGCGATTGGGAAACGTAGGCCCAGGTATTGACGAGAACCACCGGTCGCAAACACAAAACTGCTGCGCTAATCGAGTGAGAACCGGCAAGGTCTGAGGTGAGAAGCATTTCATGATTCGATGCGCGGCCAGCGGATTTCCGGTTTTCCCCTCGTAACTCCGCACAAAGCCATTCATGACGGGGTTCTGCATCACGGAGGTCTGTGGATCGCCATAGAGCTGCGTCAGCGTGTCAAAGCCGGAATGCCCTGGATCTGGAGTCAGGTCACCTGCGTAGTTGGCATTGGATGAAACTCCGATGTCAGTTCCCGTCGAATCCTTGTTCGTCTCGGTTCCCTTTAATCCGTCAATCGGCCAAGTTGGACTTTGGGCAAAGCCCAGCATGTGGTCAAACGAGCGGTTCTCCATCATCAGCACGACGATGTGCTTGAGGTTGTCCAACCCTGCTGGCGGCATATCTCCCCCACTGGCCTGAACGGATTCAGAAGGCTCTGAGTGGATAGTGTACTCAAGCTGAGGAAACGTTTCACGGCCTCGCACCACTAATTACCCAATAAATGATATTTTCAGTCCGGCGAGAGCGGAAAACTGCAGCGCCACGAACGCAAAAGAGGCGGGGCCGACACTGAACTCGAAACACTCAGCCGAGCCCCGAGGAGGAACAATGTTTGGATCACAGATTCTCGAAGTGGTTGTAGGTCTTGTGCTGATCTATCTGGTCTTGAGCGTCGGTTGTTCCGGAATAAAGGAAATCATCGCAGCAGCCTTCTCCATGCGCTCGAAGACCTTGGAAGAGGGCATCCGCAGCATGCTACAAGGGCAAGGCAGGGATTTAACCGCCGAATTATTCCGGCACCCGCTCATTGCCTCCATGGCACGAACCGGAGAAAAGCCTTCCTACATCGCGGCGCGAGCCTTTTCTCTAGCGCTCGTCGACATCCTTGCTCCAGCCGGTGGAGCACAAGCACGCGGAATTCAAGACCTGCGCAACGGAGTCGCTCAGCTTCCTCAGGTCCCGCTTCGTGGAACCTTATTGAGTTTGATTGACTCATCGCAAGGCGATATCGAAGCCGCCCGCGGCAAAATTGAAGGCTGGTTTAATGACACGATGGATCGCGTCAGCGGCTGGTACAAGCGAAAAGCTCAAGTCATCATTTTCGTTGCAGGGCTCATCCTTTGCGCGGCCGTAAATGCGGACACCCTGATGGTGGTAAAGGAATTATGGAACGACGAAGCGATGAGGCACGCTGTTGTGGCCGCCGCAGAGAAAAAAGTTCAGCCGGGCGCCCCGGCAGACGTCGCGTCAAACAGGCAATCTTTGAAATCGGCTGTGGCCGATATTCGTGCGGTGAGCGTCCCGCCCATTGGCTGGAGTTCAGAAGCGGATGACATTCGCCGCGTGCCAGCAGAGACCGTTCCCTGGGCATTGAAAGTCATCGGGATACTCCTCTCTTCGTTTGCCATCGTGCTCGGCGCGCCGTTCTGGTTCGACGTCTTGAACAACCTTCTCAAATTAAACGCACGATCCTCGGGCAGCCGCCCTGCAACAAGCTGATGGCGCAGCCAGCGCAAGGACGCTGCAATACTCAAATCTAATTAATTGTGCAGCCCCTCCGCACAGTGAGCTTAGGAGCCAGAGTAGAGCTGGAAGGGGGCCCAGTAGAAGGGCTTGGCGAAAACGTTGCCGGAATGGAGGAGCGAGAGCTTGGCAGAGCGCAGGGCGGCGGCTGGTTCCTTGCCCCCTCGCATCTCGCGGTAGAGCGAATTCATCAGATCCGGGGTGGCTGGAGCATCCGCCACTTCCCAAAGTGCGCCAATGACATTGTGGGCGCCTGCGCGCACGAAAGCCCAGGAGAGACCCACCAGCCCTTCGCCCGAATACGCGCGCCTTCCTGACCCGTAGCAGGCTGAAATGGTCACCAGTTCCGCCTGCAAGTGACGCGTGACGATATCCCGCGCATAAAGCTTGTAGTTGTCACCGCCGGGTTCTTTGCTTAGGACCACGGCGGATTCCAAAGGCCGAGTGCGGCTGGCCGTGCCGTGCGTCGCAAAGTGGACGTAAGTAAAACGTTCTAGATCGCATTGCAGATAAGCGTTCGGCGTGGCTCGCTCCCCGCCCAATACCGCCCGGCGGGGCTCCGGGAAGTACTGCTCTACTTTCTCCATTTCGTTGGGCGCCTGTGACAACGGTGGAAATTCGCTGTTCGCTTCTTTCGGATTTCCGACCAACAGCAGATTCTTTTCTTTTGCCGCAGGCCGGTTGGCAGCGGAAGTCAGCAGCGTTAATGAGCTCCCCGTAGTCAACGTTACATCTTCGATCCAGTAGTGCGCTTGCGGCGCGGGCGCGATGAGCGTCTCGAAGTTCAATCCGTAGAGGCTGCCATCCGGCAGCAGAATCACGCGCCCGTTGGCCGGGATGAACTTTTGAGCCGGCGCGATGAGGGTTGCGTACAGCTTCTCGCCGATCAGTTTGCCATCCGTCCCAAGAATATCTTTGGACTCAACAATCGCTTGCGTGTAAGTCTTAACCAGCGGATCGATTTCCGAAGCCGGAGGAAGCAAGAAGTACGCCGTAGTGGCAGGGGCGATCACCCACAGATACGAATGTCTCTCGCCAAGCCAGTAAAACAGCACCGTCGCCTTCAGCCGCCTTGCTAATTGCTGCGGGGGCACCCCTCGACTGGTCAGCGAGCTTGTTTTCAATTCTAAAGATAACCCCTCCGCTAGAGTCCGCGCACGGCTCAGTTCGGCTTGATTGAGAGCGTCAACAGGTCTATTGTGCCGGACCAAGAAATCAATGTACTTACCGTAGACGGCGATTCCACTGGAAAGAAAGCTCAGCCGCAACTCGTCGTGGTTAATAGATCTTCGAGCGTTCTCAATGGTATCGATGGCCCGGAGGTACAGCCGCTCCGCCTCGACAGGCTTCCTCTCATCGTCTCGAACACCCGCAAGCCCGGATTCGGCTTCCCATCGCAGCGGTGCATCAGGACTGGGTCCGGAAAGGACGCGCTGAAAGAATTCATCTGCATCGCCGAAACGCTTTTCGGCGGCGGCGATGTGCCCGGCCAAAAGCAGAGAATCTGGAACACCAAACGTGTCATTGCCAGAATCTTCTATTTTCAGCGCTTCCTGGTTGTGCCGCTTCGCCTCGCTGAGGCGGCCGGTTCTCAGCATGGTCTCAGTGAGGGTATTCTGGCACGCAGCGATCGTTTGCGCATTGTTCAGCTTCTTAGCGCGGTCGAGTGTGCGACTAGCAAGCGTTTCCGCGGATCCGTAATCATGAAGTGCGATGTAACTATTTGCCGCGCCTGTGAACCAGTACTCGGTGTTTCCAGTGAGTCCGCTCTGTTCCGACGCCGCTGCGCCTTGCTTGTAGAAATCCAGCGCACTCTCAAAGTCACCCAATTGAAAGTAACTCCACGCCGTATTCCCGAGGATTGTCGCTACGCTGCCTTGCATTCCCATGGACCGAGCGAGTCGAAGGGCTGACTCGTTTAGAAAAACTGCTTCATCGAAGTGTCCCTGGCCAGTTGCTAGGCGGCCGAGATCTCCCAATGCGTTCATTTCGAAGGAAGGAGACAGCTTCTCCTGTCGAGCGAGGAAAAGAGCTTTTCTGTAGTTCGTCTCGGCCTCCGATTGCTTATTCTCGTCAACCTCAAGGTCGGCCTTGGCAACTAGAAGCTGATATCTAAATGGCGGGGCTAGAGCGGTCACCATCTCTTCTGCCAGCTCAAAGTCCTTTTCCGCGAGCAGAAAATGCTGGCCGTCACGATGTGCAATACCCTGGTAGAGCCTTCTCTGCTCGGCGATGTCGGTCTTTGCGAGAGCTGGCGGCAGGTCTTTGTCCAAAAGTGCAAGCGCCTCGTTAGATTGATCGCGAGAAACATAGATGCGGGCTTTCAATATTCGAAAGCGCCATACCCACTCGTCGCCGCGGGATTGGTATCGATAAAGCGCCGCGTTGACGTTCGCCAGGGCAGAATCGAATTCTTCGCGGTCTATTTGCTTCTTGATCTTCTGATAGTCCTTGTCAGGGGAGCCGCAAGCGCACAGCGCGATGCTGAGAGCTAAGACAACTAACCCTAATCGTTTCGGTTTCAGGGTCCAACAGGTGGCAACGGCTTGCCGTCGGTGCTGGATTCGGCTACCGTGATGTCGGCGACGTGCGGCGATCCGAGTTCGAGGCGGATCATCGTTAGAACTCGTCTTCCGTGCTCGGCAAACACTTCGGCGAGAGAGAGTTTTCCAAAATTGGGCACCTGAACCAGGTGCCGGCGCGGGTCCACGCCCGGCAAGTCCGTCTCGATTTTCTCCACTAGCGAACAAATTGCCACTCCATCATCGACCACCGCTATTTTCCCGGAATCCTTGTCACTTGCAACCTTATTTCGCAACTGCTCAAACGTCTCAGAGTCGCTCAGCAATTTGTGCCGCAGCGTGACCTTGAGCTCATGGCCGTGTATCCGCAGGTTGTGAAATTCGCTGCCAACGGCGACGATATGACCTTCCCGCTTTCCACGTTTGTGGGTGGAGGTAAGCTGCGACACGATTCGATCCGCTGTAACAATCTGCAGTATGCTCACGTCTTCAATGATGCTGGTCGCTGTGGTCAAGACGGTCTCTTCGTCGACCCATCTGCCGCTCACTTGCGTGTGCGCCGTCCGGAACGACACAAAGTCTGAGTGGAAGTAGTGGTCCACATGCGCACGCGCGTGGCCGCCAATCGTCGGCAAGGAAACTGAGGCCTGGGCTTCAATCAAGCTGCGACCGGGATGACGGAACTCCCCGCTCAAGGCATGGCCTTCGGCGTGGAAATGAAAGGGAATGCGTTGCAGCTTGGCCATTGGGGACACCTCCGGTGCTAGGATGAGGCCCAATCCTTATTCATTTAGGGACGGAATTCAACTGTAAAAGGCAGGCGGCCGGCGTCATTCTGGGGACCGATCTTGCCGGCAGCGCCGGGATCGCCGTAAAAGGCCAGAACGTACTTGCCTGGGTGGAGCGTCCCGGCAGGAATGGGAAGATGCGCCTCTTGGTTGGCGTTCGAGCCCGCAATCTTCGACCGTAGAAGCACGCGCCCCTGGGCATCCTCGAGTTGACCGATATAGTTGTCGAAGCTTCGCGTCGGCACAAAGTCAAAATTCAAAAAGAAGGCTTCCCCTGGACGGACCGAGAGCGTGCGGCCATCTTCACCGGCAGTGTTT
>Ga0075030_100005204_pt1 | contig 11739 bp, 10 predicted proteins | sample LitLauG_LLR_2012_FD_71393 | JGI IMG/M metagenome (GOLD analysis project Ga0075030, IMG submission 71393) | Freshwater sediment microbial communities from Pennsylvania, USA - Little Laurel Run_MetaG_LLR_2012 | ecosystem: Environmental > Aquatic > Freshwater > Creek > Sediment | place: USA...
GCCGAATACTTCACCCACCGCACCGGCCACAACATCGCCAACGAGATCCACGGCCCCGGCGCCCACCTCGACAACCTAGAGACCCACGACGACCGCCGTCTCCTTCCCAACACCTGCTTCTCCGTAGAGCCTGGCATCTACCTCCCCGAGTTCGGTGTCCGCAGCGAAATCGACATGCTCACCTCCGAAACCAAAGCCTGGGTCACCGGCAAAATCCAACGCGAGCTGGTGAGGATATAAAAGCGGAGCGTACCCGGCCGTCCTCGATCGATCTGCAAATCGACTCTTGCACAGGAAAGTTGCTAACGCCCGCCCTGTGCCGCCTTGGCGAAATGAAAGACGCAGTTCACCTCGCGCGTGGAAGCGTCGGCCTTCACGTCGTAGGTGGTGACCACTGTTTGCATCCATTTCGTCATGGCCTTGTCTTTCTTTTGTGCCAGCGTCGCAAAGTTTGAGAGGTAGCTCGCGTCAAATACATCGCCCGTCGCCATCTTCCACGCAAGCTTCAGTTTGGCGGCCATCGCGTCCGGGGCTCCGTCGAATTTCACCGAGGCCAGCCGGTACTGAGGGCCAGCGGCGATCTCGAGGCTGTAATTCGCGATGTGAGTCGCCTCATTGAACGAAGGGTGTGGAACGATCGAGCAATCGAGATACCCCTTCGCATGGTAAGCGTCGCAAACCGCCAGCAGAAATAGATCCAGCGGCCGTCCGGAACCGGCAGGGTATTTTGACACGATCTTCTCAACATCTGCGCGCGCCACCAGCGCGCTGGCCGGGAAGTCGATGGTCCCGAGCTTGTAGATCCCGCCTTCCCTGATCGTCACAGTATAGGGAATATCGATCGACTGATCCGAGACAATCGGAGCATCAGACTGGGCAACGTCGACTTCCACGGCCGCATAGCCCTGGTCCTGGTAGAGGTCTTTGAAAGCGTGCTGAAGCCCAATCGCTGTGTTCTCGGTATCGAAGTCGTTTCCTGCTTGACCGCTTGCCAGCAGGCTGGCCTTGGCCTGCATGGCGGCCGAGATGCCGGTAAGCTGGATGCGCCCGATATGCACCGCCGGCGAGACGACTATGAAGTTCATAGCCGTAAGTTTTTGCGGACCCACGCCGCTTGTGAGAGCGGCTTTCACCGTTGCCTTGATGCTCTTGGCCGCCAGCATCTCTTCGAATGTCCGGCAGATTCCATCCACCATGGAGCCGCTGGCCGGCAACATGCCGCGATAGAGCGGGAAGCGCTCGTGCAACTTGGCGTCGAGCTCTTTGCCCGGCGTTAGAGGCACGTTGTCCAGGTGCATGGGGAAGAGCTGGCTCGAAGGCGTCAAAGTGAAGAGCAGCCCTTTGCTGTCGGAAGTCGTCTTGACCTCCTGGAATAGGCCCGTATCACTGAGCTGTTTGGCGTGCGCTTTCACGTCGACGACTTTCAGGCGCTCGTCCCCTTTCAAGCCGGCCGCCGCAAGCAACTCCTGTTGCGTGTATTGGGTCGCGCCTTGAAAGCGGATCGCCTTGGGCGGAACTCTTTTCTGTGCATGCAAGGGAAGAATGCAAAGCAGAAGCAAAGCAACGCCGGCCGTGCCAGACTGTTGAGTCATGTTGTGCCAAGATTAGCAAATGGAGGCCTGCGCGGCCTTCAGTTTTCTTCCCAGGCCACGCAAGAATTCCTCCGTCGATTCAGTCTAGTGTCCGGTCTCTGAAATTCGCATCATAATTGCACAGTCATCTTGAGCAGCCCGACTCGCTGCGGCACCGGTTTACGTTCAGCGATGAACTCGCGTCGGCGCACCTCCAAAGCTCCCGTGCCCCATCCATTCGCCTTCTTTCTGGCGAATGGGTGGGATACGACGAAGCCCAACCAGCCGTTCATCAGGAGCGGAGTTTGGCCGTATTTGGGCCAAACGGAGTCGAAAGATCTGCGGTTGCTCTTCGCGATTTTTGCCACGAACTTCGGGGACACCATACCAGAGCCTGTTTCCTAACCTGATCTTGAAAGGGCACGACTTCAGTCGTGCAGCAAGTCGCAACAAATGAACGGGCAGCGCCGGTTCGATGCTTGGCAGGATCTACAAACGCCGACGGTTCTGCAATTGCGTTGCCGGACTGCGAACGGCTGAAGTCCATCTACCTCAAGGAATGCCAGTCCATTGACTCAGATTGAAATCAATGTTGAATGCTTGTCTGTTCAATTCCATATTGCATTGCTGCTTTAAGCACTTCGATTTTTATATCTGTTAGTGTTTTGAATTTAATGCAATACCCCGTGACGCTTGCTTTGCCGAGCTCCCGCCCGAATGTCCGGGTTAGGTACTTCTTGTCATTGACTCCCATAATGTAGACGGAAATGCCTGTTGTATTCGCACTTATGCCGATTTGATAGAACTCCTTCGTTTTTCCATTGGCATATTCAATGGTTTGAGATCCATATCCAATGTTTGGGTTGGAAACGGTTTTTCCTTTCTCGTCTTTTCCATCCAGAAACCACAATTTACATCCCGGCATCAACGCAAGAATTATGTGATGCAACTGTTGCATCTCGCTACGTTTTGGCTCCGGTTGAGTGGCAATATATTCCTTGATTTGTTTCTGCAGGTTCATGTAAATCTCCTTGGCTTGGCGGTCCAGTTCAGTGCTCCGGGAACCACCGGATCGGAGTCGGCTTGCCATGCTTCGTAAATCGATCAGAATGATACCGAATTCTCTTTACTCATTGCCAGCGCCCTGAAATCTCGGCTGACGACTTCAGGTCAATGCACTCATTGAAGACCTATTGGGCAGAGACAACAGGATAGACCTCAAGAAACGCCCCAGCGTAGATCAGTAGATCAATGTACGAGAGGGCCCACCCCGCCTCAACACCGCGATTCCCGCCCCTCGCCGCAGCCCAGTTCATTCCCGCCGTCCCATTCCCTGCTCCCTGCTCCCTAACCACTGCCTCCATGCTTTATAGTCAAAAAGGAATGGCAACACCACCAGTCAAGACCGCCCCGGGACCGAACCCGCAGCAAGGCTTCGTCTATCTCCCTCTCATCGCCGGATGGCTCTTTCCCGGCGCGGGACATTTTCTCCTGCGCAAGTGGGGCAGAGGCGCGTTGCTGGCCGCCTCCATCATCGGTATGTTTGCCATGGGCCTGGCCATGAAGGGCAAGATCTACACCGGCGCGCAGGACATCCTTGACATGCTGGGCTTTGTCGGCGACCTGGGAACCGGCCTGCTCTTCTTCCTCAGCCGCGTCTTCAGCCTGGGCGCGGACCAGGTGCAGGTTACGACCGGCGACTACGGCACCAAGTTCATCGTCGTGGCCGGCCTGCTCAACGTGATCGCCGCCGTGGACGCGCACAACCTCCGTACCGGGAGGAAGCCCCAGTGATCCACACCTCTCATTTCACGGCAGTTGTTTTCTTTGCGCTCTTCGCCTCAACGGTCTTCGGCATCACCCAGCGCGAAACCCCGCGCCGCATGTTCCGCTACGGCGTCTACTGCTTTACCCTCTTCGTCAGCTCGGCCATCGTGATCAGTTGGGTCATGTTCCTCATCGCCCGCTAGGCCGTGCATGTGGGTCAGCCCATGAACAAGACTTGGCACTCCGCAAACAAAATGCCGCCCAAAGCCACGCTCGAGCAGCGAATCCGCTGGCACCGCGAGCACCAGAAACACTGCGCCTGCCGCGAAGCCCCCAGGAGCCTGCAAAATCAAATCAAGGAAAAAGCCGAAAGCTGATAGCTAAAAGCTGCCCTACCCTCTCTTCCACACCGCCGCATCAAACCGGTGTTTGCAGGTATACCCCTCGGCCAGGTAGAGATCGATCGCCTGCTCGTTGGCCTGCGTCACCGTGAGTGAGATCTCGGTCGCCCCCTGACGCATGAAGTGGAATGCAGCCACAGAAAGCAGCATCCGCGCCATGCCGCGCCTCCGATACTCTGGATGCACACACACCTGCGTAATGTGCCCGCTCTCCGGGCTCACCCGAGAACCAAGCACCAGTCCGACGAATTCGCGATTGGTGCGGTGGACCACCACGTGCGACACCGGCGCGGAAAACGTCCCACACCCGGAGTAACGCACGATGTTGTTGAGAAAACGCATCGAGCCATGAACGGAGCGGTATTGGTCGTTAATCAGGCTGTCGGGATGATCGCGATAGGCTTCGCATATCAAACGTGCCGCGGGAGCCAGATCTTCGTCCCGCCAGGGGCGCAGTTCCAGGTCCCCGGGCAGGTCCACCTGGGGCGGGCTCCAGAGTCCCTGAAGGGTCTGGACCATGAACATCCGCCGGAATAGCTCGCATCCGGCCTCTCGCAACACCAAAGAGTGGGTGCCCGACGGATGCACCAGCAGTTGCGATTCGATCCGGTCCACCTGTGGCGAATTGACCAGCAACTCAAGCAGATGCCGCAGAAGCGTCTCCTCAATCAAGCGTGAATCCGGCAGGTTGGGAATGGCGAACACATCGCCGATTACGGCCTTGGTCTCCTCGTACACACAGAAGACATACCCAATCACATGGTCCGCCGCCACCGCCGCATATCCCGGCAACATGCGGTTATCAAGATATTGCATCAGCAACCGCGCCGAGGCCCGATAATCCCAATGCAGCCGCTGCTTCCAGAGCTCTCCTTCAGCCTCCAGCACCGAGCGCAGCATTGGCGCCGAAAAATGCCGCAGATCAAGAATCTCGCTGGAAGTACTTGATGCCATGATTCCCCTGTGGTTCAGCCGGCCATGCCGCAATACCCTTCCGGACACTTTGACATGAGTCGCCGTCAACTGCAACTTGACGCGCAATTTGTCTGCCTACCGGGCGCCAACCAGGTAGACCTCGAGCCCCTGCTCCGGCCATCTGAGAACTTCTTCGTAATGACGGCCTTTCAAATACTCTTCAAGAGCGGCAGGCGTGTGCAGATCGACTCCGCCGCGGCCTGTGACTCGCGCAACCAGCAGGTGCTGTTCGTCGGGCACGCCGCTATGCTCGTAGTTCACAACTTCGCGATTGCGATAAAAAGAAAGCCCATACTCGACGTCGCGGCGTACACGAAAGACAGCCACTGTCTCGGTTTCAGGGGCAATCGCGGCGAGTTTATCGCCGAGCGGCCGCGCGGAGTAGGAGTTGTCGAGCAGTTGAATTACGCGCTTGGTTGCGCTCACCTCGGGAATGCCAAAGAACGGGCCTATGCCATAAAGGAATAGGGCAAGCACCACCGTCACTGCGGAAGTAACCAGCCGCAGCCGGGCTATGCCGAAGCCTTTACTCACAATGAGAATCAGAAGCGTTGCGCCGCAAGCCGCGGTGATTGCGGCAACAAGTGCATGAGTGGGCGGCACCTGCGTGCCGTGGGCTACGAACCAGGGAAGCAGAAGAACGGACATGGTCATAACACCGCAAACCAGGGCGTGTCCCAGCAGGATCCATCGGTTCAGCCCAATTTGCCTGCGGCGGAACAGGAAGTCTCCCGTGAGGATTGCAATCGGTGGAATGGAGGGCAGCACGTAGCCGGGCAACTTGGACTGCGAGAAGGAGAAGAAGACGATGGGGATAAGCGCCCACAACACAAGAAACTCGGGGAAGGCATCGCCAGGTCGGCCGGCGCAGGGGGTCGCACTGTGGGAATGGCGCAGTCGCCATTCGGCCATCGATGTCATGATTCCGTCGACTAGGGCGCGCACGGCCAGCACTGTCCACGGCATCATGGCCAAACCGATCACCGCCAGGTAGTACCAGAATGGCTGTGAGTGCTCGTAGCGATCGGTGGCAAATCGCTCCAGGTTGTGCTCCAAAAAGAACTCGCGAAAGAATGTAGGATTCTGATGCTGAACGGCGATAAACCAGGGCAATACCATGGCAAAGTAAAGCACCATCCCCGGCCACCAGAATGTGCGGCGCACAATTGCCCATTCCTTTCTCAAAATGGCGAAGGCCGCAATGATAACCGCGGCGAGAAACGGCGCTACTGGCCCCTTCGCAAGAGTGGCCAGGCCAGTAAAGAAATAGATGTCGTAAAGCCAGAACTTTGAACCGGTCTCGTACCACGCGTACCAGCCCAGCAGTCCTATGGCCAGCGGCGCCGCCATCTGCATGTCGGTGGAAGCTCCGCGGGCGAAGCCGATAATCCCTACGCATGCGACAGTGATCAGGGCCGCATCCAGATGCCCGCCGGGACGGAATCGTCGCATATGCAGGTAAATCAGGCCGATCATGATGAAGGCGAAGGTAGTGGAGGGCAATCGCGCGCTCCAATCATGTACTCCAAAGTCCTGAAACAGAAACATTGCCCGCCAGTAGTAGAGCGCAGGCTTTTCGAGCCAGGGATGGCCGTAGAGATAGGGAGTGACACAGGCGCTCAACTTGCCTTTCAATGTGTCGGCGCCGTCGAACCGATCGAGCATCTCATGCGCAATCTGGGCATAGCGGGGCTCATCCGCCCCCACCAGTCCCAGTCCGTCACCGCCCAGCAATGGAGTCAGCCCATAGATCAGGAAAAAGAGAGTAAAGACCAGAAACACTGCTACTTCTCGGACGGTAGCCCAGGCGGGCAGACGCGTACCAGGCACATCGATCAGTTCCGGAGTAGCAGGTTCCAAATCGGTTTCCACTTCCAGCAAATCTCCAGCGTTCGTGCAGCGGCCTGATTGGTGCAGCAAGAACTCTCTTAGCTTTACTCAGTACGGCTGGAGGAAGCCGGACTGGCCGCAAGCGTTTCGCGCTCATACAGGACGCGAAAATGGCGCTCAAGTTTCGACAGGGTCAAGGCTAACAGATTCGCGCTCAATCTCCTTGATTCCTGCGGATTTGCTCTAGAGCCCGCCCGCGGTAAGAACAGCCATGCTGCTCCGCAGTTCCTTCAAAATCTCGTCGAGCGCGCGAGCAAGCGGCCCGTAAAGGGTGCAGCCTGCCGCATTTCCATGTCCTCCACCGCCGAGCTTCTCAGCGATCTCAGCCACGTTTAATTTGCCCTTGCTGCGCAGGCTGAGGCGAATGTTTCGCTCCGGAAGCTCGCGCAGAAACACTGCGGCCTCCACGCCGGAAATGCCAACCGCCACATTCACAATGCCCTCGCAGTCCTCCTCGGCTGCGCAGGTGCGCACCATGTCCTGATGCGTCACCCAAAGCCAGGCCAGCCGTCCCTCACGCTTCAAATGTCCAAGCGCCGCGCCGAGCAGCATTACCTTCGATGTAGGGGTCGAATAGACAACTTCCCTGGCGATCGCCACGGGGTCCGCTCCCGCGAGCACCAAATCCCGCGCGAACTCGAATGTCGATGCCCGGACAGAGCCATAAGTAAAGCCGCCGGTATCGGTCAGCAATGTGGTGTAGAGGCAGGTGGCCATATCGGGCGTAATGGTGGCGTCAGCGGCTTTCACCAACCTGTATACCAATTCGCCCGCACTGGCCGCATCAAAGTCGATCCAGTTCAAGTGGGCATACGCACGGCCGCTGATGTGGTGATCGATGTTGATGAGGAAGAAGTCCTCGAGGCCGCGTAGCCGGGCGCGCTCCAGGCTGTCGCATTCCAAAACAATTGCCGCGTCGTAGGGTCCGTGGACGCGTAGTGCGTGGCAAATGCCATTTGCCCCCGGGAGCCCCCGATAGACTGCCGGAACCGCATCGGCTGTCACCAGGTCGGCGCGCTTCCCCATCTGTTCAAGCAGCATGCCCATAGCCAATGCGCTGCCCACCGCGTCGCCGTCCGGCCGCGAATGCGAGGAGACCAGAAACCGCTCACCGTTGCGCAGCACCTGTAGGATGGCTGCTATCGGTGAATCCCAGAGGGCACCGCCGGCGCGACTCTGATTGGCGGCGGATGCACCAAAAGTTCGATTGAAGAGAGCTCTATTCATGAGCAGTTACTCGGCGGGAGTTTCCATGTCTGCATTCTTCCGCTGTTCGATCTGTGCTTTTTGCCGCTTGCGTGAGCGATCCATCAGCTCCTCAATTCTTGCCTGAAAGCGGCCCGAGCGGTCTGCAAGGAAGCTCAACTCCGGCACATGGCGCACGCCCATTCGCTCTTTCAACTCGTAGCGGATATAGCCCTTGGCCGCTTCCAAACCGGCGATGGTGTTTACTTCGGCTTGAGCAATGTCCTTTACCGAGCTGTCAACGGCCACGTACACCCGTGCCGACTTGCCGCCGGGATTCAGAGCCACCTCGGTGACGTAACAGAAATCGATGCGCGGGTCGGAGAGTTCGCCCTCAATCATGGCGCCGATCTCCAGCCGCAACGTCTCCGCCACACGGTCCTGGTGATGCTTTCGCGCTCGATGCTCTGGCATGGACCCCTCCTGGCTCAGGTAAACCATTCAGCATAACAGAGACATGTGCGCCCCAAAGCACACAAAATCCATCGCGGTATAATTGGGCGCGGTATCCACAAGGATGGGTAAACATGCGCCTCAAAATCTTCCTCGCGGTTCTTGTAGCGGCTCTGACTCTGGTCCTCATCGTTCCAAACCCGGCTCAAACCTTGCCGCAAGGTGTCCAGAAGGTGACATCGATTGAAGGGGTTACGGAGTACGCCTTCCCGAATGGCCTACACGTGTTGCTGTTTCCTGACAACTCCAAGCCCAAGGTCACGGTAAACGTCGTCTACCTTGTGGGTTCGCGGAACGAAGCCTATGGCGAGACCGGAATGGCGCACCTGCTGGAGCACATGACGTTCAAGAGCGCCAAGTCGGGAAGAGAACTCTTCAAGGATCTTACCGACCATGCGGGCGGCAACTTCAATGGCCAGACATCGTACGACCAGACCATGTACTTCGAGACCTTCAACGCGGGCGACGACAACCTGCGCTGGGCGCTGGGACTGGAAGCCGACCGCATGGTCAATATGACCATGCTCAAGAAGGACCTGGACTCCGAAATGACGGTGGTCCGGAACGAGATGGAGTCCGGCGAAAACAATCCGCTGAATGTTCTGAATGAGCGCGTGATGGCGGCAGCCTACAACTTCCACAACTACGGCAAGACAGTTATTGGCAACCGCACGGATGTGGAGAGAGTGCCGATTGAAAACCTGGCGGCTTTCTATCAGAAGTACTACGAGCCCGATAACGCCGAACTCATCATCGCTGGACAGTTCGACGAGTCGAAGGTCCTGGCCATGGTGTCTGAGACCGTCGGCGCCATTCCCAGGCCGAAGCGCGTGCTCACGCAGCCATATACGGTGGAACCCACGCAGGAGGGTGAACGCTCAGTAATGCTGCGCCGTGTGGGGAATATCCAGGGAATCATGGCGGTTTATCACATCCCGGCCGCTCTGCATCCGGATATGGCGCCGCTGCAAGTTATGGCGCAGGTGCTGGGCGCGCCGCAGACAGGCCGCCTCTACAAGGCGCTCGTCGATGCCCAGAAGGCCGTCGCCGCTAGCATGAACGCCGATGACGAGCACGATCCGGGGACTTCAATGGCATTCGCGCAGCTCAAGCCGGATCAGTCGATTGACGAGGCTCAGCAAATACTGCTGAAGACGGTTGAAGGTTTCGCCGACGACCCACCAAGCCAGGAAGAGGTCGATCGCGCCAAGGCGCGCATCCTGAAGAACATCGAACTTGCTCAGACGAATTCGCAGTCCGTTGCGATGATGCTCGGCGGGTATGCCGGCGATGGAGACTGGCGCTTGTTTTACCTGATGCGCGACGAGGTGGGCAAAGTCACGCCGGCGGACGTTGTGCGCGTGGCAAAGGCGTACCTGAAACCCTCCAATCGCACGTTAGGCGAGTTTATCCCGACCACCAGCCTCGATCGTGCCGAGATTCCCGCCTCGCCCGACCCGGCTGTTCGGTTCAAGGATTTCAAAGGTGGCGAGGCCGTTCAACAAGGCGAAGTCTTCGATCCAACTCCGCAGAACATTGAAGCCCGCGTGATTCGCGCGACACTACCCAACGAGTTGAAGCTGGTGATGTTCCCGAAGAAGACTCGCGGCGGCACCGTTGTGGCTCAGGTGAACATACGGTTCGGAGATGAGAAATCGCTCTTTGGAAAATCCACCGCGGGGAGCATGGCAGGAGCCATGCTGATGCGCGGCACCAAAACCAAAAACCGCCAACAGATTCAGGATGAGACCGACCGGCTGAAAGCACAGATCAATGTCTCAGGCAGCGTCGACTCAGCATCGGCGAACATTAGAACTCTGGAAGCCAACCTGGCCGATTCTTTGCGGTTTGCCAGGGAACTCATGCGCGAGCCCTCCTTCCCCGAGGCAGAATTCGATGAAGTTCGCCAGCAGCACATCGCTAGAGCAGAGAGTGGGAAGACCGAACCAAATACGCTGGCCGTGCTGGATCTGAATCGTCACATGAATGACATTTATCCTCGTGGCGACACGCGCTACGTCTCGACGATCGATGAGCAGATCGAGGACTTGAAGAAGGTGACGCTTGACGAGACGCGCCAGTTCTACAACCAGTTTTATGGGCCGGGCGAGGGCCAAATCGTAATCAGCGGCCAATTCGATCCGGAGCCGATGAAGAAACTGGTCACCGAACTCTTTGGCGATTGGAAGAGCGCGAGCCGCTACGAGCGCATTCCCGACGCATACCATCCGGTGAAGCCGATCAACGATAAGATCGAAACGCCCGACAAGCAGAACGCTCTTTTCGTTGCCGGCATGCCGCTTAAGATGAACGACGACAATCCTGACTATCCGGCTCTCACCATTGCAGGCATGGTGTTTGGCGGGTCGCCGAACTCGCGGCTGTTCGAGCGCATTCGCGTCAAGGACGGGCTGAGCTACGGCGCCTATGGCGGATTCTCGGTGCCCACAAAGGACGACGGAGGCGGGTTCTCCGCCTCTGCCATTGCCGCGCCGCAGAATATGCCGAAGGTGGAAGCGGACTTCAACGAAGAGCTGGCTCGCGCGCTCAAAGACGGCTTTACCGCCGAAGAAGTGGCAAAGGCGAAGAAGACCTGGCTCGATCAACGCTCCGTCTCGCGCGCGGAAGAGGCCTCGATCGGCGGACAACTCGGCAGTCGCGAGCGATGGGGCCGCACCATGCTCTGGGACGCCAAGCTGGAAGCCGAGGTTGCTGCGCTGACACCTGAGCAGGTGAGCGCAGCGTTCAAGCGCCACGTTGACCCAGCCGCTTTCTCAATCGTCAAGGGCGGTGACTTCAAGAAAGTGGGGGCCTACCAATAAGTGCGGCCGTTTGATGATGGCAGCGCCTGCGCTGGGGATTGATGCAAATGCTCTGAGCAGGTGGAGAACGAAGACGCACTGGTTCAGTGGATCGTCTTCGACTTGTGCTGCATGTAATCCATCAGGAGGTATTCCCCGAGAGTATCCGGAGTGGTGAAGTAGGCCTTGCCGCGGCACATTTCCGAGACCTTGTTAACAAATTGCACGAGGCCGAAGTCAGAGGCCAGCATGAAAGTATTGATCATTACATTAGACCGCTTGCAGCGCGCCACTTCTTCAAGAGTCTCACTCACCACAAGGGGATCGAGCCCATAGGCGTTCTTATAGATTCTGCCGTCAGGCAGGGTGAGCGCCGAGGGCTTGCCGTCGGTGATCATCACGATCTGCTTCATGTCCTTCTTCTGGCGAGCGAGAATCCGCTGCGCCACACGCAGCCCTTCGCGCGTATTGGTATACCATGGGCCAACTTTGACGCGCGCGAGATGGGAGACCGGCATCTCTTCCGCGGAGTCGTGAAAAAGGACCAGGGAAAGTGAGTCCCCGGGATACTGCGTCTTGATCAGATGCGAGAGCGCCATGGCGACCCTCTTTGCAGGGGTGAAACGGTCCTCGCCG
>Ga0075030_100005208_pt1 | contig 11733 bp, 9 predicted proteins | sample LitLauG_LLR_2012_FD_71393 | JGI IMG/M metagenome (GOLD analysis project Ga0075030, IMG submission 71393) | Freshwater sediment microbial communities from Pennsylvania, USA - Little Laurel Run_MetaG_LLR_2012 | ecosystem: Environmental > Aquatic > Freshwater > Creek > Sediment | place: USA...
CTGGGCGCGCCGGCGGTAATTCTGAAAGTCGGCCTCGCTGCGCAGCCAACGATCGCGAAAGTCGATCGCGGGCGCGTCCTCGGCGCTCGCGCTCGCTGGCGATTCCGGGGCCTCCGGCTTCTCGGCCACGGATTCCGCCGGGGCCTCGCCGCCGGGCGCTTTCGCCGCGCGCTCCTCCGAGCCCGGATCTTCCTTCTTCCGGCGCTCGCTCACGTCGGCCTCCATGGCGCTACGCCTGCAGCAGGTCGGCGACGCGATCGCCCACCGCGTCCACCACCGCCAGCACTCGCGCGTAGTCCATGCGGCGCGGCCCGAGAACCCCCACCGCGCCCGGGATGCGGCCCGGAAGCGCATAGCTCACGAGGCTGCAGCCCGCGAGCGGCGGCCCGGCCTCGACCCCCACGCGCACCGCCGCCTGACCTTCCGCGCCCGGCGCGAGCCAACGACCGAGGGAGCGGCCGCTGTCCACCGCGCTCAACACCGCCGAGAGCCGCGCATGCTCGAGGAACTCGGGCTGCTCCGCCATGTGCGCCGCGCCGGTCGAGAACCAGGCGGGGGCCCCGGGCTCGGCCCAGCGCTCGGCGGCGGCGCGCGCCACCATGCGTGCCGCGCTGCTGCGCGCAAGCTCGGGATCGTGCGCTAAACGCTCGCGCACCTCGAAGAGCGGACGGCCCACCAGGCGCTCGCGCAGCACACCGCACACGACCGCGAGCTCGGCGCGGGAAAGCGGGCTCTCGAGCTCGAGCGCGAGGGTTCGCACCGCGCCGACGCCGAGGTGGAGCACGAGGAGCGCCCGCTGCTCATCCAGCGGCTCGAGATCGAGAGCGCCGAGCGGTTCGTCATCGAGCGAGCCGGCGTGCGCGAGGCCCATCAGGCGCGTGAGGGCGGAGATGACGCGCGAGGCCTCGCCGAGGAGCTCCTCCACGTCGCTGATCGCCGGATTCAAGCGCCTGCGAATCTCCTCGCCGAGCTCGCCCGGCAGCGGCGCGGGCTCGAGCAGCACCCTCACGAAGTACTCGTAGCCGCTGCGGCTCGGCACCCGGCCCGCGCCCGCCCAGCGCTCCACGAGCCCCGCGTCCTCGAGGTCGGCGAGCGCGGAGCGGACCGAGGCCGCGGAGCACGCGAGCGCCCGCTCGCGCGCCAGGGACTCCGATCCGACCGGACGCGCGGTGCGGCCGTGGAGCGCCACCAGAGCGGCGAAAACGCCGCGCAGGCGGGGCGAAAGATCGGGATCGGACTGGCTCAGATAGCCGGGGACGGTAGGCTGGAACATGGCTCGATCATTATGGGTTTGGGCCTCGGGCTGTCAAATGATCCGACACGTGTCTGCGGCGTGCGCTCGCGGCTCGCGACCCACGCGATGATCTCGTCGGCGACGAAACGCGCCCACGCGGGGACCACGTAGGCTTCGTCGTCGCGCTCGAGCCGTCCCGCGCGGACGGCGGCATCGAGCGCGGCGCCGAAGCGCTCGCGCACCGCGCGCCACGCTCGAGGCTTGTGATCCGCGGGATCCAGCCCCCCGCTCAGCCTGAGTCCCAGTAGCAGCACTTCGGCGGCGAGCGAGGCTTCGCATTCGGATTCGCGCTCACACTCCGGGATTCGGCCGCCCTCGAGTGCGCCCGCCCAGCGCTGAAACGCATAGTGGTTCGCGAAGCGCTCGCCCGACATCAGTGAGTGCGCCGAGGGCCCGAGCCCCAGGTAGGGGCGCCTCAGCCAGTACACGAGGTTGTGGCGCGCCTCGGCGTTCGGGCGGCAGAAATTCGAGGTTTCGTAGCACTCGAATCCGGCGCGCCCGAGCACGCGTTCCGCGACCTCGTAGAGCTCGGCCTCGCGATCCGGGCCGGGCAGCGTCTCGCCTCCCGAGAGCGCCGCGTCGCCGAGCGGCGTGCCGGACTCCGGAATGAAGGCGTACGCCGAGAGGTGTTCGATCCCGCAGGCAATCGCCGCCTCCAGGCTCGCCTCGAAGCGGCGCGCCTCGTGGCCGGGGAAGCCGAATATGAGATCGAGCGACAGCCGCTCGAAGCCGTGAGCGATGGCGAGCGCCGCAGCACGCGCGGTGCGCTCCGTGCTGTGAACGCGCCCGAGCCTCGCGAGCTCGTCCGCGTGAAAGCTCTGCGCGCCCATCGAGAGCCGGTTGACGCCTTCGGCGCGCCATGCCGCGAGCCGGCGATCATCCACCGTCTCGGGATTCGCCTCCAGCGTCACCTCGGCCGCCGCCGCGAGATCGAAGTGCTCGCGCAGCCCGCGCATCAGGCGCCGGAATGCGACCGGCCCCAATGCCGAAGGCGTGCCGCCGCCAAAGAACAGCGAGTGGAATCGCGTGCTCGCCGCGTCCGGCGCGCGCATGCGCATCTCGATCTCGATCGCCGCGAGGTAACGCTCGATCGCCGCCGGCGAGAGGGCGCCGCTCGAGAAGTCGCAGTAGTGGCAGCGCACCGCGCAGAACGGCACGTGCACGTAGAGGCCGGCAACGGCTTCGCGGCGCGCGGCCGCCCGGGGTGGAAGCGTCATCGGATCGGCTGGAACAGGCGGTTCCACCGCGGCCAGTTCCGCTCCCCGTCCCACGACCAGTAGAGGAACATGGCGTGGCCCTTGATGAGGTCCATCTTCAGCGTTCCCCAGTAGCGACTGTCGTTCGAGTTGTCGCGGTTGTCGCCCATCATGAAGAACTCGCCCTGCGGCACCGTCACCGGCCCGAAGTTGTCGCGGAAGTCGTAGCCGGGCGGACGAATCGCGGAATCCTTGTGCACCGCATAGGGCTCGACCAGCTTGCGGCCGTCCACCTCTACCTGCTTGTCGCGCACCTGAAGCGTCTGGCCGCCCGTCGCGACGCAGCGCTTGATGAAGTCCATGCTGGGATTCTGCGGAAACTGGAACACGATCACGTCGCCGCGCCGCGGAGCCCGCAGCCCCGGCAGCCGGATGTGCGTGAACGGAATCTTCGGCCCGTACTCGAACTTGTTGACGAACAGGAAGTCGCCGACCAACAGCGTGTCCAGCATCGACTCCGACGGAATCCGGAACGCCTGGATCACGAACGCGCGCAGGAACAGGGTCAGCACCAGCGCCCACAGCGCGGCCTCGACGTATTCGCGCAGCGTGGAGCGCCCGCCACCCGCGGTTCGCGCGCCGCCCGACGAGCTGCTGCTTTCCGCGTAATCCATCCGGCTGCTTCGTTTGCTCGTCATGGGTCTCCTCGTTCAGCGATCGACCTTGAGCACCGCCAGGAACGCCTCCTGCGGCACCTCGACCGTCCCGATCTGCTTCATGCGCCGCTTGCCTTCCTTCTGCTTCTCGAGCAGCTTGCGCTTGCGGGTGATGTCTCCACCGTAGCACTTCGCGAGCACGTTCTTCCGCATCGCTCCCTGCGTCTCGCGCGCGATGATCTTGCCGCCGATCGCGGCCTGGATCGCCACCGCGTACATCTGGCGCGGGATCAGCTCCTTGAGCTTCGCGCACAGCGAGCTGCCATAGGGGTACGCCTTGTCGCGGTGCACGATCGCCGACAGCGCATCCACCACGTCGCCATTGAGCAGGATGTCGAGCTTCACGACGTCCGCGGCCTGGAATCCGTTGAACTCGTAGTCCAGCGACGCGTATCCGCGCGACAGCGACTTCAGGCGATCGTAGAAATCGAGCACGATCTCGCCGAGCGGCAGCTTGTACGCCACGCGCACGCGCTTCTCCTCGAGGTGCACCATGTCCACGAACGCGCCGCGCCGCTCCTGGCACAGCTTCATGACGTTGCCGAGGTAGTCGGTGGGAGTCACGACGTGCGCCAGCACCACCGGCTCCTCGATCTCCTCGATGTTCTGGACCGGCGGCATTTGGCTGGGGTTGTCGACCTTCATCAGCTCGCCATCGGTGCGCAGCACGTGGTATTCCACGCTCGGCGTCGTCGCAATGAGATCGATCTGGAACTCGCGGCGCAGGCGCTCCTGCACGATCTCGAGGTGGAGAAGCCCCAGGAAGCCGCAGCGGAATCCAAAGCCCAGCGCCACCGAAGTCTCGGGTTCGTACACGAGCGCGGCGTCATTGAGCCGCAGCCTCCCGAGCGCCTCCTTGAGCGGCTCGTACTGCTCGGCGTCGATGGAATAGAGGCCCGAGAACACCATGGACTGCGTCTCACGGAACCCCGGCACCGGCTGGGCCACCCCCGCGGCGCTCGCGAGCGTGTCGCCCACGCGCGCATCCGAGACGCTCTTGATCCCCGCCACCACGTAGCCCACCTGGCCGGCGTGGAGCGCGGGTCGCGCTTCGAGCTTGAGCCTCAGGGTGCCGACCTCCGTGACCTCGTGCTCGATCCCGCTCGAGAGGAAGCGGATGTGGTCGCCCGCCTTGACCTCGCCATCCACCATGCGGATCAGGCACACCACGCCGCGGTACTGATCGAACTTGGAATCGAAGATCAGCGCGCGCAGCGGGGCGTCGGGATTCCCGGCCGGCGGTGGAACGTCCGCGATCACGCGCTCCAGCAGTTCGGGCACGCCCGCTCCGGTCTTCGCGCTGATGCGGCACACGTGCTCCGCGGGCACGCCGGTGACGTGCTCGATCTCGAGCGCCACGTCATCGGCGCGCGCAGCGGGCAGATCGATCTTGTTGATCGCGCCGACGATCGCGAGCTTCTGGTCGCGGGCGAGAAAGTAATTCGACAGGGTCTGGGCCTCGACGCCCTGCGAGGCGTCCACCACCAGGATCGCGCCCTCGCAGGCCGCCAGGCTGCGGGAGACCTCGTAGGTGAAATCGACATGCCCCGGCGTGTCGATCAGGTTGAGCTCGTAGGTGTGGCCGTCGCGCGCGGGATACTCCATCGCGATCGCGTGCGACTTGATGGTGATGCCCTTCTCGCGCTCCAGGTCCATGTCGTCGAGCACCTGCGCCTTCATCTGCTGCGGCGTCAAGGTGTGCGTGATCTCGAGCAGGCGGTCGGCGAGCGTGCTCTTGCCGTGATCGATGTGCGCGATGATGCAGAAGTTGCGGATGCGCTCCAGGCGTGGGTCGGTCAAAAGGTCCACCGCAAATCGAGGCGCAGCTTGGCCGGGGTGGAACCGCCCGGTGGCGGCGTCGAATCCTTCCCGAATTCCACCGCGAAGTTCCTGAAGTGGGCGTCGACGTACGCGTCGAGGAGTGCGTACACCACCACGCCCCCCAGCAACCATTGGAGGCTGATGAAGTGGTTGAGCTTGTCATTATACGCTTGCGTCGCCGCGGCTTCGGCCGCCGCATCCCCGCTCACGCGCGCCGCGTCGATCTGAACCTGAAGCTGGCTCAGATCGTGATTCGCGGTGGATATCGAGGCCAGGATCCACACCTCGGTGCCCGCGACGGCCGCGGACTTGATGTACGCGTGGTTGTAGAACTGGCCCCATCCCGGGATCAGCAGTGAGCGCATCATCACGAACCGGGGCTGATCGGACCAGTGCTCGGGCGGCGGGGCCTGGCGGAGCGAGTCGGCGGGCGCGGCGAGGACCGCTCCCGCGCTCAACGCCAGGGCGGTCGCGGCGAACATCACGATGGCGCATCGCCGTGCCCGCGGCGCGCTCGCGGTGGTCGCGTGCCGCGCCGCGACGCGCGAGGCGCTCAGCGGCCCGGCGAGCGCGAGAAGTGGCGGGAGCGTGTGGGAATCGAACCCACCTCGGGCGCGATGAACGTCCGACCGCGGGATTTGAAGTCCCCGGGGTCCACCAGAACCCATGCACTCCCGCATGAATGGCTCTCTCAGCCGGCGGCGGCGAGCCGCACCGAGCGCCCGCCACGCCGCTCCACGGCGCCGAGCGGCGCGTGCCACACGCGGCGCCGGCGGAGCGCGCGCGCGAACGCGTCGGCGCGGCGCGCGGGCACGGTGACGAGCAGTCCGCCCGACGTCTGCGGATCGTAGAGCGCGAGGAGCAGCCGCGGCTCGACCCCACCCTCCTCCACCACCTTCGAGAAGAAGTGCTGATTGCGCTTGAGTCCGCCGGGGTAGACCTCGGCCCCGATCAGCTCGCGCACGCCCGGCAGCAGCCAGTCCGCGCGGGGCTCGAGCGCGAGCGTGACGCGACTCGCGTCGGCGAGCTGCGAAGCGTGCCCCAGCAGGCTGAAGCCGGTCACGTCGGTGGCCGCCGTCGCGCCGTGAGCGAGTGCGAGCTCGGAGGCGTCGCGGTTGAGCGCCGCCATCTGGCGGGTCACCTGCCGGAGCGGCGCGCCCTCGAGCTGACCGCGCTTGAGCGCGGTGGTCAGCACGCCCGTGCCGAGTCGCTTGGTGAGGAATACCCGATCTCCGGGCCGCGCGCCGCTGTTGAGCAGCAGGCGGCGGCGGCGCGCGACGCCCGTCACCGCGTAGCCGAACTTGAGCTCGGGATCGCGAATGCTGTGCCCGCCGACCACGCTCGCGCCCGCCTCCGTCATCTTGTCGAGTCCGCCCTGCAGGATGTCCGCGATCACCTCGGTCGGCAGGGTGCCCTCGGGCGAACACAACATCGCGAGCGCGGTCAGCGGCCGACCGCCCATCGCGAACACGTCGGAGAGCGCGTTGGCGGCCGCGATCTGGCCATAGTCGTAGGGGTCGTCCACGATCGGCGTGAAGAAGTCCACCGTCTGAACCAGCACCTCTCCCGCCCCGTGCGCGAAGAGCCCCGCGTCATCGAGGGTCGAGGCGTCGACCAGCACGCGCGGATCGCGGCGCGGCATGCGCACGTGGGAAAGCGCGAGGCGCAGATCGCCGGGTCCGAGCTTGGCAGCGCATCCGGCGGCGGCCACCTGGGCGGTCAGTCGGATCGGTTCGGCCGAGGATCGCTTCGAGACCCGGCCGCGCAGCCGGCCGCTCGCACCTTCCGCGGTCACGGTCAGGGGGCGCCGCCGATCGCCACGACCTCGATCTCGACGCGCGCGCCGAGCGGCAGGCCGGCGGCGGCCACCGTGCTGCGGGCCGGAAAGCCGCCCGGGAAACGCCGCGCGTACACCTCGTTCATGGTCGCGAAGTCCGCCATGTCGGCGAGAAAGACCGTGGTCTTGACCACGTCGCCGAGCGACATCTGCGCGCCCCGCAGCACGGCCTCCAGGTTGCGCAGAACCTGCTCGGTCTGCTCGCGCACGGCGCCCGGCACGAGCTTGCCGGTCGTGGGATCGAGCCCCACCTGACCGGCGGTGTACACGAGGCGCTCGCCGCTCTTCAGCTCGACGATGCGCGCCTGGCTGTACGGCCCGACCGCGGCGGGAGCGTCCTTCACCTCCACCGTCGTGTGCATGACTCCTCCGCGTGCCACGCTATTCGACCGTGACGCTCTTCGCCAGGTTGCGCGGTTGATCGACATCGCAGCCGCGAATCACAGCCACGTGATAAGCCAGCAGCTGGAGCGGAATCACCGACAACATCGGCTGGAGCACCGAGAGCGTCTGCGGGATGAAGATGACGTGGTCGGCGATGCGCGTGATCTCCGTGTCGCCCTCGGTGGCGATGGCGATGATCCGCCCACGGCGCGCGCGCACCTCCATCATGTTGTTGACGACCTTCTCGTACGCGCTGTCGCGCGGGCACAGGAACACCACCGGCATGTTCTCGTCGATCAGCGCGATCGGGCCGTGCTTCATCTCGGCCGCCGGATACCCTTCGGAATGGATGTACGAGATCTCCTTGAGCTTGAGCGCACCCTCCAGGGCCACCGGGAAGTTCGTGCCGCGCCCCAGGTAGATGAAGTTGTTCCGCTGGGCGTACTTCTGAGCGATCGCGCGCACCGCGTCGCTGCGGCTCAGGATCTCCTCGATCTTTCCCGGAATGCGGTCGAGCTCGCGCGCCACCTCGATCCCCGCCTCGCGCGACAGCGCGCGCTGGCGACCGAGCGCCAGCGTGAGCAGCGCCAGCACCGCGACCTGGCTCGTGAACGCCTTGGTGGAGGCGACGCCGATTTCCGGGCCGGCGTGAATGTAGACGCCGCCGTCGGATTCGCGCGCGATCGTGCTGCCCACTACGTTGACGACGCCGAGTGCCCGCGCGCCCTTCCGCTGCGCTTCGCGCATGGCCGCCAGCGTGTCGATCGTCTCTCCCGACTGCGAGATCACGATCACGGTGGTGCCGGCATCGAGGATCGGGTTGCGATAGCGGAACTCGGAGGCGTACTCGACCTCGACCGGAATGCGCGCGAGCTCCTCGATCATGTACTCGCCGATCAGCCCCGCATGCCACGAGGTGCCGCACGCGATGATGATCAGGCGCTTGATCTCGCGCAGCTCCTCGGGCGTGAGGTTGAGGCCGCCGAGCTTCGCCAGGCCCTCGTCGGTGTTCAGGCGGCCGCGCATCGCGTTCCGCACCGAGGCGGGCTGCTCGAAGATCTCCTTCAGCATGAAGTGGTCGAACCCGCCCTTCTCGATCTGGGCGAGATCCCAATCCACCTCGTGCACCGCTTTGTCGATGCGCTCGCTCGCGATCGTGGAGGTGTGGAATCCCCCGGGCGTCAGCACCGCCATCTCGCCGTCATCGAGATACACGACCTGACGCGTGTGCTCGACGATGGGCGCCACGTCCGAGGCCAGGAAGTATTCGCCGTCGGCGATTCCCACCACCAGCGGGCTGCCGTGGCGCGCCCCGATCACCGTGCCCGGCTCGTCGGCCGAGATCACCGCAATGCCGTAGGTCCCCTCGACCGCGGCCAGCGCCGCGCCCACCGCGTGCTCGAGATTGAGGCCCCGTGCCTGGTGCTTCGCGATCAGGTGCGCGAGCACTTCGCTGTCGGTCTCGGTCTTGAAGCGCACGCCCTCGGCCTCGAGCGCGCTCTTCAGCGCCGCGAAGTTCTCGATGATGCCGTTGTGGACGACCGCGATGCGGCCGGCGGTGTCGGTGATGGGATGCGCATTGAGATCGCTGGGGGCGCCGTGTGTCGCCCAGCGCGTGTGGGCGATGCCGGTGGTGCCGTGCGGATGCTCGCGCGCGAGGCGCGATTCCAGCTCACGGATCTTGCCGGCGGCCTTGACGACGTGGAGGCTGTGATCCTCCTGGATCGCCACACCGGCGGAGTCGTAGCCGCGATACTCGAGGCGCTTGATGCCCTCGATCAGGATGGAGAGGCACTCGCGCCCTCCCGCATAGCCGACGATCCCGCACACCTTGCAAGGCCTCCTATGCCGCTTCGCCGAGCGCGCGTCCGGCACGCGTCACGAGCTCGCGCGTGCGCGACTCGCTCGCGGATTCCGCGATCGCGCGCACGATCGGCTCGGTTCCCGAAACCCGCACGTGCACCCACGCGTCGCCCTCGCTGAAGTGCAGCCCGTCGGTCTCGTTCAAGGCCATGCCCGCGAACTCCTCCTTCAGCCGCCGCGCGCCCTCGGCCCACTCGCCGCGGCGCTTCCAGCGCGCCTTGATCATGTAGAGCCGCGGCAGAAGGCCGGCGGCGACCCGCAGAGTGCCACCGTGCGTGGCGAGCAGGTTCGCGACCAACGCCACCGCCACCAGGCCGTCACGTCCGTAGTGCGCCGCGGGGAGGATCATGCCGCCATTGCCCTCGCCGCCCGCGACCGCGCCATGCGCACGCAAGCCGGCCACCACGTGCGCTTCGCCGACCGCGGTGCGGTAGAGCGGAACGCCCCAACGGGCGCACACGGCATCGACTATACGGGAGGTCGAAAGGTTTGTCACCACGGGGCCGCGGTGCTTCTCGAGCACCACCGAGGTGCCGAGCGCCACGGTGTACTCTTCGCCGAGCGGCACGCCTTCTCCATCCACGAAGGCGGCGCGGTCCGCGTCCGGATCGCACGCCACGCCGAAATCCGCTCCCGCCTCGCGGGTCGCCCGGGCGAGCGCGCCCAGGTGCTCGGGCAGCGGCTCCAGCTCGCGCGTGAACGCGCCATTCGGCTCGCAATCGAGCGGCACCACCGCGGCTCCCAGCGCTTCGAGCAGCCGCGGCACCGCGATCCCGCCCACGCTCGCGCAGCCATCGACCACGACGCGGAGCTTCCGCGCGCGAATCGCGGCGACGTCGATCACATCGAGCGCGAGCACGCGCTCGAGATGCCAGTCGAGCGCGTGCGCCTCGGCGCGCGGGGATCCCAGCGCATCGAAGCGCCGCCACGGCAATGAGTGCGATTCCGCACGCGCTCGCACGCGCGCGCCCTCTTCCGCCGATAGAAATTCGCCGCGTGAGGAGAGGAACTTGAGTGCGTTCCACTCGGGCGGATTGTGGCTGGCGGTGAGGATGATGCCGCCCGCGGCGCGCAAGTGCTCGACCGCGATCTGCGTGGTCGGCGTGGTCGCGAGCCCCACGTCCACGACGTCGCGCCCGGCGGCCATGAGGCCGGCGGTCACCGCCTGCAGCACCATGGGGCCCGAGCGCCGCGCGTCGCGCCCCACCACCACCGGACCCGCGGCCAACTCACCCGCGAAGCCGCCGGCAAAGTCCGCGATCACCGCGGGCGTCAGTGATTCGCCTACGATGCCGCGCACTCCGGCGACGCTGATCATCAGGGTGGAGCTCATGGACGACCCTGCCTTGGATCGGCTCGCCTCAGCACCGTCCTGCGGCGAGGCCCACCGCGATTCCCTGCTCTCCGAGCGCTCCAGAGGGCGACCCGCCGGCCCATTCGACGGGCGGCGGGACGCCGAACGATGGAGCTGGTGACCGGAATCGAACCGGTGACCCCTTCATTACGAGTGAAGTGCTCTACCAGCTGAGCTACACCAGCTCGGGCTCTCGGGCTGACTTGGAGGACGGGTGACCCATCCGTTTCGCCCGATCAAATGGTGCGACCCCCCAGAATCGAACTGGGGACACCGTGATTTTCAGTCACGTGCTCTACCAACTGAGCTAGGGTCGCGCGAAATCCGGTAGCCCATTTGTTTACAGGCTTTGGCGGTCGCGCGTCAAGTCGCGGCGGCGCGTGGTGCGGGCCCGCGGCCGGCCTGGTGACGCCTGGTGGCGGGAGCGCCGGCGGGTGGGCGCCTCGCGGGCGTCCGCTCAGCGCTCGGGCGTGCGGCGGCGGCGATCGGCGCGCGACTGGCGCCGCTCGCCCGCGGTGCGGCGGCGATCCTCGTTGCCCTGAATCGGGAACGTGAGCGAGACGACCGCGGTCCACTCGGTCTCGCGACGCGCGCGAATCTCGCCGCCGTGCGCCTGAATCACCTGGCGCGCCACCGCCATGCCGATCGCGGGGCCCGACTCCATCTGCCCCGCGAACGGGACGAACAGCTGCTCGACCAGATCGCCCGGCTCGCGCGGGCCATCGTGCGCGATCTCGACCACCGCGAAGCCCGCGACGCGGCGCGACTCGACGCGAATGCGGCCGCCCACCGCGACCACCTCGAGCGCCTGCTTGAGCACGTTGGAGACCGCGAGGCGCACACGCTCGACGTCGAGCAGGAGCAGCGGCAGATCGGGCGCCAGCTTCTTCAAGAGCCGCACGCGACGGCGCACCAAAGCCTCGCCCACCATCCGCAGCGAGTCCTGCACCACCTCGTTCAGGCTCTGGATGCGCATCGAGCCGGGCTCGACCGGCAGCGATTCCAGCGGCGCGCCAATGATGCGCTCGAGGCGCTCACACTCGCGGATCACGATTTCGAGGTATTCGCGATGGGCGCTCGATTCCGGCAGCTCGCGATGCACACGTCGCGCGAACGCGCCGATCGACGCCAGCGGATTGCGTGCGTCCTCGGCCACGCGCACCGCCATCTCGCCCAGCGTCGCGAGGCGCTCCTCACGCGCGAGGCGCGACTGCAGCTCGCGGCCGCGCAGCTCGGCGGCCCGGAGGCTGCCGAGCTGCGCGGCCGCG
>Ga0075030_100005212_pt1 | contig 11727 bp, 7 predicted proteins | sample LitLauG_LLR_2012_FD_71393 | JGI IMG/M metagenome (GOLD analysis project Ga0075030, IMG submission 71393) | Freshwater sediment microbial communities from Pennsylvania, USA - Little Laurel Run_MetaG_LLR_2012 | ecosystem: Environmental > Aquatic > Freshwater > Creek > Sediment | place: USA...
TTGCGGTTCCTGATTTCTGTTCCCTAATCTCTGAACCCTGACACGTGCGCTAATTTATATTTCCCCATGAGCCGCGTATCGCAGCTGGGTGCGTCACGGTTGAGGCGCTGGCATCAGGGGGCCCGAGGAATGCCGATTGCTTATTCTGGCGCGAGCCGTCTAAAAGCGAGTGGCACAAAAACGGCCCACCGCCACTAGGGCGGGTGTAAGTGCTTTATTTTGTGGCAGCCGGACCTGTAAGCCGAATTTTGTCCACCGGATTGCTCCGGCGGGACGGTCATTCCTCTGGGCCGCGCATTGCTGCGGGGCTCTAGCGACCTACCCGAAGGTTTTACGCACCGAGCCGGCACGTGTCCGCGATCGAAACCGCGAACTCCCTTCCTATTTGGTCTTGCTCCGTGTGGGGTTTGCCCTGCCCGCGACATCACTGCCGCGGCGGTGCGCTCTTACCGCACCTTTTCACCCTTACCCTTATCCCGAAAGATACGGGCGGTATGTTTTCTGTGGCACTTTCCGTCGAATGGGCTTGAACCCACCCTCCCGGACGTTATCCGGCACACTGCTCTGCGGAGTTCGGACTTTCCTCCCGTCTGCGCCCGTAGGCGCAGGGGGCGACCGTCCGGCCCAGCTGCCAACCCATCAATTATACAGGCATGCCATTACCCTCCCGGCCGAACATCGCCTGCCGGCCGCTTCAATTGGCTGTAAACTGATAGCGTCCGCTAGCCGCCTTCGTCCATGAACATTGTCGAAGCCATCCGCGTTGCCTTGCAGTCGCTGTGGGCGAATAAACTGCGCTCCGTTCTTTCCACCCTCGCCATTGTGATTGGCGTTGCCGCAGTCATCGCCGTCGTGACCTTCGTCGCAGGCATCGATGGCTATGTCTCCGGAAAGATTTTCAACCTCGGCGCAGACGTCTTCATCATGTCCAAGCTTTCCCCGGTCGAAACCAGTGTTGACCATTTTCTGGAAACTGAGAAACGCAAGAACATCGACATGGAGGACTATCAGGCCGTGCTTGAGGCCTGCAGCCACTGTGACTACGTCGGTGCGGCCCTGCGCAACAACACTGGACACGTGAAGTACGCCGAGCAGGGCATCAACGACACTACCGTGCAGGGCCTCACGCCCTCAATGGCGCCCATCTATGATACCGATCTCACCGCCGGCCGCATGCTGACCGAAACCGATCTCAATAACCGGGCCCCGGTCGCCGTGATCGGTACCGACATCGTCGAGCATCTGATGCCCGGCGTCGATCCGCTGGGAAAAGAAATTCGCGTCGACGGCTGGACGTATCAGGTCATCGGCGTCGGCAAGAAGAAGGGCAAAACTCTCGGCCAGACGCTCGATAACTATGTGATGATTCCGATCACCGTCTACCTCAAGCAATACGGGGCGCACTCCGCCAGCATACGCATTTCCGGCAAGGCATCGGCGGCGGGAGTCTCACTTGACGAGGCCGTGGACGAAGCCCGCGTCGCTCTGCGCGCGCACCGTCACGACCGTCCCGGCGCGGAAGACAGTTTCGACATTGAAACCAACGCCAGCCTGCTGAGCATCTGGAAAGACTTCAGCAGCACGTTCTTCATGGCCACCATCGGCGTGGCCTGTGTGGCGCTGGTCGTCGGCGGCATCGTTATTATGAACATCATGCTGGTCGCAGTCACCGAGCGCACCCGCGAGATAGGCATCCGCAAGGCGCTGGGAGCGCGCCGCGATGATGTGCTTGTACAGTTTTTGATCGAATCGGTAACACTGTCGCTGATCGGCGGCGTGCTGGGGGTGATCCTCGGCGCAAGTTTCGCGCTGCTGGTCACGGCCCTGATTGGGATGCCCTCGGCCATCAAGTTGTGGGCGGTGGCCGCTGGTTTGATTGTCGCGGCTAGCGTTGGTGTGTTTTTCGGTGTCTATCCCGCGCGCAAGGCGGCGATGCTCGACCCCATCGCGGCGCTGCGGTTCGAGATGTAATGGGGCTTAGAACGTCATGATCAATCGCGACGAATTCGGCGAGATCGTCCAGATGGCCACCGACACCATCCGTGGCAACAAGCTGCGCTCGTCGCTCACGGTGCTCGGCATCGTGATCGGAGTCGCTGCCGTAATCGGTGTCTCCTCCATCGGACGCGGCCTCAACGACAACGTTCAGGACTTGGTCACCAGCATCGGCTCCAACGTCATCTTCGCCTTTCACTTGGAACCGTTCACCTTTGGCCGCCCCACCGAGGAAATGCGCACGCGCAAAGAACTCACCTACGAAGACGCAGTGGCCATGCGAGATTTGCCTCACATAAAAGCAGTGTCCGCAGGTGTGCAGTATGTTCGTCCCGAACTCGGTGTCGGCTCATTCGCCGTCAAGTACGGGGACAAGAAAGCCAAGAATACGATTCTCGAGGGCGACGAGGCCTCCGCCAAAGACGTATTTGACCTTACGATTGATCGCGGCCGATGGTTCAACGAAGTGGACGAAGAGCATCGCTCGTCCGTGGTTCTGTTGGGACACGATACGGCCGAGGAATTGTTTGGCGGCAACGATCCGCTGGGCAAAGAGGTCAACATCGAGGGCCAGCTTTTTACCGTTATTGGAACATTGGAGCTGGACAAGTCAGTCTTTGGTGGCGGCAAGAATCCCGACGACAACAAGGCCGTGTTTCCGCTCAGCACGCTGCGCAAGCTGCATCCCGAGCTCAAGCAGCACTGGATCAGCGTCAAAGCCACCTCGCACGAAGACATGCCCAAGGCCATCGACGAAATCCGCGAACTTCTGCGCCGCCGCCGCCACGTCCCGCCCGACAAGCCCGACAACTTCGCGGTCTTCACCTCCGACTCCATCTCCGACACCTGGAACCAGCTCACCGGAATGTTGTTTATCGGCATGTTCGCCATTTCCAGCGTCGGGTTGATCGTGGGTGGCGTCGGCGTGATGAACATCATGCTGGTCAGCGTAACCGAGCGCACCCGCGAGATCGGAATCCGTAAGGCCATCGGCGCGCGTAAGCGCGACATCCTGCTGCAGTTCACACTCGAGGCCATCATCCTTACCGCTGTGGGTGGTGTGATTGGCGTGCTGTTCGGAGGACTGTTGGCCTACGGCGTCCCTATGATCTGGCCGTCTCTGCCCGCGACCATGTCCATGTACTGGACGATATTCGGCTTCGCCTCTGCCGCGGGGGTTGGTCTCGTATTCGGTATTTATCCCGCCTGGAAGGCTGCGAACCTCGATCCCATCGAAGCCTTGCGATATGAATAACACTCGCCCGGCATGATCCACCTCGCGTTGCGAATCGTCGAGTATGTCGCAGTGCTCGGCAGCGTCACCAGTTCCATTTACTACTTGATTTGCCTGTGGAGTGCGAACACGTTCCAGCAAGCCAAGATAAAGCTGCGTCTGGACGCTGCCGCCGCGGCCCATCCCCCTGTTTCCATCCTCAAGCCCCTCAAGGGCGTTGACCCCGAAATCTACGAGAGCTTCCGCAGCCACTGTCTCCAGGATTATCCCGACTACGAAATCATCTTCGGCGCTTCCGATCCCGACGATCCTGCGGTTGCCAGCGTTCGGCGCCTGCAGGCGGAGTTTCCACAGCGCCGCATTGAGATGGTCATCTGCCACGATTCGTCCGGTCCGAACGTGAAGGTTACGAACCTTGTGCAAATGGCCCGTGTGGCGCGACACAACATCCTCATCGTCAACGACAGCGACATTCGTGTGGAGCGGGAGTATCTCCAGCAGGTCACGACGCCTTTGCAGTCGGAGCGCGTGGGACTGGTGACCTGTTTGTATCGTGGCGCAGTTGCTCCGACTCTAGGCTCGCGCCTGGAAGCCCTCGGCATCAGTTCCGATTTCTGCGCCGGAGTGTTGGCGGCTCGACAGATTGAAGGCGGCCTTCACTTCGGCCTGGGCTCAACCTTGGCGTTCCGCCGCTCCGAACTGCAGCGCCTCGGAGGCTTCGAGGCGATCGCCGATTATCTCGCCGACGACTACGAACTCGGCAAGCGCATCGCCGATCTCGGTCTCCACGTGGTGCTCGCTCCGGCTGTCGTCGAGACATTTCTGCCTTCTTATTCGATGGCGGGGTTTGTGCAGCATCAACTCCGCTGGGCTCGCGGTGTTCGCGACTCCCGCCTGGGCGGCTACTTGGGGCTCGTGTTCACCTTCGGTGTGGCGTGGTCGCTTATCGCGTTGCTCGCGGCCGGCGGAGCGGCTTGGGCCTGGGCTTTATTTGCCGGCGTGCTTGCACTGCGTACCGGCATGGCGTGGTGCGTGGGCAGCATGGTTCTTGAGGATCCCCAGACTGGCCGCCTGTTGTGGCTTCTCCCGTTGCGTGACTTAATCGGTGCCGTCGTCTGGGTCGCCAGCTTTTTCGGCAACACGGTCAACTGGCGTGGCGATCGCTTTCGCCTGCGAAAAGGAAAGCTGACGCGGATCGCGTAGCTTTCTATGGGGAACCATCCTCAATCAACTCAAATCGGCCGTCTCTCTGCAGGCGATAGCGCCGATTGCGCCACTTGATCGTATTTCCAAAGAAGCCCGCGATCCAGAAGACGAATGCAAACACGTCTTCAATCGGCACCAGCAGCCAGTTCAGCTTCGCGCGCAGCACGCCGGCGCAAACCGAATACGCGGAAGCAAAGCGCGCAAGCACGCCGACAATCGCGAGCGGCCACCAGGCAGGCCTCACCGCAACGAGAAGCAGAGACAGCGGCAGAGTCATGGTGAAAATCTGTCCTACGTAGCCCGCCGGCCGCGAACGGCGCGTGCTCCGCGCCCAGCGCAGCCGGTGCGCGATGTTCTCGCGTAAGCTCGATGAGCCGATGTGGTGCTCAATCACATAAGACGACAAAATCACGCCGTGTCCAGAGGCGGCGGCAAACTTGCCCATCACAAAATCCTCGGCTAGATAGTCTTTCAGCCTCGCGAATCCCCCGATTGCAGTCAGCACACTTTTCCTCGCCGCGATCGTCGGCCCCACGGCAAATTCCATGCCTTCGATCATGCGTGCGACCAGCGCGCTGCCCCAGAAGTCCGTGTTCATTCCCGTGGCTTCCAGCTTCGACCACGCGCTCAACCCGGGAACAGCCCGGTACGGACAGGTCGCCAGGCCAATGTGTTTCTCCTGAAATTCCGCCGCGATAGTGCGCAACATGTCAGCTGTTACCCGAATGTCGCTGTCACTCATCACCAGGAGATCATTCGCTGCGGCGGCCGTCATATGCTGCAGGCTGAACACTTTTGCGTTCGGATACGGAGGCTCTCCCGTGATGATCAGTCGCGATGGCACCGACGGGTACTCGGACTGCAGTTTGCGCACGATAGCCGCGGCTCCGTCGCCGGCATTCCTGACTGCAAACAGAATTTCAAACGCCGGATAATCTTGCTCGAAGAAAGTCCGCAGGTTGGACCCGAGTCCCAGATCAATGCCCGACAATGGTTTCAGAATGCTGATCGGCTCGGCGCTGGCCAGTGGCGGGGGCCCGACTCTCTTGTAGCTAAGCGCGGCGATGATCACCAGCAGCGAATACACCACACTGCCCGCGAACATCGCCAGAATTACAAAGCTCAAGATTCACTCCTCCAGTGCAGACCGCCGGTTCGGCTGATTGGTGAAGATATACTTTCCACCGCTGCGTGCTAAAGGATAGGACGGCAAGCCTTCGATGACTTTCGGCGCATCGCTCTCAGACCACAGAAATACCCGGCCCGGCCCCGTCCAGATTGTGCGAAATGATTCGGGAGTCTCAAATACCCGCGGCGCATCCGGAAACTTCACACCGTACCAGAGATTCCCGCTCGGCTCATGCACGATCTTCAAGGGGACGCCCAGATAAAAGTTCAGTGTCGACGCGCGATGATACTCACCATCCACGGCAACGATGTCTCCCGGCCGGTAATACGGCTTGATCGTCACCGCCAGCGCGTAGGAAGAAAGAATCGGCGAAAACGTAACGAAAGCAAAGTGCACACAGGTCAGCACCGCAACCATCATGCCGACCAGCGCGGCGTTGCCCCGGTCCGTCTGTCCTTTGCGGCGGAAAAACCAGTTCAACAGTCCACCCAACAGCAACGCGATTGAAGTCCCCAGCAGCGGCGCGCGAAATGCTCCCAACGCACGTGGAGTCAGATCCAGCACATGTCCCAGTGAAAAATCATAGTCCTGCGGATTCTTCTTCAGCAGATCGGCAAGATCCGCCCCCGGGCTCGGCGGCGTGGATACTGAGTACAAGTAGACTCCAACCGTGCACGCGATGACTCCAAACACAAGCAAAGCGACGGAAGAAATCCTTCCCGCTCGTCGTTCCGCTGATGCCGCCTGCGACGAAGCCTCGTGCGAAAGCCAAGCGCTCACCAGCAGCGCCATTCCGGGCACGGCCGGGATGGTGTAGTACTCCTGTCTGGTCGAAAAACTGAAGAAGCCAACGATGACCAGCACCCAAAGGACACAAACCAGTTGCGCCTGCTGAGGGGTGTCCAGGCCTTTCCTCCATCCAAGTAGGCGCCATGGTATATCGCGCAGGGCCTGAGCCAAAAATGCGCTCCACGGCAGCAGCCACGCGATCAGGAGCGCCCAGAAAATCCCCAGTGGTACGGTGTCATAACCCGGCGGCACGCGCGTGCCGATGAATCGCCGGAAGTGCTCGTTGACGAAGTAAAACCAGAGGAATCCCTGCACATTTCCCTGCGACGGATTGCGAATGGCCGCGATCACGTGCCATGGAACGGCCAGCGCCAGGAACACCACCGTGCTCGATGCCAGTCGCAACTTCAGTAAGTGCCGAAGATTTCCCGTGATCAGCAGATAACCGCCGACCATTCCAAACGGAAAAACCAGCCCAATCAATCCCTTGGTCAGCACGTTCAGCGCGCAGGCCGCGGCGAAACCCCAGCAGGCCAGCCGGGACGGCTGTTCTTCGCGCAGGGAAAGCAAGAAACAGTACGCGCTCAACGTCAGCCACAATCCGATCAGAATGTCGGGAATCAGAAAGCGGGTAAAAATATACGGCCCGATCGATGTTCCCACGACCAGCGCGGAGTAAAGCCCCGCCCGTTCATCGAATGCAAAGCACCCCAAGGCATAGGTCGCGAACAGCAGGGCCAAAACTCCCAGCATCAGCGGAAGGCGCGTCGACCAGTCTTTGACCCCGAACACTTCGTAGCTGGCGGCGATTCCCCAGTAAAGCAGCGGAGCCTTTTCCAGGTAGCGCACGCCGTTTGTATAAAGCGTCGACCAGTCGTGCCGGGCCAGCATCTCGCGGGCCGCTTCCGCATGCACTGAATCCGCATCGTCCAGCAGGGCGGGCGAGAACATGCCCGCGAAATAAACCGCGCACCACAACAGAAGGATGAGCAACGCCGACAGCGCGCGAGGCTGACTGGAATCGGAATTTAGACTGGCGCCGCTGCGAAGACGTCCGTCACGGAGCGCCGCGGAAGGAGTCATTCAGGAGTCCGCAAGACAGGCGATTATACGGTGCTGCGCTGGGGGCATCAACCGGAGCTTGCGTTGGATACCCGCGACTTGCCTGTCATCAGCTCAGGCTATGTCGTGGCGCTCATCTCAGCTGGCTGGTCAAGCACCTCGCGGACCTTGTGACCTAGTTGCTTCAGCGAGAAGGGCTTCTGCAGGAAATTCGAATCCAACTGCACTACCCGATGCTCCTCGACGGTTTTGCCTGGGTATCCCGACACAAACAGTGCGCGGGAGCGGGGCAGCAGCGGCTTCACTTCCTGAACCAACTGCCCGCCGCTCATCTGCGGCATCACGACGTCGGTGACGATGATGCAGATTTCCGGGTGACTCTTCGCGACACCGAGTGCGTCGCGCCCATTGCTGGCGGTCACCACTTTGTAGCCGCACAGCCTCAGATAGTCGGCGGCTGCATTCCGGATGGCCGCTTCATCCTCGACCAGCAAAACCATTTCCGATCCGTGTGGCGCCGCCTTGGCCGGTACCTCCCGGTGCACCGGTTCGTCCCGCTTGCCGCGCGTGCATGGCAGGTACACTTTCAACACGGTTCCGATTCCGGCTTCGCTGTAGGCCCACACGAATCCGTTATTTTGTTTCACGATTCCGTAGACCGTGGCCAGCCCAAGCCCCGTGCCCTGTCCCGCGGGTTTCGTCGTGTAGAACGGTTCAAAAATATGGGGCAGGTCCTTGGGCGGTATGCCGCAGCCGGTATCGAGAGCGCTGAGCAGCACATAATCGCCTGTCGGAATGACCGCCTGCTTGGTGCCTACGTAGGAGTCGTCGAGGTGCACTGCCTGCGTCTGCAGAAGCAGCTTGCCTCCCTGCGGCATCGCATCGCGCGCATTCGCCGCCAGGTTCATCAGGATTTGTTCGATCTGCACCGGGTCCATCCGCACCGAGCCCATTTCCGCGCCCGGCCGAAACGAAAATTCCACATCCTCGCCCACCAGACGTTGCAGGGTGCTCGCAATGCTGGCAACCACCCGGTTCAGGTCCAACACCCGCAGTGACTGCGGCTGTTTGCGGCTGAAGGCGAGCAACTGACCCGTCAAGTCGGTCGCCCGCTGCGTGGCGGCCAGCACTTCTTTCACCCGCGTCTTCAGGAGGCTTCCAGCCGGGGCTTCGTCCAGCGCCAACTCTGCGTAGCTGGTGATGATGGTGAGCAGATTATTGAAATCGTGGGCCACTCCTCCCGCCAGGCAGCCGATGGCATCCAACTTCTGGACCTGAAGCAGTTGCGCCTCCAATTTGCGGTGCTCCGTCAGATCGCGCCCGTTCGCGATGAAGTGCGTGATGGCGCCATGTGCGTCCCGCACCGGGCTGATGCTCTGCTCGATCTGGTATGTCTCCCCGCTGCGTTTGCGATTGACCATGACTCCCCGATATCGGGCGCCCGACACGATCGTTTTCCATAAATCGCGAAAGACGGCAGGATCGGTTTCCCCGGAGTTCAGAAATCTTGGGACCTTCCCTACGGCCTCCGCCCGTGAGTATCCACTCAGTTCCTCAAACGCATGATTCACGTATTCGATCACCCCTTCCCGGTCGGTGATCATTACCGAGTCCGCCGACTGCTCGACGGCTTGTGAAAGCCGGCGAACCTGCTCCTCTGCGTTGCGCTGTCCCCGCTGCAGGGCGCGCAGCGTCAGCGTGCCGCGCAACGCCCGCGTGAGATTCGCCGTGTTGACCTGCGCTTTGTCCAGGTAATCCCATGCACCTGCACGAATGATTTCCGAGATCACCCGTTCGTCTGCGTCCTCGGTCAAAAATACAAACGGCACCACAAATCCTGCGTCAAAGAAACTCGAGAGCAGGTCCACGGCCGGTGCTCCTCCGGCTTCGTAATCAAACAGAACCAGGTCAAAAGCGAATTGTCCGAGCATCAGTTTCGCTTCCGGCAGGCTGCGCGCGTGATCCAATCGGGCCTTCAAGGGCGCCGGGTTACGTCCAAGGATCTCCTGAATTTGAAAGAAGTCCTCCTCGCGGCCGCTTACTAGCAACACTCGACTCGACGGCGCCGTGTCTGGCTTTTGCTCCATCAACCACTCCATCGGACGCAGAAACACAGAAGGTCATGTCTGTAGGGCGGTGCGCGTCATGTGGGACAAGAACCGTTCCCGGATCGGGTCCGCGTCCGATCTGGAACCTTTTGCCTACCCGTCCCACTCCGGAAACAACCCAGTCCCTCGTGCAACGAAAGCATGCAAAGCGCGTCTAAATCCCAAGGAACTTATGTCCGCCGAAGGCCGTATGGATTACTCAGGGGCAGTGTGCACGACGAGGTGACGCGGTCACTTCGAGCTCCAGGATCGCGCATCCGCTGTAAGCGAATATTGCTTCAGGTTCAGACCCGCAGGGCGAGGTAAGACTATGGAAATGCAGGATGTTACAAAAGCAGACAGCACAATCAACAATGGGCACATTCACGAAGTCGTCCGACAGGCCAGGGAGGAGCTTGAGTCCCTCCTGCGCCAGCGCGGAGAAGTTATGAAGCGTATTGGCACCGTCAAACAGACCTTGGCTGGGCTCGCCAATCTGTTTGGCGACGATATCCTCGACCAGGAACTCGCCGAGCTGGTGGATCGGCGGAGCGGTGGCCGACAGCCCGGATTCACCAAAGCCTGTCGGATTGCCCTCCTGGAGGCCCGCCGTCCCCTCAGCGCCCGGGATGTCTGTGAGCTTCTGCAACAACGCCACCCTACTCTGTTGGCCCGTCACAAAGATCCGGTCGCTTCGGTGACCACTGTTCTCAACCGCCTAGTTGACTATGGTGAGGCTCTTCCCGTCAGTCTGGAGAATGGCCGCCGAGCCTGGCAGTGGGTCGCCGAGGCCACGGTGCCGGAAGCGTAAGCCGGATCAACCGAGAACCAGGGCTCGGGCGCAGTTGCGTGGGTCCTGCCCTTTGCAGCTGTTTTCTATTACCTCCGTAACTCGAACTGGCACTTTCGAGGCGTTATTCTTGCGCTTGTGTCAGATCGGAGGCAGTGTCTGTCTGCCAGCCGATTCTGAAAAATGGCGCACGAACTATGCCCACGAAATTAGGCCACTTCGAGATACAAAGCGAGTTGTCAACGTCTCCAACCTGTGTCGTTTACAAAGCCAGAGATCCAGAGAGCGGGCAGATCGTCGCGCTGAAAGCCATTCAGCTTGCGCAATTCGGCGAGCATGCTGCCGCTCTGGAAAAACAGCTGCTCGCCGAGGTTGAGGCCGCCAAGAATCTGAAGCATCAGAACATCGCCACGATTTTCGGCGCCGGCGAAATGGAAGGCCAGTTCTGCGCTTCCACGCAGTACATCGAGGGCAACAGCGTCGCCACCATGCTGGCGCGTAAAGAGGGCTTCTCCATCTGGGACCTGCTCGACATCGGCCGCCAGGTGTGTAACGGTCTGGACGGTATCCACGGGCAGCAGGTGTTCCACCACAGCTTCGAGCCCGCCAAAATCATGTGCGGCTGGGATGGCACGGTGCGCATTCTTGGTCTCGGCGTTTCCGGCGCGGGAGATTTCACCGCCATCATGCCCGAAGCGCCTGCGTTCCTGTCCTACATGTCGCCGGAGCAGATGTCCGGCGAGCCCATCGACGCCCGCTCAAACATTTTTAGTTTGGGGGCCATCTTCTACGAGATGGTCACCGACCACCGCGCCTTTGGCGGTGACGACGCAGGTTCGATTCAACGCAGCATCCTCGAGGACACGCCGGTTGCGCCTCTGGAACTCAACTCCAGGATGCATCCTCAGCTCAGCGTGCTGATCATGAAGGCCCTGTCCAAGGATCCTGCGGCGCGCTATCAATCGGGCCGGGAACTTCTCGAGGATCTGGAACAGTGCAAGGAATCGAAGCCTGCGGCATCTGCCGCAATGAAACCGGCCGCGCCCGCAAAGACAGCGCCTGCCCCCAAGGCTCCGGCACCGGTTGCGCCCAAGGTTGAAGTGTCAAAGCCGGTTGCTCCCGCGGTCGCCGCGCCTTCCGCGAAGCCGTTGCCCAGGCAGGAAAAGCCAAAGCCTGCGGCCCCTCCAGCCGTTGCGGCCGCGACATCCAAGCCTGCAGCACCCGCGCCCAGGCAGGAGCCCAAGAAATTTGCGGCAGCCGCAGCGTCCGGCGCCGCGGCGTCCAAGCCGGCGTCCGCCATCGAATTTGAACCCTTGATCGCCGAACCCACGCCCGCGTCTTCGCAACCCACGGCACGCATGTCGGCAGCTCCAGCGCCCGCGGCCGAGCCACCTGCGGATTCCGGGCCCGGCATTACCGTCGATCCCATGATGGC
>Ga0075030_100005213_pt1 | contig 11724 bp, 15 predicted proteins | sample LitLauG_LLR_2012_FD_71393 | JGI IMG/M metagenome (GOLD analysis project Ga0075030, IMG submission 71393) | Freshwater sediment microbial communities from Pennsylvania, USA - Little Laurel Run_MetaG_LLR_2012 | ecosystem: Environmental > Aquatic > Freshwater > Creek > Sediment | place: USA...
GTCGCGCCCATTGGCGGCCGAGCGCTGGATGTTGGGCTCGACCACGATATCGTTGGGTCCGCCCAGCAGTAGCAGATGCTCGACATTGTCGCGCCGCACGATGACGAGTTGACGCTGGCCGTCGAGCCCGAACACGTCGACCACGCCCAGCCGCGGCGCCCGCCCGCGGGCGCCGCCGGGCGCGCGCAGACGGTTGGCGAAAGCGAGCCGGTAGACCCAGACCCCGAGCCCGGCGATGACGAGAAGCGCGATGACGCCGGCCAAAATGGGCAGCGCACGCCCGTCCGTGAAAAAAGCACTCAGATAAGACAGCATCGAAAAAGCCTTGACCATCGGCCGCGCCGAAAGGACCGCAACCGGTCGCCCGGCGCGGCGCTGTCGCCAACATACGCCAAGGTTTCGTTAACAAAATGGCTCCAGCGTGAAAACATGAGAAAATCGTTAACGCTACGCGAGAAGCGCAATTTGTGTGGACGGCGATCAAAACATTGATAATGCCGCGCGCGCGACGCATGTTGAGGAGGCGGGAATCGGGTTTCCGCTTGCAGATTCGGCGGCGTGAGGAAGGCCGGTTCCACGCATGACGTCTTTGATCCTATGACCTCCCTGTCAGTGACGCCCGGCGGCCGGGGCCTTGAACGATTCGCCCGGCCCGGCCTGATCACGCTGATGTTATTGGCGGTGGTCGCCTCGGCGGCGGCGCTGGTGTTTGCGCCCGGCGACCTGGGGCGGCGCGCCGTCTCGGTCACCATCGGCGGCCTCGCCATGTTCGGCGCCTTCGCGATCATCATGTACGCAGCGGGCCTGCTGCGCTTCATCGGCCGCTCCGGCGAATTTGATTTGGCGCGCGAAATCGCCGAATCCGGCGAGGACGGCTATGTCGTCACCTCTTCCGCCTCGCGGGTGCTCTACGCCAACGCCGCCTATCGGGCGCTGGGCGGCGCCCAGGCTGGCCCGGCGCGCGGAGTCGAGCGGCTGTTCTCCGGCGCGCCGGAAGTCTCGGAGGCGATCTACCGGCTCTCGCAGGCGGCGCGCTCGGGGACCAGACGCAGCGAGGAGGTGCGGCTGTCGCCGCCGCTCGCCGGCGCCGCTGGGGAGGCCGCCTGGTACCGCATCAGCGTGCGCCCGTTGGCGAGCCCGGCGCAGGGCCAGAGCGCGCTGTGGATCGTCAGCGACATCAGCAAGGAGCGCGAGAAGCACGAGACCTTCTTCCAGGACCTGCAGCACGCCATCGACTATCTCGACCACGCCCCCGCCGGGTTCTTCTCTGCCGAAGCGGACGGCGCCGTCGCCTATATGAACGCGACGCTGGCGGGCTGGCTCGACTACGATATCGCCGAATTCACGCCCGGTCGGCTGACCCTGTCCGACCTCGTCGCCGCCGACGGCGCCGCGCTGCTCGACGTCGGCGCGGGCGCTGCCGGGGAGGTCAAGACGGTCGAGGCGGTCGTCGATCTCAAACGCCGGGCGGGGCTTTCCAAGCCCGCGCGGCTGGTGCATCGCGTCGAGTTCGGGGCGGAAGGCAAGCCTTCGCCGTCGCGCACGCTGGTGCTGGAGGCGGCGATGCACGAGGCGACGCCGCAGAGCGCGGAAGCGGCGGAGGCGCGATTCTCGCGCATGTTCAACGCCACGCCCTTGCCGCTGGCGACGCTCTCGCCCGAGGGCCACGTGCGCCGCGCCAACGGCGCCTTCGCCAAGCTCGCCCCGGCGGCGTTGAAGGAGGGCATGTTCGCGGCGGTGGTGGAGCGCGATCTGCCGCTGCTGCAAGGCGCGCTGAGCGCCGCCGCGCAGGGCAAGGCCGACATTCCCCCCATCGACGCGACGCTCGCCGACGCCGGCCAGCGCGCCGTGCGATTGTTCGTCTCGGCGGCGGAGGCGGATGGGGGCGCCAATGTGATCGCGCTCGACATGACCGAGCAACGCACGTTGCAAGAGAGTTTCGCGCAGAGCCAGAAGATGCAGGCGGTCGGCCAATTGGCCGGCGGCGTCGCGCATGATTTTAACAATGTGCTGACGGCTATCATCGGCTATTCGGACCTGTTGCTGGTCAACCACCGTCCGACGGATCCGTCGTTTCAGGACATCATGCAAATCCGCCAGAACGCCAATCGCGCGGCGGGTCTGGTGCGTCAGTTGCTGGCGTTCTCGCGCCGGCAGACGCTGCGCCCGCAAGTGCTGCAACTGGCCGACGTGCTATCGGAATTGCAGATGATGCTGCGAAGGCTGGTGGGCGAGAAGGTCGAACTCGACGTGTCGCATGGGCGCGACCTGTGGCTGGTGAAGGCTGACCTCAACCAGTTCGAGAACGTCGTCGTCAATCTCGTGGTCAACGCGCGCGACGCGATGCCCGAGGGCGGCAAGATCACGCTGCGCACGCGCAACGTCGAGCCCAGGGAATGCGCCGCCTTCCATGAGAAATCGCTTGTGGCGGCGGAATACGTGCTGGTTGAAGTGCAGGACACGGGCGGGGGCATTCCGCCCGAAGTGATGGACAAGATCTTCGAGCCGTTCTTCACCACCAAGGAGGTCGGCAAGGGCACGGGTCTGGGCCTGTCGATGGTCTACGGCATCGTCAAGCAGACGGGCGGCTATGTGTTCTGCCTCAGCGAGCCCGGCAAGGGCGCGACCTTCCGCATCCTGCTGCCGCGCCACATTCCCGAGATCGTCGCCGAGCCCGTCAAGAAGGTCGAAGCCAACAAACCCGCCGCCGATCTCACCGGCACCGGCGCGATCCTGCTGGTCGAGGACGAGGAGGCGGTGCGCGCCTTCGCCGCGCGGGCTTTGGCGTCGCGCGGATATACGGTGCTTGAGGCCGATTCCGGGCTCGACGGGCTACGCGTGGTTGAAGAGGCGAACGGCAAGATAGACCTGATCGTGTCGGACGTCATCATGCCGGAGATGGACGGGCCGTCGATGCTGATGGAATTGCGCAATCGCGGCGTGATGGCCAAGATCATCTTCGTCTCGGGCTACGCCGACGACGCCTTCGCGCGCTCGCTGCCGGAGGGGCTGGAGTTCCAGTTTTTGCAGAAGCCGTTCACGCTGAAGCAGCTGATCGAGACGGTGAAGGGGGCGATGGGGTGAGGCTTTGCCGATCTCACGCAACCGCCGTCATTGCGAGCGCAGCGAAGCAATCCACCTTTCCGCCAGGCCGAGTTTTACCGGGCGACCCGCGATCACGGCATCGTGGATTGCTTCGCTTCGCTCGCAATGACGGGGCATGCGCTTTGATTGGTTGGGGGTCGACCCACAAAGGCGGCGCAAACCTGAAACGGATTCGCCCGCATTTCAGGGCATTAGCTGTCAAAAGGTGAGCCCTTCCCTCTGCCGCGCCGGAATGGTATGATAATTCATCATACTGGAGATTTGCCGATGGCCAGCGTCAAGGTGGCGATCACGCTGGAGGCGGAAACTCTGGCTCGGGTGGATAGCCTCGTGGCGCGCAGCGTGTTTCCCAATCGCAGCCGCGCGATCCAGATCGCGTTGCAGGAAAAGCTGGAGCGTCAGGAAGGCGTCCGGCTGGCGGCGGAATGCGCCAAACTCGATCCTGTCGCTGAGCAGGCGCTGGCCGAGGAAGGTCTCGGCGCGGATTTGGAGACATGGCCGGAATATTGAGGGGCGAAATCCGCTGGGCCGATCTCGATCCGACGCGCGGCCACGAGCAGGCGGGGCGCCCGGTGCTGATCCTCAGCCACGACGTTTTCAACGCCCGCTCCGGCATGGTCATCGCTGTGGCGTTGACAAGCCAGCCGCAGAAGGCGGGGTTCCCGCTTACGCTTGAGATCAAGGCGGCGGGGCTGCCAAAAGCGACTTGGGCGAAGATCAGCCAGATCAGAACATTGTCGGTGGAACGGATCGGCAAGCGACTGGCGGCGCTGCCTGCGATGGAGGTCGGCAAGATCGTCGAGGGGTTGAACGAGATTTTGGGGATGTGACAGTGGACGACGGTACGCTGCGCTCGACTGAAGAAATATGCAGCGAAGATTTTAATTGATCTCAAACTCATTCAAGGATGATCGCGTGATAAACGCAAAGACTCTCCCCCTCGTCTGGATTTTCCTTGGCGCAGCTTACGGGCTCGCCATGCGCGGCATATTTGGTTATTTGTCGCATTCACAAGCGTTTCCCGTCGTAAGCGTTGTGTCGTTTGCCTTCACGCTGGGGACGCCTTTTGTGATCGGCGCCATTGTGATTTATGGCCTGCGGAATGCCAACCCATCAGTCATCCAGATGATTTTCGTTCCGTGGATCGCCATAGCGCTCGCTTTGACGGGCTCGGCCGTGACCCTGCTCGAGGGGGCCGTGTGCATCATCCTCGCAGCGCCGGTGCTTCTGGTTGGATCGAGCATCGGCGGCCTGATTATGGGACTGAGTTTGAGGTTTTCGAACAAGAGTTCGGCGCCGCTGAACTCCATTCTTGCCTTGCCTCTCGTGTTGATGGTTGTAGAACCGTCCGTCCCCCAACAACCCCGCCTGATGGAGGATCGCGTTTGCGTGGAGGTGTCGGCCACGCCTCACAGGATCTGGAGCGAGATTCTCAACGCCCGCAACATTCGCAAAGAGGAATTGCCGTTCAGCTTCACCCATCTGATCGGGGTTCCGCGCCCCGTCGAGGGCGTCAACATGATGACGCCAGATGGCGAAATGCGCTTTTCCAAATGGGAGCGCGGGGTGACGTTTTCTGCTCGCGTAACCCAGCGGTTCGACGATCGCTCCATCACATGGCTTTATAATTTCACCCCCGACTCATTCCCGGACGGGTCTTTGGATGAGCACGTCAAGATTGGCGGTCAATATTTCGATCTCTATGACACGACCTTCAATCTTACGCCAGAGTCGGAAAACCTGACCCGGCTTGAGATCATATCTCACTACAAAGTCACAACTGACGTGAATTTTTATGCTGTGCCTGTCGCACGATTTGTTGCGAAAGATTTCATGTCAACCATTGTTCATTTATACAAATCGCGCAGCGAACGCAGCGCAGGTTGATTCCGTGTTCATCGGATTTCGAGTCGACGGCATCAATTCGACGCCGGTCTTCAATTTGAGAAGTCTCAAACAACCGCCTCCATCCCCTTGCGGCGGATCACGTCGAGCAAGGCGAGCGCGGCGCCGGTGGGGCGTTTGCCGCCGCGCTCCAACTGCGACACGTAGCCGACTGTCAGATTGAGATGGCGCGCGAACACGGTCTGACTCATGCGGGCGCGCTCGCGCAGGGCGCGAATGTCCTCGCCGCTGAGGGGCGCCAGCGGCGGCGCGTCCTCCACGTCGCGCATCGTGATCTTGCGCCACGTCGCCTCGTCCATCGCGCCGTTGGCGTGCATCTCGCCCGCCAGCGTCTGCACTTCCTGCATTTGTCGCGAACGCTCAGCTTTCGTCGTCGTCACGTTTCCCCTCTGTCGGAGACCGCCCGGAGACTCCTTGTGACGAAACCGCGCTTTTGGGGTATCGTATCGCGACTTCAGCCTTAAGGGCCTGTCGATGAAAACGACCGAGAAATTAAGCGTCACCGTCCCGGTCGATATGGCGGGCGATCTGCGCGCCGCGGTCGAGTCCGGGGAGTTCGCCTCGACCGGCGCGGCTCTTCTCGACGCCGTTCGCGTCTGGCGACGGCAGCGCTCGGAAGACGCCGACCGCCTTGCCTCCATTCGCGCGCGCATCCGTCGTTCCCTCGACGATCCCCGCCCCAATCTGACCCCGGCGCAAGTGGACGCCCATTTGGATGCGGCCTTCGTGCGCGCTCAGGCGGAAGAAGAACGAAGGCGCGCCCATGCGCCGGATACGGGTTGAGTTTCGGCCGTCGGCCGACGACGATCTCATCGCCATATTCGATTTTGTTTTCGAGGCCAGTCGGAGCGCGGCGACAGCCCAGCGCTTTACCCAGCGCATTCGAGACCGTTGCCTTCGTATCGGCGACTCCCCCTCGGGCGGACGGCCCCGCGACGATCTTTTTCCTGGCCTTCGTACCGTTCCCTTTGAGAGAACAGTTGTCATCGCCTACGTGACCGAAGGTGATCGCGTTGAAATCGCCAATATATTCTATGGCGGGCGCGATTTCGAAGCCATCTATCGCGGCGAGGTCCCGGACGCCGGGACGTCCTGATCTCCTGCATAACATCCCCCGCATCGACGAATCCCGCGCGCTCATGTAAAGCCCCCTCACATGAGCACGGACAAGGACGAGCCGCGCGGCTATCACCATGGCAATCTGCGCGAGGCGCTGATCCGCGCCGCGCTGGACCTGATCGCCCGCAAAGGCCCCGCCGGCCTTACTTTTGCTGAGGCCGCAAGGCAGGCGGGGGTCAGCCCCGCTGCGCCCTACCGGCATTTTCGCGACCGCGAGGATTTGCTGGCCAATGTCGCGCTCAACGGCTTTCGCCGCTTCGAGGCGGCGCTGGCGCGCGCATGGGACGAGGGCAAAGGCGGCGCGCTGCCCGCGTTGGATCGGTTGGGCCGCGCCTATCTGGATTTCGCGCGCACCGAACCCGCCTATTACGCCGCGATGTTCGAGGCGGGCGTTGCGGTCGGCGATGCGGAATTGCGCGAGGCGAGCGAGCGGGCTTTCGCGGTGCTGCGACAGGCGGCCGACGCCGTCTGCGCGCTGACGCCGCCCAAGGGGCGCGCGCCGGCGCTGATGGTGGCGCTGCATATCTGGTCGATGGCGCATGGCATCGCGGCGCTGTTCGGGCGCGGCGACGGGGCGCGGCGGGCGCTGCCGATGAGCCCGGCCGAACTGATGGAGGCGCAGGTGCTGGTCTATCTGCGCGGCCTCGGGGTCGAGGGGGCCTGAGGCTTTCGTGGGCGATCTCGCGACGGCGTTGGGCGGCGGGGGCCGCGCTCTGGAGCGCGCGGCTACAGGGGCGCGGCGCCTTATCTTCACATCGCCGCGACCGCGCCCAAATCCGCTTGACAGCGGCGCGGATCGTCATGTAAATGTATTTTACATTCACACGGGAGGCCGTCGTGCTGCATATCCTGTTCGTAGTTCTGGCGTTCCATTTCTTCTGGCCGCTGGGGCTCGCAGCTCTGGCGTTCTTCATCTACCGGCGCCGGCAATGGCGGCGCATGGCCTACGCGGGAGACCCTCAAATGTTCGCATGGAATCGGGAAAGCCGCTTCGAGCGCAAGATGGCGCGGGCGCAGGAAAAGGTGGGCCGCGCGGTCGCCAAGGCGGAGCGCTATTGCGGTTCGCGCGGCTGGGCTATGGCGCCGACCTCCGGCAACCACGCCTTCGACGAATATCGTCAGGAGACGCTGAAGCGGCTTGAGGACGAGCAGGAGGAGTTCCAGGGGTTCCTCGGCCGCCTGCGCGCCGCCAAGGACCGCTCCGAGTTCGACGCCTTCATGGCCGACCGGCGCCGCCGCGAGAGCGAGCCGCCGCATGAGCCGCCGCCCGCCCCCGCCCCGCAAGGTTGATCGGCCCCAAGAAAGACGCCACAAGAGGACGCCGGCTTCGCGCCGGCGCCTTTTTGAGGACAGAATGCGTTTCACCGGCACCGCCTCGTATATCGCCAGCGACGAGCTGAAAACCGCCGTCAACGCGGCCATCGCGCTGGAGCGGCCCCTGCTGATCAAGGGCGAACCGGGCACCGGCAAGACGCTGCTGGCGCAGGAGATCGCCGCCGCGCTCGATGCGCCTTTGATTTCCTGGCACATCAAATCGACCACCCGCGCCCAACAGGGCCTCTATGAATATGACGCGGTGTCGCGACTGCGCGACAGTCAGTTGGGCGACCCCCGCGTCAGCGACATTCGCAATTACATTAAGCGCGGTAAGGTGTGGGACGCTTTCGTCCACCCGACGCGGCCGGTTTTGCTGATCGACGAGATCGACAAGGCCGACATCGAGTTTCCCAACGATCTCCTGCTCGAACTCGACCGCATGGAGTTCCATGTTTATGAGACCGGCGAGACGGTGAAGGCGGAGCGCCGGCCCATCGTCGTCATCACGTCCAACAACGAGAAGGAACTGCCGGACGCGTTCCTGCGCCGCTGTTTCTTCCATTACATCCGCTTTCCCGACGCGGAGACGATGACGCGGATTGTTGAGGCGCACTATCCGGGGCTGAAGCCGCGTTTGATTGAAGAGGCGCTGAAGTCGTTCTTCCAGGTGCGCGAGACGCCGGGGCTGAAGAAGAAGCCGACGACCTCCGAACTGCTCGACTGGATCAAGCTGCTGGTGTCGGAAGACATCGACGAGGATGTGTTGCGCGAGCGCGACCCGCGCAAGCTGATCCCCCCGCTGCACGGCGCTCTGTTGAAGAACGAGCAAGACGTGCATCTGTTCGAGCGGCTGGCGTTTTTGAACCGGCGCGAGCGGGGTTGAGTGGGCGCGCCGGCATTGGACTGGGACCGCGCTAGAACATCAGGCGCCGCCGCGGGCCCTGCGAAACAATAGCCGCTGCGCCTGGTTGATGTCCGATTTGTTCCAATCAATCTCTCGTTTCGTCTCCGGCAGATGGCGGCGGTTCGGGAGCCAGTGATAAAACAGCGTTCCGTGAACGCCCATGGCGTTCCGCTTTAGAATTGGACGACCCCAAATCGGCGTCAAAACAGCGCTCGCTCGTTCTTCCCCCACGCGCTCAACAAAATCTTCCGCCAGTTCAAGGTCCTGCCCGTTTGGAAAAATTGCGGCGAACTCTTCTTCCGTGGCTTGAAAAATGCTGAATGTGGCGTTGTCGGCGCCGTCGATGATTTGAATGTTTTTCATAGAAAATGCCCGCCGATATCGCTCTCGTCAAACCCCAGTCTACGCGACCTTCGGCTCCAGCGGCTTGACCTTGATCGCGTCGGGATTGCGGCGAAGCTCGGCCAAATCGAAACTCATCTGCATTCGCAGCCAGAAATCGGCGGCGCCGCCGAACGCTTTCTCCAGCCGAACCGCCATCTCCGGCGTAATCGCGTGCTGTCCCTTGACGACTCTGTGAAGTTGCTGCCGCGAAACGCCGAGCCCCTGCGCCGCCTCGGCCACGGAAAGACCGAGCGCGTCGATGTTGTCCTTGATGAGGCCGCCGGGATGGGGCGGGTTCTTCATTCGCTCGACCACGCTGGCTCCGTCTCAATGATAATCGACGAGATCGACGTCGTGCGCGCCGCCCTCAAACCGAAACACGATGCGCCAATTGGCGCTGACCGTCACCGACCACAGCCCCTCGAGATCGCCCTTCAGAAGATGAAGACGAAATGCCGGCTGATCGAGGTCATCGACCGTTTCGGCTTGATCGAGCGCGGTCAGAATCAGTCTGATCTTCTCGACCCTGTCGGCGGGAAGCTTGCTCCGGTCGTCATGCTCAAAGAGGCGCTTCAAGCCCCTGTGCTTGAAACTGGCGATTATATCCTTTTGTAACGCGTTGCGTTACAAATTACAAGCCCTTTTATCGACCGGTCGGCCCTGCGCTTGTGAGGGAGGGCGCGGACCGCTAAACTCAGCGCCATGAAAGCCAGACTGCTGTTCACGCTGTTCTTCGCCTCGCTGGCGCTCGACCTCGCCTTAGCTTGGCCGACGCTCGACTGGCGCATCCTACCGGCCGCGCTGGTGGGCTGGTACGCGGCCGACCTGACCTCGGGCCTCGTCCACATGTACATGGACTATCGGCCGTGCCGCCCCGGCACTGGCCTGCACGAGCTTTATTTCTGGGAAGGCGCCCGCGATAGCGCGGCGTTCTTGACGCTACAGGCGCAGGTATATTCCCGCATCTCCGCGTTCGAGCGGATCGTCTACGATTTTAAGAAGCATCACCCCTTCCCCGATTTGTTGGGGCGCCATCCGTTTTGGCATCTGGCCAAGGGGCCGGTGTTCGTCGTGGTGCTGCCGGTCTCGGTGGCGCTGAGCGTGCTATTCGTCTTGACGCATCCCCCTGGTTGGCTGCTGGTGGGTTTCGTGGTTTTCCTGCTGGGCGCGGGGACGACGCAGGCGTTCCATGGGACGTTGCATAAGACCGAGGTCGGGCCGGTTATTGCGACGATGCGGCGACTGGGGCTCGCCATGTCGGCTCGGGCGCACAAGCTGCATCACGACACGCTGACGCAGGATTTCGCGGTCATCAACGGCTGGTCGAACCCCGTGGTGAATTTCTGCGCCTCGACGCTGCTACGCACCGGGCTTTTGCGCGAAGAGGGGCTGGAGCCGACGTAAGCGAGGCGCAAGACATGCGCATTTCGCCCGCGCCCTAACAAGAAGAGTGGCTCAAAGCCCGCTTGGAGATCACCGACGAGGCTTCGGTAGAGGCCGCCGCTCAGCGTATCCTCCACGAGCGAATCGCTGAGGAGGAGTGCGACGACCTCGCGTAGGCGAAACCTCTGGTTGACGAGGGAGTCGCCACCCTTGGGCGAGGCGAATTTATTTGACTGGAGGAGCACAAGGCCAGACTATCCGCGCGACTGGCTGTGCTGAAAGGGTGACGAAGCGTCACTTTGTCGCCCGTCGCGTCTAAGAAGGCGTGTCATGCGGCTTCTGGTTGAAGGCCTCGCAGAGTCCGTGTCGGCGAGCCATGCTTGCACGAGACAGTCTTTGGCGGGCGCCCCCTCATCCGGCCTTTGGCCACCTTCTTCCCCAAGGGGAGAAGGCCCTTGTCCTGCAGATCGAGCCGGGCCGCCGCAAAATAACTCACCACACGCTTCGCTGACGCAAACTCAAAACAACCCCTCGATCTCTCCGTTCTCCACCCGTATCTTCTCGGCTGCGGGCGTGCGCGGCAGGCCTGGCATCGTGTTGACTTCGCCCATCATCGCCACGATGAATCCCGCCCCCGCGCGCAGCCGCACTTCGCGCAGCGGGATCGAGAAACCCGAGGGCGCGCCGAGGGCGGCGGGGTCGGACGAGAACGAATATTGCGTTTTCGCCACGCAGATGGGCAGCGCGCCGTAGCCCGCCGCCTCCCATTGCTTCAGACGCGCCAACACGCCCGCCTCGGGCACGACCTCGCCAGCGCGATAAATCTCGCGCGCGATGGTTCTGATTTTGTCGATCAGCGGCAGGTCGTCGCCATAGAGCGGTTTGAATTTCGACTCGCCGCGCTCGATCTGCGCCAGCACCGCTTGCGCCATCGCCGCGCCGCCCTCGGCGCCGCGTCCCCAGCTTTCGTTGATGACCGTCACTGAGCCCTTCGCCGTCATTGCGTCGCGCACCAGCGCCAGTTCGGCTTGCGTGTCGCCATCGAAACGGTTGATCGCCACCACCGGCGTCAGGCCGAATTTGGCGAGATTCTCAACGTGCCGCTCCAGATTGGGCAGGCCGCGTCGCAAAGCCTCCAGATTCTCGGCGCCCAGTTCCGATTTGGCGACGCCGCCGTTCATCTTGAGCGCGCGGATCGTCGCCACCACCACGACGGCGGCGGGCTTCAATCCCGCCGCGCGGCATTTGATGTCGAAGAATTTTTCGGCGCCCAAATCCGCGCCGAAGCCCGCCTCCGTCACCACGTAATCGGCCAGTTTCAGCGCGGCTTGCGTGGCGACGACCGAGTTGCAGCCATGCGCGATATTGGCGAACGGGCCGCCGTGGATCAGCGCTAGACTTCCCTCCAGCGTCTGCACCACATTGGGCTGGAACGCTTGGCGCAGCAGCGCCGTCATCGCCGAGGCCGCTTTCACGTCGCGCGCGTAGACGGGCGCCTTCGCGCGGGTTTCCGCAACAACGATGCGCCCGAGCCGCTCCTCCAGCTCCTCCAGGGTGCGGCTCAAACAAAACACCGCCATCACTTCCGACGCCACCGTGATGTCGAA
>Ga0075030_100005214_pt1 | contig 11723 bp, 10 predicted proteins | sample LitLauG_LLR_2012_FD_71393 | JGI IMG/M metagenome (GOLD analysis project Ga0075030, IMG submission 71393) | Freshwater sediment microbial communities from Pennsylvania, USA - Little Laurel Run_MetaG_LLR_2012 | ecosystem: Environmental > Aquatic > Freshwater > Creek > Sediment | place: USA...
TCGTTGTTGAAGGTCATGCCGACGAAGTGGAAATTGGGGTCGAAGCCGTGCATCTGCAGGGGCACTTCGACGTCGTAGTAGGTCGACCCGTCGCCGTCGTTGTAGGCATAGCCGCCGGTGCCGCCGGTCGAGATCGTGCTGGCGCGTCCTGCGACAGTGTTGGCGACCGCAGGTAACGGATTGCTGCACAGGACGTCGTTCAGATTGCAAGCGGTGCGCAGGTCGCCCTGCTGGGCCTGCAGCGCGGCGTACAAGGTGGTGGTGCTGGGAACGCGGTTCTGGCGGGGCCGGACATACAGTTGCCCGACCATGCCCATCTGCAGGTGCTCGGGCGGCGTGATGTGGCAATGCCAGAAATACGTGCCTGCGTCCGGCGCCAGGTAGTAGTAGGTGAAGCTGCCCCCGATATTGATGGCCACCGAGGCGTCCGGAACGCCGTCATAGAAGGACGAGGCGTTGGGATAGCCGTGGAAGTGGATGGTGTGCTGCTCGAACAGGTCGGGCCGCATGATCATGCCGACATTGGTCAGCGTGAGGAAGAACTCGTCGTCCTCGTCGATGGCCATCAGGGGCGCCGGTATATTGCCGTTCATGACGCCCACGTCCATGATCTGGCGGGCGTCGACGTGGCCGTCGATCACCGGCATCGACGAGGCCGTGCCGTCGGAGGTTGCGTTCACCTCGGCCAGGCCGGTGGTGCCCTGTAAGACATACTGGAATGCATAGCTTGCGGGCAGCCCCAGCGTATTGGCCACCCCTACCGCCGAGACAGTGAAAGTACCCGTGTAACCATTAAGGTCGGTGCCGTTGGGTCCCTGGCCAATCAAGACCGTGTCGCCGGCCTTGAATGGCGCTTCGGCGTTCAGGATCACCGTGACCGTGTTGGGGGTGGTGGTGAGTTTGCTCGCGGCAGTCAGCGTGGCGCTGGTATTGCCCTCGAGGATGTCGTAGATGTTGAGCGTGTAGTTGACATTGCTGTCCACAAGGCCGATGGCGCCGTTATAGGCGGTCTGCGGATTCTTCAGCGCGGCCGGGTAGCCGGGGACGAGCGTCGTGGGGTCGCTGACCACCGTGTTGAACTCGGCCATGGACACCGTGCCCGGCAGGCCGTTGGCGATGTTGCGCAGTCCCGACAGCGGCCCGAACGAGAACATATAGGTCTGCGTGCCATCGGCCATCGACGCGTAACCATCGCCGCCCCCAACCTGCTGGCATTTGATGGCGCCGTTCACCGGGCCGGTATTTCCGGTCGTGTAGTCGGTGGGAGTCTTGCTGGCGCCCGCCGTATACGTGGGCCCCACGTAGACGGGCTCAGCGCTGTTGTTGGCGGCCGTGGGGTGGGTGATGGTGCTGGTGGGGCACTGCACCCGGAACGATTGGGCGTGTGCGGGGTTTGCCGCCAGCGCAAGAACAGTCGCCAGCAGCAGCGCGGTTAGAAGCATCTCCTGCTTCACGGCCAGAGCCTGCGCAGCCTGTGCGATGCCTGGTTGCCAGATTTTCAACATGGTGCCTCCCGGTTGGCGATGCGGCTCCGGCCCCTGCTCCTCACCCGTATCTACGTGGCACGCCGAAACAGCACCGGCACCACGCATTCGGATGATCAGAGTGGGGTTCTATCCCGCATGGCCGTCATCTTGGAGACCTGAAGAAAATTAAACCAGACGCGGTATTACTACGCCTGCATAAGAAACCTTACGACTCCATCAGATTTTTCCTACGGACGTAAGTGCAAATACCCATAAATGGGCGCAGTTCCCCTTATTTTCTTCGCGCAGTTGACATAAATTAAATTTGCTGCATCGCGGTGTTGATCGCTGTGCAGCACCGACGCAATACTTTGTCCAAAGTAAAGGGGCGGGAAGATTCCCTTAAAAAGGTGGCGGGTTTTTGTAGGGAAAATACCCAATGGACGTGAATATTAAGGTTTAATAAGCTAATTGCTCGTCGCCGAGATGCCCTTTTTGAACACATTTCGGCCGCTGCAAAGGCATTTCGTCCTGGTAGTCGCACCCAATCTGCAACCAGGAGCAACCCGTTTCAGGAGGCAATCGTGGTTCGATTACTGATAGCCGACGACCATAGAATTTTTCGCGAGGGGCTTTCCCGCCTGCTGCGCGACCACAGCGATATGGACGTGATTGCCGAGGTGGGCAATGACACCGGCGTGATGAGCGCGCTGCATGTCCACCAGATCGACCTCGCGGTGCTGGACCTCAGCATGCCCGGCAAGGAGGGTATCGATCTCATCGTTCAGGTCAAAAGCACCTTCCCGCACGTCAAGATCCTGGTGGTCACCATGCAGAGCGGCGACGTCGCCGCCCTGCGGGCGCTGCGCGCAGGGGTGGACGGCTACATCACCAAGGACAATGCGGCGACCGAAGTCACCACGGCCATCCGCCAGATCATGCGCGGCACACGCTATGTGTGTCCCATGATCGCCGAGCGTCTGGCCCTGATCGCCGCCGACCGGACGGGTCGCAAGCAGGCGCACGAATGCCTGTCCGAGCGCGAGTTGAGGATTTTCGAGATGCTCGTCGCCGGCAAGCGCGGCTCCGATATCGCCGCCGAGTTGGCGCTCAGCGAGAAGACCGTCAGCACGCACAAGGCCAACATCCTGCGCAAGCTCGACCTGCACAGCGGATCGGATCTCGTGCGCTACGCCATCCGGCACCAGTTGGTGGCAGCCTGAATCACCCACCCGTACCGGTTGGTTTTGGTGGACAAACTGCGCCAGGTGATTTGCCCTGCGAAGTGCCGATCCGCAATCGCCTAATGGCTGCGCCATGACCGCCTTCGAAATCGCCGATAAGGAGCGGCGGCGACTTTCCGGGGAGCTTCACGACCGTGTCGGCCCCAATCTAGCCGCGGCGGGTCTCAATCTGCACGTCATTCACGAGCGGCTATCGCCGGGCGCCGACCCCGAACTGCTGCAGCTGCTCGCCGAATCCCAGACCCTGCTCAACCAGGCAGTAGCCGGCATCCGCGAATTGCTGGACGAACTGCGTCCCGCGCGGCTGGAATACGCGGGCCTCGAGCCGGCGCTTGCCGATTTCGAGCACCGGTACCGGCGTCGCACGGGGATCGAAACACGCTTTGCGATTGCCCTCTGGCCACCCGGCGAGACGACCGGACGACTCGATAGCGCCAGCGAAGTGCTGTTGTTCCGGGTGATACAAGAGGCCCTGGCCAACAGCGCGCGCCATGGCAAGGCGCGCCACGTCGCTGTCGAGCTGAAGTGCGACCGCGGCAACATTGAATTGCGCATCCGTGACGATGGCGTGGGGTTCATGCCGGAAAGGATAGCCACCGGCGCGAACGTGCCGGGACTGGGACTGCTGGAAATGCGCGAACGCACTGAGGCCGTAGGGGGGAGTTTTTCGCTGAGTTCGAGCCCGGGTAACGGCACGCAGATTTTTATCACGCTGCCCTGTGTTCGGGCTGCGGAACCGGCCAACTCCTCCTCACAAGCGAGCGCAGCGTAGGTGCGGTTTCGTGAAGGGCGATACCCAAACCAAGCTCACCGCACCTCGGACTCGGTCGTCGCCAGCGCGATTTCGCGCAGGAAGCACAGCAATCCGGTTATAAGCGACAGCATCGCCGAAACGAACAGCAAAGCCACAAGCCGCGAAGGATCCGCGCCGAATTCGGATGCGAGGAACAGCGTGGCAATCACCACGCAGACCAGCAGCGCGCAGACCGTGCACAGCGTGATGGCGTAGTGGATGAGCTTGCGGCGCCGTGCCAGCAGGGCCATTTCGCGGCGGCGGTCCTGCGCGCTGTGGTGTTCGATATCCTCGCCACCGGGATGCACGCCATGGGCCTCGCGCTCTTCGCGTATGAATGAATCGAGCTTGCGAAACCGGTCGATGATGCGCGACAGCCGGTTGGTCAGCACCCCCAGGATGGCGCCGACGCCGGTGAGCAGGAAGACCGGGGCCACAGCTTGCTGGATGACATGGGAAACGGTGGTGATGTCGGCGCCGGACGGAGCCATGTGCGGTTTCGCTGGAGATGGACGCGGGGCCAGAACACTAGCACGAGCCGGCGAACTCAGAACCCTTCCGGCCGCACGCGTCCGAACGCGTCCAGGGGCACGCTGCGCGCAAACTGCCCGTGCAGCAGCCCGTGCGTCACCAGCCGCAGCCCGCCAACGGTGCCCAGCAGGTAGTCGAGTGGGGGTGAACCGCGTTCGACCACATCGAGTCCGAAGCGCCGCCAGAACGCCCGGCGCGACTGCGCCAGGGCCGCCTGCTGGTCCGCCGGCAGCTGCTCCTCCGCCGTGTTGGACAGCACGCCATGAACACAGATCGGGTCCGCGCAGATGGCCTGCAAGGCCTGTATGCCAACGTTGACAACCATGGTGCCAAAGCCCATCTGGTGAAAGCGCGGGGCATCAAAGCCATTGCCGGTGAGCGAGCCCAATTCGACGGAATCCGCGTAGAGCGCCATCACCAGTTGCACATCGGACTCGCCGCCACGGCGGTCCCACCAGAGATCGACCTGGATGCGGCTGCGCGGCACCAGCAGGAGCCGGACCGTGATTTCCACTTCCATCGTCGCGCGCCAGTATGACGCCCCCGGCGCCAACCGCAGGGGCAGCACGCACGGGATGGGCGCGGAAATGGTCCGGGGAAAGTGGGTATCGAGGAGCATGCCTGGATCGTAAGAACGACCCGGCATCGCCAGTACCCGGTATATCGGGTGTTTAACCCCGATATACGGGTCTCGTCAGCACTAAAGTTTTGGCAAACCCGGTTTTCGCAAGCCCGGTAATTGCCTACGCGCTGGCGCGACCTGCGCCCAGCTCAGCTTTCGCTGCTCTCGATGGCAAGGCTCAGCTGCGACAAGCCCTGGCCTTCCTTGGTCACCGGCGACAGCCGCGCCCGTTCGATGCGGTCGAGATACGCCGGGCTCACATCACCGGTCACGTATTCGCCATCGAAACACGAGGCCTCGAAACCGTGCAAGGCCGGATTGCCGTCGCGTACGGCACGCTTGAGATCGTCGAGCTCCTGGAAAATGAGCGCGTCCGAACCGATTGCAGCCTGGATCTCACCGACGTCACGCGCGCTGGCGATCAGTTCGGCACGCGTGGGCATGTCGATGCCATAGACGTTGGGAAAGCGCACGGGAGGCGCCGAAGATGCGAAATAGACGCGGGCCGCTCCGGCATCGCGCGCCATCTGGACGATCTCCTGGCTGGTGGTGCCACGGACGATGGAGTCGTCCACCAGCAGCACGTTCTTGCCCTTGAATTCAACGCCGATGGCATTGAGCTTCTGGCGCACGGACTTTGCCCGCACCGCCTGGCCGGGCATGATGAAGGTGCGGCCGATGTAGCGGTTCTTGATGAAGCCCTCGCGATAGTCCAGTCCCAGGTTGTTGGCCAGCTGCATGGCGGCCGGCCGGCTGGAATCGGGGATGGGCATGACGACATCGATGTCGCCGGTGCGCAGTTCGGACGCGACCCGGCGGGCTAGATATTCACCCAGCCGCAGGCGCGCGGCGTAGACCGACACACCATCGAGCATCGAATCGGGGCGCGCCAGGTACACGTACTCGAAAAGGCAGGGATTGAGGCTGGGCTTTTCCGCGCACTGGGTGGCGAAGAAACGGCCTTCGTAGTCGATGAAGATCGCCTCGCCAGGCGCTACGTCGCGCACCACTTGAAAACCCAGGCCATCGAGCGCTACCGACTCTGAAGCGACCAGATATTCGGTGCCGTGATCGGTTTCGTTGATACCGAAACACAGGGGCCGGATGCCGTAGGGATCGCGGAACGCCAGCAGGCCATAGCCGGCGATCTGCGCCACCACCGCATAGGCACCGCGCAGGCGGCGATGCACCGCGCTCACGGCGCGGAAGATGGTTGCCGGATCAAGCACGATGCCATCGCTGGCCACCTCGAGCTCATGGGCCAGCACGTTGAGCAGCACTTCGGAATCGGAGTTGGTGTTGATGTGCCGCCGGTCGTTGCGGAACATCTCCTCTTTCATGCGCTCGGCATTGGTCAGGTTGCCGTTGTGGACCAGGCTGATGCCAAAAGGCGCATTGACGTAAAAGGGCTGCGCTTCCTCGGCATCGTTGGCCGACCCCTGGGTGGGATAGCGGACCTGGGCAATGCCCGAGATGCCGGGCAGAGAGCGCATGTTGCGCGTGCGAAAAACATCACGGGCGAGACCACCGCCCTTGTGCATGTGGAAGCGGTTGCCATTGACGGTACAGATGCCGGCGGCATCCTGGCCGCGGTGCTGCAGCAGCAGCAGCGCATCGTAGAGCAGCTGGTTCACGGGTGTGTTCGCCACCACGCCGACAATTCCGCACATAGGCTCAGCCTCCCGACAGCATGACCAGCGGCACGCGGCGGGCGGGCATGGTGCCCGCCATCCAGTGCCATACATGTTCCAGGTAGGGCCCGCTGGCGGAATTGCGCCAGACATGGGTTTCAGAGAAGCCCCCCTCGACAACCACCCACGTAATCAGCAGGACCACCAGACTCCCGCGCAAAGCGCCGAACACCGCTCCGAGCACCCGGTCGGCGCCCGCCAGTTGCGAGGAGGCAACCGCCGCGCGCAACAACCGGCCTATGACCGCGGCGGCCAGCACGCACGCCACGATGATGATGCCCACGCCGGCGGCGACGTGCACCATGGGCGGCGCATCAAAGGGTAGCAGAACGCCCACGGCACCCGCATAGCGATACGCCAGTACGGCGATGGCGATCCAGGCGATCATGGACACCAGCTCGCGCGTGAGCCCGCGCCAGAAGCCCAGCACGACCGAGATCGCCACGACGATCGCGAAAACGATATCGATGGCGCTCATGACCTTGCCACCCAAATGCCCAGCGCAAGCCTCATGCGCCGACGATGTTCGCTTCCACGCCCATCGCCTTTAACCTGGATCGCGCGTGTTCGGCTTCGGTGCGTGAGGCATACGGGCCCATGCGCACGCGATAGCGCACGCCCTCGCCGGTTTCGGTGCGCTCCACGAAAGAGCTGAAACCCGATTTGCCGATGCGCCCGGCCAGCTCGCGCGCCGAGCTTTCGCGTGACATGGCGGCAGCCTGCAGGTAAATCTTGCCGGACGTTGCGTGGCGCGCATCGGCCTTGGGGGCCTCGGCCTTGGGAGCATCCGCGGCGTGCTTCTTGGCATGGGCCGGCGCACCCGGCGCCGCGGATCCGGTGGCGGGCGCCGCGGGCGTCGCCACGTCAGCCGCGGTGTCGGCCGCAGCCCCCGGCGCGGCGGGAACCGCTGCGCCCGCGATTGGATTTTCGGCTGCCGCATCGGGCGCGGCCGGTGGCAGATGGGGCGTAAACGGGGTCTTGTCGCTGGGCAGGTCGATGGGAATGGTATCGGGAACCGTGTGGGGCGCAGGATCCAGGACCATGGGCACCAGCACGACGGCCGCGAGCAGCAGAGCGCAGGCACCGATCAGCCGCCGGCGCGTGCGCACCCGCAGGTTACGTGCAGCCGCTTCCTCGGCGTCGGGATCCGAAGTGTCGAAATCGGGCTCCGGCGCGGGTGCTGCAGAACCTGCGGAAGGCGACTTGCGCGTTGTCGGCTTGCGCTTCCAGAACGCCCATTTCATTGCGATCCGCGCTCCAGGCACCGCAGGGCTTCTGCGACGATGACGAATGAACCAAACACGACAATTCTATCATCCGGCGCCACGCTGGACCGCAGCTGGCGTAACGCCGCGCCGACCGATTCGTGCAAGCTTGGGGCAGGCGAGAGAGCGCCTTGCGCATCGGCTGCAACGGCAGCCGTACGCGCTGATTCCATTGCCGGCGCGGCAGCAGGCCATGCCGCGGAGAGCGCATCGGCCAGTTCCGCGGCGCTGCGGCCGCGCTCGCCGTGCGTTGGAACGAGGTGCCAGGCATCGATCACATCCTGCAGCGCGCCGACAACGGCGGCCGCATCCTTGTCGCGCAGCATGCCGAAGATGGCGTGGGTGCGGGGCCGCGGTCCCGGCGGTGGTTCCTGGTCGGGCAGCACGCCATGGCTGCGCAGCGCATCGGCCAGCGCCTGGGCGGCATGCGGGTTGTGCGCCACGTCCAGGACGATGGCCGGCCGGCCGGGAACCACCTGGAAACGTCCTGGGAGCTGCACGGCGCCCAACCCCTGGCGCACGGCCCCCTGGTCCACGGGCAGCACCTCGGCCAGGGCTTCCAGTGCTGCCAGAACGCCCGCTGCATTGCGCAGCTGGTGCGCGCCGCGCAGCGCCGGCCAGGGCAACGCCATGCGGCTGGCGGCGTATCCGTGGTAGTTCCACTGGCGCAGTCCGGCATCCGGCAGGCTGAGCGTGAACTCGTGGCCCAGGCGCCAGAGCTTGGCCCCCAGCGCATGGGCGTAGGTGAGCAGCGCTGCCGGTGGGTCGGGGTCGACGCAGATGGCGGGCCGGCCCGCACGGAAGATGTGCGCCTTCTCCCAGCCGATGCTTTCACGGGTGGGGCCCAGCAATTCCATATGGTCGAGGTCGATCGTGGTGACGACGGCGCAGTCGGCGTCCACGATGTTGACGGCATCAAGCCGTCCGCCCAGGCCCACTTCCAGCACGGCCACGTCGACACGCTCCGCGGCAAACCAGGCCAGCACCACCAGCGTGGTGAATTCGAAATACGTCAGGGTGACGTCGCCGCGGGCGCGCTCCACCGCCGCGAAGTGCGGCACCAGTTGCGCCTCTGTAGCCGCCACCCCGCCGATCTGCGCGCGTTCCGTGAAGTTCAGCAGGTGCGGCGAGCCGTAGCGGCCGACCCGATATCCCGCCGCGCGCAGGATGGCGTCGAGCATGGCGCAGGTGGAGCCTTTGCCATTGGTGCCACCCACGACAATGCGGCGCGCGCCGTCGGGCGCAGTGCCGTGCAGGTTCAGGCGGCCAGCCACCGCGCGCACGCGGTCCAAGCCCATGTCGATGGGGCGATGGTGCAGGCTTTCAACGTAGGCCAGCCACGCGTCGAGCGTGTCGGGCAGAGGCATTGCTGCAGGGCCCGCTATACGATGGCCTCGATGGGCTGGCGCTGCAACAGGGCCAGCAGGTGCGCCAACTCGTCGCGCAGTTCCCGGCGGTCGACGATCATGTCGATGGCGCCTTTTTGCAGCAGGAATTCGGACCGCTGGAAACCTTCGGGCAGTTTCTCGCGCACGGTCTGCTCGATGACGCGCGGACCGGCAAAGCCGATGAGCGCCTTGGGTTCGGCGATGACCACGTCGCCCATGAAGGCGAAGCTGGCGGAGACGCCGCCCGTGGTGGGGTGGCACAGCACGGAGATGAACGGCAGGCCCACCTGACCGAGCCGCGCAACCATGGCGGTGGTCTTGGCCATTTGCATGAGCGACAGCAGGCCTTCCTGCATGCGCGCGCCGCCCGTGGAAGTGATGCAGATCAGCGGCGATTTTTGCTCGAGCGCAACCTGGGCGCCGCGGACGAAACGCTCGCCCACCACGGAGCCCATGGAACCGGCCATGAACTCGAATTCGAATGCGGCTACCACCACGGGTATGGCCCGTATGGCGCCGGAGTACACGACCATGGCATCGGATTCACCGGTGTCGCGCGCGGCGTCGGCGAGCCGGTCGCTGTACTTGCGGCTGTCCTTGAAGCGCAGCGTGTCTACCGGCAGGACTTCCTGGCCGATTTCAAAGCGGCCTTCCGGATCGAGCAGCGCATCGAGGCGTTCGCGCGTGCGGATGCGCATGTGATGGCTGCACTTGGGACACACCTGCAGGCTGCGTTCGAGTTCCGCGCTGTAGAGCACCGCCTCGCACCCCGGACACTTGGTCCACACGCCTTCTGGCACGGTCTTGCGTGCGCCGCCCGGCTTGATACGGGGAGGTAAGAGCTTTTCAATCCAACTCATGCAGCTTCCTTCGATGCCCTGGCATCAGACTTCAGGCCGCGCCGTCGATGGCAGCGCGTATTCCGGATATGAGCCCGTAGGCCGCCGACAGCGCCGATCCGGGTTTTGCCTGTTCGATCTCTTCCACCAGCCGGCTGCCGACGACGACCGCATCGGCAACCCGTGCCACGGCCCGCGCACCGGCACCGTCACGGATGCCAAAACCAACCGCCAAGGGCAGTTTGCTGCGCTCGCGTATGGCCGGCAATCGCGCGGCCACGGCATCGACGTCGAGATTACCGGCGCCCGTGGTGCCCTTAAGGCTCACGTAATAGAGGAATCCCCGGGCATATTGCGCCACCCGGGCGATACGCTCGGGCGTGGAGGTGGGGGCGAGAAGGAAGATGAGATCAATTCCCACCTTTTGCAGGGCCATGGCAAAGGCCTCGCACTCTTCGGGCGGATAGTCCACCACGATGACGCCGTCGACGCCCGCCTGGGCTGCCGCGGCCACGAAAGCATCGGTGCCAAAGTGTTCGATGGGGTTGGCGTATCCCATGAGCACCACCGGCGTGGTGTCGTCCCCGCGGCGAAAATCGCTGACCATTTGCAGGCAGCTGCGCAGGCCCACGCCGTTGCGGATGCCGCGTTCGGCGGCGCGCTGGATGGTGGGGCCATCGGCCATGGGGTCGGAAAACGGCACGCCCAGTTCCAGGATATCGGCGCCGGCGCGCACCAGTTCGTGCAACAGCGGCACCGTGAGTTCGGCGGCCGGGTCGCCGCCCGCGATGTACGTGATGAGCCCGGTGCGGCCGCGGGCTTGCAGGTCGGCAAAACGCCCGGCGATGCGGCTGGTGCCGCGCATTACGGTGGTTACGCTCATCAGGTCAGCCGAACCGGACCGGAGCCACTGACCGCGCCCATGTCCTTCATGCCACCGGCTTCGGCGATGATGTTCAGGTCCTTGTCGCCCCGGCCGCTGAGGTTCACGAGCAGCACCTTGTCGGGCGACAGCGTGGGCGCGAGCCGCGCCGCGTACGCCAGGGCATGGCTCGATTCCAGGGCCGGGATGATGCCTTCGATGCGGCAGCAGTCGTGAAAAGCCTTGAGGGCCTCGGTATCGGTCACACCCACATACTGCGCACGGCCGGAATCCTTGAGCCAGGCATGCTCGGGGCCGACGCCCGGGTAGTCGAGGCCGGCACTGATGCTGTGGGTCTCCTGGATCTGGCCGTCGGCGTTTTGCAGCAGATACGTGCGATTGCCGTGCAGCACGCCCGGCGTGCCCCGTTCCAGGCTGGCGGCATGGCGCCCGCTGTCCAGGCCTTCGCCCGCGGCTTCCACGCCGATGAGCTGCACGTCGCGATGGTTGATGTAATCGTAGAAGATGCCCATGGCGTTGCTGCCGCCGCCCACGCAGGCAATCACCGCATCGGGCTGGCGGCCGATCATCTCGGGCATCTGGGTGAGGCATTCCTTGCCCACCACGGAATTGAAGTCGCGCACCATCATGGGATAAGGATGCGGGCCCGCCACCGTACCGATGATGTAGAAGGTGTCATCGACGTTGGTAACCCAGTCGCGCATGGCCTCGTTGAGCGCGTCCTTGAGCGTGCGCGAACCGCTTTCCACCGGCCGCACCTCGGCGCCCAGCAGCCGCATGCGGTAGACGTTGGCCGCCTGGCGCCGTACGTCCTCGGAACCCATGTACACCACGCACGACATGCCAAAGCGCGCCGCCACGGTGGCGGTGGCCACGCCATGCTGGCCCGCGCCGGTTTCGGCAATGACCCGCTTCTTGCCCATCTTGCGGGCGAGCAGGGCCTGGCCGATGGTGTTGTTGATCTTGTGGGCGCCGGTATGGTTGAGGTCTTCGCGCTTGAG
>Ga0075030_100005215_pt1 | contig 11723 bp, 10 predicted proteins | sample LitLauG_LLR_2012_FD_71393 | JGI IMG/M metagenome (GOLD analysis project Ga0075030, IMG submission 71393) | Freshwater sediment microbial communities from Pennsylvania, USA - Little Laurel Run_MetaG_LLR_2012 | ecosystem: Environmental > Aquatic > Freshwater > Creek > Sediment | place: USA...
AAAATTTGATCGCCAAGGACGTCACGACCGATAAGTCAGCAATCGGACAGCAGCCTGTCATCTCCATTCGCATCTCCGATGCACTGCGCACGAGACTCGAAACCTTGAAGGTTCTCATGTCCATGAAGAGCGGCGAATCCGTCTCGACATCGGAGGCAGCAAAGCAGCTTCTTGAATCCTCCAAAGAAGAGCGACTCGAGCTAGTGAATCTGCTCTCTGAACCAACGGATTCTCTGTTGAACATCCGTCGCAAAGCAGACTCAAAGCTTCCGCTTTCGCAAGCGGAATGGACCCTCGTGGCCTATTACTGCCTACACGGGGCCGAGATGTTTGCAAATACCGCTCAGATGGAGATTTCATTCGACTCTCTGGCAGGAATTTTGGAGGCTTTCCAAGCGGTATATGGGCTACTTCGCAAGAAGAATAAAACGCATTTGGACTCCTTTTTCATTGCGCATTTGCCGTCGGATCGACAAGCCGAATCGAAGAGCTCGGACGAGATCGGAACCGAAGATGTGCAGCGGGTTGTGACACACACTCTTCGGATGCTGAAGAATCCGGCTGAGGATCGGCAGCGACCGATATTCGTGGCAAGGAACCTCTACTTTCTCCTCGATGAGTTGGAGGTTCCGAACGTGGAGAAGCTGAACGAGACGCTTTGGCCATATTGGCCAATCTTGTGGCGCGTGTGCGCGCGGGGGCACTATTTTCTCCACGCCCAACCCCTGCAAGATCCGAACTCTCCCGTAGGGGAATTAGATGCTCCTTTGAATCCTCCATTGCCGAAATTTGAGGAAGGCGAATACCGCCTCGAATTTACTCGTTCGCCGACCGAGGGGTTTTCTGCCTGGCTGTACTTTCCGGGAAGGCTTTCCCCACGCTATCCAGTGAGCGGATATCCGCAGATTTCCGAGTTTCGGACGATCCTGGAAAGACTCGACACGAAGCGCGAGATGATCTTCTGGGAGGGGCGTTATTTCCTCGCCTACACGGGGTGCTACGAAGAGGAAGTCATCGGCGTGAATTTTCAGGCTCGCGAGAACGGCATTACGTTCAACTTCCGTGGTGATGATTGGCAGTCGATCAGGAAGCTATTTCGGAGGGCATGGCAGGCACCGCAGGTACGACGCCTGTGGGATGCTCTGGCACTCGAGTATGGGGAACTGTGAGAGCGCGGTGCTTCGCACCGGAAGAATTGCGGACACGTCACCCCCAATTTGGGAACTGCAGAGCGCCCGGAGCGCCGAAATGTTTACAAACGTTAACTTGTTTTGGATGAGCACCTTTGTTTGGCGATAAGGTTCGTGCGCGGTTGGACGTTAACGTTCGCTAGCGGAAAAAGCGTCCGTCATCGCGTATGCGTAAACATGTTGAATTGCAAACGCTTCATGCGAGTGCGGTGATTCCGGTGCTCCGGTGTGTGTAGCGCAACGACGGTAGGCCTTGCAATGAATAACCCGCATCTGCCTTTCCCAATTCAGAGTGACGCACCTGCAGGAGATCAGGTAAAACCTGGGTTCCGCACCAAAACCGTCGCCACACGCCTAACTCCGGTAGAACTAGCCGACGTCGAAGCGGCCGCAGAAACCGCTGGCCAATCTCTGGCCGAATGGCTAAGGGAGACTGCACTCCACGGAGCGCGACAGCGGCTCGCCGATCCAATCGAGTTGCTACTGGGGGAGGTTTGGGCGCTACGCTACACGCTGCTGAATTTGTTCCAGGGAAACGCCAAGGCGGCATCGGACGGCACACAATTGTTGCCCGATTCGATTGCCAAAATCCGGGATCAAGCCGACGCGTTGAAGCTCCAGAAGGCTCGCAGAATCCTTGAAGACTTTCTTTCACGGAACCGCAGTCAGCGAAGCTAGAAGTTAGGAATTCATGCCATGCTTACCATCTCGAAACCGCTGTCCGCAAGCCAAGCGCGAACCTATCACGAGCGTGAATTTGCTTCAGAGAAACAAAACTACTGGAGCCGCGATCAGCAAGGCCACAGCGAGTGGCAGGGCAGGTTCGCGCAGGAGTGGAATCTCAGCGGCGCAGTTGAGTCCGAGCACTTCGCGCGACTGAGTGAAGGTCAGCATCCGCACACCGAACAACAACTTGTGCGGCATCAAGTTTCAAGAACCTACGAAGGGAAATTCGGCAAAGAAGTGACCAGCGCGGAGCACCGCGCCGGGTGGGACGCCACGTTTTCTGCGCCTAAGTCAGTATCCCTTACCGCCCTTGTCGGAGGTGATAATCGGGTTCGGGAAGCCCACCGCGATAGTGTTCGAGTGGCGCTTAAGGAACTAGAGCCATACACGCAGGCCCGGATTGGAAATGTGCACGCGCCAGAGACGACTGGGAGATTCATCGCCGCAACATTTGAGCACGACACTGCCCGGCCAGTCGATGGGTATGCTGCGCCACAGCTTCATACCCATGCCGTAATCTTCAATGTAACTGAGTGCCGAGACGGCCAGACCCGTAGTCTCCAGCCACACGAATTGTTTGTGTCCCAGCGATTTGCCACCGCTGTGTATCGGTCCGAATTGGCGTTGCGTTTGCAGAAACTCGGCTATGAATTGGAGCGCGGCAAGCATGGGCAGCCGGAAATCCGTGGTTACACAAAGGAATATCTGGAAGCCTCTAGTCCGCGACGTGAACAGATCAAAAATCATTTGCGGGAGCAAGGAATTGCCGGAGCCGCGGCGGCGCAGATTGCCGCCCACCATACACGCGACCGCAAGGAACTTCTATCACGTGAGCAAGTCTTACAGCGGCACCGCGAACTGGCCACACAGTATGGGCACCAGGCCGACCGCGTCGTGGCCCTTGCCCGCGAACACGGCAAATATCAAATGCAGGAACGAGAAATCAATGCGCAGCGTGCTGTGACGTGGGCACGCGACCATATCTTCGAGCGATCGGCTGTGCACGACCGCCGAGCAATTCTGGAAACAGCACTAGCGCGTGGCATGGGCGAAACAACTTTGGGGAGAATTCTGCGGGAGTTCGAGCGCCGGACTGCGGCCGGAGAGTTTCGAGAAGTGTCGCACCTAGGGGCAGGCAGTCAATTCACGACTACAGCGATGATCGCCATGGAGCGTGAGATCGTTGCTCGGATGTCAGAGGGCAACCAACGGGGTTACGGCGATCCGATGCTGGTTTGCCCCGAGGTTCGAATCGCCACCGAAGACCGTAACCCGGAATTGAATCCCTCGCAACTCCAAGCGGTAGATGACATTCTTCTCGCGCGGGAAAAGATTGTCGCACTCGATGGTGTGGCCGGCGCCGGCAAGACCACGACCCTAGCGGTGATTCGCGAAGGAGCGGAGATCGAGGGTTATCGAGTGGAAGGGTTCGCGCCGACATCCCGAGCGGCCCAGAAACTCGGGGAAGCTGGGATCGAGACGTCGACACTACAGAAGCATCTGGCACGTGGGCAGCTGCCCGACACAGGCGAGAAACGCCTCTATGTGCTCGACGAATCCTCACTCGCCTCGACCCGGCAGATGCATGAGTTTGTCGAGCGGCTTCGCCCGAATGATCGCGTCCTCTTGGTCGGAGATCGGCGGCAGCACGAAGCGGTCGAGGCTGGACGCCCGTTTGCACAACTGCAGGATGCTGGAATGAAGACCGTAAAGCTTGAAGAGATCACCCGTCAGAAAGACCCCGAACTCAAAAGAGTGGTCGAACAGCTTGCGCAGGGCAACGTACAGGACGCCATTCAGAATCTTGATCAGCAGGGCCGAGTCCACGAGATTCGCGGACACGATGAGCGCATCAAAGCTGTTGCCAACGAATATGCGAAGGAGCCTGCCAACACCCTAGTTGTGTCCCCGGACAACCGCTCTCGTATCGAGATCAATGAACACATTCATGCTGAGTTACAAGCACGAGGTATCGTCGGCAGTAAAGAGCACGACATCCGAGTGCTCGTGCCGCGTCAGGATCTCACAGGAGCGGACCGCACATGGGCAGCGCGCTATGACATCGGGGATGTGCTGCGCTACTCGCGCGCATCGAAGGAGACCCGGATTGGGAAGGGTACCTACGCGCACGTCAAGAGCATCGATACCGCTACAAACCGGCTCACCGTAACGCTACAAGATGGGACCGAACGTACCTACGATCCCCGCCGACAGCGGGGCGTGTCTGTGTTTCGGGAGGAAATGCGCAAATTGTCCGTCGGTGACCGCATCCAATTCACTGCGCCCGCCAACGAGTTGAAAATTGCAAACCGCGAATTGGGCGCGATCGATGCCATCAGCGGCGCTGGGCGACTTAATCTGAAGATGGATTCTGGCCGCTCGCTTGAACTTGATCCAGACAAGCATCCGCATCTTGACTACGGTTATGCCATGACCAGCCATTCCAGCCAGGGACAAACTGCTAATCGGGTGCTGATTCATGTAGACACGGAATTGGCCGCCAAGGACCTGCTCAATAACCGCATGGCTTATGTGTCCGTTTCGCGTGGAGCATTCGATTCACAACTCTTCACCAACGATCGCGAGAAGTTGCCCACGGCTCTCGGACACGATCTTTCAAAGCACAGCGCGCATGTACCCGAGATCAATACCGGGCAGTCGATCGCGCCTCAGCAGGATGTCTCCACTGGGCGACAGCAAGAGCACGGAATGGGTCTTGGAATTGGCCTTTAGAATCCGTGCCTGCCCCGGATAATGGCATCGTAGCGCGGGCGCAAACTCTGTCAAGGCCGACCTAAGGTCGCCGCTATCGCGGGCGTGCGCCTTGACAGAGTTCGCTCAACCCGTGCCAAAATCTCTCCACCATTCCGGGATAGTCAATGAAGATGTAAACCCACCAACTCCCTTGGTATCAATTACGGTGTTTGAGCCAAGGGAAAGACCCTGCGACATCCGGCGCTGGACTTCAAAGGCGTTGTCGTAGACGTGAACCCAAGAGTATTCTCCACACGAAAGCAAATGAGCCTGATTACGATCATCTGGTCAATGATTGCGTCGGCGTGCCTCACGCTGGCGGCAATTAATTTCCTGACCTGGAGCAGGAATCGCGAGGCTTGGGTAGGCCTATCCTTTTCTCTGCTGCCGACGGGGACGGCGGCCTGGACGTTTTGTGAATTGTGGATGATGCGGGCGGAGACGCCGGCAGAGTTCGCGACTGCGCTGAAGTGGGGGCACGTGGCCGTGTGGCTGTTGCTCGTATCCCTCGTCGCGTTCGTCCGCCTCTACTTGCAGGCCGGTCGAGCATGGCTCGCGTGGACGTTCTGGGGCTTGCGTACACTGGCTCTCGTCCTCAATTTCCTAGTGGGGCAGAATCTCAATTACCGCGAGATCACCCATCTCCAGCAAATCCGATTTCTCGGTGAATACGTGCAGATCGCTGAGGTGTACACAACCCCTGGATGGTGATCGGCCAGTTAAGCCTGGTAACACTCTCATCTTTGCTGCAGATGCCGCTGTGACTGTCTGGCGGCGGGGAGAGCGCCGGGCAGCGCTGACCGTGGGCTGCTGCGCGGATCATTTCACTGCTCAACTCGTAGCCCATCACTGAGACCAATCCCATGAAGGATAGGCTCGCCGTAAGCGGTGCCTGGATAATTCCCCACAACACCAACAGGGACTGACCGGCTCGGACAGTTGAGAACACCACAACTCGCCCGCAAGTTGCGGGAGAGTGAAGCCGGTTTGCGTGAAATCGAAGAACGAATGAGGCTGGCGGTTGAGGGAGCGGATTTCGGTATTTGGATTCGGGATCTTGCGCGGAACGAAATCTGGGCAACCGACAAATGGCGTGGATTATTTGGTTTTACGGAAACGGAGCGGCTGGAACTCGGCAAAATTTTGCAACGAATCCACTTCGAAGATCGCGATGCATTCCGCTCAGTGCTCGAGAAAGCGGCCAAGGGAACGGCAGTTATGACGCCGAATATCGAGTAGTACTCCCGGGCGGTGGGATGCGCTGGATCGGTTCTCGCGGCCGCGTCGAGTTCGACGGTGCGAAGAAACCAATTCTCTTTCGCGGCGTATCGAATGACATTACGGGGAGAAAGCAAGCTGAGGCGGAAACCCAGAATTTGCGCCAACAGATTGCACATGCAGGACGGGTCTCAATGATGGGCCAATTGGCGTCGGCGCTGGCGCATGAAATTAATCAGCCGCTCGGCACATAAAACTGGAATTGGCCGTGGCAGACCATCTGCCGCCCGTGTTAGGAGACGTGATTCTGCGGCCTGCATTCCATTGATTCGGTCGAATCAGGCGCGCCAATTCCTGAAGGCGATAGAACGCGCCCCCGCGAATCAATGACACCGCCTCCACATTTTCTGGTTCGTGCACCGTGGGCCCGGTTCCCTTCGAGCCGATTGATGAACTTGGCTCGCCTGAAAGGCATCGCCTGCCCGCATATATTCATACGCGTTTGCGTCGATAAGAGGGAACTGTCAACAATGACAGCAGACAGCAGACGCACCCTCCGATGTGGTCGTTCCCTCCGCGGAGAAATTGCGAATCCCAAATGTTCGCCCGAAGCAAGTGAGATCCTCTATCCCGTGGGCTGCACGCAACGAAGTGGCATTGCTCGAGATGCCGGATTTTGGGCCGCTCCGGGCACCCAGACTCTGCGACCGCCTTACGCTGCGGGCTTCATCCGGTCTTGGCACGGACCTGAATGGCCGCGGCTTAGGTTTCAGATATCCGGGGAATGTCAGATTGCAAGGACACCTTCAAGGCAAATTCATTTGAGTTCGGTCACGGGTAGCGCTCGAAATCCATTCGCCAGCGGAAAGCCGGTTGGTGTGCGGCAGATAATTACACCGGCGTCTACTCGTGATTTGCCCACCACGTTGCGCACGAAGTCGAGATTCACCGTATCGCCAGCATCTGGCAGTTCCGTCCACTTCGCTTCAAACAGTTCCAGGCGCCCTCCTGTATCCACTACGAAGTCCACTTCGCGGGTTCGGTCGCGCCAGAAAAAGAGGTTACCTGAGCGACTTGCACGACGTTCGCGGTCGCGAAGTTGGGCGAAAACGAATGTCTCCCACACTGCCCCAATTGCCGGTGATTGCTGAAGAGCTTCCTCCGAACGAATATTCAGCAGCGCGCAAAGCAGACCGGTGTCAGCGAGGTACAGTTTGGGGCTTTTGACGATGGACTTGGTACGATTCGAGAACCACGGCTCGAGCAATACGATCTGACCAGAGGCTTCCAGCATCGATAGCCAATGGTTCGCGGTGGAAGGGGCAATTCCGACGTCGCGCGCCAGATCGGCTTTGTTCAACAGATTTGCAGAACGGAGTGCGCAGGCGCGCAGAAATCTCTCGAAGTCACGCAGGCTGCCAACATTGGCTAAGGAGCGTACATCGCGTTCGAGATACGTAGCGAGGTAGGAATTGTAAAAAGCCACCGAATCAATGTCTGGGTTGGCGTACAGCTCCGGGAAACCGCCGCGCACGACGACTGTTTCGACACCGGCTTTCGGCAAGGTCGCTTGAATCTCCGCAAATGAAAGGGTCTCCAGTTCCACGATGTCGGCTCTCCCCGCCAACGATTCGGAAACGTTTTTCATCAGGGTGAACTTCTGCGAACCAGTAAGCAGGAATTGACCGTTGCGTGTACGGTGGGCATCGACGACCACCTTCAGGTGACGAAACAGGCCGGGCGCATATTGAACTTCATCAATAAGGACAGGCGGAGGATGACGCTGGAGAAAAGTGCCCGGTTCCTTTTCAGCCTGCTCCGCTTCGACGGGGAGATCGAGGGAGACAAATGCATGTTTCGGGAACAAGCGCAGAAAGGTGGAGGTTTTGCCGGTCTGTCTGGCACCGGTTAAAACGACCACTGGCCGAGTCTTGGCGGAGCGTAGGAGCCGGGGTTCAACCGCGCGTGGAATCCACATATGCAAAATATACGATGCAATCGAATATTTTGCACTCGCCTAATTTCATTTATTCTTGGGCCGGCTTCGGGCACCCTGCGGGCACCCAGCCGGATGTCTTGTTGGTATCTCGTTGATTTTGTTGTGTCGCGCATGGAGTAAGCTGGACGTGCAAGTTGTTTGGTATGAATGGTTTAGCGATGTTTTTGAGGCATGGGTCGCAGGTTCGAATCCTGCCGCGCTCACCAGATTCCAAAGAACTTAGCAGCCTACGCGCAGAACCCCGATGCGCAGTCAATGCGCACTTATCATCATGGTTCACATTTGCACGCTTCGGCGCTGAGTGTATCGTTGTAGCAAATTGGGCGCGGAATGCGGCAAATTTGGTTGACGGGCTTCCTGCCCTTCAATTTGTTTTGATCGCTTCCACAGCCCCAACCTGCCTGCTCCGCTTCATCCCGTAACCGCAATTTGCCCGGCAGTCCGCCGCCGAATCTGGAGAGTGAGAACCCCATGGAAGTGACCACCACTGCTCTAACCGCTGCGATCGGCAAGTTCACGGACGCGATTAACGCGCAGACCAGCGCCGTCCAGGCGAACACCCAAGCTCTCAATGCCCTACCTCGGTCCAGCAAGAGATCGAGAAAGAACTTCAACCCGTAGCCCAGTCGGCCACGCTCCACATGACCGACCACAAAGGAAACCCTATGCCTCGTACTTTGCAAGTGAACGGCCCCGGCGGATCAGTCGCACCGCCGATATCCTCCGAAATCAAAGCACTCTGCCTCTGAATCCTAGCGGACGTGAGTGAGGGGAGGCGCGGCAATAGTATTCCTCACACCCCTCCGCTTACAGTCGGCGAGAGGTGCGAACATGAGGTATTTTCTTTGGAGGCTCTGGTGCCACAATGAAGGCCAGGACATCGCCGAGTAGCCGGTAATGCTGGCCATTATCCTGGTATTGATAGTTACCCTATGTACTCCCGGAACCAGGGGGACGTATGCGCGCAGTTGTTGGACGTGTACTTAGCGTGTTGCGCAAGCAGTGCGGGACGTGTACAAGTCGCCTGACCGGATGCAATGCGAACATCGTATTTTCATCCGCAGCCAGTTCAATTCAATGATCTGGATTAGTCAGCGGGGGACGAACCCGCGTCCGACGGACAGCAATCGAAATGCGCGCAAGATGACCGCACCTGATCTTCATCGACCTGCACGGCATCCGCAAGAACCCGGAGGCCAAGGAGGAGGACTCACAATCGCCTTTTCACCCGCGGACTCTCAGTTGGTGTAATGGCTAGGGTGCAAACAACTGTCCGCAACCCGGCGAGACTCATTTTGCTTACCATTGGTCCGCCCCGCAGGGAATGAGCACTTTTGCTCAGACCAGGTCATCGCGCGCGTGCTAACGTTAGATTGTGTTCTCCCCCAGTGGGAGCCGGGAAGACCGCTTCCCCCTTTGCCACACCAATCTGTAGTGCAGCGATTTGCACCAATCCTGTCTATGTTTCTTGGCGAACAATTCGCCGAACAAGGAGTTTCAAATGGCATACGTGCTACGTCACATCGCCAATGAAGGGATTCTCGTTGATTTAGGAGAAAGGCTTTCTGAGGAAGGTCCATTCGATAGCCGCGAAGAGGCGGAACAGCGCCTCAACGAGTTGGAGCGCGACAAGAAGAATGGAAAATTTACGATTGAGGAGCTAGTCCTCAGTTGAGACCAGCCTACTAGCCTCGCCGGGCGCTGATCTTGGAGGGCCTCTTTCCTCCGCGCGGGTGCCTAGGGGAAACTTTTGCTGTGTTCGGCGGCAGGTGCAGTCGTCCTGATACGCCATGGGCGGCCACGATACAGCACCACGCGCTTAGTTGATGTCAGCTTCCCTGGTCTCACGTACGGTCGGTATCTTCACTTCCATGATGTGAATTAAGTTCTTGTCCGGATAGATGTAAGCTGCCGCGTGCACGTAGTGTCCTTCGTGACCCTTAAGAATCTCCGGGTTGTCCACCTTCCAGGCTCTTTGTTCGGTTACGAACCTCAATTTCTCACCATCTTCGTGAACTGTACCCATGATGGTTGTCAGCCGAGCCCCTGTGTCCGCCCGAGTCTTCGGTGCCTGGTTGGGAGCGTCCTGCGAGAGCGCGACGACGACGCTTGGGGGGAAGCACAGGGAGAAAACAGCAAGTAAAAGAGCTTTCAAGGGAAAGGAAACTCCATTCCAACCGATTAGTGGTCTCGGCGCTTTGTTGAACGGGAAGGCGGATAACCCGCCTGGGGGGTAACAAGCACACACTAGATGGTGCTCTTCCAGGTCGTACCTAGCGCGCTCCATATCGACGTTTTTCCTGGCTGCAAGCTCTGTACTCACCCGATAATAGGCAGAGGAGCGAGCTTCCATATAGTCGTTAAGGCTGATGCCAAATTTATTTTCCAGATCTTTGCACTTTTAGCAGTCCACGCGTCTCCTTTCTACGCTTCTTCCACGCGTGCGGGCGGCGGTAGCGGGTGATGGATTCCCCTATCGCTGCTGTGTGAAAATATCTTGCTCTGCGCGGAGGTAGTCCTGCTGATCCTGCTCCGTGCGCAACCAACTCTGCTGCTCCTGTTCGGCTCGCAGCCAATCCTGCTCGCCTTGGCAAAGTTCCGAGCCACGGCCTCTACGCATCTCACTTGGCTGGATCATAGTTAACCTTTAGTTGCTGTGCACTAAGGGAAGGTGTCAGATGGGCTGACTTAGTTCAGAGAATCTGATGAGGAAAGGAAGTTCTCTCACTCTTGATTCTACGCGCTACTCTCACGCGCGTCAATTTGACGGGTCCTGAGCAATCAAAGTCTAGTACACACGACCCTGATGTTGTAGGCGGCTACATCGTTTGCCCTGAGCCAATGACGGTGCGCCCCGCCGCTTCCAGGGTCGGAAAAGACCTAGCCCCAGCGTGGGGACCGTCGAGAACTTGGACATGATAATTCGCCATGCCCAGCGTTGCACGTGATTGACCAAGGCCGGGCAGAATAAAACAGAAATTGGAGTTTTCGCACCATCCAGCGGTTCTCACCGAAGTATCATTATGACCAATAGTGATCACTTTCGTGTTCTGGAATGTGAGACCATGTTAGTGGAATCTGCGGAGGTGGATTATGACGCTGACAATCGTAGCAGTGATCTTCGGAGTTTTAGCGATTGGTCTGATCGTCCTCCTGATCTACAAGAGCACACTCACGATGCACAGGGATGACCAGTTGTTTCTGGATGACGCGAGTTCGCACATGCACGATGAGCAGACGGAACTGTTGGCCAAGGTCAACCAGCTTACCATTCCGATGCGCGTGTTCAGCATCGGGTCTGCGGTATCTCTCTTGGTGCTTGTGGCCATGTGGATCTACCAGCAGCTGAACGCGGTGTAGCGTCGAAGCGGGCATCCTGCCAGCATCGCCTTTACGCCAACAATCAGAAGCTATTTAGAGTAGCGACCTCAAAATTGGCTAGTACTCAGTTTCAAATACTTACAGGGATGGCCAAAGTTTGATCGGTTGTGGGAAACTGTGACCATGGCAAGGAAGCGGACCAAACTTGAGAGGTCACAGCGCCAATCCGACCGATCGGAGAAGAGGCTAAATGGCACCCGTCGCGAAGCCGCCAAAAAGAAAGCCCGTGAGGACGTAAACCAAGCGGTTGAGCGGATAGTGAGAAAATAGTCGCAATCGTGCGCGTTGGCTTCTGTTTCAGAGGCAGTGTGAGCAAGGGGAGGACCTTCGCGCGATGAGGGCTGAGATTCCCTACATCATTTGCAGGCTGTTCTGGATCATCTTGTCACTGCAAGTCGCCGGAGCACAATCCCCGGCGACTGCTCTCCGCGGGCTAGACGAATACTTCTCCCGGC
>Ga0075030_100005217_pt1 | contig 11719 bp, 9 predicted proteins | sample LitLauG_LLR_2012_FD_71393 | JGI IMG/M metagenome (GOLD analysis project Ga0075030, IMG submission 71393) | Freshwater sediment microbial communities from Pennsylvania, USA - Little Laurel Run_MetaG_LLR_2012 | ecosystem: Environmental > Aquatic > Freshwater > Creek > Sediment | place: USA...
TCCCCGGTCACGCGGATGACAGCATCACGATCGCGCTCGGATATGGACGGACCTTCGAGGGCCGCGTCGGCGGTCGCGAAGCGAACTACATGTCGCACGGCGGATTTTTTGCTGAACACGGAAGCGTCGGTTTCAATGCCTACAAGCTGCGCACTTCGGCAGCGCACTACATCGCGGGCGGCGCGAAGGTGAGCAAGATAGTAGCGCGCAAGGCTTACAAGCTTGCGGTCACGCAGGAGCACGGCGCGCTCGAAGGCCGCGGCGCGGATGTCATTCGTGAGGCCACGGCGGAGGAGCACAAGCACGAGCCCGGCTTTGCAAAGGATCACCATTGGCTGCACAAGCACGGCGCGATGGATGCCGAAGCCGAGCGTACGGATGCAAAGGGCTACCCGATTCCGCAGAGCGCGTATTCCCATCCCGAACTGACGGACAAGAACCACCAGTGGGGCATGGCGGTGGACCTCAGCATTTGCACCGGCTGCTCCGCATGCACCGTTGCCTGCCAGAGCGAAAACAACATCCCGGTCGTCGGCAAGGAACAGGTTGCCGAGGGCCGCGTGATGCACTGGATTCGCATGGATCGCTACTTCGTGAGCGATATGAATGCGCGCGAGGACAAGACGATTGACATCGCCGAGCCGCGCATGGTCATGCAGCCGATGCCCTGCCAGCACTGCGAAAACGCGCCGTGCGAAACCGTCTGCCCGGTGAACGCGACCGCACACAGCGACGATGGCCTGAACCTGATGGCCTACAACCGTTGCATCGGCACGCGGTACTGCGCCAACAACTGCCCTTTCAAAGTCCGCCGTTTCAACTTTTTCGACTTCAACGAGCGCCAGAAAGACAAATATTTCCGGTGGAATCTCATCAACGAAAAAGGCATGGCGGACACGCTCAAGCTCTCCAAAAATCCGAACGTCACCGTGCGCATGCGCGGCGTGATGGAGAAATGCACGTTTTGCGTGCAGCGCATCCAAGAGGCGAAGATCGCCGCAAAGGTGAAGGCCAAGGACACAGACAAGGTGCAGGTGCCGACCGACAGTTTCCAAGCCGCGTGCCAGCAGGCTTGTCCAACGAACGCGATCATCTACGGAAATTTGAAGGACAAAAACAGCGCTGTCGTGAAGACCAAGGACAACCCGCGCGATTACCGGCTGTTCGACTACATCGGCGTGAATGCGCGCGTGAGCTACCTCGCACGAGTGATGAACCCCAACCCGAAAATGCCTGACGCACCCAAGGATGCGATCGTCGGCGACGCACACGGAGGAAAAGCGTAATGTCCGACCGTGCTGCAAACAATGTGAGCGAAGACGGAGCGGTGGTGCTTCACTGCCCGCCGGAACTCGTCCGTGAGCCGCTCGTCAACCATGATCGCAGTCTCAATTGGATAACCGAGAAGGTTTCCGTCATCTGCGAGGAAAAGACACGTCCGTGGTGGTGGATCGCGTTCTTCATTTTCTGCCCCATCGCGCTGCTCGTGCCGACGCTGCTCGGCTACCAAGTCTCGAATGGCGTAGGTGTGTGGGGTGAAAACCGTCCGTTCGGCTGGGCGTGGGACATCACGAACTTCGTCTTCTGGATCGGCATCGGTCATGCGGGCACGCTCATCTCGGCCATCCTTTTCCTCACGCGTCAAAAGTGGCGCACGTCTATCAACCGGGCGTCCGAGGCAATGACGCTGTTCGCCGTGATGTGCGCCGGTCTGTATCCCGGCTTCCACGTCGGTCGCGTATGGAAAGCCTGGTATCTTTTCCCGATTCCGAACTGGAATGGGCTCTGGCAAAACTACCGTTCGCCGCTGTTGTGGGACGTATTTGCAGTCTCGACCTACTTCACCGTGTCTGTGCTGTTCTGGTACGTCGGCCTCATTCCCGATCTCGCGATGCTGCGCGATCGGGCAAAGTCGAAGATCAAGCAGTGGGCTTACGGCATCGCGGCCGTCGGCTGGCGCGGCGGCAACCGCCACTGGCAGCACTATGAGATGGCGTACATGGTCCTCGCCGGCCTCAGTACACCGCTTGTGCTCTCGGTGCATTCCATCGTGTCGTTCGACTTCGCCACGTCCATCGTTCCCGGCTGGCACACGACGATTTTCCCGCCCTACTTTGTCGCGGGAGCCGTCTTCGGCGGCTTCGCGATGGTGCTCACGCTCATGCTTCCCGCGCGGCTTTTGTACCCCCAGCTTGACGACATGATGACACGGAACCACGTGGACAAGATGGCGAAGATCATTCTGTTGACCGGGTCCATCGTCGGCTACGCGTACCTGATGGAACTGTTCATCGCCTTGGTGTACTCGGGGCACTTTTACGAATACAACGCCTTCTACAACCGGGCTACCGGCTGGTACTACTGGCACTACATCGCGATGATGACGTGCAACGTGGTCGTCCCGCAGATATTCTGGTCGCGGTGGTGCCGGCGCAATTACATCGTGGTGTTCATCGCCTGCCAGTTTGTGAACGCGGGCATGTGGTATGAGCGTTTTGTGATCATCGGCACCACGCTCGCGCAGGACTTTCTGCCGTCGTCGTGGGGACATTACACCCCGTCGTGGGTCGAAGTGTTCACCTTCGTCGGCACATTCGGGTTCTTCATCACCGCGTTCCTGCTTTTCATGCGATTCCTGCCGATGATTTGCGCCTTCGAGGTGAAGGCCGTGACGCCTGCCGCCAACCCGCACTTCGAGCCGGAGGCCGGGCACTCACATTCAGAACCGAAGGAGGCGCCGATCCCCGCCCACTAGCCATGGCTGCTTCCAAACGTCTCCACGCAATCGGTGCGGAATTCGACAGTGCTGCTGCGATCTATCACGCCGCTGAAAAAATCCGCGACGCCGGGTACACGGTTTGGGATTGCCACTCGCCGTTCCCGATTCACGGGCTCGACAAGGCGATGGGCATGAAAAAATCCTGGCTCAGCGCATTCATTTTCGTCTGCGGCCTCACGGGTTTTCTCACCGGCCTCGGCCTTGTGACCATCACCAGCTTCGGTATCTATCCGATCATCGTGAACGGCAAACCGGTTGACTGGAGTCACGGTATCCGCGCGCTGCAGTTCTTCTTCCCAGTGATGTATGAACTGACCATTTTGTTCAGCGCGTTCGGCGCGACTTTCGGCATGATTTTGCGCAACGGCCTGCCGCGGTTGCATCATCCGCTCTTTAATTGGAGCCGCTTCGCAAAAGTCTCTGACGACAAATTTTTCCTCGTCATCGAAAGGCGCGACCCGCTGTTTTCCGACGCGAAGACGAAGGTTCTGCTCGGCGAGATTGGCGGCAAACATGTAACCGAGGTTTTCGACCACGACTAGGCCATGCTGAAAGTATCCTTTGGAATCATTCTCATTCTCGCAGTGGTCGGCGTCGGCCTCGCCGGATTCCGTGGCGACAAGATGAGCCACACGCCGATCGAGTGGTTCAACGACATGGCTCACCAGCCGAAATACGAGCCGCAGCACCGCAGCGAGTTTTTCAACGACACGCGCGCCGAGCGCCAACCGGTCGCCGGCACGGTGCCGATTGGATTCAATCTTCCCGGCCGCTATTTCCAGACCGAGGGCAATAACCTCGTGGACGGCTCTGGCGGCTTCGCGAACCAGCCCGACTATTACAACACGGGCCGCGTCGGCGACGTATATGGCGACGGAATCCCCGATGCACTCGCGGCCCGCGGCGCGGAGTTGCTCGTGCGCGGCCAGCAGCGCTTCAACATTTACTGTGGTGTCTGCCACGGTGCGGCGGGGCAGGGGAATGGAGTTATCAAGAGCTTCGGCCTCGTCACCGTGCGCCCGCTCATTGACGACTTGCTGCGCGTGCAGCCGGACGGCCAGATTTTCAACACCATCACCCACGGAAAAAACACGATGGGCGCATACGGCCCGGTCGTCGCCGTCGAGGACCGCTGGGCCATCGTCGCCTATGTCCGCGCATTGCAGGCTGCGACCGGCGCGAAGTTCGCCGATCTCCCTGAGGACGAGCAAAAGAAACTCCAGGAGCAGAAATGAGCCATCACGTTCACGTACCAAATTCCGAGAAGTTTGATGCCAGCAAGGGCGTCCTGCTCAAGAACGTCTTCTCGGTCGCAGCCGTGATTGGCCTCGCGGGCGCGGCGGTGACATTTTTAGCAAACCGCGAGCTCTTCGCGCACGTGTGGCTGTTCGCCTTCATGTATTTCTTCACCGTGCTGTGCGGCTGCTTCTTTTGGAACTGCCTGCATCACGCGACGGATTCGGAATGGTCCGTCGTCGTGCGCCGGCAGATTGAAAATCTCGCGGCGCTGCTCCGTTACGTCGCGGTCTTTTTCATCCCCATCGCACTGTGCGTCACGATTCTTTACGCGTGGTTCACCGCCGATCCGGCGAAGGACGCGGCGATGGCTGGCAGCAAGGCTCTCTACTTGAACAAGCCGTTCTTCTGGGTGCGCGCCGTTGCATTTTTCACCTTGCTCGCGCTGCTCTCGCATCTCCTCCGCAGTCGTAGCATGGCACAGGACAAGGACGGGGCTTCGGTGCATACGGTTAAGATGCGCAAGCTTGCCGTCATGGGAATCCCGACGCTTGCGATTTGCCTTACGTTCTCCGGAATTGATTGGCTGAAGGCGCTGAATCATCATTGGTTTTCGACGATGTGGGGCGTCTATCTTTTCGCCGGAGCCGCGGGTGCATCCATGTCGCTGCTGGTCCTCACGGTGTCATGGCTGCGGACCAACGGTTACCTTAAGGTCGTGACTCAGGAGCACTATCACACGATGGGCAAGTTCATGCTCACGTTCTGCGTCTTCTGGGCCTACATCGGCTTCTCGCAGTACATGCTCATCACCTATGCGAACCTCGATGAGGAGACGATTTATTTCCGCGTGCGCAACACCGGGAGCTGGAACTATCTGAGCCATCTGCTCGTCTTCGGGCGCTTCTTTTTCATGTTCGTGCCGCTGCTCTTCCAAGGCACGAAGAAATCGAAGCTCATCAACTACTGCGCTGCGTGGATTCTCGCGATGCAGTTCCTCGACATCTACCTCATCGTGATCCCCGAGTGGAGCCCGGTCGGCTTCTCGTTCCGCGCGGCGCTTGCATCCATTTTCCCTTGGCTCGGAATCGGCGGTTGCCTTGGGCTGCTCTTCCTGCGGAGTCTCGGCCAGGGCTATGTCTTCCCGACGAAGGATCCCCGTCTCGCCGAGTCGCTGAAATATTCCAACTGACATGTCATCGAGTCCCAACGTAACCACACCCGGCGGATTTTTTGTCGGCCTCGGCGGCATCGTGTGTTTCAGCATCGTGGCGGCGGTTGTCTATTATTGGGTAAACGCACCCGCGACGACTGGCGAACTCCGCCCGCAGCAGGTCGCACTTGGCCTCCGTGCCCCAGCAGATGCGAAAGACGAAGACGTCAAGAAAAAGGAAGCCGAGTCTTTCGTGCTGATCGAAGCAGCCGCAAAGCGTTACAACGGGGGCGTCAAGCCGGACCTCGACAACCTTGACGACCTGCGCGGTATCGTTCGTTACCGTGAAGCGCAGAAGTCAATCACCGAAGCTGATAAGACGCTCACTGGCGCAGTCGCGTGGAAGGACAAGGCAAAGGGCGAAGTCACGATGCCGATTGATCTCGCGATGAGTGTCGTCGCGAACGGACTGAAGGATCGGAAACCGAAGGCATCTGCCGTGAAGGTGGACATTTCCCCCGCACTCGATCCAAATGCGCCGCCAATAATGCCCAATGCGATGGGCGGTGGAGCAAAGACCGTATTTTTCGCGGACCCAAATGCGGTTCCCGCGCCCGCGCCTGTTGCTCCCGCCGCACCGACCCCTGCCACTCCGCCCGTCGCCGCTCCTTCTACGCCAGCGCCAGCGGCTCCGACTGCACCAGCCCCGGCATCCGGCGTTTCGGCGGCGACTGCTCCGCCCGCCGTCGAGGTGAACGTGCCCGCGCCCGCGCGTCCCACACTTTTGAACTGGCCTGAACCCAAGAAATGAACGCCATATCCGAGACAACATCCGCCTCACAGGGCGATGTCAGCCGGCGCGACATTGAGAACGTCGAGCGCACGCTCATTGACCAATCGGCCCGCGGCCCGGTGCTGACATTTTTCACGACGGCGATTTTTTGGCTGCTCGTGTCAGTCGTGCTTGGCTACATCGCATCGAAGAAACTGCATTCGCCCGATTTCGTCCTCGGCCCCGAGTGGCTCTACAAGCTGATGCACCTCCAGCGCGCTACGCGCTACATCTTTGAGCATCTCAGCTATGGTCGCGTGTGGCCGGCGTACACGACGGCGATGATCTACGGCTGGTGTTCGCTCGCAGGCATGGGCGTCGCAACCTGGCTTATCGGGCGTCTCACGCGCGTCTCGATTAAGGCGCCTGCGGTGCTGCAATTCGGCGCGTGGTTTTGGAATGCGGGCGTCGCGGTCGCGGTCATCACGATTCTCGCGGGCTTCAACAGCGGCCTCGAGTTTTTTGAAATGCACCGCGTGGCGCGCATCTGCATGTTCCTCGGTTATCTCTGCATCGGCATCTGGGGGCTGATTCTTTTTCGCTACCGCCGCCAGTCGGCTCCCTACATTTCCGTTTGGTATCTCGCAGCGGCCTTTTTCCTGTTCCCGTGGTTTTTCGGAACTACGGATGTGCTCAGCTCGATGCCGCTCACGGGCGTGATGAAAAATGTCGTCAACGCTTGGTATCAGAACGGCCTCTTCAATCTCTGGCTCGGCTGCATCGGCATCGCCACGGCATACTATCTCATCCCAAAAGTCATCAACCGCCCAATCTACAGCTACAACCTCGCAAGCATCGGATTCTGGTCGTGGGTTTTCCTCGGCGGACTGACTGCAATGACGCGACTCAGCGGGGGCCCGGTGCCCGCGTATCTCGTCACAATCAGCATCGCAGCGAGCATCCTGATGATCATCCCGATCGTTACGCTCACTGTGAACTTTGTCCGCACCATGAAGGGGCACACGGGACTGATGGCATCCTCGCCGACGCTGCGCTTCACATTTGTCGGCACGATTTTCTTCAGCATCGCCGCCGCGCTCGGCGTGCTCTCGTCGCTGCGCTCGGTGGACAGCTTCACGCACTTCACAGAATGGAGTCAGGGGCAGATGCACCTCGTCACGATGGGCTTCTTCAGCATGGTGATGTTCGGCGCGATCTACTACATCACGCCGCGGCTTGTCGGCTGCGAATGGCTTTCGCGCACGTTCATCAAGCTGCACTTCTTCGGCACGGCGTACGGCGCGGGGACGATCATCGCGCTGTTCCTGTTTGGTGGACTCGCGACCGGCTTCACGCTGACTGAGCCGACCGCGGACAAGGTGGCATTTTACAATGTGAACGGCATCGGGAACGCCTACATGCCCGTGAAGACCTACATCGGCTACGTGCTGTTCGGCATGGCGCAGATCATCTTCGCGTTTCACTTCCTGCTCATGCGGCTGCGCATCGGTCAGCCTGCGGGCGAACCGACGCTTCTTGCAACCCCAGGGGAGGGCCACTAAATGCAGACACCTATCTCACTTTTTACAGGCATCTTCGGCGCATTTGCACTTTCGTGTGGCGTGATGGTGCTCATCCCGCACAGCCAGCTCGCCTCGCTGCAGCCGCAGATTCAATGGGACGAGGGGCAGAATGCGCCGTCTGACGTTTATCCGGTGAAGCGCCATATGGCGGGCCGCGACGTCTACATGTCCGAAGGCTGCTTTTACTGCCATTCGCAGCAGGTGCGCGACCCGCAGTACGGCCCAGACATGGAACGTGGATGGGGTTCACGCCGCACGGTGGCGCGTGATTACGTGCAGGAGGACATTCCGCTCCTCGGCAGTATGAGGCTTGGGCCGGACCTCTCCAATTTCGGATGGACGGCGAAAGTCGCGCAGAAGGACGGCAGCGAAAAATCCGTCGGCATGTGGCGCAACGAGCCCGAGGACGACACGAAGAGGCCCGTTGCGCGCAACGAGCAGTGGATTTACCAGCATCTCTACAATCCGCGCACGATTTTCACCGACTCGAAGTGCCCACCGTACCGCTTTCTTTTTGAAACTAGGGAAATCGGCGAGAAGCCTTCGCCGAATGCCGTCGCGCACGACTCAAAATTTGAAATCGTGCCGACGCTCGAAGCCGAGCACCTCGCGGCGTATCTCCTTTCGCTCGACCGCAGCCATGAGCTGAAGGAGTCGCCCACCCTGATCAAGCCCAAGGAGGTCGCAAAGAAATGAGCCAGTCGAACGCAGGACAGGATCGCCTCGACTACATCGAGACTGCGGACATCACCGAAGTCCACGCTGCCATCGCACGCGAGCACGCGGAGCCGAGCGCGGACGTGACACCGATTCCGACGTGGCTGAGCATCGTGTGCGCGGTTGCACTCTGCTGGGCCGGCGCCTACATCGGCGTTTTCAACGGTGGCTTCAGCCCGAAGGTGTATAATGAATACGATAGCAGCCCCGCTGCATTTTTCCCGCTGCCGGGTGGCTCGATCACGGGTGGCGGAGCGGCAACCGCGGAACTCACACAGGTGGCGCTTGGCGAAAAAACCTACAAGGAAGTATGCCAGGCGTGCCATCAGCCGACTGGTCTCGGCCTGGCCGGCCAGTTTCCGCCGCTGGCAGGTTCCGAATTTGTGGACGGCTCGGAATACAACGAGAAACGCATCGTGGCGATCGTGCTCAAGGGCCTGAAGGGGCCGATCATCGTCAAGGGTGCGGCCTTCAACAACCAGATGCCCACGCAGGAGCAGCAGCTTAATCCCCAAAAAATCGCAGCCGTCCTCACCTACGTTAAGCAGGCATGGGGCAACAAGGGCGGCGAAATCACTGAGGCGCAGGTCGCCGCCGCGAAGAAGGAATTCGCCAGCCGCAGCGACCAGTGGACCATTGACGAAATCAAACAGATCGCGCTCGATGCGAAGCTCGAAGGCGCGGTCGCGCCGGCAGCGCCCGGAGCAACGCAGGTGAAAGCGGACGCGACGCCTGCCGGTGCAGCCAAGCCTGCCACGCCGGTCGGAGCATTTGATATGTCCGCTTCCATTGCGGCGGGCAAAGGCATCTACATGACGACGTGCTTCGCATGTCATCAGGCCACGGGCATGGGCGTGCCCGGCGCATTCCCTCCGTTGGTCGGGTCGCCGTTCGTGCATGAGGATGATCGTCGCGTCGTGGCAATCGTGCTCAAGGGTATCGTCGGCACCATCACCGTGGATGGGAAAGTGTACGCCACGGGAATGCCAAATCCGATGCTCACGTTCCCTCAGCTCAAGGACGATAAGAACGTCGCCGACGTGCTCAACTTCGTTCGCAACAATTTTGGCAACAAGAACGAGCGTCCTGTCACGCCCGATTTTGTAGCCAAGGTGCGCGCTGAATTCGCCGGGCGCGACGCGCAGTGGACCGAAGCTGAACTGTTGAAATTCCCGCCGACCAAGTAACACTAACCCATTCCAAAAATGAACAAACTCACGCTCACGCTCACGCTCGCATTCGCATTCACCGCATCGCTCGCGGCATTCGCTGACGATGACCTCAAGGCATCCGCAGAACGTGGCAAGGCGATTTTCATGCAGACCTGCATGGCCTGCCACCAGCCGACCGGGCTCGGCATCCCCGGTGCGTTTCCGCCTTTCGACGGCTCGGAATACATTCAGGGTGACACGAGGCGTCTCGTTGCGCTCGTGATCAAGGGTTACATGGGGCCAATCACCGTGAAGGGTGTGAATTTCAACAATATCCTGATCGCGGTGGACACGCAGTTCCCTATGCTCAAGGAAAATGCCAAGCTCGCCGACGTGCTGAATTACGTCCGCACCGCTTGGTCGAACAAGGCCGACGCCGCCGTTACGCCGGACTTTGTGCAGAAGATCCGCGACGAATTCAAGGGTCGCACCACGCCTTGGAACGCCGAGGATCTCGCGAAAGCATTTCCGGCGAAATAACCGCAAAAATATCATGGCTCACGCCGCAGAAGCACACACGCAGGAAGGTCACGCCGACCACGATCACCACGAACACTACGACCCGGGGTTCTGGCGAAAGTGGGTCTTCAGCACCGATCACAAAATGATCGGCATCCAGTATGCTGTAACGGGACTGGCGTTCCTGTTCTTTGGTTTCGGGCTGATGATGATTATGCGTTGGTCCATCGCGCATGGCAGCCAGCCTTTGCCCGGTTGGCTTGGCGGAATGATGCACTCCGTCTTTGGCGATTCGGTCTTCGACAAGGTCGCGGGTGCTGACGGGAAAAGTATCGCCGGCTGGTCGCTCTCGACGCAGGGCTACAATATCTTCGGTGCAATGCATGGCACCATCATGGTGTTCTTCGGCATTGTGCCGATCGCGTTTGCGGGATTCGCAAATTTCGTGCTGCCACTCCAAATCGGCACCGTGGACATGGCGTTTCCGCGAATCAACATGGCAAGCTTTTGGTCGTTCTTCATCAGTTGCGTCATCATGGTGTGGAGCTTTTTCGTGGAGGGCAGTGCCGCGAAATCCGGCTGGACGAATTATCCGCCGCTCGCGGGTGTGGCCGATTCCGGTCCGACAATTCATCATGTGTTCAACGGCGGAACGCTCTGGCTGCTAGGCATGGTGTTCAACATCACGGCATCGCTGCTCGGTTCGATCAATTTCATCGCCACTGTCGTCCAGCTTCGCGCGCCGGGCATGACTTGGGGACGTCTGCCATTTTTCGTCTGGGCTCAGTTCATCACCGCGTATCTGCTGTTGCTCGCCTTTCCGCCGCTCGAATCCGCGGCGATCATGAATCTTTTCGACCGCGTGTTCGGTTCGAGCTTCTTCATGCCGACCGGTCTCGTCACGAATGCGATGGGCTCCGACGGCCAGCCGCTGGTGTTCTCCGGCGGTGGCAGCCCGATTCTTTGGCAGCACTTGTTCTGGTTCCTCGCGCACCCCGAGGTGTACGTTCTCATCCTGCCCGGCATCGGCATGGTCACGGAAATCATCGCCTGCAACAGCCGCAAGCCAATCTGGGGCTACAAATCCATGGTCGGCGCGATATTCGTGCTCGCGTTCCTCTCGTTCATCGTTTGGGCACACCACATGTACATGACGGGCATGGGGCCAAAGGTGTCCGCATTTTTCCAGACGACCACGATTATCATTTCGATTCCATCGGTGATATTACTCACGGCGCTGCTGCTCTCACTCTGGGGCGGATCATTGCGCTTCAACACCCCGATGCTTTTCGCGACGGCGTTTCTGCCGATGTTCGGCATCGGCGGACTCACTGGCGTCCCGCTTGCCTTCAATGCGGTGGATTTGTACATGCACGATACCTATTACATCATCGCGCATTTCCACTATATCGTCGCACCCGGCACCATCTTTGCGATTTTTGCGGGTACCTATCATTGGTTCCCCAAGGCGACCGGACGCATGATGAATGAAACACTCGGCAAACTGCACTTCTGGGGATCATTGTTCTTCATCAACATGCTGTTCATGCCGATGTTCCTGCAGGGCATTGCCGGCGTGCATCGTCGCTGGTGGGATGGTGGAAGTGCCGCCTATGCCGCGACCGTCCAGCCGGTGCTTCACTGGAACCAGACCATCTCGCAGGCGGCATGGGCGCTCGGTGCTGTGCAGCTCATCTTTGTGTTCAATTTCTGCTGGAGCATCATCTGCGGACGCAAGGTGCCGAACGACAACCCGTGGAACGCGACCACCCTTGAATGGGACACGCCCACGCCGCCGCCGCACGGCAA
>Ga0075030_100005219_pt1 | contig 11716 bp, 10 predicted proteins | sample LitLauG_LLR_2012_FD_71393 | JGI IMG/M metagenome (GOLD analysis project Ga0075030, IMG submission 71393) | Freshwater sediment microbial communities from Pennsylvania, USA - Little Laurel Run_MetaG_LLR_2012 | ecosystem: Environmental > Aquatic > Freshwater > Creek > Sediment | place: USA...
AGCCAATTGTGATAATTTCCATCTCGGATGGCTCCCTGCTTAGTGGTCGCTTTGACAACAACCACATTTTGGCGCGTTGACGCCGGGAGCGGGAGCCATCCATCCCATCTGGAACGGACCAACGGACCATGGCGGACAGAGAGGGATTCGAACCCTCGATAGGCTTGCACCTATACACGCGTTCCAGGCGTGCGCCTTCAACCACTCGGCCACCTGTCCGAAGCGGCGGGTTATGGCCGCGCCGTCGCCGGCTTGCAACTGTTGGCGTCGCGGTCAGTAAAAAATCGCATCCTAGACCGCAGTCTGAAACGTCGTGGCGCCGCCGAACCTCCCCAAAGGGCAACACCGTCCTGCAAAGTCCAGGTCTGGAAGACTCAACCCAGCAGCGGATCGCTGACGCTTGGGGCGCCGTTCTCCACATGCCCTGCGAAGCGACGCAAAAACTGCGCATTGCCCTCGCAAGCGATCGCAATGTCGTACCAGCGCGACGCATCGAGCGGCAGCTCAATGGCGGTTTCGCCATTGCCGTTGGGCGCGATGGTCTGCTGCACGCGCGCTGTGTTGTAGTGGCCGGCCACCGCGCTCAGAACAACCGGCGCGCTCCCCTGATTGCGAACCCAAAGCTTGATGATAGCCCCATCCGCCTCGAGCCGCACGACCTCCACAAGGGGATCGCCAAATTCGCCGCGGACTTGGCGTAAGAAGCCGTTTGGGCCCAGCGCGGTCAGATTGTAGCTGCTGACCCCGCTCAGCACCTCGTGGCGCAACGTTTTCCCCGCTTCCACCGTGAAGAACCAGGGCCCCGCGCTTCCATCAGCTGAGAATACGTTGAGCGGCGCCCCGACCGCTCCAGCATTGGCGATATTGAGCCATACCGCTTTGCGCGGCGCGTCAAGTTCGCAAGCAACATCGAAGGCGTAAGGCAATGCGCGCGCGGGACGTTGGCCAGTTTCTTGCGCGATCGCGGAAAATCTTTGCGGGAGAACCGGCGCCGGCAGCGCACGGGTTTTATCGGCGTCGGCGATGTACCGCTCGGTCGCCGGCAGCGCAATGGCGGCTCTGTCCGGGGTCGCAAAATCAAATGTTGAGGTGAGATCGCCGCACACCGTGCGTCGCCAGGCGCTGATATTGGGTTCGCGCACCGCAAAGCGCTGTTCCAAAAACCGTATCACCGAGGTGTGGTCAAACACCTGACTATTGACCCAGCCGCCTTTGCTCCACGGCGACACAATCAGCATCGGCACCCGCGGGCCCAAGCCCACGGGCTCGCCGCGATACACTTCGCCTGCTGTGTCGACCGTGGAGGCGCCCAGCGCACTGCCCGTCGCCGGCAGATAAGGCGCCATGTGATCGAAGAAGCCGTCGTTCTCATCATAGTTCAGCAGGAAAACGGTTTTCGCGTAGATTTCCGGGTGCTCCACGAGCGCGGCCAACAGACGCGCGGTGAGCGATTGGCCGTAAGCAGGACTTGCGGCGGGATGCTCGCTCATAATTTGCGGGGCGACGATCCACGACACTTGCCCCAAACGACCGCTTCTCAGATCGTTGCTGAAATCCTCCACCAAATGCTCGCCACGCGAGGTCTTGGCGTTGTCGCGGGTTGAGCCCGGCGCGCAGGCGCGCCCTTTGGCCAACAGTGCCGGATTTGCCGAAGCGCCCCGAAAGTTCGCGAAATAGGCAAGCGAGTTGTCGCCGTAATTGTCGTATTCCTGATAGACCTTCCAGCTGACGCCCGCCGCCTCCAGGCGTTCGGCATAGGTGCGCCATCGCAAACCCGCAAACAGGGCGCTGTCGTGTTCAGCTGGCGCGGTCTCATTCAGTTCGAGATACGAATTGCGAACCGCCAGCACCCCATCATAACCCGCGCTCAGACCACTGGTGCCGGTGAACAGAAAATTCCGGTTGGGCGAAGTCGGCCCGAATATCGAGCAATGGTAGGCGTCGCAGATCGTGAATGCATCGGCGAGCGCGTAATAGAACGGCAAATCCGCGCGCGTGAAATAGCCCATGGTCATAGCGGTCTTGGCGCCAATCCAGGCGTCGTGATTTTTCCAGCGCGCGTGCGAACCCTTCCAGCTGTGATCGAGGCTGCCCACGTGCTCAGCGCTGGTTGATTGGGTGTCGAGGTGAAAGGGCTCGACTGGCGCGCCGCGCGGATTGGGTTGCTTCCAAACCGGATCGCCGTTGGGCAAGATCAGCGGACGGGGATCTGAAAAACCGCGGACGCCTTTGAGCGCGCCGAAATAGTGATCGAACGAACGGTTCTCCTGCATAAGGATGACCACGTGCTCGACGTCGCCGATGGTTCCGGTCGGTGCGTGGGCGGGTATTTCCAGCGCCTTGGCGATGGTGGCGCTGAAGCTCTCGGCCGCGAGCGCGGCTGCGCCCATCTGCAGGATCGCGCGCCGTGACCAAGCCATAAAAGACACTCCCCGATAAAACCGCGACAGGCTACGCGGAGGCTGGAGCAACCGCCAGCCTCGTGTCCCCCGGTTGTCGTGGGCTTTTGGCTGTCAGCCTGGCCAGCGCAGACCGACGCGGCGGCGCTGTTGCAGTGTCTGCTCGGCCCGCTGCAGCGCCCGCAAGGCCACTTCGGCTTGCTGCAAAGAATCGGTCGAGCGCAGCGCGTCCATCGCCAATCGCAAGCGCGCAGCGCCCTCTTCGAGTTTGTCGCGCGCGCCTTCGCGTTCCCCGAGCGCGGTGAGCGCGCGCCCGATTTCCTGCTGGGCTGCGCCCCAGGCGCTGGGGTCGGTGGTGCGGTCAACGCGATCCAAATAGGCTTGCCGCGCATCCAGAGATTTCTGCAGCCATTTGATGTGGCCGCCCCGCTCGCCGACGCTCAATGCGCCTGAGGCAAAGTCAGACAAAATATCAAGCTGCACGGTTTCGCTGAGATCTGGGGACTTGGCCTCCACCATCTTGTCGAGCGCCTCGACAATCGGCTGCAAGCGATCGGGCTTGAAGTCCTGTGGGCGGTGCAATACCGGGCGCGCTCGGCGTGCGAGTTCAAAACCCAAGGCGCGCTGCACGATCTCATTGGGCCGGCCGGTGCGCCAATTGAGATGGATCGGTTGCACCTCGTGGACGCGCCCATAGCTTGGCAAGGTGGTGATGCGCAGATCGAGCTTGCCGGTCAGGCTGCGCTTGCCCCAAACGATGACATCGGCGGCCGAACGCTCGAGCGCCTCGGCGGCCTCCACCGCCACACGGCGACGGCTTTCAGGATGGGCGTTGACCGGCAGCGTCTTCAAGTGAATTGGGAAGAGATCGACTTGTACGTTCGGCTCAAACGAGAACATGCCGAAATTGTCTTCGACCGCTTCCTTCATCTCCTGGCGGGTCAATATTCCGCCGCCTTCGATTTCTCCGATCAACACCAGCGCCCGGTGGTCCTTGGCGCGCTTCAGTGCTTGCGCACGCAAGGCGATGCGCGCCGCGCGGCTGGCGCGGAACATGCCGGCCATGACCCAAAAGCCGCTGACCAGCACCGCCGCCAGCGCCATCGACATAAAGAACATGAACACGTTCGTGTGCTGCACGAACATGTCCTGGAAGTCCCGCGGCAGAAGGCGCATCAACTTCGACGCCAGGTCAGGCGCCAAGGCTGTAGCGTCAGCGAAATTAACCATTACGCGTCCAAAATCCCGGGCAAGCCTCGTCCTCTAGCCCGCCCTGGAGCGGCGCACAACGGCCCCCGGCGCCGTAGTTCAGCAGAAAACCCCCGCGTTCACCGAAACCGGGAACAAGACGTGTGGATTAGGTCACGCTCAATGTGTGCCCGCGGCCGCCTTCGCCCTGGCGATCATGTCATTAAGTTCGCTCTGCGATGGGGCGTGGATGGTCGTCACCTGGACCCCGGCGGGGAGCGCAAACAGGCTCGGATCTTGAGGCCCGCGCTGGACCGAGGTGGTGTCGAACACAACCGCGCCATTCATCTTCATCTGTAGCATGATGCCGTCGCTGGTGATGCACATCGAACGTTGCGTGGAGGTCGTCGTCGCCGCGCCCTGGGCGTCAGCCGGCGGGGAAATTTCCCATTCGCTGCCGTTTTCGCCGGCAGCCGAGCAGGCGCCGATTTGATGGGCCCGATGCTGCATGTCGGCCCGCAGCTTGTCCATCTGATCGGGCGAGACCGGGTTTAGAGACGATTGAGAAAGATCCATGCGCGTAGCCATGGTGCGTCCGCCGATATGCACCAGCGAGTAGGCCTCATGGGTATCGGCGTTCATGATCATCGTGGTGGGGCCCATGGGACCTGACATCTCGGTGCGGATCTTGCCGCCGTCGTGATAGATCACCTCGGGAATAGACTGACCGTTGATGGTCATCGTCGCTTGTTGCTTATACGAAGGCCCCGGCCCGGAGGGAAACATGCCCCCGCCCGACGCTGCCGCGCTCGTTGTGGAGCTCCCGCCCGAAGACGCAGAACCACCGCCTGGGCTGCAGGCTCCCAAGGCCATAAGTGAGATCACCGCCAAAGCCGCTGCGCGCATGAAAACGTCCTCCCCGCAAAGCTAGCTACTTATCATACCTCCCTGAGCCCGTAAGCGGGTTGACACCTCCCATTCGCCGGCCACCGCGGCTGGCGAGGTGGGCGCAAATTGCCCACCAGCAGAGACAAGCGCGAGCGGCTTTATGCTTTCAGATCTTTAGCGGCCTTGCGGCGTCTGAAGCGGGGCCTGCGCGGCCACATAGAAGGTCAAATGGAGATTGGCGCCATTGGAATAATTTCGCCCGTCAAAATGGCCTGCCTCGCGAACCGCAGCCCTACGCACTGCGACCCCTTCAAGAAACGCCTGGCGATCGGTCTCGCCAATCAACGCCACATTGCAGGCAGGGTTTGCCGCAAAGGCGCTGGCCGCGGCGCCGCCATCGGGCGAAAGCACGGTGCGCCGCCAACCGTAGAGAAACACCAAACTGGGTTCGCTATAGGGCGTAGTGACCAGCCGGCTCCCCAGACAGGGCTGGAGCGCGCGCGCTTGGCGGTTGATTTCAGCGCTCAGCCAAACATGGGTGAGCTTGGGCGCGACCACGGCGAACACATTTGTCCAACTGATCAAGGCTGCAAGCGTCAAGGCGGCAACCGCAAACGCCAAGCGCTTGCGCCACAGCAAATAAAGCGCCCCACAGGCCGCCGCGAAACTTGCAAGCGCCAGCCCGATCGCAAGCCCATCGGTCAAATGTTGCTCGCGCATCTCTATAGCCGGGCCAAGTCCCGCAATCGCTGCGCTGACCCCCAGCCAAAGCACGCACACCAGCGCAAACACCCAGCCGCGCGTTTTGTTTTCAACCTGCGGCGCAAACAAAGCCGCAGCAGCGATCAACGCCAGCGCAGGATATGTGGGCAGCACATAATGCGGCAATTTAGTCGCCACCAACTCAAACACCATCCAGCTTGGAATGAGCCAGCACAATAAAAAGCGGATCAAAGGCGTGGCGCGCTCGCGCCAGGCAAAACCCACCGCGCGGAAGGCTAGCAGCGATGCTGGCCAAAAAGCGCCAATCAACAGCGCCAGATGATAGCCGGGGGGGCCTTTGTGGCCCTGCTCGCTGGTGCCGACTTTGCCCAGGAAATTGCGCATCAGCGAACGCGAGTAAAAATCCCCATGGGTCATCACGCCGATGGCCACGAACCAAGGCAAGGCTATAGCCAAGGTGAGTAGCGGCCCCCATGCGGGACGCAGGTTCAAGAGCCAGCGGGCTTTGCGATCCCAGATCACCAGAGCCAAGATGGTGGCGCCGCTCACCAGCACCACAAGCGGGCCCTTCACCAAAAGCCCCACGCCAAGGGCTATCCAAAACGCCGCCGAGGTCCAACGCCCGATTTTGGGCTCGATATAGGCGCGCATCAGCGCCAGTTGCGCCCCGGTAATGCACGCGAGCAGGGTCGCATCGATCTTGGCGATACGGGCTTCGAAATTGAGCGAGAAACAGCTCGCAAGCAACACCGCCGCAGCGAGGCCGACTTGTCGGCCGAAGAAATGAGCCCCAAGCCAGGCGGTCATCAAGACCGCCGCTAAAGCGCCCAACAGAGACGGAATGCGATAGGCCCAGATGGCGCTATGATCGGCGCCCCCGAGCACCGCGGCCGACGCCGATTGCAGCCAATAAATGCCGGCCGGCTGCACGTAACGGGGCTGATCTTGAAAACGCAGATCAACAACATCGCCGGTGTCGATCATGCGATTGGTGGTCACTACATAACGCGATTCATCGCGGTCGGTCGGCGGCAAGGAGGTGAAGCCCGGCAAATAAAGCGCCAGGCTCACCAGGGCGAGCATCAGCCATTCCCGCCAAGACAGCTTCGCACCGGTCATGTTTTATTCTCGGTGATTGCGCGCGGCGCGGTGGTGCGACGGGTCAGCCAAAACACCCCCATCAAGTCCCAGACGCCAACCAGCGCGCGTCCCCAATTTGTGTATTTCGACGTCCCCTTCATCCGCGCGCGGTGCTTGACCGGATGATTGATCAGGGGATGGCCATAGCGCCCAAACAGCGCCGGCAAATAGCGATGCATGCTCCCAAAGCAAGGCAGCAACAAGAAATCCTGGCGACGGAACACCTTCACGCCGCAGCCAGTGTCGGGGCAATGATCGTTCAGCACCCACGCGCGAATGGCGTTGGCCACGCGCGCTGCGATCAGCCTCGAAACGGGATCGTCACGCCGCACCCGAATGCCCGCCACCAGCGGCGAGGTCCCTTGCGTCTTCCAGGCCGCTTCCAGCATGGCGGGCAAATCAGCGGGATCGTTCTGTCCATCGCCATCGAGGGTGGCGATCCAGGGGGCGGCGGCGCCAACCACGCCGGTGCGCACGGCTTGCGATTGGCCGCAACGGCGGTCGTGGCGCAGAACCCGCACGCGCGGATCGCGCGCAGCGATGGTTTGCAAGATTTGGGCGGTGTCGTCGCTTGAGCCGTCGTCGACCCAAACCACCTCAAATGGCGCGACGGGCGCCATGGCTTCGAGAATCTCGTTACACAACAAAGCGACGTTTTCGGCTTCGTTGTAAACTGCAAGCACGACCGAAGCGCGCAGTTCAGGATCCGACATTGTGTGCGAGGGCCCCCTCTCGGAGCGTGCGATGGCCGCTTGAGCGCATCTGTGTCAAGCGTCCCCCCTCAAACAACAGCGCCGCACCGGGGGTCAAGTTAGCGGGATGCGGTCCTTGTTGGCGGTCACGAAGGTCCGGAAGTCCTGCAAATCCGGATCCAGGGCGCGGGTGGCTGCGACATCGCGCGGGGCGCGGAAATCGGCCTCGAAATCGCGCTTGAACTGAAACATGTTGCCGAGATCGTCAGCGCCTGGAAAGCCGAGCGCGCGGAAGTCCGCCGGCGGGATCGCCAAATGCCGGCAATTGATGCCCAACGCCTCGCTGAGAATGGCGGCCATCTCAGCGCCCGACAAATGCTCGCCGGCTATGCCTATGGTGCGCCCGATGGCGGCGTCGCCTTGCTTGAACACGCCATAAGCGCATTTGCCGATGTCTTCGGCCGCTATGCCTGGCAGTTTGGCCTCATCCATCGGCAGCGCGAAAACATAGCCGCCTTCGCCGTCGGGCTTGGGGTTCATGCCGAAGGAAATGAGATTGTCCCAATAAAACGAGGTCAGCAGATAGGTGGTCGGCACCTCGTGGAAGAAGCGATTGGATTCGCCCTTGGTGTCGAAATGGGGAACTTTGTAATGATCGTGGATGGTTGGCATCTGATCGCTGGAGAGCGGCACCCATTTGCGGGTGTCCTCTAAGGTCGACCAGATCGCATGCTTGACGCTGGCCTGCTTGGCGGCATCCGCAAGCGTGTGCGCCTCGGCGATCTCGCGCTCGGGGTCCATGTGGGCCCAATAGAAAGTGACGCAATAAGCGCCATGGGCGCCCTCAAAAGCGCGGACGATCGAGGCGACGTCATCGACATTGGCCTCGACCACCTCCGCGCCGAGCGCAGCCAGGCTTTTTGCAGCGTCGGAATTGGCGTTGCGGGTAATGGCGCGGGCGCTAAACGGGCTTTCGGGGTCTGCCTGGATGGCGCGCACCAGACCCCCGCCTTGCTGACCCGTGGCGCCCATAACGGCGATGATTTTCTTGTCGGCCATACTGCTTTTCCTCGCCTGATCGGTCCCCGCGAAGGTTGCTACATAACGGCTCGCGGCTGGGGCGGCTATTGCTTGGCCTGAGATTCAGCTTGGGTTCAGGTCCGCAGGCGCTAGGCTAAGGGTTGGGAGCATAGCTATGAAGCGCAAGTTCACTGCCTTTGTCGCGGCCGCTGTTTTGGCCGCAACTGCGTTGGCCCCGACAGCGGACGCGCAGCGCTATCGTGGTTGGGGCAGCTATGAACGCCATTATGGGGGCTATGGCCACTATCGAGGCTATTACGGCGGCCAAGTCGCAGCGATCGGGGTGGTGGGCCTGGTGTTGGGCCTGGCGCTGGGTTCGGCCATCAGCAGCGATCATTATGATCGCGGCGGCTGCTACAACCCCTGCGGCGCCTACCCGCCTGCCCCGCCGCCGCAATATCGCGGCTATGATCCCGGCCGCGGCGGCCCGCCGCCGGACGGCTCAGCTTATGAACAGGATTATGGCGTCTCCCCCAAGCTGGAGGGCGCCCCGCAAGGATCGAGCTGCACCCATGCCGAGCGGCAATGGGATCGCTACGCCAACCGCTACGTGACCGTGGAAGTGCCCTGCTAACCACGCGCGCTGGGACGAGTGCAGGCAAACTGCAGCGGTCTCCATAATTTATTCTCCAGCCTGGGCTATAGTGGCTGGGTTATGAAATATGTCTGCGATGCGCCGGGCGGGCGCGCCTGGTTCAGGCTCGAGACCGGGGCCGAGGCGGACGCGGAAGCCGCGCTCATGCGCCATGCCGTCGATAAGCATTTCCGCCGCTTCGAAGCCGCAGCGCGCGAAAGCTATCGCGCCCCAAAAGGGGGGCCCAAATTCGAACAAGACATCGGCTTGCGCGACCATATCGGGCGTTCGATGCCGCTCTTTTTAACCCTGCGGGCCGACGACGGCGAAGGTCTGGCCACAGCCATGTTGCCGCCGAGCGGCCGCAACCAAGTGAATTTCCGCATCATCATCGTGGGCCCCGACAACGGCGACCCCTACGCGGCTCAATCCGACGCTATCGCAACGCTAGGAAAACATTACGGCCTCGAGCTCAAGCGTGAGGCCTGTTATCCCTACGCTTGAGCTTGAGCGCCGTTATTATTTGCTCAAGGTTGTGGCGCCGCCCGGGGTCAGAATGCGCGCCCCGACATAGCACGGGCCGACCGAGCAATTCTGCAGTATCACGCGGACGATATACTGGCCGTTTGAGGCTGGCGTGAAATTCACCACCGGCTTGTCGTCAGGCGCGGTGTCGCTGGCCACCACCCCGCCACTTGCGTCGATGAGTTCGATATCGACGTTTTTGCATTCATTGTCGCAGGCCCCGATTATGCGGTAGCTAGCGGCGCCTTGCAGATTGACCTGCCAGCGATAATCGTGGCCCGGCTGCAGCGAGGTGATCTCATCTTGGAAACCCGCCGCCGGGCCCATGCCTTGGGCCAGGTTTTGTTGATAATTGTCCAAATAGCCTTTCACCAGCTGACGCAATTGCTGGTCTTGCTCAGGGGTAATGCTGGCTTGCTCGGCAGCTGAGCCGCCGTTCAGCGTGGTCGGCGCATTGAGCACGTGTTCCTGCCCCGCCTTTGGTTGTGGCAAGGGGGCCCCGCCGCCCGACCCCATTTGTCCGCACGCCGCTAGCGCCAGCGCCGCTGCAGCGCCCATCAAAACCCGCTGTATCATGGTGCCCTCCTCGCAAAACCCAAGCGCATCAGCCCTAATTCCAGCTCCGACGCCTTGTCCACGTTTTCGTGACCTAAAACCAGGCCACGAGGCCAGTGCCCGCCGTCACGGTAGCCCCCGCTTGACCGGTTGTTCGGGCGACCAACGCCACATTTTTGCGATCCGCGATTGTTGTTGCGCCTTGCTTGGCCTGCGCACCTTTGACATGCGCTTGGCGTCGGCCATGCGCGCATAGAGCGCGTCCCAATCCTTCTCCACCTCGCCGTCCCAATGGGTAACGCAGGCCTCGTCGCACCAATCTGGGAGTTTCGCCATCACCGCACCGTGCGCGCCGGCGCCCCGAAAGGCTTTCATCGCCGCCTCATCACGCCACCCCGAGCGGGTCCAGAAAACCAGCCTGCCTTCGGCCAAGATCGCGCCATCGATGAAGCCTGGCGCCTGCGCCATTTGCGCCGCGCTCTGGCGCGCAGCGGCGGCAAAAGCCGCCAGCGTGAAGATGGAGCGCAGGCGCAAGCGCGTCAGCGAGTTAAAGGCCATGGGCGAATTTAGCCTGGCTTTCAAAACCGAGGAAGCGATCATCCATGCTTAGGCCTGGTTTTACGCAAGCACCGAAGCTCAAGCCAAGGCTCTCAAGGGTATGATCAGTCGCCGTCCATCTTCAGGGCGGCGATAAACGCCTCCTGGGGGATGTCGACCTTCCCGAACTGACGCATGCGCTTTTTGCCCTCTTTTTGTTTGTCGAGGAGCTTACGTTTGCGCGAAGCGTCGCCGCCATAGCATTTGGCGGTCACGTCCTTGCGCAGCGCCGAGATGGTTTCGCGGGCAATGATGCGCCCGCCGATCGCGGCTTGAATGGGGATTTTGAAGAGGTGTTGAGGAATGAGTTCCTTGAGCTTCTCGCACATGGAGCGACCACGGCTCTCGGCGCGGTCGGCGTGCACCAGCATCGAAAGCGCGTCCACAGGCTCGTCGTTCACAAGGATCGACATCTTCACCAGATTGCCGGCGCGATGATCGATGAGCTGATAATCAAAGCTCGCATAGCCGCGCGACACGCTCTTCAGGCGATCATAAAAGTCAAACACCACCTCGTTTAGAGGCAATTCGTAGACCAGCATGGCGCGGGCGCCGACATAGGAAAGGTCGCGCTGAACACCGCGGCGATCCTGGCAAAGCTTGATAATTGCCCCAAGATATTCGTCAGGGGTCAACACCGTGGCTTTGATCCAGGGCTCTTCGATTTCCTTGATATAGGTGGTGTCTGGCAGATCGGCGGGATTGTGCAGCTCGCGCACTTCGCCATCGTTTAAGTGAACGCGGTAAACCACCGAGGGCGCGGTGGCGATGAGGTCGAGATTGAACTCGCGCGTCAACCGCTCCTGGATGATCTCCAGGTGTAAGAGCCCTAAAAAGCCGCAGCGGAAGCCAAATCCCAGCGCCGCGGAAGTTTCCATCTCGAAACTGAAGCTGGCGTCGTTCAATCGGAGCTTGGCCATGGCCGCGCGCAGATCCTCGAAATTGGCGGCGTCAACCGGGAAGAGCCCACAAAACACCACCGGCTGCGCCGGCTTAAAACCCGGCAGCGCAGCTTGAGTTTCGCGGCGATATTCGGTGATGGTGTCGCCGACCCGGGCGTCGGAGACTTCCTTGATGGAGGCAGTGAGCACGCCGACTTCGCCTGGGCCGAGTTCATCAATCTCGACCCGCTTGGGTTTCAATACGCCTATGGTGTCGATCTGATAATCGGCGCCGGTCTGCATCAGCTTCATGCGCATGCCTTTGCGCACCACCCCGTCGATGACGCGGAAAAGCACGACGACGCCCAGATAAGCGTCATACCAAGCGTCCACCAGCATGGCTTTGAGCGGCGCGTCAGCGTCGCCCTGCTTGGGCGCTGGCAAACGCGTGACAATGGCTTCGAGCAAATCGTC
>Ga0075030_100005222_pt1 | contig 11712 bp, 6 predicted proteins | sample LitLauG_LLR_2012_FD_71393 | JGI IMG/M metagenome (GOLD analysis project Ga0075030, IMG submission 71393) | Freshwater sediment microbial communities from Pennsylvania, USA - Little Laurel Run_MetaG_LLR_2012 | ecosystem: Environmental > Aquatic > Freshwater > Creek > Sediment | place: USA...
GGACACGACGATCTCGTGGGACGACTTTCATGCAGTGGCGCAGCGCGGCGCGACGGCAGCCGCGTCCCCGGAAACCCGCCGGTTTCTTGCCGAACATCCGCGCTACGTCGGGAAAATCGTGGAGGTGGAAAACAACCTGCGATCCCTCATCGCAAGGCTCAGCACACCCGAGCCTGCGCCGGTCCCGAAAGTAACCGTCACAAAAAGCGCCGACGGGAAGACGACGACTACAAAAACCGAGATCCCGGTGCCTGTGGCCTCCGAGGCAACAAAAAAGGAGCAGGTGCGGATTCTTGAGCAGGGCGGCGGCGTGGTCAGTCTTTACACCTATTCCCAAAACGGCGCGCAATGGTCGGTGTTCTGCGGGCTGGGCCTGCTCCTGCTCGGCATCCGCGACGGATGGCGGGCCTGGAAAAACCCCGGGGGCAGACGGATTCCCCGCCGCCGCGAATGAAAGGGGGTGTTCGCCCGCGGTGCTCGCTCGACCACCGGCTAATTTCCCGTGCGCCTCCGGCGCACCCGCGGGCGACGCCGCTCCCGCGAAAAAGGTCAGCCGACTTCGGCCTCAGCGGCTTGGCGGTAGCGGGCCAGCTCTGCCGCGGTCAATTTATTCTGAGGCACGAGCCGGTAATGCCGTTCCTCACGAACGCGAATCCCGTCCTCAGTATCTTCCAATTCAAAAAGCGCGATGACCTCATCGTCCATGAATTGCGCCGCCAAGGGACGGCAGAGAAGGGCCGGGAATTTTTCCGCGCACAAGGCAATGTCCTGTTCGATTTGAACTGCACCGAGGCGGTCACGTCCGCCTTTGGCTTGAATCGGCAGGACGTAATGGCAACCGCGTCGGTCCAACCCCACGTAGAGTTCATCGCTCTCCACCTGCCCAATGCCTTTCACCGTAGTGCGAAGATGGTTTTGGAGAGAATATGCCATGATCTACTAAAGCCGAATGTCAGCGACATCCAACGTGGCGCCGGATCCAGGATCGAGGCGTTCTGCCCTCAGCATGCCATGCACTCGGGTCGCTCCCTTTTTCTGAATCGTTTCAATTTGCTCCACACCGGCCCGGACGTCGTCAAATGAAACAAACCCGCACAGACCGGACAGTGAGCGAAAAGTCGGTCGCAACATTTGCCCAACCACTCGCCTCTTCCTCGCTGCATCCGCAGCGATGACGAGTTCGATGCGGTTGTTAGGTTGTGCGAGCACAAGGTCGTTCAACCTCAGTAATCCGCTGTAGATCGATGTTGTAGCTTCGACCTCGAAAGCACGTCTGATAATGTTTCCTTCCAGCCAAAGCACGTCAATATTACCCACAATTCGGCGAGTGGATTCGTCAAACCCAAAGTTCGGAAGGCGTTCACATGTCAAATCACGAAGACTCTCGTCTGCAAATTTAACGTTCCGGTCTCCCGCCGGAACCCAAACATGACAACCTTCCGCTCGACCGAGTTTCGCGAGCCCAACCTGAATTTCAGAATGTACTCGGGGCTTCTCGGGCGCTTCGGCGTCGGCGTTGTTCGCAGCAGAGTCCTCTGGTGCGGCATTGAGATACGCTGTCACATCCCGCTTCGAGTGGCCCGTTGTCTGTAAGATGTAGCGACCTTCTTCGTTGAAAACGTCGAGTTTGCCGGTGGTCACCCCACGCATCGCTTGCAACACGTCAGTCCTCGGAAGCCAGAGAACCGCACCGTCACTTCCACAGACTAGCAGCACGAAATGCCCGTGTGTAGTCGCAGGAATGTCCGCTTTTGGGTCGAGAACCTCCTGGGACAAACCAAAGAAGAATTTCGCACCGCGAAGTTCACGTGAGAAGTTAATCGAACAGGTAAAGTGGATGCCAAATTTGAAAAGACGTTTGCTGCGACCGAAACGGGTAGGTGCTCCGAAATGTTGCCTGAGGGCGGCAAGAACGGGCTCGATGTGAGACGCCGGCGCGCTCATTCCACTAGGTCTTTAGTCGTTACCCATCCTTCGGGAGTAGGGATATCTGCTCCGCAATCTGCACACCGGTAGTGCGACACATCGGAACACACCTCACGAACTACCGTTCCATCAGCCGTAACTAGGTTCACCGCAAATCCAATTACCGCTTCGAATCGACCTTGATTCTTACAACTCGCACAGCGTAGCGAATCGCGAGATGGGACTCTCTTTCGATCAGTCAGTTTGGAAGGCATGGCTGGCGATTGGATATTGTTCCCAGAGAGCCGTCGATAATTCCATCACGTTCCAGTGAATCCAGCACGCGCTCGGCGATCCGTGCTGCTGCTCGTTCAAGCTGATCGGGATCCGGGGACCAATCGATCTTCGTGGTACTGGCGAAGTGGGCCATCGGATGGGCTTCGATGCCGATGCCGTGCAGACCGAGCTTCTGGCATTCGACTACCGTCGTGCCGGTGCCACAAAAAGGATCGAGCACATTCGCCCCGGCCCTGAGGCCGAATTGCCCGACGTATTGCCGCACGAGGTGCGGCGGGTAAGAGAGGATGAAACGATACCAGTTGTGAGCGGGTGTGTCTGCGGGCTCAAGGCGGTTCGAGTCGCTACGCGACGCAGGGCGCTGGGGTTTGAAAGCCAATGAGACAGGCGGCGGCATCGTGGCAAAAGGTTCTAGCGGCAGGCCGCTGAATCACAACGCAGATTCGAGAAAGCTTCTCGAAACGTAACGGGCGAGTGTCTCGGTGTGGCCTCGCGGGTGCCCATGCGGTGAAGGCGGCGAGTTTGTCCGTGGGGACCATGGCGGCGTCCTACGGGATGCGGCGACGGGCGGCAATGCGGAACGCGCGCCTTGCCGGGGCGATCATTCCACGGGCGGCTGGCGAATGCGCCGCTTCCTCAATGAAAGAATGCGCGGCTGACACGAAACTCCCCGAAGTCCCTTTTGAAATCCGCCAGGGACATGCCGTAAAGAATGCGGTCCGCATTTTCAGCGGTGGCGATTCCCATTGCGATGGCCTTGCGCTTCGCCGCGGCAATCCTTGCCTGAATGGAGTCCCTGCGAGCCGCAGGTGCCGATGGCCGGGGCCGTCGCGCCGCTGGCGGAGGGAACACCCGGCGAAGGGAGGCGTCCATGTTCCGCAAACATGCGCTCCCCGGTGAAGCGCTGCGGAAACCGCGATGGAACTCCGTTTAAGGATGGCGCTTTTTCCCGTTGGCGAGTGCCGCATGCACTTTCTCGCGAAGCGCCGCGCCGTGGAATGGCTTGGCGAGAAACTCGCAATCGGGAACGCTCAGCAGTTCGGGAAAATTCCCCGACATCAGGATGATCCCGGCTGCCGGACATGCCTTGCGGAAGCGCAGTGCCAGTTCATCGCCGCGCATCACGGGCATCCAATAATCGGTCAGCAGGATGTCAATTCTCGCGCCGCCGGAAATTGAAGCCCTGCGCAGGGCTTCCCTGCCATCCGGCACCCCGAATGCACGGTACCCGAGCGCAAGGAGCATGATGCAAACGATCTCGATCATTGCCGGCTCATCATCCACCACAAGGACGGTGATTTTGGGGTCAGTGCCCGTTGGGGCTGTGCCGGAGGCTGGCGTGGTTGAAAATGGCGGAGGCGAACTCCGTGCTTCAGTATCCATCCAGCTTCCCATGACACCGCCGGATAAATGAATCCTAAAACCGGGATTAAATTTTCCTTAGGATTCCGCGGACGCACGGCCCGAATAGGAAACGATGCCGATGCAATTGGCGGCTGCGGCTACGGTCCTGCTTCGCTCTCCGCGAGCGTACGCACGGGGCGCCTGCGGATTCCCGAACGCATGTCCGCCGGCCCGGCGGGCATCCGCACCAGCGCGGTCGTCCTGCCGGCTCCCCCGTCGAGAAGCCGGATGCTGCCGCCGTGCGCCTGCACGATCCATTGCGCGATCGTCAGGCCAAGACCGCAGCCCTCGACCTTTCCCTGCGCGTTTTTACCGCGGACAAAACGGTCGAACACGCTGTCAATCATCTCCCGGCTGATGCCTTCCCCGGTGTTCGTGATTTTCAGTTCGGCCACCCCGCCTGTGTGCCGCAGCGAGATTTCAACCGTCCCGCCGGGCCGGTTGTATTTCGCGGCGTTGTCCGTGAGGATGAGCAGGAGCTGGCGGAGGCGGTGCCTGTCGCCGATGATGACGTTGCCGGTGTGCTCGCCGAGCGTGACCTGCACACCGTGGGGCCGTGCGAGGACTTGCGCATCCTCGAAGGCTTCCTCCACGAGTTCGGCAAACTGCACGGGCTGCCGTTCGAGCTGCACGAGACCCGCGTCGGCCTTGGTGAGCAAGGTGAGCGAATCCACGATCTGCGAGAGGCGTTTCACTTCGTCGAGCTGGCCGTCAATCCACGCCGTCTGCTCGGGCGGCAATGACCTGCCCTCGCGCAGCGCGGTCTCGAGGTGCGCGCGCATCACCGTGAGCGGCGTCTTGAGTTCGTGCGAGGCGTGAAGCGTGAACTCGTGGATGCGGCGGAAGGACGCATCCAGCCGCAGGGCCATCGCCCCAAAGGCCGCGGAGAGCTTGTCCACCTCATCGTCCCTCATGCTGATGGGAAGCGGTTGCAGGAGGTTGTGGACATCCACTTTTTCCACCGCGGCCAGCAGGGTCTTGAGCGGGGACAGCGCCCGGCACATCCACCACCAGCCGAGACCGAGCAGCACGGGAACCACGGCGAGGAAAAGGACGGTCGAAAGCTCCGCCTCCGTGTCCTTGTGTATGTCGGTGTACCCCTTCGCCGCAAACTCCCTCGGCTCCTCGACAAACTCATGGTACGCGAGCCACGAGACGAGCGCGATGCACGCGGCAGAAATCAGCGCGTAGCCCTTCCCCATCCGCCGGGAGATCGTCGTCACATGCCCTCCTGCATCACATAGCCCTCGCCCCGCACGGTGTGCAGCAGCTTCACATCGCTGTCGGCATCAATCTTCTCGCGCAGCTTGCCGACGTACACATCCACGAGGTTCGTGCCGGGGTCAAAATGGTAGTCCCACACTTTTTCGATGATCATCATCCGGCTGCACACGCGGCCCGCGGATCGCATCAGGAATTCCAGCAGGCGGTACTCGCGCGTCGTGAGTTCGATTTTTTTGCCGCGCCGTTCCGCGAAGCGCGTGATCGTGTCGAGCGTGAGATCGCCCACGCGCAGCGCCGTCGCCTTCGAGTCGCCGCCGCGCCGCACGAGCGCGCGCACGCGGGCAACGAGTTCCTCCAGCGCGAACGGCTTTGGCAGGTAGTCCTCCGCGCCCGCGTTGAGTCCCTCCACGCGCTCGTTGAGCGCGCCGCGGGCGGAGAGAAGCAGCACGGGCGTCTCGATTTTTTGCGCGCGCATCCGCTTCAGCACGCTGAGCCCGTCGCGACCGATGAGCATGATGTCGAGCACGACCGCGTCGAACGGCGTGGTCTCGATCGCCGCGAGCGCCTCGTCGCCATCCCGCAGCACATCCACGGCGAAGCTCTCGGCTCTCAGCGCCTTCGCAATGAAGTTGCCGGTCTTTTTGTCGTCTTCGACTACGAGGATGCGCACTGCCTCAGTGTCAACGGAAGCGCGGCGACCGCAAGTTTCAATCGGGGCGGTTGCGGTGGTCACGGATGCGTGAGGCGGAAGAAGCGCCGCCCCACGGTGGTGCTTGCCGAGGCGGCCTTGCGACCGCCGCTGGCGGACACCGGGCGCGCGGAACTCACCCACGTCACGAGGTCCGTACTTTCCTGCAGCACCCAGTAGGGATCCGCGTCGGGCCATGAGAGCATCAGCACATCCGAACCCGGCGCGCCGGGCGTCATCTCCACGTCCGGAATCGGATTGAAGACCGCAACCAGCGCGCGCGCACCACCGACGGTGAACGCATAGTCCGGCGCAGTGCTCACGACGGTGCCGCCCTCCATCCAATGCGTGAAGGTGTAGCCGCCGTTCGGCGTGGCGGAGAGCGCCGCGTTCGCTCCGATTGCAAAAATCCCGGCACCGAACACCGTGCCGCCGGCATCCGTGGATGCGACCGCATCCACACTGACCGCCGGCGCGAAGTGCGCGACCAGCGCCCGGTTTGCTCCCGCGGCGAATGTGTAGTCCGCAGTGGTACTCACGACGTTGCTGCCTTCCGTCCAGTCCAAAAACGCGTATCCGGCATCCGGCACTGCGGAAACGGTGATACTGTCGCCCGCATGGTACACGCCATCGCCAAGCAGGCTGCCGCCCGGAGACGAAGCGGAATTCGTGTTGATGGTGATTCCTGTGTTCGACAGGAAGTTCGCCACGATCGTGCGGTTGCCCGTGATATTGAACGAGTAGGTCGCGTTCGCACTCACCACCACACCGTTCTCCGTCCAGTTGGCAAAACTGAATCCCGGTGACGGGAAAGCCATCGCTTGGGCGTTGTCGCCGGTCTGGTAAGTCGCGCTGTCCATTTCCGTCGTGCCGCCGGCCGCGGGTGATGTTCCCGCATTCACGACAAATGCCTCCCTGAATGTCGCCACGAGCGTCCGGTTGCCGCCGACGGTGAACATGTAGCTCCGTGAATTGCTCACGGTCACGCTGCCCTCCTTCCATCCCGAAAAGGCGTAGCCCGCGTTCGCAGTTGCCGTCACGGTCGCGGTATCTCCCGATGCAAATACCCCACCGCCGCCGGTTGTCCCGGCAGTGACGGGATTTGCGCTTGTCACGATGGTCGCCTGCGTGCCGGCGACGACGAAGTTTGCAACGAGTGTGCTGTTTCCGGTCACGCTGAAAGTGTAGCTCGCGCCCGTGCTCACCGATGCACCACCCGATGTCCAGCGCGTGAAAACGTAGCCCGCATTTGCAGTTGCCGTCACAGTCGCGCCTGCCCCGCTCGTAAACTGCCCGCCCCCCGCAGTGGTGCCGCCCACGCCCGGAGACGCACTGGTGGATACAGTATAAACTGGCAGCGCGGTGAAATTCGCGACCAGCACGCGATTCGCCGACGCAGTGAAGGCATAGCTCGCGCCCGTGCTCACCTGCACTCCGCCTTCGGTCCAGTTCGTGAATGCGTAGCCGAGATTCGGCGTCGCGACGACGGTGACACTGCTGCCGTCATCCACCGTACCGCCACCGCTCACCGTGCCGCCCGCAACCGGCGCGGCACCCGTGCTGATGTTCCATTGCGGCACGGTCAGCGCGAAGTTCGCGACGAGGGAATGGCTCACATCAATCGCAAAGGTGTAGCTCGTGCTGTTGCTTACGGCCGCGCCGTTGTCCGTCCAATTCACAAAATGGAACCCAGGGCTCGGCGTTGCATTCACGGTGACATTCGAGCCCGGAACAAACGCGCCATCGCCAGTGGCGGTGCCAGTGCCGACTGGCGATACGCCCGTGTCGAGCAGGCTGGTCGGCGGCAGCACTTGGCCCACTGCGGCGATGATGAGCGTGTAGTTTTTCGACACGTCGGGATTCACACCGTCCGTGGCCGTGATCTTGAAGGCGAACTGCCCGCTCACCGTGGGCGTTCCGGAGAGCACGCCCGTCACCGTGTCAAAGGTCATGCCGGCGGGCAGCGAACCCGTCTTCGTGGCAATAAACGGCAGCGAACCCTGGATCACGACGGTTCGCGCCACGTAGGGCGTGTTCACGCGGCCCTCGCCCACATGATCGATCAGAGCGGTCGGCGCGGCGACGGCGGCAGCGGCCATTTGTGCCCCGGCAAAGTCGCCGACGACCGCCACCGTGGAGAGATCAGTCGTCACCGTCACCCATTCATAGGTGGTCAGGCTGAAGTGATCGGCGTAAGTCACGGTTCCGGAACCGTGGATCCCATCGGGGCCCACCGTATCGCCCATTGCCTGACCCGTCTCGGCATCAAGGGGTCCCGTGTATTTGTAGAACTCGTAGCGCCGCGTCACCACCTCGTTGCCATTTGGCAGAGCCTCGGCTGCGGCGGGCACCGCGTTTTTCGGTCCGCCGTCCGGCTGCCCATAATCCTTCTGAAGAATCTGCCACTCCACCTCCACCTCGGACGGTTCGCCATTCTTCCAGTTCTTGCCGTTCGGATCCGCGGGATCCTCCGATACCAGATCGCGCAGTTTCACTTCCTTGCTGTTGTGCGTGGTGGTTTTGATTTCCTTGACCCACACCGCGTTTCCAAACTCCAGTGGCGGCGGCGCCGGCGGCGGCGGCGGCACAATCACCGCCTGCACCTGCGGCGGCGCAACCACTCCGACCACGGGCGGATAGTACGTGAAAGTCGGGGTCGAGACCTGCACCGCGCCGCCATTCACGAGCGTGCCCGTGCCGTTGTCGATCAGCCAATTATAACTCACCGCGCCCACTGCGACGCTGTAGCCGACACCAAAATGTTCGCCGCCGAAGTTCACCGCAGGATTGGTGAACTGATGCCCCATCGTCGGCGGAATCGGCCCCGCAGGGATCGCCGTGTATGCCGCCCAAGTCCCATCGGGATTTTTCTTGCTCTCCCAACGGATGACGGTCTTCGGATGCCCAGGCACCGAGTCATCCTCCGTAATGTGCGAAGTCCCGTAGTGGTTGTAGTCGTACGTGTAGGTGATGGCCGTGCTATGGCAGTCCTCGATATCAATCTCAAAGCCGTGACACTCGTGCCCCGTGTCGTTGACCGTGTCGAAATTGTTGATGCTCCCGTACGCGATGCTCGCCTGCGCATTCGTGGAAGTGAACGCAAGCATCGCCGCGATCATTCCTCCCAACACCCCATGCCGCGTCCGGCGCCGCTCTGCGAATGCAGGCATCCGGATGAACGGATCATTACGGAAGCTTTGCGCAAAGGGATTGATGTGGGGCGTCTTCATGGCGTGTGGTTTTTTGGTTTTCAGCGCTCCCACTGTGGCCTTGCTTTGTGAAATGCGGCTGTAATGGCCGTTAAAATAATTTTATTCCCGCCCATGTCGGGCCCAACGCCAACCGCAGTGATGTGCGGAAAATCAACGCGCTTTTTTCGGCCAAAATTTTGCCTGTGCTCACACCCGTTGCCAAAGTGACAGGAGCCGCTACGTTCGCGCCCTTTTTTATGAGCAAATCCCATGAGCAGTAATGCACCAATCCCCGGACAACGATGGGTCAGCGACACCGAGCCGGAGCTTGGCCTCGGAATCATTCTCAAGGCCGGGTTCGGGCGTGTGGAGGTGTTCTTCCATGCCGCCGGTGAACAGCGCCAGTATGCCATCGAGTCCGCGCCGCTGCGCCGTGTGCGGTTTGCGGCGGGGGACAAAATCAAATCGCGGCAGGGCTCCGAGCTGCCGGTGGAAGCGGTGGAGGATCGCGGCGGGCTGCTCGTGTACCGCCACGCGCGCGGGGAACTCCCCGAGGCGGACCTTTCCGACACGATCAGCTTCAGCAAGCCCGAGGACCGGCTCTTCGGCGGACACACGGATGACCTCCGCACTTTCGATCTCCGCGCGGAGGCGCTGCAGCGCCGCTGCGAACTGCGGCGTTCGCCGGTGCGCGGGTTCACCGGCGGACGCGTGGACCTGCTGCCGCACCAGATGTTCATCGCGGGCGAAGTCGCGGGCCGGCTCGTGCCGCGCGTGCTGCTCGCGGATGAGGTCGGCCTCGGCAAGACGATCGAGGCCGGACTCATCCTGCACCGGCTGCATCTCACCGGACGCGCGGAACGCATCCTCGTGCTCGTGCCGGAGCCGCTGGTGAACCAGTGGTTTGTCGAGCTGCTGCGGAGGTTCAACCTGATGTTCAGCATTTTCGACGAGGAACGCTGCGCATCCATCGAGCTGCACGACCCGGAGGTGAACCCCTTCCTCGACAGCCAGCTCGTGCTTTGCAGCATCGCGATGCTCTCTTCGGATGAAAAAAGGGCGCGGCAGGTCACCGGGGCCGGATGGGATTTGCTGATCGTGGACGAGGCGCACCACATGGAGTGGAGCCCCGGCGGCGCGGGGCCGCAGTACGCGCTCGTCGAGGCGCTCGCGCAAAAAACGCCCGGCCTGCTGCTGCTCACGGCGACGCCGCAACAGCTCGGGCCCGAGGGACATTTCGCGCGGCTGCGCCTGCTCGATCCGGATCGCTACGCGGACCTGGAAAAATTCATCGAAGAATCCACCCACTACGAGCAGGTCGCACAGGCGCTGAATCGCCTGCTCGCCGGCAGGCCGCTCAGCGATGAGGACCGCGAACTTTTCGGAAAGCAGTCGCCCCGCGTGCTCCGCCACTGCGACGAACTTTCCAGGGGCGATGAAGCCGCACGCACGCATCTCGTGGGCGAACTGCTCGACGCCTTTGGCACGGGCCGCGTGATGTTCCGCAACACGCGCGCGTCGCTGCCGGGCTTCCCGAAACGCAAGGCGCGACTGCATTCGCTCGGCGGCGCGGCGGACGGAATCACCGCGAAAGTGAAATGGCTCGCGGAACTGCTGAAGGAACTCCCCTCGGAAAAAGTGCTGCTCATTTGCAGGACACGCGAACTCGTGGAGGACATCGCCGCGCGTCTCCAGCGCGAGATGAATGTGAACTGCGGCATCTTCCACGAGGGACTCACGCTGCTGCAGCGCGACCGCAACGCCGCGTATTTCGCAGGCGACGAAGGCGCGCGCATCCTGCTCTGCTCGGAGATCGGCAGCGAGGGACGCAACTTCCAGTTCGCGCACCACCTTGTGCTTTTCGATCTCCCTCAGAATCCCGAACTGCTCGAACAGCGCATCGGGCGCCTCGATCGCATCGGCCAGAGCGCCACGATTCAGATCCACGTGCCGTACGTGCCCGGCTCCGCGTCGGAGGTGCTCGCGCGCTGGTATCACGAGGGGCTGGATGCGTTTGAGAAAAATCCGCATGGCGCAAACGAGATCGCCCGTGAACTGCGCGCGGATCTCAATGCGCTGTGCGACGAGTTTTCCGCAAAAAAACTGACCGCATTCCTCATGCGTACGCGCACCCTGCACGCGAGCATCGCTGGCAAGCTCGAACGCGGACACGACCGCCTGCTCGAACTCAACTCCTCCAAACCCGAGCGCGCCGCCGCATTGATTGCGCAAATCCGCGCCGCCGATTCGGACACCGCATTCGAGGAATTCTGCGTCAGCCTGCTCGATCATTTCGGTGTGCAGGTGGATGACCTCGACACCCGTTCCTACCTCCTGAAGCCGGGCCACCTGATCACGGACGCGCTTCCGTCGCTGCCCGGGGACGGCATGTCCGTGACCTTCGACCGCACGCGCGCGCTCAGCCGCGAAGACCTCGGCCTGATGAGCGGCGACCATCCGCTCATCAGCGGCGCTCTCGATCTGCTGCTCGGCTCCGAGCGCGGCAACACGGCGTTCGGCGTGTGGAAAGGTTCCGGCAGCGAATCCATCCTGCTCGAAGTCCACTCCGTCGTGGAATGCGTGGCGCCGTCCGCGCTGCACGCGGACCGTTTCCTCCCGCCCACACCCCTGCGCATCGTGATCGATCACGCGATGGCGGATCGCAGCGGCGATCCCGCAGTGCGATCTGCGAAGCTGGAAAAGGGCGACATCTTCCGCCTCCTCGACCGCGGCCCGATGCGCCGCAAACTCCTCCCCGCGATGCTCGCTGCCGCGCAGACGCTCGCCGCCACGCGCATGACGACCGTCGTTGCCGACTCGGTGCGGGCGATGGAGACGCAACTGCAGGACGAAATCGAACGCCTCGAAACGCTGCGCACGATCAACGACCACGTCCGCCCCGGGGAAATCGCCGCCGCGCAAAAACAGAGGGCCGATCTCCATGCCGCGCTTTCCGCCGCGCACCTGCGTCCCGATTCGCTCCGGCTGATTCTCGGGCTCAAA
>Ga0075030_100005223_pt1 | contig 11711 bp, 11 predicted proteins | sample LitLauG_LLR_2012_FD_71393 | JGI IMG/M metagenome (GOLD analysis project Ga0075030, IMG submission 71393) | Freshwater sediment microbial communities from Pennsylvania, USA - Little Laurel Run_MetaG_LLR_2012 | ecosystem: Environmental > Aquatic > Freshwater > Creek > Sediment | place: USA...
CTCGCCTCGGTACCAAAGTTCGTTCCGGTCACGCCGCTGCGCGTGCGCATTTCACAGGGCGTGACCAAAGGCTTGCTGATTCATCGCGTGGAGCCCACTTATCCGCCCCTGGCCCGAGCGGCCAGGGTCCAGGGCGAAGTCGTGCTGAGCGCGGTCATCAACACCAACGGCGAGATCCAGAACCTGCAACTGGTCAGCGGTCATCCCATGCTGGTGCCGGATGCGATCTCGGCCGTCAAACAGTGGCGTTACAAGCCCTATCTGTTGAACGGGCAACCGGTTGAAGTGGAGACCACCATCACGGTGATCTTCTCGCTGAGTTCTTAAAAGAGACAGGGACAGGGCGCCGCGGGGAAGCGCCAGGAGTCAAGACAATGCCGGCAGAGTACACGTATCGCGTTTCGGCCTGGTGGACCTCGGGCCGCACCGGACTGGCCAAGTGCGAGTCCTCCCCCAACACGATCCATTTTTCCGAAGCCGCGGAGTTGGGCGGCCTGGAGGGCCGGTGGACGCCCGAGCAATTGCTGCTGTGCGCTCTGGCCGGATGCTTCACCACCACCTTCCATGACGTGGCCCGCAGCGCCAAGTTCGACTACACCGACCTGGAAGTCGAAATCGAGGGCTGCGTTCGCCGCAACCGAAACACGGGATGCAATTTCAGCGAAATTCTGATTCGCCCCCGGTTGACGGTGCAATCCGAGGAGCAGTGCGAAGCCGGGCTGGCGCTGTTGCGCAGGGCTAAATCTCTGTGCATGATCTCGCGCGCCATCACCGTGCCCCAAACCCTGGAGCCGCGGGTCGAAACCGGCCGGGTGCCGGTCGAAGGCTGGAACCATCAGGAACCAGCCCTAAAAATTGGGGTGTGAAGCGGGGTTCGCTAAAAATATGGAGGTGCGTCATGATGTTCTCCTACCGGCTGGTGCGCCTGATTGAATCTCACGCGGACGCGCTCGCCGGAGGGCTTGAGGAAAGAGTCCAGAACAACCCTCAGGTCATCCATTTCCGCGAAGTTCCCGCTCACGAGTTGCGGGAGCGCGTCTACGAAATCTATCGCCATCTGGGCGAGTGGCTGCTGGGGAAAAACGAACTGGATATCGAGCACCGCTACCGCGAAATCGGAATCCGCCGGGCGCAGCAGAGAGTGCCGCTCAGCGAGGTGGTCCAGGCCATCGTTCTCACCAAAGAAAATCTGTGGGACTTCCTCAAGAGTGAAGCCGTAATGGACCGTGCGGTTGAAATCATGGGTGAACTGGAACTGCTGCAGATGCTGGAGATGTTCTTCGACCGGGCGATTTACTATGCTGTCTTGGGTTACGAAAACGAAAGCGCCCGGGCTGCGCGCGAAGAAGGCGCGCTGCGGGCGGGTTAGGGAGAAGCACACGAATGTCGATGTCGTGGGAAATGGAATACAAGCGGCGGTTGAAAACGGCAGATCACGCGCTGCAGTGCGTCAAATCCGGGATGCGCGTCTACATCCAGCCCGGCTGCGCCGAACCGGAAACTCTGGTCGAGGCCCTCATCCGTCGCGCCCCCGATTTGCATGATGTCGAAATCGTCCACATGATGACCATGGGTTGCGCCCCCTACGTGGCACCGGAGATGGCGGGCCACTTCCGGCACAACGCCATGTTCATCGGCGCCAACGTGCGCGAGGCCATCAACGACGGCCGCGCCGACTACACTCCCATTTACCTGAGCGAAATCGAAAGCTTGTTCGAGAGCGGTGCGATGCCGATTAATGTCGCCCTGATCGAAGTCTCTCCCCCCGATTCTCACGGTTTTTGCAGTTTTGGCATCGGAGTCGACACCACCTTGACGGCCGCCAAGTGCGCCCACCATGTGGTGGCGCAGATCAACGACAACATGCCGCGCACCTACGGCGACAGCTTTATTCACGTCAATGACATCGATTCCTTTGTCGAGTCCTCAAGGCCGCTTTGCGCGTTGAAGAAATCAGTGGTGACGGACCTGCAAGTGGCCATCGCGCGCAACGTCGCGGGGTTGATCGATGACGGCGCGGTTCTGCAGACCGGTATCGGCGGCATCCCTGACGCCGTGCTGCCCTTGCTGATGGACCGCAAGGATCTCGGCGTGCACAGCGAACTGGTTTCCGACGGTGTGATTCCCCTGATCGAGGCCGGTGTCCTGACCGGGGCGCGCAAGAATTTCAAGCCCCGCAAAATCATCCTGGGATTCGCGCTGGGCACCAAGCACCTGTTCGAGTTCGTGGACAACAACCCGATCTTCGAGTTCCATCCCACGGCCTACACCAACGATCCCGGCCTGATCGCGCGCAACGACAACATGGTCGCGATCAACTCGGCGTTGCAGGTCGACCTTACCGGGCAGGTATGCTCGGACTCGATCGGGAACCAGTTCTATAGTGGCATCGGCGGGCAGGTGGATTTCCTGCGCGGCGCCTCGCGTTCCAAACACGGCAAGCCCATCATTGCCATTTCGTCGACCGCGAAAAGCGGCACCATTTCGCGGATCGTGCCGGTGCTCGATCCCGGGGCGGGCGTGGTCACCTCGCGCGGACTGATCCGCTACATCGTGACCGAGTATGGCGTGGCCTATCTGCACGGCAAGTCGATTCGCGAGCGCGCCAAGGCCTTGATCGAGATCGCACATCCCGGTTTTCGTGCGGAGTTGTACGAGTACTGCGAGAAAACCAAGTGGTTGCAGCATCCCCTGGCAAAGCAGAACGCGATGTCAGACTGAAGAAACGAGGTGAGCAGCCATGGCGGGTCCAGCACGCGGCAACGTCACCATCGATGTCGAGGAGTGCAAAGGATGCGGGCTCTGCGTTGAGTCTTGTCCGCCCAAATGCCTGGAACTGGCTCCGGAACTGAGTTCCTACGGAGTGCATCCGGCGCGCTACACCGGGCATGACTGCACCGGATGCGGCATCTGTTTTTACTGCTGTCCCGAGCCGGGTGCGATCATGGTCTACCGGCTGGCGCCTCCCCCCAAACCATCAGTGCCTCAAGTCCCTGCCGGAGGCGAACATGCGGCAACTGTGTAAAGGGAATGTTGCGGTCATCAAGGGCGCGGTCCTGGCCGGCTGCCGCGCTTACTATGGCTACCCGATAACCCCGGCCAGCGAAGTCGCCGAAGCCGCCGCGCTCTACTTGCCCGAGGTCGGCGGCACGTTCGTGCAGGCCGAGAGCGAGACCGCCTCCATCAACATGGTGTACGGCGCGGCCGCGGCCGGGGCGCGAGTGATGACAGCCTCCTCCGGGCCCGGCCTGAGCCTGATGCAGGAAGGAATTTCGTATCTCGCCGGCGCCGAACTGCCTGCTGTCATCGTCGACGTCATGCGCGGCGGACCCGGCCTGGGCAACATCGCACCCGAGCAGAGCGACTACTTTGCCATGGTCAAAGGCGGTGGCCACGGCAACTACCGCAACCTGGTGGTCGCTCCCGCTTCGGTGCAGGAGATGGCAGACCTCACGATTCTGGCGTTCGAACTGGCAGACAAATACCGCAACCCCGCCATCGTGCTCACCGACGGGTTTGTCGGCCAGATGATGGAACCGCTTGAACTCGAATACCGCGAAATCGTCGCGCCCATCAAGCCGTGGGCGGTGCAGGGAACTGCCGGAACCCGCCAGAACATGATCAGCTCGATCTTCCTCGAATCCGACGATCTGGAAGAACACCAGCGGCGCATGGAAGCGAAGTACATTCGCGCGCAGCAGGCGGAAACCCGCTGCGAGGAGTACCGCACCGAAGATGCCGAGCTGATCCTGGTCGGTTTTGGGATCGTCTCGCGCGTGCTGCGCTCGGCCGTCGACCAAGCCCGCAAACTGGGAATCAAGGCCGGTCTCTTCCGGCCCATCACGTTGTGGCCGTTCCCGTCGACGCAACTGGCGACGACCGCCATGCGCGCTGAAAAAGTTCTGGTGGTAGAGCTGAGTAACGGCCAGATGCTGGAAGACGTCCGCTTGACACTGAACGGCCAGCGCCCGGTAGAGTTCTACGGCCGCGTAGGCGGCAACGTGCCCAGCGTGGAGGAATTGCTGGCCAAGATCGAAGAGCACGCGGCAGTTGGAACCACGTAGTCCCGGACCCATTCGTCCGGGGAGTTGCTAAAGAACTCGCAGGGCGGACGAATGCGTCCGCCACGTGGATCAGGCAACGGGGAGCGACGATGGCGGAGAACAACGTAATCTCGGAGGAACCCAAGGTGAGCACCGACAAATACGAGGTCGTGCACTCCAAGTCGGAAGTGTTCTATCCGGAGTACGAACGAAAATCCGATCTCAAGCACCAGACCCATTACTGTCCCGGATGCGGCCACGGCATCGCCCACAAACTGATCGCCGAAGCGCTGGAAGATCTGGGCGTGCAGGACCAGACCATCCTGGTAAGTCCGGTGGGCTGCTCCGTCTTCGCCTACTACTACTTCGACGTCGGCAACGTGCAGGTGGCGCATGGCCGCGCTCCAGCCGCCGCCACCGGTCTGAAGCGTGCTTGTCCCGACAAGATGGTGATTGCCTACCAGGGCGACGGCGATCTCGCCGCCATCGGCACCGCTGAAATCGTCCACGCCGCCAACCGCGGCGAAAAAATCAGCGTCTTCTTCGTCAACAACGCAATCTATGGCATGACCGGCGGCCAGATGGCGCCCACCACGCTGGTCGGCCAGCGCAGCACCACTTCGCCTTGGGGACGGCGTCCCGTCAATGAAGGCTTCCCGCTGCACATGTGCGAAATGCTCTCCTCGCTGGAGGCCCCCGTCTACATCGAGCGCGTTGCCCTGTCGGACAACAAGAACATCATGAAAGCGCGCCGTGCCGTCCGCAAGGCCCTCGAACTGCAACACGCCGGCGCCGGATTCACCTTCGTCGAGATACTCTCGCCCTGTCCGACGATCTGGGGCAAGGATCCCGTCGACGCGCGCCAGTGGGTAGCCGAGAAGATGATTCCCAACTTCCCGCTGGAAGTCTTCCGCGACCGCCTGGTGGAAGTGCCCGACAGCAATATTCCCCCGCACAAGACCGTCGCCGAACTAGTGGGAACCGAAGACCAGGGCACAAACCAGCCGGCTCCTCACCGGCAGCATCACTTCTGCCACCTCGACATCAAGATCGCCGGCTTCGGCGGACAGGGAGTTCTGCTGCTCGGCCAACTCCTGGCCGAGATGGGAATGCGCGAAGGCCTCGAAGTGAGCTGGCTGCCCTCCTATGGCCCGGAGATGCGCTCAGGCAGCGCGCACTGCCATGTTTGCCTTTCGAAAGACCGCATCGGCTCACCGCTGGTCTCCCGTCCGCAGGTGCTGATCGCGATGAACGAGATTTCGCTGCGCAAGTTCGCCGCGCAGGTCGCCCCGGGCGGCACGATTATCTACGGCCGTGAGGCGCTTCCCGAAGATCTGGCGATTCCGCACGCGCAACTGGTCTGCATCCCTGCGTCGGAGATCGCAGACAGGCTGGGCTCGCCGAAAGTCGCCAATGTGGTCCTCATGGGAGCGCTGCTCGAAGAGACCGAATGTCTCTCCGCGGCGACGGCCATGAAAGTTCTGGAAGCGAAGGTCAAGAACCCCAAGCTGCTCGAACTCGACCGCCAGGCTATCGAGGCCGGTCGCATCTACATCGACCACACCGTCGCGGTCGGTGCCGTGACGCAGGCCGACGGCTTCGCGCAGTAGACTTTCAATTGAGTCAGAGTTCCTATCCCGCCAGTGGGCCCTTGGTCTCGTACTTTTCCATCCGCTTCTTGAACAGCAACAGCACGCTCGGACCAAACGACAGCAGCATGATGGCGATCCCGGTGACAATCCCGAACGCCGTTATGGGCGGGGCGCAACAATCATCGCGCCGTCGGACGATCACATGCGAGGGGACGGCGACAAGAAGTTCCAGCACACTTCCGCGGAACAGCCATTTCACCGCACTCGTGACCGGATCATCCGAATCCTTCCAGTAGCGATAGAACAGAGTTCCCCAGAAGATCCAGGTAGCGGCGAGAACGAGAAGAGGAACATAAATCCAACGCGGCAACTCCCGGGGCGACACGACCGCCCAGGTGACGATGATCGCCAGCCCGCCGGCGAGCGTCAGAATCATCATCAGAAAGGCCGTCAGAACAGCCGACAAGACGACCGGGGTTCGAGGTTTCAGCCGCCGTCGCGTAGTATCTGCACTCACCCAGAGCAGAAGAAACTGGCTCGAAATCAGGACCGCGGCGCAAATCCAGGTGATCCATTCCGCGTACGCTTGTTTTAGATTATGGAGGCTTAGAGAGGACGACGAAACCAGAAATAGCGTGGACGGCACGAGTAAGCCCAAGACGATCAAGCCATACAGGCCGGTGACGACCAACCCCCACTTCTTCATAGTACTTTTGGCGAACTCGTTCCTCGTCGGAAGCGAGTGTACTCTCACGCACCCGGCCAAAGAAGCCTCTTCGAAACAGTGCTGTGATTCAAATCACAAAAACCGGTGACAGGCGGCATATCCCCGCTGGCCGCAAAGTGGGACCTTGGAGATGGGTGTTGGAGGTGTTCCATGGCACCTGTCGAAGTAAGAAAAGACGCAGTTACCGAACCAAAACCGCTGGCCGCGCTCTCGGTCAGGAACGTCTTGTTCGCCACCGACTTCTCCGCGACTTCGGAAGCCGCATTACCCTACGCTACGGCGATCTGCCGCCATTTCGGCAGCACGCTGCATACCGCGCATGTGCTCTCTGATGCCAGCCTGCTCATGATGACCGGGGGTGTGGACTATGTCAGCATGGGAACGCTGTACGAAGATGCGCACACGGAAGCCAAAGAAAAACTCGACCAGATCGCATCCCGGCTGGGTGAAATTCCGAACCACTGCCACGTTCGTCACGGCCAGGTCTGGAAAAATCTGGCCGCGATCGTGCAGGAGAATGACATCGATCTGGTCGTGGTCGGCACGCATGGCCGCTCCGGACTGGGAAGACTGCTCCTGGGTTCGGTGGCCGAGGACATCCTGCGGCACGCGCCCTGCCCGGTGCTGACCGTCGGTCCTAAAGTTGCCGGCCGCGCCAAACTGCCCGCGCTCCAGGCCAAGGGACGCGACGTCGCTCCCGCGGATCTGGAACTGCGGCGGATTCTGTTTGCCACGAACTTCACTGCGAACGCGGCGAAAGTCGCTCAGGCCGCCATCTCGCTGGCGGAAGAATTCCGCGCGCGGCTCACCCTGATGCACGTGATCGAAGACTACACGGAATTGGGGAACCGGCCGGGGCCCATCGAGGATGGCCTTCGCCGGTTGCAGGAACTCATTCCGCCCGACGCGGCCTTGCCCTATGCGCCCGAGAGGGCGATGGAGTTCGGCTCCGCCAGTGAATGCATTCTGAGAATGGCGTCCGGGCAGGAAGCTGACATGATTGTGCTCGGGGCCCGCGCCGCTGCCGAGGTGGGAACGACGCACCTGCCGTGGACAACGACGCATTACGTTCTGGCGCACGCGCCTTGCCCGGTGCTGACCGTTCGGGGATAGCATCGGGCGAAACCAGCGGCACTGACTGTCGGCCAAGCGCCTTTGCAGCGTTTCTGCGGAGTCCTATCATTGTCTGTGCCGTTCCCGTCGCCGGAGGCCGTCTCAGGATGTCGCACCGTGCCGCGTGTGCTCATTGTTGCCTACGGCAATCCACTTCGTGGCGATGATGGGCTTGCCTGGAGCGTCGCCGACGACCTGGAGCAGAAACTGGATCCGTCCGAGGTGGCAATTCTGCGCCGGCATCAGCTCGCCCCGGAGCTGGCCGAAGACCTGAGCCGTTGCGAGGTTGCGATCTTTGTCGATGCGGCCCTAAGCGACGCTGCCGGCCAGTACCCCGGCGAAATGCGCGTCGAAGAAATTGCTGAGGAAGAGCCTGTTTGTGCCGGACCGGTGCGCTTCTCTCACCAGCTTTCCCCCCGCGTTCTGGTCGCGCTGGCGGCGCAGCTTTACCGGAGTCGGCCGCGCGCGTTTTGCGCCACCCTGGGCGGGCAGGACTTCGATCATGGCGAATCTCTGTCGGCGGTGGTCGCAGCCTCGCTGCCGAAGTTCGTGGCTGAGATCGAAGATCTCGTCCGGCGAGTCCATCGCGGGTAAACTGCGGCGCCACGCGAGGTTCTGCGCCGTAGAATGAACGATCTGGTGTTGCGGATTATGAGCCTTGCGGTACAACCCGCTGTGCAACGATTGCGGATCACCTTGCGCGGAGCGGTGCAGGGCGTCGGTTTTCGCCCTTTCGTCTACCGCCTCGCCAGAGAAATGAGCCTGACCGGCTGGGTGCTGAATTCCTCCGCCGGACTGGTGGTCGAGGTCGAAGGTCCCCCTGCTCAACTGAGCCTCTTCGAGCAACGCCTGGAACTGGAACGTCCGAAGGCATCGGTCGTTACCGTGCGGGAAGCAGAGTGGATCGCGGTCGAGGGGTCGACCGGGTTCGAAATCGTCGCCAGCGACGCGGACTCTGGCAAATCGGTCAATGTCCTGCCTGACCTCGCCACCTGTACCGAGTGCCGCGAAGAACTTTTTGATCCCGCCAACCGGCGCTTTGAATATCCCTTCACCAACTGCACCAACTGCGGGCCGCGCTACACCATCGTGGTCGACATTCCCTATGACCGGCCCAACACCACGATGCGCGGTTTCGCGCTTTGTCCCCAGTGTCGGGAGGAATACGAGAATCCGGTTAACCGGCGCTTTCACGCGCAGCCCAATGCCTGCCCGGCGTGCGGGCCCAAACTGGACGGAACCATCGAAGATGCCGCCGAGGCGCTGCTCGAAGGCCAGATCGTCGCGCTGAAAGGCATTGGCGGATTCCAGTTGCTGGTCGATGCCCGCCAGGCCTCGGCGGTAGCGCGCCTGCGCCAGCGCAAGCATCGCGAGGAGAAGCCTTTCGCGCTGATGATGCCCTCGCTCGAAGTGGCGCGCGAGTACTGTGAAATCTCTCCCGCTGAGGTGCTGTTGCTCGAGTCGCAGGCCGCTCCCATTGTTTTGTTGCCGCCCAAGCCAGGCACCGATATCGCCCCGAATGTCGCCCATGGTTCGCCTTACCTCGGGGTGATGCTGCCATATTCGCCTCTGCACCACCTGCTCATGCAGGAATGCAGGTTCCCGCTGATTGCCACCAGCGGCAATCGCAGCGATGAACCGATCGCCACCGCCAACCAAGAAGCCGGCACGCGCCTCAAAGACATTGCCGATCACTTCCTGATGCACGACCGCCCGATCGTCCGCGCCGCGGACGATTCCGTGGTTCGACTGACGCGCGGGCGGGCGGGAGTTCTGCGCCGAGCTCGCGGATATGCCCCCTTAGGAGTTCGCGTGGGACACAAACTGCCCGCCGTGCTCGCCGTCGGTGGACACCTGAAGAACACTGTCGCCATCGGCGTCGGGCAGGACGTATTCCTCAGCCAGCACATCGGCGACCTCGACACGCTTGAAGCCCGCGGCGCCTTCGAGAGAGCGATTGCCGATTTGTGCCGCCTCTACAGCTTCAAGCCCGAGGTGATTGCCTGCGACTTGCATCCGGACTACGCCTCCACCTTCTGGGCGGAACGAGCGGGGTTGCCGCTGGTGCGGGTGCAACATCATCAGGCACACGTGGCAGCCTGCGCGGCTGAGAACGGAGTCGAGGGCGAATATCTCGGGGTGTCGTGGGATGGCACCGGCTACGGGTTCGATGGTGCCATCTGGGGAGGCGAGTTCTTCCGAGTGGAAGGAAATGGTTTCGAGCGCGTTGCCCACCTGCGCCCGTTCGGCTTGCCCGGCGGCGATGTCGCAGTGCGCCAAGGCTGGCGCTCGGCGGCCAGCCTGCTATTCGAATTGGACGTGCTGCCAGACGCAGGAAGCGTGAAACTCGGCAGAAATGAAGAAAACGTTCGCCGCATGCTCGAGCGCAAGATCAACGTGGTCGCCACCACAAGTGTCGGCCGACTCTTTGACGCAGTAGCCGCGATCACCGGCGTCGCCCAGCAGAATCGCTTTGAAGGCCAGGCCGCCATGCTGCTCGAAAATGAAATTGGCCGCTTGCGCACCGAAGAGGCGTATCCTTTACCGGGTGGAGACTGGGTTCCGTTAATCCACGCTGTGCTGGTGGACAAGCGTAATGGCAGGGACGTGCCCACGATTGCGGCCCGCTTCCACAACGCGCTGGTGGCATGGATTCTGGAAATGGCAGCCGGCGCCGGACTGAAGAAGGTTGTGCTAAGCGGCGGGGTTTTTCAGAATCGTTATTTGACGGAATGCGCCGCCGAAAAGTTGGAGTCGCGCGGTTTTATGGTTTACACGCATCGCCAGGTCCCGCCCAACGACGGCGGCATCGCGCTGGGGCAGGCCGTGATGAGCCAGGCTTTGTGAATTTGGTCAAGCTTCGGGAATGGGAGTTGTTCCGGAGCGGCTCGTGAAGAGCCCCGAAAGAACGGAATTCGTTAGCCCAGGACGTAGGTCCCGGGAAAGAGGGGCAAGATTCGAGCCCGTCCCCTAGGGACGGCATCAATGTCGCGCCGGAGGGTTTATGTGTCTCGCCGTTCCAGGCCGCGTAGTCGAAATCATCGATCCTGGTGACATCGCTTTCCGCCGCGCCAAGGTTGACTTCGGCGGCATCCGCAAAGACATCAGCCTTGCCTACACGCCCGAAGCCGAGATCGGACACTACGTCCTGGTCCACGTGGGATTCGCCATCAGCGTAATCGACGAAGCCGAAGCCCGGCGCGTTTTCGAATATCTCGAACAAATGGGTGATGTGAAAGAGGAACTCGGTGAAATTCCTCAATGAGTATCGCGACCCCCGGGCTGCCGAGCAACTCGCGCAGGCGATCTGGAAAAAGGTTACGCGCCCCTGGACGATCATGGAGATCTGCGGCGGGCAGACCCACACCATCGTAAAGAGCGGGCTTGAAGATCTGCTCCCGCGGGAAATCGCTCTAGTCCACGGTCCCGGCTGTCCGGTATGCGTGACGCCGATTGAACTGATCGACAAAGCGGTCGCCATCGCGCAACGCCCCGACACAATTTTCTGTTCCTTCGGCGACATGCTGCGCGTGCCCGGCTCGTCGAAGAGCCTGTTCGACGTGAAGGCGGAAGGCGCCGACGTCCGCATCGTGTATTCACCGCTCGACGCGCTGAAGCTGGCGAAAACAAGTCCCGACCGGCAGGTGGTTTTCTTTGCCGTGGGATTCGAAACCACGGCCCCAGCCAATGCCATGGCCGCGTGGCAGGCCGATCACGACCGCGTCGGGAACTTTTCTCTGCTGGTTTCCCATGTGCTGGTTCCGCCCGCGATGGAGGCGCTGCTGTCGTCGGAGAAGTGCGTGGTCCAGGGATTTCTCGCCGCCGGCCACGTCTGCACCATCATGGGCTACGAGGAATACCTGCCCATCGCCGCCCGTTACAAAGTTCCCATCGTCGTGACCGGTTTCGAACCACTCGATCTGCTCGAAGGCATTCTCATGACCGCGACCCAGTTGGAACAAGGACGCCATGAGGTCGAAAATCAATACGCGCGTGCGGTCCGGCGGGAAGGGAATCGACCTGCGCAGGAGCGGATTGCGGAAGTGTTCGAAATCACTCCGCGGCAGTGGCGTGGTCTGGGCGAGATTCCCGCCAGCGGCTTCCAGTTGCGCGGACGATTTCAGAAGTACGATGCCAACCGCCGTTTTCCCTTCGCAGGCGAACCGGCGCGCGAATCGCCGGAGTGCATCAGCGGCTTGATCCTGCAGGGCATCAAGAAGCCGCAAGAGTGCGCGG
>Ga0075030_100005225_pt1 | contig 11709 bp, 6 predicted proteins | sample LitLauG_LLR_2012_FD_71393 | JGI IMG/M metagenome (GOLD analysis project Ga0075030, IMG submission 71393) | Freshwater sediment microbial communities from Pennsylvania, USA - Little Laurel Run_MetaG_LLR_2012 | ecosystem: Environmental > Aquatic > Freshwater > Creek > Sediment | place: USA...
GGAAATCAGATTAATGCCGGGACGTATTATGTGACGGCGCACTATGCCGGGGACGCGAATCACACGGCCAGCGACGGAACGCCCGTGGCGATCACGATCCAACAGGCGGCGTCGGCGACGACGACGGTAGGAGCGGGGCCATTCACCTACGACGGGACGCCCCATGCTGGCGGATCGGGGACGGTGACCGGGGCGGGTGGTTTGAGCACCGGAGCGACGTCGCTGACCTACACTGGAAATCAGATTAGTGCCGGGACGTACATGGTGACGGCGCACTATGCCGGTGACGCGAATCACACGGCCAGCGACGGTTCAGCCGTGGGCATCACGATTATCCAGGCGACGACGACTGCGTTCTTGAATCTGAGTTCAGTGACGAACAGTTACGGTGTGACGAACCTCATCCTGACCGGCACGGTGAGTGCCGCTGGGCCGGTTTATCCGGCCAATGGTGAAGTAGTCAGCGCGACGATAAACGGGTTCCCTGTTAGTGGCACGGTAACCAACAGCACGGGCGACTTCTCCATCAATTATAACGACCCGTCCTTGGCGACTAATGGCGTTGCCGGATCACCTTACACGATCACTTACAATTATGCCGGAAATGTAAACCTAGTGGCCGCCACCGCTGACACAAGCACCACTCTGACACTCACCAATGCGTTGCTGACGATCACGGCGAACGATGACAGCAAGACGTATGATGGCGCGGGTTACTCTGGCGGCAACGGGGTAACCTACATTGGCTTTGTGAAAGGAGAAACTTCCGCGGTGCTGGGTGGCACGTTGACTTATTGTGGCACGTCGCAGGGCGCGGTTGGTGCCAACCTTTATTCGATCGTTCCAGGCGGCCTCACGTCGCCAAATTATACAATCACATTCAACCCCGGCACACTGGCTATCCAACAGGCGGCTTCGGCGACTACGACGGCGGGAGCGGGACCGTTCAACTACGACGGGACGATCCATGCTGGCGGATCGGGTGCTGTGACGGGGGCGGGCGGGTTGAGCACCGCTGCGACATCGCTGACCTACAGTGGAAATCAGATTAATGCCGGGACGTATTATGTGACGGCGCATTATGGCGGGGACGCGAATCACACGGCTAGCGACGGAGCGCCCGTCGATATCATGATCAGCCCTCTGGCCATCACGGTGACGGCCCAAACCAACACCAAACTCTATGACGGCAATACCAGCGCGGCCAGCGTGCCGATCCTGACCTCCGGGACGATTGCCGTCGGGGACACGGCGGTCTATACCGAAGCATATCAGGATGCCAATGTGGGCACCGCTAAGACAATGATTCCGACGGTAACGATCACCAACCTGAGTTATGGGAATGTTACGGTCAATTACAGCGTGACGCCGATCAACGATGCCACGAGTGTGATCAACGCGGTGGTACCGACGGTGACCAGATCACAATTAAGCGGTGGAACCTTCCAGCTGACGTTCACCGGTCCGAGCGGGCAGCCCTATGAAGTCTTGGCCAGCACCAACGTGGCGACGCCGCTGGGTGGTTGGGTGACCAACAGCAGCGGAACATTCCCGGGCGGCAATGTGACCTACACCAACCAAAGCCCGGCGGATCCCTGTCACTTCTATCGCATCCAATCGCCGTAAGGATTGGCTGGCGATGGTCAAAAATAGTTAGTGACGGTTTTTGGTTGCTGATACTATTGGGGTGGATGGCGGCGCCTTGGGTTGGCGCCGCCATTTTTTCGATATTTACGTGAGCGGACAGAGCGCAAAATGATCAAGACAGGGAGTCAGCGCCTGAAGAAAAAAGAATCTTAATCTATAATATAACCTCACAGGTTCATTTTCACGTTACGAAGGTGTTGGCGGACAGATTGTGCGGCAGTCGTCAGCATGAAATCCAATCTTATCTGGATTGCCGCCGGTTGCCTGGTCGCTTTTTGTGGCTCAGTTTTTCGTTGTTCCGCGCAGACACTGCCGACCGTCGCAAAATTGCAAATCCATCGGGGATTCTGGTGCTCAACAATGGTAATTGGGGGGTATTTCCTCATCAAATGGGGCTGTCTCTGAAATCAACACTACCTCCGATGCCACGGGCATGAACTTGGTTGACGCTGAACGGCCGTGGGGTTGTTGGAATTGGACCCGGAAATAAGCCGAATGGTATTCAAAAGGCCATCCTCGGTGAGATTGATTGAGGCTTGCACCTGTGAAAGGGTTTACGGATTTACACTGTTCTGACTCCTGATGGAAAATATTAAAAGAGCATCATTATGCGACTATGCGCCGAAGGAAACTGTGTTATTGTCGAAAACATAGCCCGGCAAAAAATATTTAAACAATTAAACAACCTGAAGATTGATTTAAACCTCCCAACAAAACCAAACAATGAATACTAAGAACAAACTTCTGAAAAAATTCGCAGCAACAATTTGTTTGCTGATCGCCTTTTTCACGACGAGCCAGATTGCCAGTGCGGCTACCTATTATTTGAACTTTTACAATACCACCGTAAGCGCCGGTCCCAGCCCAGTAAATCCTGCCAATGGCGTGGTCGCCATTTTCGGCACCAACCTGATTGCGGGTGACGTGGTTGTGTTTGATGGTGTCGTGATAAGCCAGAACCCCGGCACGGGTGACCAGTGGGGGGCAATAAACCTGAATACAGGGGGAACTCCGCCAGCTGGTCTCACCAGCGCCACCTTGGCTGTGAAAGCGGAAACCGCCGGAGGCACTGGTAATAGCGAACTATGGCTAACGGGGGCAGCCAGCGGATTTGCAGATGTCGGCGCAACCACCAATCATGTTCGAATCGAATTAACGACTACTACCACTGGCAGCACCACCAACATGAACTATGTCGCGGAGACCGACCCAAACTTTACTGGAACGTTTTCCGATGCCCTTAGCGGCACCTTGACCTTTCCGAATAATATCATCCCTCTCACTTTTGGTGTCCATAACCAAAATCAAGCGTTTTTCAATACCAGCGGCTCGCTGGCGATCGCCGCTACTCCAGCCAGCTCCGATCCACTGCTGGCTGGCAACACCACAACCTTTTCCGCGATTTATCAAGGGCCGCCAGCCAGTTACAGTGTCCAATGGTTGAGCAACAATGTTCCGATTGGCGGTGCGACTAGCCTGACTTACACCACACCACCAATCGCCGCCGCAAACAATGGTGATCTCTATTCCGTCATTCTCCTCACTAACTCGGTCAATTGTGTGACCAGCTCTCCGTCGGTGCTGAACTACCACGCCGGGCCGGCGACTTGGGTGTTTAATTTTCCGAATGCGAGTTGGACGGGCGGCGGTTCCACGAATACACCAATTGTTTCGCAGATTACTGATCTCGCAAATTTCGCGCCGGGGGATAAAGTTGTGTTTGACGGGATCATTATTGGGAATGGCCCTTGGGGTGGCCCAGTAATAAACGGCCCCGCAAGCACGTCATCACAACAGCTAACCGGTGCCGGTTTAGGGGTGTTGTTGAGATTTGGCGCAAACGGAACTGCCGGCGCAGTTTACGCAAACGCTGTCAACGTAAATTCCTCCTTAACGACTGCCGCCGCGCAAACCAACCATCTGCGCATTGAATTATATATCAGCACCCAAGGTAGCCTCGCCAATATGGGATGGAAGGTCCTGTTGGATCAAAACCTAACGGGGACATATTCTATCACCGCCTCCGGAACAAACCTGACATTTAATGCCAGCTCATTGTGGCTCTCCTTAGACTCTCAAAATTGTTCGTCCATCAGTTTTGCTCAATATCAACAAGTGTTGACAGCACCGACGGTGAACGGCGCCAAACTGACTGCTGGGATGTTCCAGGTGACGTTCACTGGTCCGAACGGTCAGCCTTATGAAGTCCTGTCCAGCACCAACGTGGCGGCGCCGCTGGGTGCTTGGGTGACCAACAGCAGCGGAACATTTCCGGGCGGAAATGTGATCTATACGAACCAAAGCCCGACGGATCCCCGCCGTTTCTATCGCATCAAATCACCGTAAGGATCGACTGGTGACGGTCAGTAAAAAAGTTTGCGACAGTTTCGGGTTGCTGTCGCTTTGGGTAAAATGGGGGCGTCATGTGAGTGACGCCCCTATTTTGCTATATTTGCGCGAGTAAATAAGGTGCGAAATGACACTGACTTCGAGACATCGCTTGAACCAAAAGTATCTGGAGCTTTGAAGAATTTAGGACGGCGTAATAACTGAAAATCTCTTAAAACAATTAAAATGCAGCGCCGTAAATATTTAATTCAAATCTGTCTGTCGCTGCCGTCGCTGATTTCAATTTAATCTAAAAGCTACCTTGGCTTAATAGTTTTTCCATAATGGCGACGGGATAACGTGTCAAAATTGCAATTTATGTTTTCAATTCAAAAATATCGCCGGGCAACTTGTGGTTGCGCTGCGGTGTTGTTTCTGGGCGCGGCCCCGCCGGTGGTTGCGCAAACCAACCAGATGATCTATGCCGATGCGCTCACCAACGGCTGGTCAAACGGCAGTTACAGCATCACGCTAAACTACACCAATTCGGCACCGGTTCATTCCGGCATATTTTCCATCAGCGCCACCATCACCAGCTCCTACGGCGGCATCGTGTTGAATCATGCGAAAATGGCTGACACCAACTTTGCCAGCATCAGCTTCTGGCTGAACGGCGGCACCAGCGGCGGGCAACGCCTCCAGATGTATGCCAGCTTAAGCACCGGAAATCAAAACGCCCGCTATTCCTTAAGCGCGCCCATTGCCAATGCCTGGCAGCTATACACGGTGCCGATGTCGGCGCTGGGCGTTGCCAACGTGACCAACTTCACTGGTTTTGCCATCCAGGACTCAGCCGGTTCAGCGGAACCCAGGTTCTATTTGGACGACATCCAACTGGTGAGCTCGGTGGTGCCGCCGCTGGTGCATGTGAACATCAATGCGGCGCAGGCGTTGCGCACGGCGGATGCGCGCTGGGGCGGCGTTAACACAACCATGTGGGACCCCAATTTTGACACGTCGCGGACGGTGTCGCTGCTGAATGAAATGGGAACGGCCTTTCTGCGCGGACCCGGCGGCTCGCTTTCGGATCAATATCATTGGACAAAAAACACGACACTAACCCACGCATGGCAATGGCAGACATCCTTCGCCAATTTTGTCCATGTGGCGACGAATGTCGGCACGCAGGCGATTATCACGGTGAACTATGGCTCCGGCACCAGCAATGAAGCCGCCGCGTGGGTGGCCTACGCGAATGGAACTACCGGCGGTTCCCTCGTTCTCGGCACCGATCAGTATGGCACCAATTGGTTTAATTCCGGCCACTGGGCTTCGCTGCGCGCCGCCACGCCGCTGGGAAGCGATGACGGGGAAAACTTTCTCCGGCTCTCCCGGACGGCACCTTTGGGATTCAAGTATTGGGAAGTGGGCAACGAATGTTACGGCACTTGGGAAACCGACGTCAATACCTATACGAATGATCCCTATACCTATGGCGTCCGCACCGCCGGTTACATCAGGCTAATGAAGCAGGTGGATCCGACCATCAAGATTGGCGTGCCGGTGGTCACTGGCGAAGATAGTAGCGCCAACGGCTACAGCAGTCATCCCGCGTATAATTTGCGCACCGGCACTTACCACAACGGCTGGACGCCGGTGGTGCTGACGACTTTGCTTTCCCTCGGTGCCGCGCCCGATTTTCTGGTGCATCATGTGTATCCCGAAATTAGCGTTAATGACGCGGTGCTGTTGCAGGCATCCGCCAACTGGGTGGGTGACGCCGCCAATTTACGCCAGATGATCTCCGATTATGTTGGCAGCGGCGGGACGAACATCGAACTGCTCTGCACCGAAAACAACGCCTACGCCGCCGGTGCACAGGGGAAACAATCCACCAGCCTGGTCGACGGACTCTATTACGCCGACAGTCTGGGCCAGTTGATGACGACCGAGTTCAATGGCTTTGTGTGGTGGGCTCTGCGCAATGGCACCGACACCAACGGGGATTTCAGTTCCACGCTCTACGGCTGGCGCACTTACGGCGACCTTGGCATGATCAACGGCCTGACCACCCGCCATCCGACATTCTACGCCGCGAAACTCATGTCTGCCTTTGCGCGAGCCGGCGACACCATTCTCGGCACGACGAGCGACTACCCGCTGGCCGCCGCCTATGCTGCGCGCCGCTTGAACGGTTCGCTTTCGGTGTTGGTGCTAAACAAGAGCATCACCAACAATCTCAATGTTCAATTGGTCGTAAATGGATACACACCGACCACTGCCGCCACGATCCGTTCCTATGGCATTCCGCAGGATGAAGCCACCCGCACCAACGCGCTTTACTCGATGCAGGACATTGCGACGAACAACTTCACGGGTGCCGCAGCCAGTTTCACCAATACTTTTCCGCCGCTTTCCATGACCTTGTTTACGCTCGCGCCGACGGCGCCGCAACTGGCCGTGTTGCCAGCAGGCCAGCCGAACCAGTTCGTCTTCCAACTCCAAGGCCAGGCCGGCGTGCCTTATGTCATCCAAAATTCGGCTGATTTGTTGGCGTGGAATTTCACCGCCACCAACACCCTCGTTGGCAGCACGGCATTGGTCACGAACACCCTCAAGCCGAATGTGCCAGTTCAATTCTGGCGGGCGGTGTGGCAACCCTGACGCAACTCGACATGCAACGCAGCGATAAAATCGTTCGGTGCGGCTGATTTAAAGAGCATCGTTGTGCTACTTTAGCTTCCCGAAATTTATGTCATGATTCTTAGATGGCCCGCGACAACCGTTTAAAAGCTGATGCTGTTTGCGGGCATAAAAATTAAGAAGTGTTTTTGAGGACATAGCATGTGCCTAAATCGATTTGTCGTCCACGCATCAGCCACAATATCGTCCGGCGCACATGCCCAGCCAGCATGGAATCATGAAATATCTGTTTGCAGCTTTATTGACATCTTCTCTGATTCTTCAGTGTGGATGCCACGAGAAGTCGGCCAAAAAGCAAGTGCCAGCCCCGGCAACCGAGGCCGTTGACAGCCAGCCGGCCATGCCCGCCCCCAGCCTGACGAGTCCGTCACAACCGCCGCAGTCATCCGCGCCGACGGTTCAGGCCAATGGCCAACTAGATTTGGCGGAATTGAACCGGTGCTTGAGGCGTTGGCTGATGGCGAACAGGCGCGTGCCGAAGAATTTTCAAGATTTTGCCTCGACTGCGGGTGTGACTATTCCTCCGCCCCCGCCGGGCAAGAAATACATGTTAAGCAATGATATGCATATCATACTGGCGGACCTTTAACCCTTTCACACAATGAAACAGAATTGCCCCATTGCCCGAAGAATGCGACCGGAAGGTTTCACCCTTATTGAGTTACTGGTGGTCATCGCCATAATTGCCATTTTGGCAGCCATGTTATTACCGGCGCTAGCCTCCGCAAAAGCCAAGGCTCGCCGGATACAGTGCATGAACCAGATTCGCCAGTGTGGGCTGGGCTTTCCGATGTTTCAGTCGGACCACAATGACATGATGCCATATGCTGGCTGGGCGAGCGGTGGTTGGCAGATTTCCTGGGACAGTCTGCTCAACCAATATCTTGGCGGCCACGCTTCAGCTGCCGACTTGAGCTCTGGAGCTTTGGGCGTCGGCGATGCCCCGCAGGTTCTGTTATGCCCGGCGGATCAGTTCCAAAAAGTAAACTGGATGGGTGGAAACTCCCCTTGGTTTTCCGGGCGTTCCTATGCCATGGTCGGCTGTGGTCCGGGAATAGGGTTTCAGATTAGTGAGAGCGCTGGCTTGCCGAACTTGAGCACGCCCGGGGCGTTGAGCACTGGGATATATTGGGTAGATTCATCGGCAACAGCTCCCAATTGGGATGCCATGGGTTATAAGGCCAACGTCTACACCGATCCCAGCGGGACCATCCTGCTCTGTGAGAATACCAGCGGCCAGCAGTGTGCGGGCAATGTTTGGACTTGTATTTGTTACGGGCCCCAATCGACATCTCCAAACGAATTATACCAAACCGATAGTTCCCCGAATCAAAATCCCAACTCCGGGAGCAGTGTGAATGAAGGCGCGCTGCTCTATAAGGCACAAAAGAACCGTTTTAATTACCTGTTCGCTGATGGCCATTGCGATGCCCTTAAAATTGAACAAACCATCGGAACGGGCACGCTGACTGCGCCGAAGGGCATGTGGACGGTGGCACAGGGCGACTGACCTATTGCAAAATGTAACTTCTGATGGCTCTGCAACTGCACCATTTAGTTAAGAAGACGCCATGTTGCTATTGGTATCGGTTTATGCAACCGGCAAAAATTCATTCTAAAGTTTACTTTTTAAACCATTTCAACTGGGCCTGCCTCATTTGAATTGAAATAAGTCCAATGGGCAAAATTGTGAAATTTATGAAGACATCCATTTGTCGGTCGGCCAGCAAATTTTGCTTTTATGGCAGGATTGGAAACGCGTCTGCGATACTGATGTTTGTGGCGGGGTTTGTATTGCCAACGGTTCTGGCGGATGAGCCAACTTGGACGCCGTTGCGGGAGGTTGCCGGGCATCGCATCCACATGGGCGCGGCCGTCAAATACGATCAGATTGTCCACAACGCGGATTATCGGGCGATGGTGGTGCGCGAATACGATTTGGTGACGCCGGAGAACGCGTTGAAATGGGGAGCGCTGCGACCCGATGAGAAGACTTTTGATTTTCACGAAGCCGACGCCATCGTCGAGTTTGCCCAGTCCAATCATATCATGGTTCGAGGCCATAATCTCTGTTGGAATGAGGATAAAAATGATCCCAAATGGTTGCTGGCCGGAACCTACACGTCGGACCAGGCGCGGGAACTGCTGAAAACACACATCCAAACGGTTATGGCGCATTATCGCGGCAAAATATTCTGCTGGGACGTGGTGAATGAGGCGGTGGCAAACAATCCGAAGGGTGCCCATTCGCCGTTGAACGACGGCTTTTGGCTGCGCCATCTGGGGCCTCAATATGTTGAACTGGCCTTTCGCTACGCGCATGAAGCCGATCCGCAGGCTGAATTATTTTACAACGACTACGACTTGAGCAATCCCATGGGGCCAAAATCCGATCGCATTTATCAACTGGTCAAAAGTCTCAAGGCCAAAGGGGTGCCGATTGACGGTGTGGGTCTGCAAGCGCATTACAATCTGAACCGGCCGCCGACTGCCGGGGCGCTAAAGGCAGACATCCAGCGCTACGCCGCGCTAGGATTGAAGATTCACCTCACAGAGCTGGACGTGCAACTCGAAGGCAACCCCTTGCCGATTGCCACCAAGCTGAACCTACAGGCCAAAGTCTATGCGGATGCGACGCAGGCAGCGTTATCGACCCCGGGGTGTGAGGCGATTGTGACCTGGGGCTTTTCCGACCGTTGGGGCATTGAACGTTTCATGCACGAGGCGGAGCAAAACGGAACGGAGTTTCCGCAGCGGCTACCTTTTGACCGTGAATTGAAACCGAAGCCCGCCGCCTTCGCCATGGCGGCGGCGCTTCACGAGGCAAACCTACCCCCCCACGAAACCACGTCGAAACAGGCTATCCGAAAGGAGAACGCGTCAAATTGAAACACTTTTTTCCCAGCGTTGTGTTGGCGGGCATCATTTTCTGCACCGGCTGCCAGACGCATGTTCGCCCGCCGTATCTCGCGGCGAAAGGCACCGCCACGCAATTGATGCTCGGGGACAAGCCTTTTCTGATCATTGGCGGTCAGGTGCATAATTCGGCTTCCGGCGATGCCGGCTATTTTGACCGCGTGGTGACCAAGTTGGAGCGGATGCACGTCAATACCGTGATTGCGCCGGTTACCTGGGAACTGCTTGAACCGGCGGAAGGCGTCTTTGATTTCGGGCAACTCGATGCCATGGTCAAGATCGCCCGGCAGCATCGGGTCAAGCTCGTGGTGCTATGGTTCGGCGGTTGGAAAAACGGCGTGTCGCAGTATGCGCCTGCTTGGGTGCGGCGTGATCCCGTGCGGTTTCCGCGTGCCCAAGACGAAAATGGGCGCTTGATGTCAGCATTTTCGACCTTTGGCCAAGAAACATGTCAGGCGGATCAGACGGCGTTCACGGCCATGATGAATCATCTGCGAAAGATAGATGGGCGCGAAAATACGGTGATCATGGTTCAAGTGGAAAACGAGGTGGGGCTTTTTGCGTCACGCGATCATTCGCCGGAAGCCAGCCGCGCGTTCGCCAGTGCGGTTCCGGGCGCGCTGATGGACTACCTGACCACCCACCGCGGCCGGCTTTCGGCGCATCTGGAAGCGGTGTGGCAGGCGAACGGCTACCATACTAACGGCGGTTGGTCGGACGTCTTTGGGACCAACCGGGATGCCGATGAAATCTTCATGGCCTGGCACTACGCCTCTTACGTTGGCCAGGTAGCCGCGTCCGGAAAAGCAGCGTATGACCTGCCGATGTATGTAAATACCTGGCTGGCGGGAGACGAGCCGGGAAAATATCCGTCGGGTGGCCCGGTTGATAAAGTCATTGATATCTGGAAGGCGGCCGCACCAGCCATCGCGATCTGCGCGCCGGATATCTACGCGAACAACTTCAAGGAAGTTTGCAACGCTTACCACCGGTCTGACAATCCTTTGATGATTCCTGAAACCCATGCCGATGTCTGGTTCAAACCTGCGGCTTGCGACCTAAATCAATCCGCGCGAAACCTGTTTTGGGTTTTTGCCCATCATAATGCCATCGGCTTTTCTCCGTTTGGTCTGGAAGGCAAACCGGTGGATGATCCGATTGTTACTAGCTACCAACTCATTTCCCATCTTAGCCCCTTGATTTTAGAGTTTCAGGGCACCGGCCGGATGGAAGGAATTTTGCAGACGGACGAGATGGAGTCAGGCTCGCAACAACTTAAGGGCATCAAAGAAATTGCCGCGAAGCAATTCAACTGCGAAATCTCATTGGGTGGCTATGTGGCACACGTCAGCTATAACAAGGCGTCGCCGGACGACCGTGCCTACGGGCTGATCATCAACACCGCGCCGGATGAGTTTCTCATCGCGGGCGAGGGCCTCGTCGTGAATTTTTCGTCAGGCACGACCAAGCGCAAGGCGGAATTTGCTGAAATCTGGGAGCAGGTCTTCGACCACGGCGCGTGGATCAACGGCCGCCGCCTGAACGGCGATGAAACCAACCAGGGCAGCGCCGTCCAGATGCCCTTTTGCGGTTATGACCACTTCGACCAGTCACCAGGTCCTAGAGTGGTGCGCGTAAAACTTTTTTCGAGCGACTCGCCATGATGATTCTGCTAGGAGTAAAGTTTCCGAAGTATAATTCGATATTGGATTTGGCCGCTTTTAAGAAATGGCAGCAAAAAATTATGAAAAATGAAATCGTTTTCAATACGCCCAAGTTTGATATGAAAGTCATGGCGGGGCTGGCCTTGAGCTGCTGGCTGACCACCAGCCTCGTGGCTGCCGCCACGCCTGACCTTGATCCGCGGGTGGAGTCGCTGCTCGCACAGATGACGCTTGATGAAAAAATCGGCCAGATGGTCCAGGTGGACTCGATGGCGCTGACGAACAAAGGCGATGTTCAGAAGTATTGCATCGGCTCCGTTTTGAGCGGCGGCAATTCTGATCCGGCGGATGGAAATTCACCGCAGGCTTGGCTCAACTTCGTCACGGACTTTCAAAATCAGGCGCGGCAAACGCGCCTGAAAATCCCGCTCATCTACGGCATTGATGCCGT
>Ga0075030_100005226_pt1 | contig 11707 bp, 10 predicted proteins | sample LitLauG_LLR_2012_FD_71393 | JGI IMG/M metagenome (GOLD analysis project Ga0075030, IMG submission 71393) | Freshwater sediment microbial communities from Pennsylvania, USA - Little Laurel Run_MetaG_LLR_2012 | ecosystem: Environmental > Aquatic > Freshwater > Creek > Sediment | place: USA...
TCCTGTCCGCCGGCCGGGCCGTTCGGCGGATACTCCAGAAAGGGCTGATGATCAGGGTGAATGCCTACCGCTCGGCCGGATCCGTCGGCATCCCGCCGCTCGTGTGGAGGAATCTGGATGCTCCCACTCGCCTGACCGAGGCTGTGGACGTCCGGAACCGGGCTGTTCGAATCGGGCTCGGGTGGGTCTCGGCCCCCGGCCGGCACAGTGTCCGGGCGATCTGCCCGGCCTCGTTTTCGGCTTCGCACTCACTCTGTCTCGACGCCGTCGGCCCCTTTGGAGGCATAGGGTCGCTTCGGTTGAAGGACTGCGGGTGGTCGACGGGCTCCGGTGTGCCTACCGTGACGGAGGAGGAGAGGAGCGCAGCATGAATCTCGACGAAATGATTTTGGTCAGCATCGACGACCACATGATCGAGCCCCCGCACATGTTCGAGAATCACGTTCCGAAGAAGTGGCTCCAAGACGCTCCGAAGGTCGTCCACGAAGACGGCATCGACCAATGGGTGTTCCAGGGCGAGAAGACGAGCACGTCCTTCGGCATGGCGGCCACGGTGGGCTGGCCCTCCGGGGAGTGGGGCTTCAACCCCGGGACGTACACCGAGCTGCGGCCGGGATGCTTCGACGTGCACGAGCGGGTGCGTGACATGAACGCCAACGGCGTGCTGGGCTCCATGTGCTTCCCGACCATGGCCGGATGGAACGCCCGGACGTTCGCCGAGTCGCGCGACAAGGAGGTCGCGCTCGTCATGCTCCAGGCCTACAACGACTGGGCCATCGACGAGTGGTGCGGGGCCTACCCGGGCCGCTTCATCCCGCTGGGCATCGTGCCGATGTGGGACGTCGATGCGGCCGTGCAGGAGGTCCGTCGCATCGCGAAGAAGGGCTGCCGGTCCATCAGCTTCCTCGAGACGCCGCACGTGCAGGGCTTCCCCAGCTTCCTCTCCGGCTACTGGGACCCGATGCTCGCCGCGCTGAGCGAGGAGAACATGGTGCTGTCGCTTCACATCGGAGCTGGGTTCGCAGTGATCAAGAAGCCGCAAGAGGCGCCGGTCGACCACCTCATGGTGCTGGCGTGCCAGATCAGTGCCATCACGGCGCAGGACCTGTTGTTCGGGCCCACGCTGCGGCGGTTCCCGGACCTCAAGGTCGCTCTCTCCGAGGGTGGCATCGGCTGGATTCCCTTCTACTTCGACCGGATCGACCGGCACTTCACGAATCAGGAGTGGCTCCATGGCGACTTCGGCGGGAAGCTGCCCTCGGAGGTGTTCCGGGACCACATCCTGGCGTGTTACATCACCGACCCGTCCGGACTGCTGCTGCGGGACCGCATCGGCATCGACGGCATCGCCTGGGAATGCGACTACCCCCACACCGACACGACGTGGCCCGAGTCGCCCGAGTTCGCTTGGAAGGAGTTCCAGGCGGCCGGGTGCGCGGACGAGGAGATTCACAAGATCACGTGGGAGAACGCCTGCCGGTTCTACGGCTGGGACCCCTTCGCGCACACGGCCAAGAAGCAGGCAACCGTCGGTGCCCTGCGCAGCGCAGCCCTCGACGTCGATGTGACACGGATGTCCCGCGCGGAGTGGCGCACCCGCAATGAGGCGGCAGGGATCGGTACGATCTGAATCGCTTCGCTCGTCACGGATCGCCGCGGGTGCGGCCGGGCTATCGTCAAGTCAGTCCGCCCGTTCCGCCTGTTTCCTTGCCAAACCGGATTGAGAACGCCTGAGGAGCGTTGGTCTTCTTGACTCTCTCGTCGCAGGTCATTCACGTTGACGGCATCGCCCGGCGCTTCGTCCTCGCCGCGCCGACGCGACCGCCGTCCGTCATCGTGCTGAGCCTGCACGGCAGTCGCTCCGGCCCCGAGGGCCAGGCCAGACTGAGCCGCGCGGAATCGCTCACCGAGCACGGGGCGGTCGTCTGCTTTCCGCAGGGCAGTTTGCCGTCGGGCTCTGGTTCCGAGTGGGATCTCGTGGGTGATGATCCGTACCTGCGAGCAACTCTTTCAACTCTGCAGGCTCAGTATCCGACGGCACACCCCCAGGTGTGTGTGACGGGTATGTCGGGTGGAGCGCGCATGGCGAGCCGATTCGCGTCGATGCATCCGGACCAGGTGATGGTGCTCGGAGCGGTGGCCGGCCTCCGCGCACCGGTACGTCCGATGCTCGAACGGCCCGTGCGGGTTCTCGGCTTTCATGGGACTTCGGATCGGATCAATCCATTTGCCGGTGGCACCACGGATCGTTGGGATGAGAGCGTGGTAGAGGCCGCTCGAGCTTGGGCCAAAGCCAACGGCCACGAGGGGGAGGGCGAGGAGCATGCGGTCAGCCCGACGCTGACCCAGCTCAGTTTCGGTTCCGACGGAGACCCTGGTGCGGTGACCCTGTGGGTCTGCCGGGGCGCTGGGCACACGTGGCCGGGTTCGAAGCTGCCGCTCTTCCTGAGGCTCTTCCTCGGACGGACGTCGTTGGAGGTCGACGCCACCGCCGAGATCTGGCGGGCTGCCGTTGGTTCTCTGGAGCTCTGAAGGTCACCTCTTCGAGATCCCGGTGCTCAGTGTGGGGTCGGTGTCAACGCGGCACAGCGCGTACCGGCTCACGGGTCTTGATTGCCGGCGAGCCGGGGCGGCAACAGCCCGGAGAGAACTCAATCGAGGGACGGGCCGGGATTCCTGGGTACCATCGCAGTGGCTCTTCGCCGGTCCGGGCCGTGCATCCGCAGCCTCACGATGCGGACCCCGACCCTGAACGATGTCTTCATGGAGATGGTCGGGGTCACGAATCGATCAAGAAGGACCTCACCCGTGAGCATGGTCGAGGCAGGCCCCGTGATGGGGCGAGAAGCAGGGTTCTCGCCCCGGGCCACAATTCGCATGGGAGATTGAACGACAAGCCCGTTCCAGCAATGACCGCCAGGGCGAGCACGAATGTGCCTGAGAACACTCCCTGGGCGACAACTTTGAGGAAAGTGCGTTCCGTGCTCGCGACCTGAGAGACTCTGCGTGTTTCCAGGAAGGACAGCAATGACGATGTCAACGCCGTCTGAGCAGTTGAGCAATGTGGCCGGCCCGGACCCAGTCCAGATTGCGCCACGTACCTGGTGGGTGGGTCAGCACTTGACCAACGACCACTTCCAATGTCACGTCTATCTCATCGAACACGGGGAGTCCTCCGTTCTCATCGACCCGGGCGGTTTGCTGACGATCGATGAGGTCGGGCGCAAGGTTCAGATGATCGTGGATCTCGATCAGATCAAGTGGATCATCTGTCACCACCAGGATCCCGACATCACGGCATCGCTCGTTCGCCTGGATTCGCTGGTGACTCGGCCCGATGCGGCGGTGGTGACCCATTGGCGGGCGGCCGCCCTCCTCAAGCACTACGGTCTCCGGCTGCCGTTCTGGCTGGTCGACGAGCACGACTGGACGCTCGACCTCGGCGACCGGGTCCTCGACTTCGTGTTCACCCCCTATCTGCACTTCCCGGGGGCGTTCACCACCTTTGACCGGACGTCTGCAGTTCTGTTCTCGAGCGACATCTTTGGTGGATTCACGGATGACGACGAGCTCTATGCCAAGGACATGAGCTACTTCGAGGCCATGCGACCGTTTCATGAGCACTACATGCCGAGTCGGGACATCTTGGCCCATGGCCTCGAAGACATCGAACGCCTCCCAATCCGGCTCATCGCTCCTCAGCACGGCAAGCTCATCCCTGCACCGCTGGTGTCACCGATCGTCCAGAAGCTCAAGAACCTGGACTGCGGTCTCTACCTCATGGTCCACCGTGACACCGACATCCGTCGCCTGTCCGAGATGAACGGACTCTTGCAGCGGGCGATCCACCGTCTCGTTCTCACCCGGGACTTCCGGGAAGTCGCACTCGCGCTGCTGGACGCCGCACGATCAGTGTTCCCGGCTCAAGCACTCGAGTTCTACACGACGGACGCCGACGGTTCTGCCGTCCACTTCAACCCCAAGAATCGCTATCACGGGGGTCCGGCCGTCGTGCCTGCCGAATGGAAAGAGCTTCTCCATGCCGTTCGTGACGATCGGGGCTCCGTGCCGTTTGTCGCGAGCGGCTGGCCGGAACCGGCAATTGGGATGGCTCTATTCTCACCGGAGATGTCAGCTGCCTCCGGCGTGGCGATACTCCGGCTCTCCAAGCCGGTACGTCTCCACGAGGCCACGACAGCTGCTCTCGCCCAGCTCAGTGTGCCACTCGAGGTTGCTCTCGAGCGCGAAATACTACTCCGATCGGTTGAGCTCGAACGGGAGCGGTTTCAGGAACTCGCGATGAAGGATCCTCTGACCGGCCTCTACAACCGCAGAGCGGTCAAGGAAATGCTCAAGCGCCTCTTTGCCATGCAGGATCGCGGCGATATTTCGCCGATCACTCTGACCGCGTTCGACATCGATCACTTCAAGCGGGTGAACGACACCTATGGTCACGAGTCGGGTGACCTCGTCTTGAAGGCCGTTGCCAGTGTCATCAACGAGCGCGCGAGAGAGGGTGATTTGGCCGCTCGCGTCGGCGGAGAGGAGTTCTCGTTGTTCCACGTGAGTAGTCACAGCGAAACAACCGACCTTCTAGCTGAGCGGATCCGCTCCGAGGTGGAGGCACTTTCCTTCGAGCAAGCGCAAGATCTACGCGTCACCATCAGTGCCGGTGTGGCCACACGGATGACAAGTGAGTCTCTCGAACACTTGAGTGCTCGAGCTGACGCAGCTCTCTACGAGGCGAAGGAGAAGGGGCGGAACCGAACGGTAAGGGTGTAGGGCGAACGTCCCCTGCCGGATCCTGCGCCAAGGACGGATTGAATCTTGGAATGGTCACCCGACAGAAGGCGGGGTCGTCCGCTTCAACCGGTCATCCAGGGCTTGTTGGGGCGAGATAGCCGGCGCCACTCGGGGAGGATTCGGGGCCCGGGCGCCGGCTGTGTCACGACGGGCGCCTCAAGGACTCCGCAATCGCGTGTCGATAGACAGAGATGTACTCATCGACCATGCGGTCACTGCTGAACCGTTGGACGGCCATGTCTCGAACCGCCCGCCGGTCGAGTTGACCGACCCGCGTGATTGCCCTGGCCGCGGAAGAGACGTCTGACACCAGAAAACCCGTCGTGCCGTCCATGATGATCTCCGGCATAGACCCTCGGTCGAAGGCGATCACAGGTGTGCCACACGCCATGGCCTCTACGACCGATAAGCCGAACGGCTCGTCGAAGTCGATCAAATGAAGGAGAGCCGCGGCACCGCCCAAGAAGGACGCGCGATCTCCGGCTACGACGGGTCCGACGAACCGCACTCGGTCGCCGTCAAGCCGCGGCACGACTTCACGCTCGAAATACGCCTCGTCCTGAACGATTCCCGCAATCCGAATCGGAAGCCCGGCCGCCTCGGCGGTATCGATCGCTGCCACCACCCCCTTGTCCGGGTGGATGCGTCCGAAGAACGCCAGGTAGGAGCCGGGATCCGAAGTGAAGGTGAAAGCCCCGATGTCGATCCCGTGATGGATTGTGGCCACATAGTCAAGGGTGGGTTGCCGGTCGGCGTCGCTGATCGCGACGTAGAACGTCGTGTGGTTGTACTTGGCGTACACGGGCAGAATCCGCGGCGAAGAGAAGCCATGGATCGTCGTGACGACTGGAGTCGAAATCAACCCGGAGTAGGTGAGCGGAAGGAAGTCGAAGCTGTTGTGGATGACGTCGAACTCGGAGGCCCTCTCGAAGACCTCCGATATGTGCAGGCATTCGGCGACTTTCGGGTCGATGCTTGCGTCCTCGGACCACCCTCGAGGGACCACGCTGCACAGACGGGCCGAGGTGACCGAATCGCCGGCGGCGAAGAGCGTGACATCGTGGCCTCTGGAAACGAGTCCCTCCGTCAAGAGCGAGGCGAAGAGCTCCCACGGTCCGTAATGGCGCGGTGGGACACGCCAGGCGATCGGTGCGAGTACCGCAATGCGCACAGCCCCTTCAGCGTCCCAGCCCCAGACGGTCGGCCTTCTTGTCTCGTTCCTCCCGCTTCTCCTTCTTTGCCCCCCTCTTCTCCTTGAGGGACTTGCCGGGCTTCTTTCCTGCCGGTTTCTGCGGTGACCTGTCGGGCACGGTGTTCTCCTATCGTTGGCGGGGAAACCCGAGTCAATCGGGAATGGATCTCAGTGATGCGAGGAGCTCGTCCAGAGGCACAGTCGCCACGCCGATGGCGGAGTCGCCGATGCCATAGGGAATGACGATCGTGCCGGAATGGAGGAGGGCGCCACAGGAGTAGACGACGTTGGGCACGTAGCCGTCCTGCTCGTCGTGCGCCGGGCTGAGCAGCGGTTCGCGCAGCCGGCCGATGATCCGAGTGGGGTCTTCGAGATCGAGCAAGATGGCCCCGATGTTGTAGGTGCGCATGGGGCCCACACCGTGGGTGAGCACCAGCCAGCCCGCATCAGTCTCGATTGGCGACCCGCAGTTGCCGAGTTGCACGACTTCCCACGAGGTTGCCGGCGCCTGGCATGAAAGTACGTCCTCCCAGCGGCGCGGGTTGTGCGAATAGGCGATGGTGTTCGACTCTCTGTCGCTTCGGGACAGAGCGGCGAAGCGGCCACCGATCCGGCGAGGGAACAGAGCCAGGCCCTTGTTGGCCGTTGCGGCTCCCACCATCGGTGAGGAGGTGAAATGCACGAAGTCCTTGGTCTCGAGCAATTGCTGAGCGATGTCGCTGCCGTCGTACGCGGTGTAGGAGGCGTAGAAGGTCACGCTGCCATCGTCGTCGACGAATCGCACGAACCGGGCGTCTTCCATGCCTTTGGACTCGGCACTCATCGCCGGCATGAGCATCTGCTCACCCAGCGGCGTGCCGTCCTCGAACCGGATGCTGTAGCTGCGCTCGGCGATCCTGCGCATGAGTCTGGCCGTCTTCTTCGCCTGTTTGCGAGTGGCAACGTGGGCCTCGAGGATGCCGAGCCTTTCCTCCATCTCGGCTTCGCTGAAACTCGGCCCGAGGTGACCCAGGACGTAGTCAGCATCATCGCCACCGCCGCGGAGCCGACGCAGTTCCGCCTTGAACAATTCCGCTTCGTAGAGCACGTCGTCCCGCTGGCCCTTGGTGGCAAACGTGGGAGTGGGATCAATGTCGACATCTCCCGATCCTGTGATCGTCCCCGTCCGGAACCCGATGGAAGAGCTGTGGCCCTCTCCAATGGCCCGCACACTCATGACGAACCGCAGACTCCCGGGGCTGACCCCTGTCTGGTCTGGATGCATGACCGTGCTCGGATTGCAAAGGGCAGCACCCTCAACGGCATATTCACTCGTGAAGGTGGCGCCCAGCAGCAGGCGGCGAGTGTGGGAAAGCTCGCGTTCCGGCTCGAGGCGATCGGAGAGCTCGTCGGCATGCCGGAGGAACGTGTCGGTCAACCTGTGATGTCTGCCCTCGAACCGCGCCACGACATCGTCATAGCTTTGCTGCACTTCGTCGTCCGAGAGCGCCAGGACGCGTTGCAAGACGGCAGAGGATCGGGACTCTTGGTGGTCGAAACCCTCGTGACCGGGAACGAACAGGCGGGTCACCACTCGCGACCTGTCGGCCGCAATGTGGACCGGGCTGCGACGAGCCAGGCTCGGGGCGTGCACGCTCATTGCAAGACGCCCAGGAATGACCGCGCGTGCTGCATGGTCGACAGGAGGGCCAGCGTCGACTCGGTGCCCTGATTGAGATTGGCGCTGTCCCTCTGCAGGCCGTCGAAGCCTCCGCCAGTGGTGGGGTCCCACATGAGAACCCCTGCATCGTTGTCACCTAGAAACCAATCGGCCGCGGCAGTGACCCCGTCGCTCCACCGTCGGTCGCCGTCAACGGATTGAGCACGGGTGCAGGCATCGGCGAGTGCGGCGACCTCAATCGGCTGCTGGTCGAACGCCGGACCGTGGTCGTCGGGTCCACTGCCTCCGACCGGGGTGACCGAGAGGTGCCCCTGTCGTGTCTCGCGGTCGACCAGCCATTCCAAGAGGTCCAACCCGCGCCGCACGAGGGCCGGACGTTCCAGAGCGGTCCCGGCCGCGATCATCGCCTCGGGGAGCGTGGCGTTGGCGTACGTGAGGCGCTGCTCTGGCCACGGCCATCCGGCAAGTGGGGCGGGTCTGCTCATCGCATCAGCGGCATCGGACACGAGGGCGCGAGCAGACGTGTGGTCGGGGTCGACGCTGATCACCTCGGCTGCACCCAGCGCAGCGAACGCCATGGCTCTGGGCCACGGCGAGCGCTGCCTCATCGCTCGTTCGAGCCCCCTCGCGGCCAGGTGGCGTAGCAAGGGGTCGTCGCTGTGCGAGGCGGCGGTGCCCAGCCCCCAGATGGTCCGGCCCCAACAGTCATCGAGTGCCGGTGAATCTTCCCAAGTACCACTGCGGTTCATTCGATTCCGACACTTGCCCTGCGAATCCAACGCGTCCTGTAGAAAGCTCAGACTGAGCATCGCAAGGTTGCGCATCGCTCGTGCAGGGCGCTGCTCCCGGGTCGCGACCACCAGCACGCGGGCCATGTCGTCGCTGCAGTAGCCGTGTTCGGGCCTGGGCTCGCTGAAGAGGGCGTGCTCGAAGGTCCCGCGGGCGTCGGTCATGGACAGAAGATGGCCGAAGTCCGGCTCGGGTGCCTCTAACGGCGAGCTCACACCAGCGCGAGTCGATGGGCGAGGAGACCATTGGCCAAGTCAAGGTATTCGCCTGCCACAACGGGCCATCCGAGGCTCGGTGCGAGCCGGGACGCTTCGGCAGCCATCTTGGCGGCCAGCTCCGGCCTGGTGAGGATCCTCCTCAGTGCGCGTGCCATTGCGTCGGGGTCATCGTGGTCCACCACGACTCCGGCGCCGCTCGAGAGCAACTCGACGGCGTGCGGGAAGGCGGTCGCCACCACGGGCCGACCCGCCGCAATGGCATCAACGAGGACGCCGGACGTCACCTGCTCCTTGGAGTCATAGGGCAGGACGACCACTTTGCTGGACTGGATCAATGCGGTGAGCGATGGCACGTCTCGATAGCCGGCATCGAAGACGACGGAGGAGGAAATGCCGAGGCGCTCCGCTTGCTCCATCCGATCCTGACGGTAGGACTCTCCGTGGGCGGCGAGGACCTTGGGGTGGGTCTGGCCGGCCACCAGGTAGCGCGGGCGCTTCGGGAGATCCATCAATGCCGGCATGGCCGCAATGGCTCGTTCGATTCCCTTGCCCGGCCCAATGAGTCCCCACGTGAGGATGAGGGGCCGACCGGCCCGCTCGGGCACGACACGTCGAGTCGGGATGGCGGCGCCGTGGGCGATGATGCTCACTTTGAGAGGGTCGACGTCGAAGCCGTCGCACAGTCGCGCCCGGGCAGCCTCGGTCATGACCACAACGTGGTCCACCAGCGCCGCAACCTCGTTCAGCACGGACCGCTGATGCGGCGTCGGGTTGGTGAGAATTGTGTGGGCAATGACGATCGAGGGAACGTGAAGACCGCCCAGGATCTCGAGCACATCGTCACCATCGGTGCCTCCGTAGAGTCCGTACTCGTGGTGCACCACCGCCACATCGAACTTGTTGAGCAGGTCCGAACTCGCGACCAGGGAGGTCGCTGATCCGTTGACCAGCTCGCCGATCACCCTTTCGCTCTCTGCAGTGTGCCCGCCGACGTCGACGACGCGGACCACGCCTACCTGGGCGTCGTGGGCCGACAATCCGGATGCGAGCGCCGCCGTGAACGTAGCCAGACCGCAGGCGGTCGGGGGGTAGGAGCCGAGTATCCCGAATGAGCGAGCGCGCCCATCGAGGTCTTCGACGGGCAAATTCGGGACGCGCACAGATACTCCTCAGGGAGGCTCGGTCGAGGCGTCGAACCTGCACGGGGCGGCGTCGGCCGACATGGCCGTCCTGCCCAAGCAAAGCGACTCTCCCAAGGGGACGAGACACCCAGCCTACCGCGAAGACCAGCGAGTTGTTCCGTCGGGCCCAGGTCAACTGTGGGGTCCACGGTTGGGGGCAGCACCGTGGAGGTCTGGGGACTTGCTACAGGCATTGGCCCGAGTTGGTCAACGGCGGTCGGCGCCCCCGGCAGGACTCGAACCTGCGCCACCGGCTCCGGAGGCCGGTCTGGGTTGTCCAGGCCATCCTGCTCATGCACCCCAGTGGTCCTCATTTGGTCTGCCAGTCCAGACCGTCTGCCGCAGTCGTCCCCGTGACGCCCATTTGATTGCCAAATCGGATTGCCAAGTAGCGCAGCCGGACGTGCCTCTTTTGATGCGACAAGAAGCCTTGGTGGCTTCCGACTACAGGCCCAGATCGAAGCCTCGGTCGTCGTCCAGCGAGCGGGAACGATCGTCGGAGCGATCGCGCGCAAGCTCGATTTCCGCTTGGCGTGCACGAAGTAATGGCAGGTGTTCGCGGTCCTTCTCCCGATTAAGCAATTGCTTCGATGTGATGAGGTCGCTCAGTGAGCCGACCCGTATCGATGTGCCCGCCACGTCTATGACGATCGACCCGGCGACCAAGTCGTCGAAACCGGCCTCGAAACCTTTCGGCTCGACCACAAGATCAACCAATCCAGCGTTGGTCACGAGTCCGATTGCCACGGACGAGCTCCGGACATGTCGAGGCTCAAGGCGACGACCATCGATGCGGACGCCATCCGACATGTCATCGACCCGTCACCTCGGGTCCAGTGAATTGAGCGCGTCACATAGCCGCTGAAGATTCCTCTCGGACATCTCAGGTACGACGTCAACGTCGACGGTCCGCAACGGCGCTCCCTGTAGACGACCGGCGAAGCTCCCGAAGATGACGTATTCGACCTGATGGAGGTTGAGCACCTGACACAGGTGTCGCAAGTCCTCTTCTTCGGCGTTCAGTGCCAAATCAGCTGCGAGTCCGGCGGTTGGCGGAGCGAACTTGTTCAATACGCTCCCAATATTGCGGATTCCGGGTCCGATCGACGACGGACTCGGACGGGATGTGCAGATCATGCTCATATCCGTCGTCCCACCACTCAGGCCGAGCAGGTTGGGTCGCTTGGGTCAACTTGAGGAGCTGGTCGTAGTTGATCCCCTGCTCGTCGAGACCCTCCTCGAAGCGCTTAAGCCACTCGGGGCTCACGCCCGCCCGTTGTGCAACCTCATCGATGCTCAATCCGGCTCTCGTGCGGAGCGAACGGATATATGTGCTGGTCGTGAGGACGCGAACTTCCGCATCGAGGGTCCCGACATCCCCAATATCGCCATCCGTCATGTAGTACAGGCTACCTCGCCCCCCCTTGTTCAACGCCCGTCATGGGCCCCGGGAGGCAGCTGCTTCCGCAAAATTTGGGATCTTCGGAAAAAAATTTGGCGCCCCCGGCAGGACTCGAACCTGCGCCACCGGCTCCGGAGGCCGGTGCTCTATCCGCTGAGCTACGGGGGCGGGCAGTGCCCACGACACGCGCGAGCCAGGGGACGATCGTAGTCCTCGCGCTCGGGTATCGGTCCCGGCGGGCGTGGGATGCGCGAGGGCTGCCGTATCCTGCATCTCCATGCCGACGGACCACGACGTCGCGACCGCACCCCTGGAGCGCCACCTCCTGCCGCGCACCGCGTTCGTGGACGAGAACGGGCACCTCCACGTCGGCGGCATCGACGTCCTCGAGCTGGCCCAAGAGTTCGGCACGCCCCTCTTCGTCTACGACGAGGACCACCTGCGCCACGCCTGCCGCGAGGC
>Ga0075030_100005227_pt1 | contig 11706 bp, 12 predicted proteins | sample LitLauG_LLR_2012_FD_71393 | JGI IMG/M metagenome (GOLD analysis project Ga0075030, IMG submission 71393) | Freshwater sediment microbial communities from Pennsylvania, USA - Little Laurel Run_MetaG_LLR_2012 | ecosystem: Environmental > Aquatic > Freshwater > Creek > Sediment | place: USA...
ATCAAGGAAGAGGATGCGCCTCCGCCGGTGATGGGGAGTGGCGTGGTAGGCGGCGTTCCGGGCGGCGTCCCTGGAGGGTCGATGGGCGGGGTTATTGGCGGCATTATCGGCTCGACGACGGCGGCGGTTCCCAAGGTGGCAACTCCGCAGCGCGTTCGGGTATCTCAGGGAGTATCGACCGGTCTTCTGATCAGGAAAGTTACGCCCAACTATCCGCCGCTGGCACGTCAAGCGCGCATTCAGGGTCAGGTTGTGCTGCAGGCGGAAATCAGCAAAGAGGGCACGATCCAGAACCTGCAGTTGATTAGCGGGCATCCGATGCTGGCGCCGGCGGCCATCGAAGCTGTGAAGCAGTGGCGCTACAAGCCCTACCTGCTCAATGGCGAGCCGGTGGCGGTGGAGACCCAGGTGGTAGTGAACTTTAGCTTGTCCGGAGGCTAGACCCGGCCAGGTTTGTGGCTGTTCAACCTTCCCCGTCCTACCTTTTTCCCAGACGGGAAACCAGGGTGGTTCTACACCCGAAGGCTGTTCTGTCCACCGTTTTCATGATGGTACGGATTCAACTCAGGGATGGCTTTCCGAAGAGGGGAGCCGAACTTGGGATGCGGTTTGGAGTGCAAGGCGTTGACGGCGACATTTTAGAGGCAAGACGAGTCAGACAGATCTGAGGAGGAGAAGCAACTCATGGTAGTGAACCTAGCAGCAATCGCGCTCTGCAATATGCATCTTTTCGCCGCCTGGCTCTTTGAAGAGGGCTCGGTCGGTTGGGACCCGATTTCGCTTTGGAAGCAGATGGGTCTTCTGGCGAAAGTCGTGGTTATCATTCTGTTCATCATGTCAGGGTGGTCGATCGGAGTGATGATTGACCGCTGGATGGCCTTCAATGCCGCCCGCAACCAGTCGCGCTCGTTCGCTCCGGCGGTCGCCGGCGCGCTGCGCGAAGGCAAGATTGACGAGGCGATCAAGGTGGCCGAGCGCAACAAGAAGAGCCACCTGGCCAAGGTCGTCACAGCTGGCCTGATGGAGTTCAAGGCTCACCAGGACAGTCCGGGCGAGATTCCGGGTGAAACCATCGAGGCTTCGAAGCGCGCTCTGGAGCGCACGGAAGCCATTGTTCACGCCGAACTGAAGCGCGGACTGGGCGGACTTGCCACCATCGGTTCGACCGCTCCTTTCGTCGGTCTGTTCGGAACGGTGGTCGGCATTCTGAACGCGTTCCGGGGCATTCAGCAGGAGAAAGCCACTGGTCTGGCGGCCGTCGCGGGCGGTATTTCGGAGGCCCTGGTGACCACCGCGATCGGGTTGTTCGTGGCGATTCCGGCTGTGATGATGTTCAACTACCTGACCGGCCGCGTGGAAGCGTTCGACGTGGAGATGGATAACTCCTCGAGCGAACTGATCGACTACTTCCTGAAGCGCCGGAGCATGCGCCGGTCCTAAGCGGGACACGGCCGTTGCGAGCATGAGTTGCCAGGCGGCGCCGGTTCGGCCGGCGCCCCTCTTCCTCATCGGCGCAACCCTCGCGAACGCAGGAGACGAATTTCATGTCATTAGCAAAACGAGACGAAGGGAAGAAGGTCAACTCCGACATCAACGTCACGCCCATGGTGGACGTGATGCTGGTGTTGCTGATCATCTTCATGGTGGTCACACCCATGTTGCAGCACGGCGTTACGGTGGACATGGCGAAGGTGAACAATCCGGAGGCGATGCCCGACGCTGACAAAGAGGACGCGTTACTGGTCGCTGTCATGCGCGACGGCAAGGTCTTTTTCGGGACCGATCCCATCAAGGTGGATGACCTCACCCAGAAGATTAAAGATCGACTGGCGAACCGGACGGACAAGCGCGTGTTTATCAAGGCGGATGCGCGGGCGAAGTTCGGCTCCGTGGTCGAGGTTGTCGATAACGTTCGTTCCGCGGGCGTGGACCAGCTCGGCCTGCTGACCGACCAGAAAAAGGCCGGAGCTCTGGCCCCGCCAACAGGCCCCACCGGGCAATAGAGGAGATCGATATGGGAATGGCAATTGGTGGCGGGGGTGGCGGTCCAAACGCGAACATGAACGTAACGCCACTCATCGACGTGTTGCTGGTGCTGCTCATCATCTTCATGGTGATCACGCCCTTGACGCCGAAGGGTCTGGACGCCCTGGTGCCGCAGCCTCCACCGCCTAATCAGAAGCAGCCGCCGCCCACGCCGGACCGCACCATCGTCGTGCAGCTGATCGATCACGGCCCGGGACAGGCTCCCGGCCTCAAGATCAATCAGGACGAGGCCACGTGGGAGAATCTGCAGGGCCGGCTGACGGACATCTTCAAGACGCGCGCGGAAAAGGTCATGTTCGTAAAGGGGGATGACAACATCCCCTTCGCCGATGTGGCAAACGTGATCGACATCGCGCACTCGGCCGGCGTGGATAAAGTTGGCCTGATCACGGCGAAAATCGAGGCGGGCGGCTAGAATAGTCGTCCGAAGAAAAAGCGGACAGGGGCGCGGCGGCCACCAGGGTCCGTGCCTGGCTCTGGCTTCCGGCTCAAATTCTTCCACTCGGTGTTAGTGGCAAGGGAGATTCATAACGCAATGAAAACGACTCAGAAGTTGCTGGTGCTGCTCGCCGCGCTCATGCTGTTGGCCAGCACCGGTTGCAGCAAACTCAAGGCGCGCGACCATCTCAACAAGGGTGTGCAGGCCTACAAGAACGCCAAGTATGAGCAGGCGATCGACCACTTCCAGCAAGCGGTCGCACTCGACCCAACGCTCATCAACGCCCGCTTGTATCTGGCCACCGCATTTGCCCAGCAGTACATTCCGGGCGCCGATACGCCCGACAACAACCGCATGGGCGAGCAGGCGATCGATCAGTACAAGCAGGTTTTGCACGTCGACCCCAAGAACATCAACAGCATCAAGGGGATCGCCTATCTCTACCTGCAGATGAAAAAGTTCGACCTGGCCAAGGAGTTTTATAAGAAGGCTTCCGAAGCGGACCCCAACGATCCCGAGCCGTACTATTCGGTGGCCGTAATCGACTGGACGCAGACTTACCAGCCGCGGCAGGAAGAACGGGCCAAACTCGGGCTAAAACCCGATGACTCCCTGGCTGCCAAAGACAAGAAGGTCTGCGCCCTGGTCAAGGAGAAGAACACCGGCAACGTGCAGGAAGGCATCGATAACCTGAACAAGGCGCTCCAACTGCGTCCAGACTACGACGACGCGATGGCTTACCTGAACCTGATGTACCGCGAACGCGCGGACATCCAATGTGATGACCCGGCTGCGCGGGCCGCCGACCTGAAAACGGCCGACGATTGGGTGGACAAGACGATGGCCACCAAGAAGGCCAAGGCGGAGAAACAGCCGGGCGCCGGCGGCATTGTGATGGATCAGAGCAAGTAACGTCATTCCTTCTCAGAGTTGAAGGCCCCTCGCGAATGCGCGATGGGGCTTTTTTTACTAGAGCTCGTCTCATAATCGGTGTTGTGAGCAGGCTGTCCGACCGTCAGGGGCTGACGCCGTTACTGAAAACAGGCTGTTTATCCCAGCGGTAAACCGCTGCGCCACCCAAAATCAAGTACCGCATCGACTTTTTCCGCAAGCTGTGAAGCCGTGCCCTCCCCAAAACCATTGATCAGACCAGTTCCAGTTGCGCTGGTCGCCGAGGAACTGTGTCCGTGGGTCGATGGCGAACCGGCAGCTATGCGGGGGGCTCGGTGTGTGGCAGATCACACCGCTCTGTGATGTGACCCGTGCACGCCTCCCGGTCCGGAAGGTAGAATCGAGGGCGGCACGGCATGTTTAAGAAGATTCTGATTGCCAACCGGGGTGAAATCGCGGTGCGCGTGATTCGCGCCTGCCGCGAGCTGGGCATCGCTACCGTAGCCGTCTATTCCGACGCGGACCGTGCCGCTCTCCATGTCCGCAAATCCGACGAAGCCTACCACATTCGTCCAGCGCCGGCCGCCGAATCCTACCTCCGCATGGACAAGATTCTCGATGTCGCCCAACGTTCCGGGGCTGAGGCTGTTCATCCCGGCTACGGTTTCCTGTCGGAGAACTCGAAATTCGCCCAAGCATGCGCCGATGCCGGCCTGAAGTTCATTGGTCCAACTCCATATTCGATGGAAATGATGGGCTCGAAAACACGCGCGCGCCAGGAAATGGAAAAGGCGGGCGTACCGTTCGTGCCAGGCACCTCACGGGGCTTGGCGTCCCCTGAGGAAGGCGAACAAGTCGCCGAGCGCATCGGGTATCCCGTCATGCTGAAGGCGGCGGCCGGTGGTGGTGGCAAGGGTATGCGCCTGGTGCACACCCGCGCGGACCTCCGTTCCGCGCTCGAATCGGCGCAGAGCGAGGCGCAACGTTCCTTCGGCGACAGCGAAGTTTATATCGAGAAAGCGATCGTGAACCCGCGCCACATTGAAATGCAGGTGCTGGCCGACGAACACGGCAACACGGTGTGGCTGGGGGAGCGCGAGTGCTCGATCCAGCGCCGCCACCAGAAGGTGCTGGAAGAATCGCCTTCCCCGATCGTCGACCCCGAAATGCGCCGGCGCATGGGGGAAATCGCGGTCAAGGTCGCGCAAGCCGCGAACTACACGAACGCCGGCACCGTCGAATTTCTCGCCGATCAGCAGAAGAATTTTTACTTCCTGGAGATGAACACCCGCCTGCAGGTGGAACATCCCGTGACCGAGTTGATCACCGGGCTAGACCTGGTGCACCTGCAGATCCGCATCGCCAACGGAGAGAAGTTGCCGTTTGTGCAAGAGGACATCCGGATTCGCGGCCACGCGATCGAGTGCCGCATCTACGCCGAAGACCCCGACAATCATTACTTCCCCAGCCCGGGAAAGATCACGGTGCTGCTCCAACCCTCGGGGCCGGGAATCCGGCGCGACAGTGGCATGTACGAAGGCTGGACTGTGCCCATGGATTACGATCCGCTGCTCGCGAAACTGATCAGCTATGGAACCGATCGCCCGCAGGCCATCATGCGACTGCAGCGGGCGTTGTATGAATATTTCGTGGCCGGCATCAAGACAAATATCTCGTTGTTCCGGCGCATTCTGCGCGATGCCGATTTCCAGGCCGGGAAACTCGACACCGGCTATCTCGATCGCTTGCTCGCAAACAAGGACAATGGCGTCTCGCCGCAAGCGCCCGAGCCGATGATCGCCGCGATCGCCGCCGGGCTGTTTACGGTGCTCGATCCGGCCTCCGCCGCCAACAAGAACGGTGCTGCCGGAATCGACATCCTTCGATCCAACTGGAAAGACAGGGGACGCTCGGAAACGCTGCGCTAATCTCATGGTCTACGAAATCACGGTCGACGGACAACCGCACCGGGTGGAACTCGAGAAGGCCGATGGCAGATGGGAATGCCGGTTCGATGGCCGGGAGATCAACGTGGATGCGGTCCTCGCGCGCCGTGACGTATTGTCAATGCTGGTCGATGGCCATTCCTACGAAATCAAGCGTGAGCAGACCCCGACCGATCTTCACATGTGGGTGGGCAGCACTCGCTACGGGGTTGAGTTGCACGATCCCCGCTCCCTGCAATCCCGTCGCGCCGCCGCCGGAGACGAGAAGGGCCCCAGGAAGCTCGTAGCTCCCATGCCGGGCCGCATCGTTCGCGTGCTGGTGGAAGAGCGGGCCGAAGTTGAAGCCGGCCAGGGTATTGTCGTGGTGGAGGCCATGAAGATGCAGAACGAGATCAAATCGCCAAAAAAGGGAACCGTGCAAAAGATGCTGGCAACCCCGGGGGCCGCGGTGAACGCTGGCGACGTGTTGGCCATCGTCGAGTGAGAATGCCTGGCCTCGACATAGGTGGAGCCGCTGAGATCCCACGGTGAAAAATGCCACACAAACAGAACGTGTGCCGCTTGTAAAGCAAAAATCGCCGGGTGTACCACACGACGGTTTCCTTCCTGAAGAGCCTTCTAATCTCCAACTAATGTCTTTCTAAAGCGCCACGTCTCAAATCGAGGGCATGACCAGTTTACCGATCACCCCAAACTATTTTCGCCATGTCCTGGTGGCCAGTCCCAGCACCGCCGTACGCCAGCACGTTCTCCAGAACCTCGGTTCCTGTGCTGGTCGTGTTGAGCAAGCCACGGGAGGAGCGGAAGCGCTCATTCATTTGGAGAAGGGGTCCTGGCAAGTACTATTTCTCGACCGCTGTCTGCCCGATCTCGACGCCGAAGAACTGAGCCAGACCATCCGGCAACGTTTCCCGGAAGTTGAAGTGGTGCTGCTCGATCCCGGCAACGATGCTGAACCGATGTCGGCCGAATCGAACGAGGAACTTCTTGCCAGCGATTGGCCGAAGTCGACAGACGCGCCGCGAGCGCATCGCGGCGGCGCTGTCCAATCCATTCTGGACGCGCCGCTGCCTGGCATGATCGGCAACTCTGGCAACATGCAGCCCGTGTACCGGGCTGCGCGCCTGCTGGCGCGGCGCACCACGACCGTGCTTATCTCCGGCCCCACCGGAAGCGGCAAAGAACTTGTCGCCCGCGCGATTCACAGTTTGAGCGCGCGTGCCGATCATCCGTTTGCGGTGGTCAATTGCGCCGCGATTCCAGAGAGTCTGCTCGAATCGGAACTCTTCGGCTACCGGCGCGGGGCGTTTACGGGCGCGCTGCAATCCTATGGAGGGAGAATTCAGGCATCGCACGGAGGCACGCTGTTTCTCGATGAAATCGGCGAGATGCCGCTCTCTCTTCAACCCAAGCTCTTGCGGTTCCTGGAGCAGAAGGAAATGCAGCGCCTGGGCAGTTCGGAAGTCTTGCGCGTGGATGCCCGCGTCGTCACCGCGACCAACGCCCACCTGCTGACGCTCGTGCGGGAAGGAAAATTCCGCGAAGACTTGTACTATCGCCTCTGCGCTTTCCCGCTGGAAATTCCACCACTCTGCGAACGGGCGGAGGACATCGCGCCGCTGGCGAATTACTTCCTGGGAAAGTTTGCCTTGCGGACGCCTGCGCCGGAGTTATCAGCGGAGGTCCTGCAAATGCTGCAGGGGCACAGGTGGCCGGGAAATATTCGCGAACTCCAGAACGTGATGGAACGCGCGCTCATCCTTGCCGAGGAAGACACCGTCATCCGCCCAGAGCACCTGTGGTTGCTCGAGGGAGGATTTCGCAGCAGTCATGCGCGCGGGCAATAGGCCATCTTCATTCGTGCCCCTCTTAAGAGCAATCTAAGGCAATTTGTGCCGGGCTGGCATCGATGGTGCAGAAGGGTAAACGTATGGCAGCATCATTCTCATCGCCCCGAGATCCCGCCCGCGACGCCGATCATCCGCTGGCCCGCGCATTTGCGTCTTTCACCGAAGCGGCAGGTTCCTTGGAACGCACTTACGGACAGCTGCAAGGGCAGGTTGCGCATCTGCGCCAGGAACTGGAAGTCACTAACCGCGACCTAGCCAAAAGCCTGGAAGAAAACCATCGCATGCGCGAACGCTTGCGCCGCATTGTGGAGGGGTTGCCCTGCGGAGTACTGGTGATCGAAAGCAACGCGCGAATCTCGATTCTGAATCCCGAGGCCGCGCGCTTGCTGGGTAGCATCGCAGAAAGTAAGGAAGCACTACCCACCGAACTCTGTGCCGCTCTGGATGCGGCCCGCGAAACAGGGGCCGAACCCGAACTGCCTCTCTCTTCCGTCCCTGAAGCCGACCCGGTCTGGATCGCGGTGCGCCACGCCTGGCTCGAACCGGACCCACCCCATGCCACCTCGGTCTTCATCCTGCGCGACATCAGCGAAGCGCGGAAACTCGAACGCGAGCGCGAACATCTGCGGCGGCAGCAGGCGCTGGTCGAGATGTCGGCGCTGCTGGCGCACGAAATCCGCAACCCCCTGGGGAGTCTGGAACTGTTCGCCGGCTTGCTGGCTGAAGCGAATCTCGAAGGCGAGAGCCAGCGCTGGATCGAACACGTTCAAGCCGGGCTCAGAACGCTCTCTGCGACCGTGAACAACGTTCTGCACCTGCACAACACGCCCCAGCCAGAATGCACCCCGATCGACGCCGGCCAGGTGCTTGACTGGGCCTACGAGTTTCTGCTGCCGCTCGCCCACCAGGCGAAGGTGGAGCTGCAGACCATCAACGTGCTGCGCGGAGTCTCCGTTCACGCCGACCGACACCGGCTTGAGCAAGTGCTGCTCAACCTCGCCCTGAACGCATTTCGGTTTATGCCGGGGGGCGGATGGCTCAGCATTCGCGGGGCAGACCTGGGCGCGGAGGGCGTAGAAATTACGGTTCAGGATAGCGGCCCCGGCATCGCACCCGAGGATCTGCCGCACATTTTTGAAGCGGGGTTCAGCACGCGGCCGGGCAGTTCCGGACTCGGATTGGCCGTCTGCCGGCGGATTCTCGAGCAGCACGGCGGCACGATTGGGGTCGACAGCCGCCCCGGCGAGGGCTCGACATTCTGGTTCCGTCTGCCCGGCACCGGGGGAGCGAAGGCATGAAACGGGTTCTGATCGCCGATGACGATGCCGGGATGCGCGCCGCGCTTGAGACCCGCTTCCTCCGCCGGGGCTGGCTGGCCGACGTGGCCGTGAATGGCGCAGATGCGCTGGCCAAGTTTCGTGACAAGTTGCATACGCTCGTGATCACCGATGTCCGCATGCCCGGGCGGGACGGTTTCGAGCTGATGCGCGAGATTCAAAGCTCGTCGCCCCGCACTGCGGTGATCCTGCTGACCGCGTACGGGTGTGTGCCTGATGCGGTGGAGGCCATACGCAGCGGCGCGTGCGACTATCTGGTCAAGCCGGTTTGCTTCGAAAAACTGGAACTCGCGGTTGAGCAGGTTCTGCGGCGCGCCCAGGAGCAGAACAAGGAAACGGAATCGCTGGTCGGGCATTCTCCCGCCTGGCAGCAGGCACTCGAGCGCGCACGGCAAGCGGCGGCCACCGATGCCGACGTCCTGATCGAAGCTGAGAGCGGTACCGGCAAAGAGCTGATCGCCCGCCTGATCCACCGCTTGAGTGGACGGCGCGAAGGTCCGTTCGTGGCGCTGAATTGCACGGCTTTTCCCGAAGCCCTGCTCGAAAGCGAACTGTTCGGACACGCCCGGGGCGCCTTCACCGGTGCGATCGATGCGCGGCCGGGCAAGTTTGAGATGGCGAGCGGGGGCACGTTGCTGCTTGACGAAGTTGGCGAGATGCCGCTTGCGCTCCAGCCCAAGCTCCTGCGCGCTCTGCAGGAACGCGAGTTTGACCGGCTCGGCTCGAACCAGACGGTGCACGTCGATATTCGCGTGATCGCGACCACCAACTGTCCGCTCGAAGTTTCGGTTGCCGGCGGCCGGTTTCGCGCCGATCTCTACTACCGCTTAAACGTCATCCCCCTGGCGCTGCCGCCGCTCCGTGACCGCACGGGCGATATTGCGGAGCTGGCGCAACACTTCGCGCAACTCTACGGATCGGCGGGTACCGAGCGCTGCCTGTCATCGAGTCTCCTGGCGCGTCTCGAACAGCACGCCTGGCCGGGCAACGTGCGCGAACTGGCAAACTTCGTGCGCCGGGCGGTGGCCTTATCACGCGGCGGAGAGATCGGCGTCGAAGCCTTCGGGCACGGGAAGATTCCGGCGACCACCGCGCCACGGGCTCCGGAATGGAAGGCAGGCCTGTCCCTGGGTGAAATGGAGCGACGGCTTTTTGCCATGACGCTCGAGGCGACTCACGGCAACCGCGCGCGCGCGGCCGAGTTGTTGGGCGTAAGCCAGCGCACAGTGCGCAACAAGATTCGTGAATATGGTTTTCCCCCAAGGAGCAACTATGGCCGTGATTGAAACTCCGCTCATGCGTGGCCTGGCCCGGGCGCTCGATTTGAGCGCGTTCCGCCATCAACTGATTGCCTCCAACCTCGCCAACATCGACACGCCCGGGTACCGCACGCGCGATTTGCGTACCTTTGCCGGTGCAATCGAGCTGGCCATGGCGGGCGAGCAGCAACCGAGCTCCCCGGTGGCATACACCATCCGCGGGTTGCTGGAGCGGCCTGACGGTAACAACGTCAGCGTGGAGCGCGAGTCGCTGCTCATGGCTGAAAACCAGTTGCGCTTTCAGGTGGCTGCACAATTTCTGAAGGCGGAGTTCCATCGTCTTACGCTCGCCATCAACGGAGGAAGCTCATCATGAACCTGTTTGGAATGCTGGAACTGAGCGGCTCGGCACTGGGCGCGGAACGCCAGCGCGCCGAAGTGGTTGCCAGCAACATGGCCAATGCCCAGACCACCCGCACCGCCGGCAGTGGTCCGTATCGCCGCCAGTTAGTGGTCTTTCAGGCGCAACGCGTGCCCCGATTCCAATTCGCGCTAGCGGGCCTGCAGAAGGAAACTTCATCGGCGGTGCGCATCGCCGCCGTGGTCAACGACGCCCGTCCACCCGTGCTCCGCTTTGAGCCCGGACATCCCGACGCCAATGCGCAAGGCTACGTCGCGTACCCGCAGGTTGATCCGGTGGAAGAGATGACGGACCTGCTCGGAGCCGTGCGCGCCTACGAATTGAATGCGTCCGCCGTGCAAGCCACGAAGGGAATGATTCAACAGTCGCTGGACCTGTTGCGGTAAGGGAGAGCTCCGGCAGGGAGGCCGGGTCATGAACAATACAATTTCTTCGATTCGCATCCTGCCCGCCGAGGTCGCGACGCCGGGCACCGGCGCTTCCGCCGGGAGCGGGAAGTTTCTCGAAACTCTGCAGCACTCGATGGACGAGGTGGAAGGCGCGCAGGGAGACGCGCAGAACCAAGTTGCCCAGTTGCTCAACGGCAAAGGGGCAGACCTGCACAGCGCGATGATCGCGGTCGAAAAAGCGGATCTTTCCTTTCAGTTGATGATGCAGGTGCGCAACAAGATCGTGCAGGCGTATCAGCAGGTTTCGAACATGCAGTTCTGAGACAAGGAGCGAAAACTTGAACCACAGAGGACACAGAGATCACAGAGAAGTTGTTAGCCGTCGTTTCCCTGCGTACTTCGCGATCTCTGGGATCCAATGCAGCAGGACGGGCGACGCTTGAGCCAGGGTCTCAATCAGATTCAGGAATTTCTGCGCGGGCTGAGCCTGCGGCAGAAAGTTCTGTTAGCCGGGGGCGCAGCCGCGGTGGCCCTCACCCTGTGGTTCTTCGTGACGCTCCTCGACAAGGGCAAATACGTCACACTTTATTCCGGACTGAAACCGCAAGACGCGCAATCGCTCGGGAGCCGCCTGGCGGCGAAGAACATTCCCTATGAAATTTCCACCGATGGCGCGAGCGTTCTGGTTTCGACGGACAAGCTCGATGCGGCTCGGCTCGAAACCGCCTCGCAGGGGTTGCCGCGCAATGCCCGGCTCGGCTTCGAACTGTTTGACACGCCCAACTGGGCGGGCTCGGACTTCGGCGAGAAAGTCAATTACCAGCGCGCGCTCGAAGGCGAACTGGAACGCACATTGCAGACCTTGGCTGAGATCGAGGCGGTGCGCGTCCACCTGGTTCTGCCACGCGAGTCGCTGTTCAGCGAGCAGGAGCACGAAGCGAAAGCCGCGGTCATCGTGAAGACCCGCGGGGGCACGCTCTCCCGCGAAGCGCAGCAGGCAATTCCGCAACTGGTGGCGAGCGCGGTCGACCGCTTGCACCCCGAGAATGTCACCGTAGTCGACGCCGAGACCGCGACGCCATTTCTGCCGCGCCGCGGGCCGGGCGGGCGCGTTTCTTTCGATTCCGA
>Ga0075030_100005228_pt1 | contig 11705 bp, 11 predicted proteins | sample LitLauG_LLR_2012_FD_71393 | JGI IMG/M metagenome (GOLD analysis project Ga0075030, IMG submission 71393) | Freshwater sediment microbial communities from Pennsylvania, USA - Little Laurel Run_MetaG_LLR_2012 | ecosystem: Environmental > Aquatic > Freshwater > Creek > Sediment | place: USA...
GTGGCGCACCTGTCTGAACGCGGCCTGGAGCACCTCCATCGGAAAATCGGAGTCCTCTACCAATCTGGCGCGCTGATGGACTCGATGACCGTCTTCGAGAACGTGGCGTTGCCGCTGCGCGAACAGCTTCACCTGGCAGGTACGGAGGTCGACGCGCGAGTGCGGAGGACACTGGAGTTGGTAGACCTGCGCGGCATCGAGAATGAGCTGCCGGGCGAGCTCTCGGGCGGCATGCGAAAGCGCGTCGCCTTCGCCCGGGCCATCGTCCATCAGCCCAAGATTCTGGTCTACGACGAGCCCACCGCTGGGCTCGATCCCCTCACCACGGAATACGTCACCGAGGCACTGCTTCAGGGGAAGAACCAGCTCCACATGACCGCCCTCGTCATCACCCACGACCTCACCACCGCGTTTCAAGTGGCGGACCGGATCGGCCTTCTTCACGAGGGCCAGATCGTGGCGGATGCGCCGCCAGATGAATTCCGAAGCTCATCTCACCCGGCGGTGGCGGCATTCCTCAAGGACTGGGCCGAGCGCGAAGCCGCGGCGCGGCGCGTGGGGGCGCCACCGCGCGACGGGCATGGCGTGGGCCTTGAGGCAGCAGACGCCATGAGCTCCTAAGGGACGCAGCCGGTGCGCTTCTTGTTCGCTGACAAGCAATTGCTGCCGGACGACGGACCTTCGATCATGGAAGGGCTCCTCGGCGCGACACGGAGCACATCGAGGGCCGGCGGCCAGGGTTCGATGCGGATGGCACGCCTCGTGAACGCCGTGCGGCCTCAACCCCAACGGAGGCACTCATGTTCTGCCAAGACGTCATGCTGTCGGTCGTTCACACCTGCCACCCTGCCGACTCGGCCCGCTCCTGCGCTCAAGTCATGGCTTCGGAGCACATCGGGATGCTTCCGGTGGTCGACGAGCGCGACAGGCTGGTGGGGGTGGTCACCGACCGCGACTTGGCCCTGCGGGTCCTGGGTCAGGGTTTACCGTGGAACACGCAGGTGGGCGACGTGATGAGTGGTGCTCCCCTGCTCACCTGCTCTCCGCATGAGGACCTCCACGCGGTCGAGGCTCGAATGGGCAAGCTCAAGAAGACGCGGGCGCTGGTCGTCGACGCGCAAGAGCGCTGCGTTGGCATCATCAGCCTGTCCGATGTCGCCCGGTTCGAGGACGACCCCCATGCGGGCCGCCTCCTGCGCGAAGTCACCCAGCGCGAGAGCGTCCACATCGTCCGAGCCCAAAGTCACCTGACCTGATCGCGGATGGCCGACGGGGCGAAGTGCCTTGCAGGGCAAGCCCCGTCGGCTAGGGTGCGCGTGCAACGGGAGGCGACACTCTTGGAGCCGCGCGAAGTCCGGGTTCTGATGATCGACGACGACGAGTTTGCCTTTCGCATCGTCAGCGCGGACTTGGCGGATGCCAAGCACACCCGCTTCGCCGTCGAGTGGAAGGGGACCTACTCGGAAGGGCTTAGCGCCTTGTTGAACCAGCCGCCGGACTTGTGCCTGCTGGACTATCAACTGGGCGAGCGCAGCGGGTTGGAGCTGCTCAAGGACGCCGTGGGACGGCCTTCGCATCGCGGGTTCCCTGCGCGACGTCACGATGACGCGGGGTTACGACACGCTCACGGGGCTGCCGAACCGGGCGCTCTACCTGGACGTTCTTTCCCGCGTCATGGAAAGAGCCAAGCGGCGGCAGCGGTACACCTACGCGGTGCTCTTTCTCGACTTGGACCGCTTCAAAATCGTCAACGACTCCCTGGGGCACTTGGCTGGGGACGAGCTGCTGGTGGAGATTTCCAAGCGTCTTCGCGCTTGCATCCGCACCGCGGACTTCGTGGCCCGACTCGGCGGCGACGAGTTCACGCTCTTGGTGGAAGACGTGATGGACCCGTCGGACGCGGTCCGCGTCGCGCGGCGCGTGCACCAGGCCCTCACCCAACCGGTGCACGTGGCCGGCCGCGACGTCTTCATCACGGTCAGCGTCGGAATTGCCCTGGGCGACGCGGCGTATCAAGTGCCCGAGGAGATTCTGCGGGACGCCGACACGGCGATGTACGAGGCCAAGAAGCGACGCAACGCCCATCAGGTCTTCGACGCCCAGATGCACGCCCACGCGCTCAACACTCTGCACCTGGAGGCCAAGCTGCGGCTCGCGGCGGAAAAGCAAGCCTTCGAAGTCCACTACCAGCCGATCGTTTCACTGGCCTCAGGCGAGCTCTTGGGCTTCGAGGCGCTGGCGCGCTGGTCGCACGAGGGCCGGAACATTTCGCCCGCGGAGTTCATCCCCTTGGCGGAAGAGACGGGACTCATCCTTCAAATCGACCGCTGCGTGTTGGCCAAGTCGGTGGAGCAATTGGCCCTCTGGCGCAAGGCGTTCCCGCAGCGGCACGGGCTCGAGCTTTCGGTCAATGTCTCCAAGCGGCACCTCGCCCAAGCTGACTTCCTGGAGCACGTTCTGCACGTGTTGGCGCAGGCGGGTTTGCCGCCCCAGTGCTTGTGCCTAGAACTTACCGAGAGCGCTCTGTTGGAGAACACCGAGCAGGCGTCGCGGGTGCTGGCGGAGGTACGGGGGCAGCAGATGAAGGTCGCGATGGATGACTTTGGAACCGGCTACTCCTCCTTGAGTTACCTGCACCGACTTCCTTTCACCGCCCTCAAGATCGACCGGTCCTTCGTCCAGCCGCTCGGCGCCGGGGGCACCACCGAAATCGTGCGGGCGGTGCTGACCCTCACCAAGAGCCTGGGGTTGGACACCACCGCGGAAGGCGTGGAAACCCTGGCCCAGGCGAAGCACTTACTGGAATTGGGCTGCGGCCGAGCCCAGGGCTTCTACTTTTCCCGGCCGGTTCCCGCCGAGGCGGCGCAGGGGTGGCTGGGGAAAACCGCGCCGTTCGCGCAGGTGCTCTAAGGGTTTGCCTTGGCGGCTGGGTCGGCCGGGAGCAGGCCTGCTTCCTGAAAACTCTTCCGGAGCGCATGAAGCGTGGTGCGCTTGGATTCCGCCGCCATGGCGGCTTCCACTTCGGTCAGCGAAAGGCCCATGTGTCGCGCGAGCGCGCTCAAAACCTTGGTCTGTTGGGGAGTCAGATCGCGCTTGGGGGGCGCTGCCTTGGGTGCCTTCATGGGGTGGAAATAGAGCACTTTCTGCGGACGTGCGCCACGGATGTTGTGCGTGCCTGGCTCCGCTATAGTCGCTCCATGCTGACGTGGGCTGCAGGCCTGGCGTGCCTCGTCCTGGCCCAGGGGCCGCCGGACGAGAATCCCTACTTGAAGGAAGCCGCGCGCCAACTCCGCGCATTGGATGAGCGAGCGGCGCTGTCCACTTTGGCGCGGGCCGAGAGCTGGGCCAAGGACAAGCCTGAGGCGCTCGCGACGGTCAACGTCTACAAGGGAATGGCCTTCGCGGGGCTCAACCAGAAGAAGGAGGCCATCGACGCGTTTCGAACCGCGCTCTTGCTGGACCCACAGGTGCGCCTGCTCCCGGATGCCTCGCCCGTCGTCAGGGGTTGGTGGGCAGAAGGGGGTGGCGGTGCCGCTGCGGCTCCCGCGCCGGTCGAAGCGCGAGGGTCGGCGGAGCAGCATTCTGGAGCTTGGTGGATTCCGTCCGCGCTTGCGGTCGCTTTCGCGGCGTCGGCCGCCATCTGCTACGCGGAGAGCCTGTCCAAATACAACGCGCTGACCGGGCCGGCGTCGCTGGGCCCAATCGACCCCGGCACTGAGGCCAGGCTGCACGATCAGGGTGTCTTGCTTCAGAACTTGGCCTGGGTGGGAGCGGGCGCTGCGGTCGCGGCCGCGGGCACCGCCGCATGGCTTCGGTTCGGCACCGACGGGAAGTCCTCGGTCGGAATTGCGCTGCGCCCCACCTTGGGGCCTGTTTCGGTCGGCGTGCGCGGCACGTTTCCTTAAGCCCTACGGGACGGCCAGGTCCTCGCGAACCTCGGTGCTTTCCCCAGGTCTCACGTTGACGGACAGGGTCCGTTTCACCTTGAGGTCCTCGTTGACCAATATCAGCGTGTGCTCCCCTGGCGAGGCGGAGATCGGATCCAGGGGCGTGACGCCGCGGAGTTTGCCGTCGAAAAACACGTGCGCCCAGGGGTGGACCTTGATCCACAGCTCGCCGTCCTTGACCGGGGGCCGCTCCACGACCGCAGCCGCGGGCGTACCCGACACCCCGGCATCAACCCGGGTCAACACCAGGGCTTTTCTTTCCTTGGGGTGACCCACGGGCTTGGCGGAGTGCCTGTTGGGGATCGGGGCAATCTCCACGGCGACGGGAACCGGGAGCGAGGCATCAGGCGCAGCACTCGCCGGGGGCTCCGCGATGACAACGAGGGGCGCCGCGCCGGCGTCTTCCGGCCCTTGGGACACCGGCTGCGGATGGGGGTCGCTGCCGTTCATGATGCGGGGCAGGACCAACCCCAGGGCGACGGCCGCGGCGAAGGACAGAACGACGACGAGCGGCCAGCGGTTCTGAGCGCGAACGTCCGGGCTCGCCAGGGTAGGCGCCAAGGCCTGCGACACCGCTGGCTGGTCCACCCGAGTCGGGGCGGTGAACAAGTGCGGAATGACGTCGAGCGCCTGGGCGACCAGGGGCCGTCCTTCGCCAGGTACGGAATGAATCAGGGGCTCGGTGATCGACAGAAACTCTTCAAGGCTGCGGCGAACCCGAGGCTCTTTCGAAAGGGACTGATTGACCCACGCGTCGACCGCCTCGGGCACACCATCCCTCAAATCGGACGGGGGCGGTGGCACCGCGCCCAACACGGCGCGGACCAGTTCGGCCTCACTCCGGCCTTGAAAGGCGGTGACGCCGCACAACAGGAAATACACCGTTGCGGCGAAGGCAAAGGTGTCGGTCTTTTCGTTGGCCTCTTCGCCCTCCAACAACTCGGGCGCCATATAGGCGAACTTGCCCTTCACCACGCCGGTGCGGGTGAGGTTCGTGCCACCCATGATTTTCGCAATCCCGAAATCGGAGAGCTTGGCGACGCCATCGCGGGTGATGAGGATGTTGTCGGGGGACACGTCCCGATGCAGCAGGCCCGACCCGCCTTCATTGGAGAGGTGGTGCGCGTAGAGCAGCGCCTTGGCCGCATCGCGGGCAATGCTGAGAGCGGCTCCCACCGACAAGTGCTCTTGCCGCTCCCTCAGGTCGCTGACCAGTCGGGCCGCCGACGCGCCGTCAATGAACTCGAGCGCCAGGTACGGCCCGGCCTCGTCCGTCCCGAAGGCCTTCAACTCCACGATGTTCTGATGTGACAGCAGCGCGCAGATGCGGGCTTCGCGCTCAAACTGCCGCGCCAGCACGGGGTCGTCCTGAACCTCGCGGCGAATCCGCTTGAGCGCGATCCACTCCCCCTCCCCCTCGCCCATGCGGGCCAAAAAGACATCGCCCATGCCGCCGGAGCCAATCCGGGCGCTGACCTGAAAGCGCGGCCCCGACCTCACTCCAGGCCCGCTTTGCGCAAGAGCTGGTAGAGGTGGACCCGGCTGATACCCGAAGTGCGGGCGGCTTCCGAAATCTTCCCCTGGGTCGCCTCCATCAGCGTCATGAGGTAATCGCGCTCGAACGAGGCGACGAAGCGGTCCTTTTGAATTCGAAACGGGAGCGTCAGGTCAATGGTCGCTTGCCGGGACGGTGCCGGCGCGGACTCCAGCCCCAACGCCGCCCCCTCGACCGCGTGGAGGAGTTGGCGAACGTTGCCCGGGTAGTCGCCGCCGCCCAAGCGGTGCAGCACATCGGGCGTGAGCCGCGGGCTGCCGGGCAATTCCTTCAGGCAACGGGCGATCAGCTCCGGGATGTCCTCGGCGTGGTCCCGCAAGGGGGGCAAGCGAATCTCCAACCCGGAGAGGCGGTAGTAGAGGTCGGCGCGGAACACTCCCCGATTGACGTCCACCGCCAGGTCCCGGCGCGTTGCCGCGATCACCCGAGCCTGAAGAGCGATCGGCGCTCGCCCGCCCAGGCGTTGAATGGAGCGACGTTCCAGTGCCCCCAGCAGCTTCGGCTGCAAATCGAGCGGGAGTTCGCCCACCTCGTCGAGAAATACGGTGCCGTCACGAGCGCGCTCGAAAATTCCCGGCTGCGACGCCACCGCACCAGTGAAAGCACCCTTTTCGTGACCGAAGAGGGCCGACTCGGCGAGGCTCGACTGGAGACCGGCGCAGTCGAGAATCACCAACGGCATTCGAGCCCGGGCGCTCTCGGCCACCACCGCCTCGGCCGCGAGCTCCTTGCCGGTACCCGTCTCGCCCAGGAGCAACAGATTTGCGTCCGAACGCGCCGCCCGCCGCAGGTCGGCGAACAACTGGCGCATCCGGATGGACCGACCCCACAGGCGCCCCATCGAGGTTTCGGCGTCGAGGACTTCTTCCTCGGCCTCGTCCAGGACTTGAAATCGGATGACCGAGCCGCCGACGGTGAGTTCGTCCACCGGCTGGAGCCAGGTCTCCCGGCTCCGCCGACCGTCGACCAGGACGCCGTTCTTGGCGCCGAGGTCGCGCACCCGAATGCCGGTCTCGTCGACCAAGAGCTCGCAGTGCATGGCACTGACAGTCGGGTCGGTCAGTTGAAAATGAGCGCCTTCGCCGCTGCCGATGACTGCCCGCTCCAGGCAGAGGCGCTTTTGCTGCCGGGCGTTGGGCCCTCGCAGCACCTTGAGCAGGTAGGCCGGCCGCGAAAGTGCGCGGGCCCTTCCGGCAGCGTCGCGGACCACATTGGCGGTGAGTGTGGCTGGCGTACGAACGGCTCCTGTGGAGTGCAGGGAAAGACTAGCACGAGGCGTTGGGTGCTAGAGCGAAGGCCATCGCGCTTCCAGCACGGGAAGCAGGTCCTGTAGGCCCGCGTCCGCGTGCGTTCGGGACCATTGGGTGCGGGCAGCTTTGGCTGCCAAATCCGCGCGCACTTCGCTCTCGAACTCTTGAGCCGCAATGCCTCGCTCGGCGAGGATTTCCTCCGCGCGCTCCAGGGGCGCGCTCGAGCGTCCCGGCGTTCCACCCGCGGCCAGCGACCCAATGATGGTCTTCTTGCGAAACACATCTTGGCGCACCTCGGCAGGATTCGGGGACCACCCCTGCTCCGCCGCCCAGAGGCCCAGGCGCGTTCGCTCGCACAGCGCTTTGAGGGCGTCGGGTTCGCCACTCACTCCTACCCACAACGCGCGGATCGATTGGAACCGGGCGAGGTCCACATCCCGAATGAGCACCGGACCCACACGGGCCAAGACGCGCGGACCAACAGGGGCCGCGGTTTCGAGGCGCGGCTTGGGCGCGCGTGGCCACGCGAACGCAACCCCCAGAGCGAGCGCGACCGCCCCTGCTCCCCCTCCCAAGACCATCCAAGGCTTTCGGCTCACGCGTTGCCCCCAGGCCCATCCTACCCGCCAGGCGCGACCGCGCAGGTAGTGCTGAGCACGCCATGCGCGTCCTGATGGGCCTGCTGCCAGTTGGCAAAGCCAATGTCGTCGTACGCCACTGAGTCGGTGGACAGCTGCCAATTGGCGCCGTTCCAGGGCGTCGACGGAACGCAGTAGGTGTTGCCGTCGAAGATGCCCGGAACGATCCAAGTGCTGGCAGTGCCGCTGGTGTCCAACAGCGCGCTGGCCGAAGCGCCCCCGGGCACGTAGATGCGGTTGCCCGACACCGCCATCCCCACCGGAACGGTGCACCCGCTGCCACATCCCCCGCGCGCGCTGCTGTAGCCCACGGAAACGCCACCCGGAGTGCCGGCCGGTGAGGCGATCACGTTGCCTCGAATCGTTCCGTGGGACGAAGCCGCATAGCCAATTTGCGAAAAGGTCCCCGGCTCTTGGACGTTGCCCAGGCCATTTCCGTAAAGGACATTGTTGGTGATGGTGCCGTGGTCGCTGATCTCATAGCGAATGCCTTGCGCGGAATTGGCGTACACGGTGTTGTGGTCGAAAGTCACTCCATCGCAAAACACGTCTGCGTGCAGGCCGTTGCCCAGGTTGTCGTGAACGACGTTGTACGAGACGAGCAGGTTGTGTGAGCCGCCGGTCTTGAACCCCCCCGCGCCGAACCCGGCCACGATGTGGTCAATATTGTTGTGAACCATCACGTTGTGACTGACGTTGCCGTTGTGCATCGACCCGCCGGCGATGCCGAATTGCCCGTTGTCGTGCGAAAGGTTGTAGAGAATCTGCACTCCGTCGCTGCCCGGGCGGCCGCCGATTCCCCAGCCGTGATTCAGGCGAGCCTCGTTGCGGGTGATGAGCCAGCCTGGCGCCCGAGCTTCGATGGCCGCATCCCCAATCTGCGCCGCGTACTTTTCGACGATCAGGCCTTGCACGGTAACGTTGTCGGCGGTCGAACTCTCGAAGGCCTGCGACAGCACGCCCAGCTCGACCACGTGTCCGATGGGACTGTCCGACAGGTAGACGTCGTTCGCCGGCCCGACCGCGCCGCTCACATCGTACAACCACGTCCCGGCGTCCACCGCTGCCAATGACGTCACGGGCGTGTAGTCGACGTCGTTGAAGTAGAGATTCTGCGGCAAGTTGCACGCGGGGTACCCGACTTCGCATTTGCTGTTGTCGTACGCCGGCGCCAAAGGCGTGCCCCCCGCGGTCCTCCAGTACGTCTTGCCTCCAATGGAGACTTGGGTCCATCCCTGGAGTCGAACACTGCCATTCTCAATCACGCCGTCTGCGGTGGAACCGTTGGGACTCCGAAACGTGTCTCCGCTCTTGATGGCGTGGACGCTGTCGTGGTGAACGCCCTTTTCGAGGCAGAAGGTCGTCCCTGCGTCGTGCGCCACGACCAGCGCCTGGAGGTCGTCCGTGGGTGCCACCACGACCGAGCCCGCAGGGCACCCGGTGGGCCAGACTGCGATGGCATTGGCATCCTGCATCACCCCAGGCGGGTCCAGCCCGGCACCGCAGGCCCACAATCCCCAGCACGCAGACCCCACCAGCAGCTTGGTCACTCGCATGAACGCCTCCTTGAGGTGGGAACCCTTCGCAAGAACGAGGCCACATCCGGAGAACGCCGGGTTCGGCGGGCTTCGCGGCCCCACCGGCGAAAGCTCGATTGAGATTGATAGACCGACCGAACACTTTCCATGCTCCAGGTGTCCAAGAACCTCTGCCGCCCTTAGCCAACCGGCGCCCGCAACCTATGGGACCTTGGGGTTGGCACGGCTGGAACGGGCCTTGCTGTAGGGCAGTCTCCATGACGACGGGTGGCGGGAGCCTCCAAGCGGGCTCCGATACCGTGGAAAGCGCGCCGGTGCTGAGCGCGGACCAACTGCGCCGCACAGCCCGCCGCCTGGTTCCTGACTGGACGGCCGTCACCCGTATTTTCGAAGTCCGGGGTCGCTCGCGTTGCAAAGCCGCTGCGAGCGCGGCAGCTCGGTTCTTCGAAAAGGCGGCTTGGGCGACGTCGGGGCCGACCGCGCCGATTCACGTCTGCTACACCGTGATGGACTTGTACGAATCCAAACAGCTGGTCCATGAAACGCGCCTCTACTTTGCACGCTCGGGCGAGGGCGGCCGCTACACCAACGTCAACCTCCTGCTGGCCGCGGTGAATGGCAGCATGGAGGTCATCGCCCAGGCGATTCCGGAGGGAGCGGGGCCGGGCGAGGTCTACGTATGGAGAAGGCCTGATCCGACCTTCGCTAGCTGCGCGCGGACGAACTCCTAAGAGGCGGTCACTGCTTGAGGTACTGGGTGCCGGCCCAGGCCCAACGCTCGACCACTTCGATGCGGCCCCTCTTTTCCACCACCCGAAAGACGCTGGGATCCGGGGGATGAGTTTCGACCGTCAGGGTTGCCGATGTTCCCGGCATGCCGGCGGTGTTGGCATCGCTGGTCTCCATGACGCGCGAAAACACCGAGCGCAAGGCGTGGCCCTCCAGCCGAAAGAGCGCCAGCGTGACTTCGCCATAGCCGTGGTTCATGGACTCGGACCGAACGCCGAGCAGCAGGGTGCGCTCATCCATGCGGTAAGGCGCGAGGTCCAGGCGCGAGGTGGTGGCGCCCCCGCAGGGCACCGCCCGCTTCGCGCGCGCCTCAAGTTCCAGTCGGTCCCCCGCGCGACGGATGAGCACGAGGTCGCAGAAGAGCGTTCCGTTGGCGGCGGTCGTCCACCGTTCGTCGGGGTCGCCCGACCACAGGCCGAGCAGCACCGCCAGGCGCTCACCGTCCGGCGTCTTCCAGGTTCGCGCCTGATCCAGGTGCGCGCGCCAGCTCGATCCGTCGCGGGTAATGCCGGTGGCCGCGTCCCAGTTCGGATACACCAGCCGCACCACCTCTTCAGAGCGGGCTTGAGCAAACACGCCGGAGGGGCGGAACGCGTCGTCCGCCGCACCAGGGTCGGCTGCCAGGGCGATGGCCGCAAGGAGGGTGAACGACACGGGCATCAGAGGTTCATTGTAGCGGATAGTCGGTGCCCCACTCCAAGGGCTCGACTATGTTTCCCTGATGATCGCTCTCGCGTGGATGACCGCGCTGACGCTCGGGGTCGCACCGGGCTCAGATTCCATTCGCCTGGCGTTGCCGGGGCTGATGTCACCCAATGTCGACGCAGCCAACCTCAAGTACTACTCACAGTTTCTCAGCCAGCAGCTGACGCTCGAGGGTGCTCGGGTCGTCACCCCTGAGGAGATGGCCCAGGTCATTGGGCTGGAAAGGCAGCGGCAACTGCTCGGGTGCGGGGACAATTCCGGCAGTTGCCTCACCGAGCTCGCCAATGCGCTGGGCGTGGAAGCGCTGGTGATGGGCACGGTCGGCCGATTTGACGGCCAATTTCAGGTTGACGTGAAGGTGATCTCCGCCACGGACGCCCATGCGCTTGTGGCGTACTCGCACCGGGTCGAGGGGGAGAGCGAACTCCTCGACGATTTGACCCAAGCGGCGCACCAACTCGCCGCGGGTCTTCGGGTGAAATTGCACAAGACTGCGGATGCCATGGTGGCGACGAGCGGCCCAACGAACAATCGTCTGCGCAGCTACGTCTGGATTCCGACCGTGGCGGCGGGTGTCTTTGGCGCCGCCGCCGCGTTCGCCTTCGTCGAAACGGTGAACCACCACAACGATCTCGTCCAGGGTCGCCCGATCGCCAATCCGACGGCATACGGGCAGGAAGGGTCGACCTACCAAACGGCGGGGTGGATCCTCGCTTCGGCCAGCCTCGCCGGTCTTGCCAGTGCCGCGACCCTGTACGTCTTGGGCGCTCCTGCCCGGGCCAGGGCCACCGTCGCGCTCGCTCCTCGTGGAGCCACCTTCGGAATGGAGGTCACCCTGCCATGAAGATCGCCCTTCACGGCGCCTCGGTCATCTGCTGCGTCTTCGGCGTCGGCTGTTTCAACTTCACTCAAGACGCACAGAACTATTGCCAAGCGCCGTGCGATGGAGGCGCGTTCGATTTCTCGGTCTCGGTGAGCCCTCCCGCGGTCAACGTGACGCAAGGGTCGGCGGTCCCGGTTGAGGTCACGCTGGCGACGCACCAGCCGCCGAAAGGGACCGCGGTCGTGTCGCTGAATGCTCCCCCTGCAGGCGTCAGCGCCAACCCGCTTGTGCTTGACGGTGGAATTGCGGACGGTGGCATGGGCTGGGCAGGAGCGCTGTCGATTGCCGCAAGCAGCGCCGCGGCTGTGGGTACGGTGACCCTCACCATCAATGCGGTCGCCGAGGGGCTCAGCCGCTCCGGTTCAGTGGTCGTGAACGTGCTCGCCGCGCCGCCGACGAC
>Ga0075030_100005231_pt1 | contig 11699 bp, 15 predicted proteins | sample LitLauG_LLR_2012_FD_71393 | JGI IMG/M metagenome (GOLD analysis project Ga0075030, IMG submission 71393) | Freshwater sediment microbial communities from Pennsylvania, USA - Little Laurel Run_MetaG_LLR_2012 | ecosystem: Environmental > Aquatic > Freshwater > Creek > Sediment | place: USA...
TCCGTCGCCCCCGCCGTCGCAGCATCGGCGCCGCCGAAAAGCCCCGCCGCCGAACCCAGGGAGGCGATGATCGGAATCGCTTGGTCAATGGCGGTGACGCCATTTCGCTGCCACCAGGACTCCCCGCCGTTCACGCTCTGGATATTGGACGGGACGTAGTACCCGGTCGCGGGGTCCAGCGAGTAGTGCGCGGTCGTCGTGTCCGCCGTCCCCGGGCGCTGATAGCTGTAGACCCCGCCACCGAATGTTGGGGCATTGGCTCCAGTGTATGCACTGCGAGGCATTGCACTGTTCCACTTGACATCGCTCCCGGTGTTGCCAAGAGCGTTCGTTGGCGATGCTCCATTCTGAGAAACCCAGTTCGGCATGAACGAGCCGCCCTGCGTGATGCCCTGGTTCGTAGTGCCGTATCCCTGGTTGATTCCCTGCCATTGCGCTTGCGTAAAGATCGGTAGCGGCGTGTTCCCGACGGTCGTCTGGTACATGCCCGTCTGCGGATTCCACGTCACGCCGAAATTGGCGTTCGAGCCCGAGCCCGAAACCTGCAGTCCATTGGAGTAGGGATCGGGCGGAGGGGCGGAAGCTGCCTGGAGAGGAGAGGCCACGTTACACCGTGAAGTTCTGGTAGATCATCATGGCCTGCGCCCACTCGCGCCAGGAGTGGAACGCGTCGGGCGAAGGGACCCCTTGGGCGCTCACCGTCGTGGCTCCGGTGAAGTTGCGCGCCCACTTCTTCCAGTCCGCTTCCTTGGCGCCCGCGTAGATCCCCACGTCCGCGGAGCGTCCCGCCATCTCGCATGACCAGCGTTCGAAGGAGACTCCGTGCGGATCGAGCATCTCGATGATCGTGCTCATGGCCGACCGTCTCCTTGCTCCAGCGTGAGAATCGCGCGCCCCATTTCGAAGAAGCCCCCGACCACATCAGAGTCGAAGGTGAGGAGGAGCTCACGCCGCTGCTCGCGCGTGTCCACGAAAGGCGTCGTATTGCTGAAGTTGTAGGGACTCGAAACGACGTACGTACCGTCCGCCGCATCCTTGCTATTGGCATACGCCGCGCCGCTCACGACGAGGCTCATATTGCCCGTGACGCGCGTCGCCCCCAGGCCCGTGAAGTCGGGCTCGAAACGCGCAAGGCGCGTCATGTACTCCACGCCGGGCGCGGGCTGCTGCGCAAGCGGGCCCCCCGAAGGGAAGCTGATGGGCTGCGTCGTGCAGTAGGCATGGATGGCGAGCTGGCCCGAGGCCGCGCTCACCTTGTCGATCCCATACTCGTGCTCCCAAACGGTGTCGATCTCCTGCGCCATGTTGATGGAGGTCGTCGTGCCCGTTGCGCCGCTTGGCGCTCCGGTGATCGTCTCGGGCGCGGCGCTGAATGTGCCCACCACTCCCGTGAGGGAGAGCGAGCCCGGCACCACGCGCAGCACCGTGCCCGTCGCGCCGCTCGTGCCGCCCGTCACCACGTCCCCAATCTGGAAGGCGCCCGCCGTCACGGTGTAGGGAAGGTACTGCGCCGCGACCGCGTCCTCTCCGCCGCACATGATGGGGTTGGGGAAGATGTCGGCTTCCTGGCCCGCGGTGCGCGGAAGTGCGGTGTCATACCACGTACCCTCGCGCACGTTGAAGATCACCGCATGCGAGCACTCCGTCGCCGTGCCGCGTGGATAGAACCACCAGATTTCCCCGAAGCGCGGAACCTTCAGGGCCCAGCACTTGTTGGCGTAGACGCGATTGATGTTGTCGAAAAACCAATTGAGGCTCATCTGGTTGGGGAGCTCCTGGATCACGCCGTTGTAGACGTAGAAGCGATCCACGCCGAGCCAGTAGTACACCCCGTCGTACTCGATGATGCTGTTCTTGGCGAGCACGCTGATCGTGCCCAGCACGTCGTATTTCCAGTAGTTGAACGTCCCGCCGCCAGGATTGAAGGCCATGCGCACGAGCGCGTTGAGGCCCCAAAAGAGCCCCGTGGGCGAGTAGCTGCCGCCGCGGATGGGAAGGCCCTTCACGATCTTCTTGTCGATGGGGTTCGCGGAGTTGTAGAAGGCGTTGTTGCCCGTGCCCAGCACCCAGCCCGTCGCATCCGAAATGTTGTTGGGATTGCTGTTCGTGAGCGTGCCATTGCTCCCGTAGATCACGGCGAAGGGACCGATCGAGCAGATGCCGCCGCTGATCGTGAGCGGGGTGCCGGTGTTCGTGATCGCCACGAGCGGAGTACCGAGCGCCGTGATGTCGCCGTAGTAGAGCGGCCCCGCTGTGTCGAGCGAGATGTCGAGGATGTCGGGCGTGGCAGACGCGAGGAGGTAGGCCGGGGAGCCGCCCGCATTGACGAGCGCCGCGTCCTGCCACGTGTTGAGCGGATTGATGACGTAGGTCGCCGGAGTGCGCGTCTGCACTCCACCCCCGGCGCCCGAGACAGGGTCGAACTGCAACGCCTCCACGCCCCACTGGCTGAACGTGTGGAGCGTGTAGGAACCGGCGCGCGCGTCCACGATGCAGTTACGGATGGGTCCCGCGGTGAAAGCCGTCATGGCGCGGTAGCCGCCCATCTTCTTGGGGCGACCGCGCTGGAACCGGACCCACTGCGCGTCGGTCCAGTTGTTCGCGTCGAGCGGCGTTCCGTCCCGCTTCACGCCAGGGAGCGTGGAGAGAGGGAAGCGCTGCGCGGGCGGCGGCTGGGGCGGGGGGTTAGCCATTTTGCCGGATCACCACGTTGCGGTCCGCATCGCGCGCATGATCCTCCGCCGTGAAAGCGGCGAGCGCGCGATCGTACTGCGCCTGCCAGAACTGCAGGCGATCGAAGTTCTTGATCCAGAGCTGCGCTTCGAGAAGGCACGCGGCGACGAGGAGTTGCGGCGCGTTCAGGGTGAGCCAGTTCGTCTGCGTCGCGGTATCGAGCGGCTGCTGGCGCACGTAGCACAGGATCTCGTACGTGTAATTCTGGTCGCAGCTTGGCGCAATGAGCCAGTTGTTGAAGTCGTAGTCGGCGTAGTAGCGCGGCGGCTTCGTGGCGTTGGGATTGGGCCAGTAGTTGCGGCAGTACTCGTAGGAGCGCGGCAGGATCTGGTTCGCGTTGCCGTTCGCGTCCGTGAAGTTCATCGAGACCGTCTCGCGCCAGAAGTTGGGCTTCGAGATCGCATACTGCCCCACAAGCAAGCCCCCCGTCATGGGCGTGAGGTACCCCAGGATGTGCGCTTCCGTCGCGATCCGGTTCTCCGCCATCATCACGAGGCGCGGGATCTGCGCGACGAAGTTCGCGTCCGAGCGCTCACTGTACGTCTGCATGTCGGAGACGAGCGAGTTGTACGTGAGCGTGGCGGGCATGGCGCTACTTCCCGGGGCAGAGGAGCTTGCTCTCGATCAGGGTGCGCTGGACGTAGTCCTGGAGCCCCCGGAGCTTGGTTTGGTCGGCTCGGCAGGTGCCGTAGTTGTCGACGACGGAGGCGGTAGCGGCTTGAGCGGAGACGGGGGGACCATCAGGGATGGGTCCGGTGGGGGGATCGTCACCACGAGCGGCGGCGTCGATGAGCACGCCATCAGCGTGAGTGAGGAGAGCAGGGCAATCCTGCGTAGCAACGGGAACGTGGACAATTTGCACCTCCGGAACTTTCTGGATGAGCGTCTGCGTGACGACCTTGATGCGCTCGACTTCGTGGACGATGGGGGCCGCGGCCACGGCGTTGTCGGTCGTGAGCTGCTGCGTATGCTCGGTGGCCTGGGACATGGCGGTGGCGCGATCCTTCTGGAACTCGCGCTGCGCGTACTCGTAGCCGCCAAAGGCGGAGGCGAGCGTGAAGAGCACGAGCACCACAACGCCGATTGCGATTTTCGTGAGCGGATCCATTACTGCAGGCCCTGTTGCACGACCTTGAGCGTTGCCGTTCCGCCGCCCGCTGCCGTCACCGTGAGGCGAACGGCGCGCGGAATCGTGGTCGAGGTGACGGTCGTGCTCGTCGTCGTGGAGGGCACAATCTGCCCGCCCACGGTGACGGGGGAGGGCGACCACGGGTTCTGGAACGGATCGTCATCGGTGTAGTCGACCTGGGCCGTGCAAGCGCCGCCGGAGATCACGAGATCGAGCCGCACCGAAGGAGTGGTTGCGTATTGATCCAGCACGAGCCATGCACTGGATCCGTTGGCGTTGAGTGATACGGGTTGCAGAGCGCGCATCTCACTTCTCCTGGAGGGGGCGGTTGGTCTTGAAGCGCAAGAGGATGTTTCCCACCACGAGCGCCCCCATCGTGTAGTGGTACCACTTGTCGGGAACGTAGCCCTGCAGCGCAGGAAATTGATCCTGCGCCACGGGGAGTACCACGATCGCAGTTCCCATCACGGTGTTGAACCAGATGGTGAGCGACTTGTGCAGGTTCGCGCACTTCGCCTTGACGGTCGTCCAGTCGATCATGGCTGGGGCTCCGAGGCATTGGCGGGGGCCGTTGAGTCGGCGAGAGCGGAAGCCTGCCGCTCCTGCGCGGCCTGTGCGGCGAGCTCCTCGGCCTTCTTTTGCGCTTCCACCATGTCGTTCAAGGCCGCTTGCAGTTCCTGCATCGCAGATTGCGTCGATGACGCCGTGTGCTGCAGGGCGTTCAGGATCGCGTTGAGCGCGTGAGGCGAAAGATTGATATTCACGAGTTGCAACATTTCAGTATCTCTCCTCTACTGAAGTTCTGCGCGCGAGGGATTTCGCACGCAGTTCACAAAATCTTTTCCAGAAAATGCTTAATCCCCGCCCCGCCCGCCGAAGCGCCGGACATGAGGAGCGCAAGGATCTTCCAATCGACACGCTCCTTCTTCGCCTCCACGCGAGATTCCGCCGAAGCCATAGCGGAAAGGTTCGCCTGCCCGACTTCGAGCGCACCGATCTTGTCTTCGATCTTCTCCTGCTTCGTCTCCATCTTCTCCTGGCGCGTTTCCATGCGCTTGATCGTCTCGGCAACGATCAACACCGTGGTCTCGACGTGCGCGACGGACTCCGTCACTCTCTCCAGAGTTCGTTCCACGTTGTAGCTCCTACGATCCGGCTTGTCAGCGTCCAAGGCAATTCCTACGTCGTCGAGTTGATGGTGAGCCACGGCCGGATCTGGAAGCAAAATACCACCGGACCCGGAAGATCCATCTCGGCGAGCTTGTAGCCAAGACGGATCTGCGCGCACTTCGTTGCGGACCACGCCCACACGGCATTCCACTCCCAGTACGTCGCACCGTTCACCGTCATGCGCACACTACAGACCCCAGGCGTGTAGGGATCCTTCGTCTTGGGGTAGGCGGGCGTCGTGTACGTGCGCACCGCGCCCGCAGGAGCAATCGGCGCGAGGTACCAAAAGAGCCCATTCAACTGGTTACGAATACCGAGCCAGTACCACGTCTTCACCTTTTGCCCATACTTGGCGAGGATCGATGCCACCGCAGGCTCGTAGAGCCCCTGCTTGAGCGGATCCGGATCGTCAGGCGTATTCATCCACCACGGGATCGAGAGCCCGAGAAGGACGTACACCCCCACCACGAATGGCGTCAACACGAGCGCCACCGCGTTGAGCAGGAAGAGAAGCAACCAGCTCACTTTTGCTTGATGCTCGTCTGGTTGGTGTTGGAGCTGCCTCCACCGCTGCCGGAGGACGGCGCGCTGGAAGAGCTCGCGCCCTTCTTGAGCAGGAAATAGACACCGACTCCGACAAGACCCACGATAACTGCCGCGATGACGACACTCATATTGCCTCCTATGTGTACGTGAATGTGACTTGCCAAGTACCCCCAGCACCGCCAGAGCCAGTACCTGTCTGACCACCACCACCACCGCCAGGAGTAGACCCAGTACCTGCGGCTCCCGCACTATTTGATGTTGGCGTAACCGATCCGCCATTTGGCGCACCAGGAGCGGGCCCGTCAGAAGCTGACGTATCAGTGTTCCCGGCAGTATTGGTATCCCCGCCTGTTGCTGTGCCACCGGCATTGGTGCTTGCCTTGGCTGGGCCCAAGGTCAGCGTGAAAGAAGGAGATGCGCAAGACACTACAAAATTTGTACTGCCGTCACCGCCCAATCCGTCGCCTCCAGTTCTCCCGGCGCCAGGAGTCGAGGTCGTGTTGTATGTGAAACTTGTAGTTCCGCCAGTGACAGCGACAGTTTTCTTGGAATAGCCGCCAGAAGGAGCAGCGTTGAAATTCCCTACAAGGGCATGATCCCTGAAACCACCGGCCCCTACCCCCCACGCCTCAACTACGCACTGCGCAGCCCCAACAGGAGCCGTTTCGCTACCGCTTCCTGGTGTCGCGCTGTTATACGTGTGCACAGCGCCAGTAAAGCCCAGCGCCCCAAGCAGCATCTGCTGATTGGCACCCATTACGAAAGTCCCGTCCCGGAAATGATCCAACTCGTGCTACTAACCTTGCGCGCCGTGGCGACACCATTTTGCGCCAGGGTGCGCGTGCCCGTCGTGGTACTGCCCGCCTTCGTGAGCGTGTCGGTGTTGATCGCGATCGACAGATTCGACGAGTTGAGGTTCGTGAACGTGAGGCACGTTCCCGTCGGATACGCCACCGAGCCGTTGGCTGGGATCGTCACCGTCAGGCTCGTGCCGTTCATGTCGATCGACTTGCCGCTGTCCGCAAGCACGCAGGTGTAGTTAGCGGTTTGCGCTTGTGGGGGAACTTCCAGGAACCCGGCGTTGTAGAGCGTGGTTCCACTATCCCCAATTTTCGTCGAGTGCGTGCCGGAAACAGAGTTGACAGTAAGAGCGTTGTTGCCGGAAACCGGCGACTGTATAGCGACATTGCCCGTAGAATTAACGATACTGATCCGCGTACCGCCGTTAGTATTGATATTGAAACTGTGTGCTGTGTTCGTGCCAACAGAACCTATTCCACCTGTCTGCGCCTGTAGCGTAACGATGACGCCGCCGTTATTACCCTGCACCGTGTATTGCGCGCTGCCTCCGGCATTGGCATTGTTAAGAATTACCTGCGCGTACCCAGCAACATTGGAAGCGAACGAAGTGTTGCTGCCCGTCGTATCACTGACCGTAAGTGGGTAGCCACTGCCTGTTGCATTGATCGTGACATTGCCAGAGCCGGAGATGTTGACTCGGCTCACCGCATTCGTGTAGAGACCAAGCGTCGTGTTCTGCCAAGTCCCAAGGTACATCTGCGTCGAATCGACCCCGAGTTCCCCGTATATCGTCAAAGTATCGTTACTACCCCAACGAATCAAACTGGGGTTATTGGTACTCGTCGAACCCCACAAATCCATCAAGTAGTTGTTGGTCGCACCGGCCCACATGCGCAGGGTCGTGGCGCCAGAGGTGGCGCCGTTGCTACCGGAGCCGTTACCAATTACCAGGGTAGGAGAGCTTCCGCTTCCCGGAGTGTTAATCGTCCAGTTACCCGCCCCAGTGATATTTCCTTGACTCGCATTCGTGGTGAAGCTGTAGAAGTCGAGCGTGCCCGACGCCACACCACCTTCGCGCAGGTACCACTTGTTGACGGAGTTTTCCTGGAACTGGAACCCACTATTCGATGCAGCAGGACTATTGGCAACGAAAGCCGCGAATCCTCCATTCACAATTCCTACAGTCTGCCCATTCAAAACTGCAGCCAAACCCGACCCAGCGGTAACTGTCAAGGCATTGCCGCTGCTCGGCGCATTGATCGTGACGTTGCCGCTTGGGTTGATCGTTATCGCACCGAGCCCCGGCGTAGCTCCTCCGTTACCGCCGATCTGCAGGTTGTTCGGCGACGTGGGGGAGCCGCTGTTTGCATTGGCAGTGATCCAGTACCGAGTACCGCTGTCTCCTTGGATAGCAAAGGTACCCGCCACACCAGAACCGGTGGCAATTTCGTAGATACCAGCAGCCGCAGCGCTCGAATTGACAGTCAGCGCGAATCCGCTCGTCGGCGCATTGATCGTGACGTTGCCGGTATTGTTGATCGTCATTCGCGCCGTGGCTGCACCCGCAGCATTGGTAGTGCCAAAGTTCAATGTCCCGCTGGCCGCTCCCGCGCCATGTGCATTGAACATCGTCCAGATTGCCGCCGCGTCGTTGCCTCCTTGCGCAACGAATGAAATCGTCCCAAAGTTGCCTACGGTGTTGGACGAGTTCTGGATAAGAATCCGAGAACCGTTGTAATAGCTCGCCGTATCAGTAGACGACGCGATTCCAGAAAACGAAGTCTGCGCAGCACCGCCCAGCGCATTGACGATCAAGGAGTTGCCGCTCGCGGGGGCGTTAATCGTCATCGCCGGACCCAGCAACGTAAGCATCGTTGCCGTGAGATCGAAGCGCTGCGTTCCGCTGATCGTGAAATCGAGGTGGCCCGTTGCCGACTGGTAGAGCCCGGTCGATGGATCAACCGAGAACCCGATCGCCGGGGTGCTCTGACTGCCCTGGCCGAGAAGCAACGACGTGAGGCCGCTCACCGTCGTGGCGCAATTGATGACGTTCGTGCCATCCGAGAAGAGCACGGCGTTCTGACCGCTGGGCACCGTGATCTGCGAACCCGCACCACTCTTGAACGTGAGATTGAACGCGCCGGTCGTGGCGTTCTGGACGTAGTACACCTGCACCGTAGGCGGAAACACCACAGTCTGGTTGGACCCCAGCACGCCCTGGTACTTCTGAACGACGTTCGCCGCCTGCGTTTGACTGAGCGTGAGCGTACCGCCCGTGACAGTCTGCACGAGCTCGGTGAAGGCGAACTTCGTGTTGGAGATGTTGCCGAAGCTGTACCACCCGGCGCTTGTTGCGAAGTACGCTGCTGAGTAGCCCGGATTGAGCGTCTCCGTCGCCGCGCCATCGACGGTATCCGCACCGTTGGGCGTGACGATGAGCGCGCCACTCCCCTTGTTGTTGAGGATGACGAAATACCCAAGCGGCGTGGGGATGGAACTGAGCGGTGGAAGATTGGCAGCTCCCGTGCCGCCCGTCCACACGTACTGCGCCGCGCGGTCCGTCGTCGCGCTCAAGTTGAGCGGAGAGGCCGAAGCGATCGAGCTCAAGAAGTTGGGCGAGAGCGTCGCGCCCAGCGCGATCATCCCCGTACCGGCAATCGCCGCAGCGGAGAGCGCACTCGACCCCGCGCCGAAAAGGAACGCCCCCCACGTCCCGCCAACCGTCGTGTTGTTGGTGAGGTAGACGTAGTACTGCTGCCCGGGCGCGATCGAGGCGATCGTCGTGCCAGTGTTCGAAAGAAGCGTGAAGGTGAAGGCGCCGTTGTTGTTGATGAGGATGTCAGTACCCAGGCCCTGTGCGTTGGCGGGGGGTAGGGTGATTGAGAGACTGCCCGCGCCCGGCGTGCAGTCCATGATCCTCGTGACGATGGGGGAGCCGCTGGGCGCCTGCGTGGGCCACACGAGCGCCTGACTGACGGCGAAGGCCAGGGCGGAGTAGCTCGCCTGCGCCGCCGCTACGGGACCGCCGCCGAATACCTGATTGAAGCCGGGACCGGACATGTCAATTCGTTCCTTGTTCCGTCACGATTTGCGCCGAGGCGCCCGAAGTCTGTCCTTGCACGATCTCCGGCGCCCGGAACGAGAGCCCCTGCACCTCCTTCACCGTGAGCGTCGCGCCGACAAGGCTCACGTAGAGCGCAGTGACTCCGGACGAAAGGCCGAGGATCGTCTCCCCTGCGGAAAAGCTCCCCACAACACCCGCGACCGTCACGCTGTACTGCAGGTTCATCGGAACCGGCGTCTCGGGGCGCGGCATCCACACGGTGATGTCCTCCGTCGCGCGAGGGGGCAGACGCCAAGGATCGAACACGTCGCAGCATTCCTTGCACACGCGCAGGCCCGGCGTGTTGGGGTCCGACATCAACTCCTCGACGCTGTACTTCGTCTTGCACCGATCGCACAGGCCGATCGCGACCTGTCCGCGGCGCGAGGTGTCGAGGTAGAGGCTCATGCCGTGTAGGGATGGATGTTGGGCGTGAGGCGAATCGGGCTACCGTCGCTCTCACCCATCTCGGCGCGGCGCTTGGCGTCCGCCGCCTTGGCTGCGCAATAGGCAATCGTCGCAGGATCGCGATCAACTTTCGGGCGCTCATTGGCGATGAGCTCCGCGGTGCCCCAAATGACGTAGTTCTGCCAGCGCTGCGGGATCGCGAGCGTGTTCGTGAGTGCGCCCACGTCCTGCACGTGCATGTGCGTCACCGCGACGAGGATCTGCGTCGGGTCCGTGGGGACCTGCCACACCCACATCTGCGGAATGATCTGCTTGTCGTACCAGTACTGGAGGGGCTTCCCTGGCGCGGCCTTGTTGGGAAGGTCGTTGTACTGGTCGCGATTGAGCATACCCATGCGGATATCGCTCGGGGTGTTTCCGAACTGCACCGCTGTCACGCCGATGGAAACCGCGACGGTCTCGCGCACGCGCCACGCGCGCATCGAGAGCTGCGGCTGGATGTCGAACCAGTACGTGTTTCCCTGCACCGCCGTGAAGGTTGGGATCGTGTACGCGGTCGTCCACGTGGTGGCATCGGGGGAGTACTCAACCACAAGGTTTTGCGCACCCGCATTGCACGTGACGCCCACCGTCGTCGTGCTCGGGTTGCCCGAAGGCACGCCCGTATCGAGCCCGAGATAGGTCGCGCCGGAAATCGTGCTCCCGGCAAGGTAGGACATCGTGCGGATGTAGGCGCGCAGGAGATCGACCGTGCCGGTAGCGAGCGGATAAGTCGCCTGCCCCACCACGCAGCCCAGGAGCTGGCGCGTGATGCACCACAGGTTCACGCCGTCGTTGGCGAGATCCGTGAGGATGAAATAGAGGTTGTCCTTCGCGGAGAGCTGCTGCTCCCCTTCGATCTTGGAGGTGTCGACGCCAGCACGACGGAATGCGTGCTCCAAGATGCTTGAGACATCGACGACCGTTGCGCCGATGGTGCCGCTTGTCGCCATGGCTTCTCCATCTGCGCCGTCCTTCCTTCGCGCAGCCGCCTAGCGCAGCCGCTTCATTCTCGGACAGCTCCCTGTGGGGAGTTGACCTCCAGGCGACGGCGACGCCGCCTGGAGGGTGCTTCGTTTACTTGCCGTGGTGCTTGTGGCTGGTCCAGCCGCCGTGCTTGAACTCTTCCTCGCGACTGCCGTGCTCGTAGCCGCTCGACATGTCGGGGGCAAGCCCGCCCAAGCCCTTGACCGCTTTCCCGCCGCGATGCTTGACGCTCGCTTCGTGATCGCCGTCGAGGATCTCGCTCATGTGCTTGTGACCGTGGTGCTTTTCCATGATCTCAGTTCCTCAGATTAGCCAGCAAACTGCGTCGCTCCGAAGAGCGTGACGTAGTTCAGGTTGGTGGCATTGATCGCGTTGTAGGCCGGAATCGACATGAAGACCGCGAGCCGGATCGAGCCGTTGGGCGAAGTCGCGCTCGAAGAGCCCGCGCCATTCGCACCAGCCTGCACCGTACCGCGCACGTCGCCCGTGATTGCCGTCGCCGGAGTCGTGGCATCCGCCGCCGTCCAGAGCGGGTTGGTGCTCCCGTTCGTGGCGAGGAAGGCGCCGTTGTAGTACATCGACATGTACTCGAAGAAGTCCGCACGCAGCGGAATCCCGAACGTGTCACCCGTGCCGAGCGTGATCGTGCCCGTCGTGGTGCCACCGCCTGCGTGATTGAACTGGATCGTGTTGACGTACTTCCACGCCTTCTTGCCGTACGCCGGAGTCGTGCCGTTGAGCGCGATGGTCTCGGTCATCGGGACACCGTACACGTCCCAACCC